>JFJP01038444.1_pt1 | contig 17542 bp, 18 predicted proteins | sample 431651 | NCBI WGS metagenome assembly JFJP01 (sample SAMN02602958, study PRJNA72255) | Microbial mat metagenome, whole genome shotgun sequencing project. | biome: fresh water; feature: sink hole; material: water; isolation source: purple microbial (photo- and chemosynthetic) mats found in...
AATCCTATTCACCTCCAGCTTCCGACAAATCGGAATAAATGGCGCAGGAGGCAAATAATATAAAATCCTGCGCTCTAAACGCCTATACCAACATTATAATTATGTATTTTTTTAAATTAGTACATCACTCGTATATGAAATAAGCTATGCGCAGTAGCAGATTCCTCACATTTGCAACGGATGTATCGACGAGAAAATGGAGATTTTCCTTCGCAATAATTAGTATGACCGCACTTACGACAGACAAAACCGTTCCCCCATTTAATATCAGCAATGAATTTCAGCATTTTATCGGCATCTTGAGAAAAATTTTCGGCCATTTCGGTTGATATTTCGTTTTTAAACAGCATGTTATCAGATATTATAGTTTATTTGAGAAAATATTTTTTCAAAGGTAATAAAAAATATTTAGTGATACTATAATAATTTATTAGTGATACCATTGCAATACGAAAAAATTGTTTTACCTTTGCAGCTGAAATCAAACCTAACCCCTAAATGGGAATAAGAGAACAAACCACTAGCTCTTCCAGCTGAAGAGGGGATAAATTGCGAGGGACTAAATTAGTTTAGTAAAACTTGAACTTATACTTAAATTATTTAAAATAAAAATATGGAAAAAAACATAGAAACCAATACTAACTTCAATTCCCCGCAATTTATCCCGTTTTCTACGGGAGGGGATAGAGGTTCTTTTGGGGAGAATGGGTTATCAGCAATAAACTCACGTTACACCCAATTGAGCGAAACAAGTTGTTGTTTATCTTGCGGTGGTGCCATCAATTATGCAAAAGCGCAAATTGGGGAGGTATGTGTGGATTTAGGGAGTGGACGGGGCAATGACGTAATTCGGCTGGCAGAAGAAGTTGGTGAGAATGGATTTGTTTATGGCATAGATATTTCGGAAGGAATGATAGCCAAAGCAATAGCCAATTTGGAAAAATTTGAAGTTGCCAATGCTGAAATTCTGAAAGCCGAACTAGAGGCATTACCCTTTGAAAATGATAGCGTGAATTTGGTAATTTCCAATTGCACCATCAATCATGCTGCTGACAAACAAGCAGTTTGGAATGAAGTATTTCGAATTTTGAAAACTGCGGGCCGGTTTGTAGTGAGCGATATTTATGCCACACAACCCATTGCAGACGAATACAGAAATGACCCCGCAGCAGTGGCCGAATGTTGGGCAGGTGCAGTGACCAAAGACGAATACTTAACCATGCTTGAAAATGCTGGGTTTAATGACATTATTATTTACGAAGAATCAGCTCCATACCCAAAAGGAAATGCTGAAGTGGCGAGTTTAACAATATCAGGATATAAAAAAAAATAACCACATAGGCACAATAGATAAATGTAAGCTATTGTGCCTATTGTGGTTCATAAAAACGGTTTGATTTTTTAAGCCGATTATTCACAAACTAAAATCAAATAAAAATGAAAAGTGTAGTGAAAAAAAGTTGCTGTACAAGCAACAACAAAGAATCGAAAGTAGCGCAATGTTGTGCTAAAGTTTCGATTATCGTAGCTGGTTGTCACGACTAACTACAAAAAACGGCCCCTAACCCCAGAAAGGGAATAAGAAAACTCTTTCTATCAGGTTAGGGGTTTATTAAAAAAAAACTAGAATCTAAAGGGGAACTAATATTAGTATTGATTTACTTTAATATTTGCTTAAATATAAAAAAAGAGATGAAAAAAGAGAAAAATACTGAAACCAATACCAACTTCAATTTCCCGCAATTTATCCCGTTTTCTACGGGAGGGGTTAGGGGCTCTTTTAGTGGTGCAAATCGCCTATCCAAACACAACATAATTACTCCAATTGCCGATTCTGAGGAATTCTTAATTGTTAATCCATTGAGTAAATCGGCTGACATTATTTCGGCTAATGAGGTTAAGATGCTAAAGCACAATCTTGACCCAACTGGTGATTTCACTAAAAACGGCTATTTGGTGGACGAAGCAAAGGAGAAACGCGCTTTCAAAATGGCGTACCTTGATTTTACCGAAAAACGGGAGGCCGACGAAACGCAACTGTTTTTTGTGCCCAATTATTCCTGCAACTTTGCTTGTTCATATTGTTATCAGGAGGGGTATAACCCAGTTCAAAAAGTGGTAAATAATGATGTGGTTGATGCTTTTTTCAGTTATATTAAGACCGAATTTGCAGGAAGAAAAAAATACATTACCGTTTTTGGTGGTGAACCGCTTTTGCCAGGCGACAATCAGCGCAATATGTTAACTTATTTTATTGCGAAAGCCAATGAGGCAAAACTCGATTTGGCTTTTGTAACAAATGGCTATACATTAGCTAGTTATATTGATTTACTAAAAACGGCAAGCATTCGTGAAATACAAGTTACGCTTGACGGAACGCAGGAGGTGCACGACGGAAGACGTTATTTGAAAGGAAAACAACCTACTTTCGACCGTATAATCGAAGGTATCGATGCTTGCCTGGCTGCGGAAATAAACATAAACTTGCGCATGGTGATAGATAAGGAAAATATTGATAATCTGGCTGGACTTTCACGTTTTGCCATTGATAAGGGCTGGACTGTTTCACCATATTTCAAAACACAAATTGGTAGGAATTACGAATTACATTTTTGCAACAGCACTCCAGAAAAACTTTTCGACCGTGCCACGCTGTACCAACATTTATACGAGTTGCTGAAAGTGCATCCATATATTGCTGAATTTTACAAACCAGCTTTTTCCATTGCCAAATATATTTCGGAGCATGAAGAATTACCAATGGCGTTGTTCGATTCCTGTCCGGCTTGCAAAACGGAATGGGCTTTTGACTTTACTGGAACTATTTACTCGTGCACTGCCACTGTAGGAAATAAAGGCGACGAACTAGGGACATTCTATCCAGCAATTTCAAAGAATGAAGCGGCCATAGAAAGTTGGCAAAACCGCGATATTACAACGATTGAAGAATGCAAAACATGCGATGTGGCTTTGGCTTGCGGAGGTGGATGTGCATCGGTAGCAAAAAACAAAAATGGACATCCAAATTCACCCGATTGTCGTCCAGTGAAAGAGTTATTGAGCTTGGGAGCAGCATATTACTTAGCCCCCTAAATCCCCCGATCCCGATAGCTATCGTGGAGGGGGACTTAAAGACTTATCTTACATTTTTTTAATAAACACACTAATCAAAATCCCCCTTCGGGGGACAAAGGGGACTTTTATGAAAGAAATAACATCAGCAGAATTTGAACAAGAAGTGCTTCAAGGAGGCAAAGTGGTAGTCGATTTTTATTCTTCGGAATGTGCACCGTGCGAGGCTTTGGCACCAAAGTTTGACGCCATGGCAGAACTTTATGGCGAAAAAATTAAGTTCCTAAAAGTTTTTCGTCAGCAAAACCGAGAGCTGGCCACGGAATTGGGTGTAAGCTCCTCTCCTACTCTTTTGTTTTTCGACAATGGAAAAAAACTTCCAATAACCATGAGCGGTGGTATAAGAAAATCGGAAATTCAAAAACAGCTCGATGATATGATTACGGCTGAGGAGGTTTTGTCCATTAAATCGAACCAAAAGCAAATTGTGTCAGAGTATGACGTAGCTATTTTGGGTGGCGGTCCGGCTGGATTAGCTGCAGCAATTTACCTTGGACAAGCCTTAATAAAAACAGTTTTAATAGACCCCGCTTTGCCCGGTGGATATATGGGTATTACGCATCAAGTATCTAATTATCCAGGGTTTATAGAGGCACAACCAGGGTTTATGTTGGCTCATTATATGGGCGAACAAGCAAAAAGTAGCGGCATAGATTTAAGAGTGGCTGTAGATATTACGTCGGTAAATTTAACAAAAAAGGAGATTGTAATAGATCAATTAGAAACCATTCGTGCAAAAAAAATAATCATTGCCACAGGCACTTCTCCCAAAAGCATGAATGCAAAAGGGGAAAAAGAATTGAAAGGGAAGGGCATTTCCTACTGTGCTACATGTGATGCAAAATACTATGTGGATCAAGAAGTGATAGTTATAGGAAGTGGAAATTCGGCCGTAGAAGAGGCTTTATATATCACTAAATTTGCAAGTAAAGTAAAAATAGTATTCCGTTCCGAAAAACTGAAAGCAAATGAAAGTGCATTAAATATACTGGCAAAAAATGATAAGATAGAACTTATTCCCTTCTATGAGCCGCGTGGATTTGAAAGAAAGAACGGTAAAATGGAGGTTGAATTCGAAAATTTACAAACCAAACAAAGAACTACTTTAACTGCAGACGGTGTTTTTGTATTTATCGGACTGGAAGCAAACATTGCTGATTTAGGAATAAATTTACCAGCAATGAATGAATGGGGAAGTATTATTACCGACGAAGATATGAAAACAAGCATTCCAGATGTGTATGCCATTGGGGATATTATTAGCAAAAAATATCGCCAAATAACTACTGCTGTTGCAGATGGAACCATAGCAGCAATGAGTATTTCGTTGGAAATGTAAGCATGCACTAGGTTTTATACTACTACGGATAGTTTTTGCTAAAATGCCAAAATATTTATTTATTTTTTGGGGAACTATAACATCTTTATGAAATCAAATGTAGGTCCTATTGATAAAGCAATCAGATTGTTTATCTCTTTAGTTTTAATCGTAATGTTCTATACAAATACAGTTTCTGGAGCATTAGGTATTGCGTTGCTTGTAGTGGCAGCAGTAATTGCAGTTACTGCTTTGTTCCGCTTTTGCCCTTTATATCTACCTTTTGGAATCAATACTTGGAAAAAGAAATGAAATTACGGATTAATCCAATTACAACAAGTTATTCAATTATGAAAATCAAAATCGTTTTAGCAGCCATTTTGTTGCTATTTTCTTTTATTGAAATTGAAGCTCAAAACAAGATTGAAATTAGTTCAAAGCAAGCAAGTGCAATGCTAAAAAATGACCCAAAAGTAATAGTGCTTGATGTGAGAACACCAGAAGAATTTAATGAAGGGCATATAAATAAGGCTATTAATTTTGATGTATATCAATCTGATGTATTTATCAAGATTAACAAATTGAATAAGAATGCAAAATACATAGTTTATTGTCGTACAAACAGAAGAAGTGGAGTGGTTGCCAAACAAATGATTCAAAGTGGTTTTAAAAACGTTTATCAAATGATGGACGGATTTCCAGGCTGGCAAGGGAATAAATTACCTGTTCGGAAATGACCCGTTACGCCCTACCGTAAAGTACGTGATAAATTTGGGGGATAAGAATAATTAGTTTTTCAAACTTTTACTTTTACATTAAGTTTCATGGAAAATCAAAAAGAACTTTATAGCGAAACTGACATAAAAGTGATGCGTGCCGCCGAGGATGCATTGTTGAAGGGACAAAACCGAGTGGAAGAGTTAAAATTATTTGCCGAAAATGCTGGTTTTAATCGCATTGGTATTGCTCATTGCGTGGGAATGACTCGGGAAGCTATGCAGCTGAAAGAAAAACTTTCAGATAAATTTGACGTTTTTACCGTTGACTGTAAATACGCAAAAATTCCTGGTTCTGAAATGCTTAATGATGAAACTGTACGCGGTACATCCTGTAATCCAGCTGGTCAGGCCGATTTTTTGGCAAAAAATAATACCGAGTTGAACATTTCATTTGGACTCTGCATGGGGCACGATATTATGTTTAACATGAAATCGAAAGTACCAACCACTACTTTGATAGTAAAAGACCGTGAACACAAGCACAATCCGTATCAAGAATTTGTGAAATAAACTATGCGAAACGTAACAGCGAAATACAACAACCAGCATAACAATAATAAGTTTTTTTTATCCGTTATTTTTTGAATTTAAAGCAGACAAAATATAATTCATGGAAATAATAAGACATTTAACATGATTCTTTAAAGAAAATTCACCTAACCTATATTGCTATTATTCAATTATATAACATAATAGAAATAACAAGTCATTTCAAATAGAGAAAAAAGAAGTCATATCAAAATAAGAACATCTTTGTTTCACAACCTCTTCCGATACTCACATTGCCTTTTTATTACACCTAGGTAGTTTTCATCAACCTTAACCATTTTGCTTCATCGGAACCATTTCATCAAATAATTTACAATATCATCAATAATCATCCATTTTAAATTGGGTTAGGAAAAATTGAAAATTTTTTCGGTAATGTTCTCTATTTTCGTGGTGCATATTTACAATTTTTATCAACTTGCTCAAACAGTTGACCAGCTATTTTATTATTTCAGGAACGTTAAACATCTGATTTTATAGGATAAAAACAGTTATTACTGAACTCCTTCTGCTTAATAAATTGTAACTTTGTGGCAAAATGAAATTTTTTATTGATGACAAAATTTTACCTGTGCCTATTTTTGTGGATTATTTTATTTTTTTTTTCCTGTTCCAATGAAAGGAAAAGTAAAAAGAATGAGAATTTATTACCCAACCCTACATTAAGTGAAAATTTAATTATTGACTGTCAATATACTTTCAATGAGGCAATTGCGGGCTCTAATGCTCCTAAGGAAATTTTAAATCAGTTGGAACTTATTACTGTAAAATATTACTCTATTGATAAAAAAATACATCAAGGACAAATACTGACAAACAAAAAAATAGCGCATGAAATAATTCATCTTTTTGAGTTTATGTTTCAGCAACGTTTTCCTATTGCCCAGGCAATTCCAGTAGTGAAGTATAATTGGAATGATAATTTGTCAATGCAGGCCAATAACACTTACAGTTTTTGCTATCGTAATATCAGCTATTCAAAACATGCTAGGGGCATGGCGATAGATATCAATCCGTTTTTCAATCCATTGCGCTGGAAAAAAGGCTACGAAAACAGAAAAAATAAACCCATCGGAGCAACTTATAATAGCCACACTCCAGGCACTTTTAACAGTTCACATCTTGTAGTTTTAGAGTTCAAAAAGTTAGGTTACCGTTGGGGCGGTAATTTCACCCGCAATAACGATGATCATCATTTTGAAAAGTGATTTTTTAAGGCTTTATTTTTGAAATTACTTTCATATTGATTTTTTTATTTGTAATTTTGCGTCATATTTAAAAAATATACGACATTTATAATACATATTATTTATTTTAATTCATTATGGCAAAAGCAACAAGAGAAGATGCTCTTCTTTATCACTCACAAGGAAAGCCTGGCAAAATAGAGGTTGTTCCAACAAAACCGTACAGTTCTCAACGTGATTTATCCCTCGCCTATTCGCCTGGAGTTGCAGAGCCATGTTTGGAAATTCAAAAAGACCCAAATACCGCTTATGATTACACTTCGAAAGGAAATTTGGTAGCTGTAATATCTAACGGAACAGCCGTTCTAGGATTGGGCGACATAGGTGCAATGGCAGGAAAACCTGTTATGGAAGGAAAAGGCTTACTTTTCAAAATTTTTGCTGGTATTGATGTATTTGATATTGAGGTGGATGAAAAAGACCCTGAGAAATTCATTCAAATTGTGAAAGCAATTGCACCTACTTTTGGTGGCATAAATTTGGAAGACATTAAAGCGCCCGAATGTTTTGAAATTGAAGACCGCTTGAAAGCCGAATTGGATATTCCATTGATGCATGATGATCAGCATGGTACAGCCATCGTGTCGTCGGCTGGTCTTATTAACGCTTTGGAACTTGTAGGAAAGAAGATTGAAGATGTAAAAATTGTGGTGAACGGGGCTGGTGCAGCTGCCAATTCATGTACGCAACTTTACATAATGCTGGGGGCAAAATTGGAAAATATCGTAATGGTAGATTCTAAAGGCGTTATTAACAAACAACGAACTGACTTAAATTCGCGCAAAAAACCATTTGCTACCGATAGAACCATCACTACTTTGGGCGAGGCGGTAAAAGATTCGGATGTGTTTTTAGGTTTATCAATTGCCAACGTGCTAACAAAAGAGATGGTACAGTCAATGAATGCAAATCCAATTGTATTTGGACTAGCCAATCCAAATCCTGAAATCTCGTATGAAGATGCTATGTCGGCACGCCCTGATATTATTTTTGCAACAGGCCGTTCAGACCATCCTAATCAAATTAATAATGTATTGGGATTTCCATATATTTTCCGTGGAGCGCTGGATGTACGGGCAAAAACTATTAACGAAGAAATGAAGTTGGCAGCTGTTAAAGCTATTGCCGAATTAACAAAACAGCCTGTGCCCGACGTTGTAAATGCCGCCTATGATTTAAAACGCATTACTTTTGGACGCGAATACATAATCCCCAAACCATTAGATCCTAGATTGTTGACTATTGTGGCTCCTGCGGTGGCTCGTGCGGCCATGGAATCGGGTGTGGCAAGAATTGAAATTAAGGACTGGAAAGCTTATAACGAAAAGTTGAGCGATTTGATGGGTAACGACAATAAAATGTTGCGTCGTTTTTACGATACAGCTCGTCAAAATCCTAAGCGTGTTGTTTTTTCCGAGTCAAATCACATCAACATGATAAAAGCGGCCGAAGCTGCTTTGGCGGAAGGAATTTGTTTTCCTATAATGCTTGGTAATGAAGAAAAAATTGCTAGTATTGCTGCCGCAAATGATATTGATTTAACGGGAATTGAAATCGTAAATCTTCGTCATGATAGAGAAGAAGAGCGAAGAGCTAAATATGCACAAATTCTTGCCGATAAAAGAAGCCGCGAAGGAATGACTTACGATGAGGCTTACGAGAAAATGTACGAGCGCAATTATTTTGGTATGATGATGGTGGAAAATGGTGATGCCGACGCACTTATCACTGGTGTTTATACCAAATACGCAGATACAGTACAGGCAGCAAAAGACGTGATTGGAATACGCGATGGATTGAATCATATTGCTGCTATGCACATTATGAATACAAAAAAGGGCACCTTCTTTTTAACGGATACACTTTTCAACCGTCATCCAACTTCCGAAGCGTTGATTGACATTGCTAAATTGACACACGACACGGTTAAATTCTTTGCTCACGAACCAGTTATGGCCATGCTTTCTTATTCTAATTTTGGATCGGATAAAGTGGGTAGTCCAGCAAGCGTACATCATGTGGTTAATACGCTGCATAAAGATTATCCCGAAATGATTGTTGATGGAGAAATGCAAGTTACCTTTGCGTTGGATAAAGAATTGCGTGACAAAAAATTCCCTTTTTCTAAGTTAGCGGGCAGAAGTGTCAATACTTTGATTTTCCCAAATTTAAGTTCGGCCAATACCGCCTACAAAATGATGATAGAAATGGGATTGGCGGAGTCGATTGGACCAATACAAATGGGATTGAACAAGCCTGTGCATATTTTGGATGTGGAAAGTTCCGTACGCGACATTGTTAATATGACTGCCATTGCGGTACTCGATGCTATAGTGGAAGAAATAAAAATAAAGAATACGACAAAGTAACAAGGTCGGATTGATTTGCTTAAGAAGAAAGTCTAGCTAAATTATTTAATAGCTAGACTTTTTTTTTGGGAATTGAGTTCTTAGTAACTAATATCTATTTCCAGAATACTAATGAGCCGTTTTAGTAACATTATATCTAAATACTCTCAAATTGATTAAGGTGTCACCAATTAGATGAGGATTAGCGCAAATAAAAATAGGAAGTTTTTTAAAGGCCGAGTTTCTTCGTTTTTATATCCATTTTTTAGCATTAATACTGGGTATAAACTTAGCAAATAGATTTATACGCAAAAGCCAGCTAATTTCATCTCAGAAATTCAGCTGGCTTTAATTTTAAATATAAAAATGCATACAGTTCAACTCTTCAATTTTGCAAAATACATGGCAAACGAACGATACAAAAAGTGTGTCCATTTACCGAAAGGAACTATAATTAAAGCCCATTGAACCAATACTGTAAGGTGGAAAATATACAGCCATTTATTCATTTCCAGTATTTCCAAGTCGATAAACAAGCGAACCATAAAAGCAGTTAAACCCATGAGAAACAACCAGACTACAAAGAAAATATCCGACGGTTGCGAATGCTTGCTTACTTCTTTTTGTTTCTTCATTCGGCTGCCTACAAAATCGACAGTAACCACAAATACAATGGCACTCATTACATATCCAAGTATGATAACGAACAAGTTTTCAGAGCCAAACCAATCGAGTGCTACAGTGGTAAAAAGCAATGATAAATAGCCAATTACCAAAATAAAATGCTCGAACCAGCGGAATTGATTATCGTCGCATCCCAAAGCCCGTTTTTGCGTAAACATGTGTATGAATAACTCGCCCATACTTTTTACATATTTCATAAAGGGCACTTTTACTTTCGGTTTAAGAATGGTTAAATACCACATTTTTATAATGTTGGGCAATAAAATCACTAAACCTACTGTGCCAATGGCTATCATTTCGAATAAATGGCCAAAATGAAGCATTTTTTCCAGCTCAAAACCAACCGAAATGACAAAAGCCATTACTCCTACAAAAGTGAGTATAAATGCTGCAATACTGATGGGTAATGATTTGTATAACAGACCAGAAAGTCCAGTCCAGTCGTACTGAGCAGTGAGATAACGCCGAAGCGACATCATCAATTCACCCGGATTAGCTTCCTGCGGACAGTGTGTAGAACATTCGCCACAATAGTAACATTCCCAAGGTTTTAGCGACGCTTTTATGTCATCTTCCAGCCCCAGCGCACTTAACCGTACCATTTCGCGTGGAAACGAATCTTCTTCGGTGGACAATGAACATACTGCCGTGCAGTTACCACAATTGTAGCATGCGTTGAAATTTACCGCACCGTATTTGTTCAGTTCTTTTCCAAATTTTGGATTTATCTTTGCCATAAAATATAGTTGATAGTTGACAGTTGATAGTTGACAATTTATAGTTAATAGTGCCAACAAAATAGTAAATAGTAAATGAAAAAATAGTAAATGGTTTTTACTTATTCAATTTATAGGTGTAATACTCATCCATATCATCCACATCACCCGTTTTTACTATTCCATATTTTACAAGTGACATTAAATAATAAACCACTTCATCTGAAGGCATATTTACTTTTTCTGTGATTTGTTTAATCGTTAATTCACCGTCAGCCAAAGCCTCTAATATCAATTTCTTGATACGATTATATTCTTTCAGATTCTCTTTTGCCTGCTCAGGAATACCACCTAGTTTTTCACGCAGGATTTTTGCTGTTTTTCCTTTTTCTACTTCCATTGTTCAATAATTATGAATTATGAATTTTCAATTATGAATTATCAATTACACCAACGCATCAATCATACTCATGATTTCGGCACTCGAACAGGCAATCAGATTCACCGCATCTGGTTCGCACACTGGCGCACACATTCCGCAACCTTTACAAACTGTATTGTTAATATCCGCAATCACTTTTGTACCTTTCTCAATTTTGAGAATAGCATCAAATGGACAAGCAGCTTCGCAAGCACCACACCAAGTACATTTTTCGGGGTCGATAGTGGCCACCAATGGATCGGTTTCTAGTTCTCCTTTGCTTAAAATTGAATATGATTTGGTGGCTGCCGAAAGGGCTGAATTTACCGATTCTGCAATGTTTTTTGGTCCCTGACAAGCCCCAGCAATGGTAACGCCATCGATAACCGTTTCTACAGGACGCAATTTCATGTGTACTTCGTTGTAGAATTTATCCCTGCCTTTTGGTATTTTAAACAAGCTACCCACTTTATTATCAGCACGTGGCACCATTCCAGTTACCAATACCACCAAGTCAGCTTCTACTTCAATTTCTCGTCCGTTGGTCAGAATGTCATTGATTTTCACAATGGTTTTCTTTCCTTCAAGTGTAACAGTTGGCAATCCATCTTCGTACGATTGCAAGTAAATATCGCCTGCGCTCAACGAATCGGCATACAATATTTCTTGCTTCCCGTAAGTTCTTAAACCACGATTGAAATGGTAATTATTGATGTCCGTAAATTTTGTTTTGGCAGTTACCGCAGCATGAATGGTTGATGTACAGCAGTTTCGGGAACAATAGGTGTTTTCGCCATCCGTTTGGCGGCTACCCACACAATAAATATAAGCGATATTGTTAATTTCTTTTCCTTTGTAAATCAATTTGTCCGATTGTGTATCAATCAAGCGTTTAAATTGTGGCAAAGTAATTACATTTTCCGAAGTAGCATATCCAAATTCGCCGTAAGCGGGTGTGTATGAATCAAATCCTGTGGCCATCAATACCGATCCAACCGAAAATTCCAATATTTCTTCTTTTTCAGAGAAATCTATGGCTGGGCAAACTTTTTCGCAAGCTCCACAACGGGTACAATTCTTAATATCAATAACCGGTGTTTGCGGATATTCGCTGGGATAATTTTTATAAATGGCTTTGCGCGTGGTCAATCGGAAGTTAAATTCATCTGGCACTTCTACTGGGCAAACTTCAATAGCCCGTTTCAAATCTTCTGGATGGCAAGTGCCGCCGATATAGCGTGGTGTTTTCTTGATTTTCAACAACATATTACCCACACTCCCTTTGTTTTCAATTACTTCGCAATTGGTAAGAATAGTGATATTTTCGTGTTTAACTAATTCATTGTAAAGGCGTTTCACCATTTCTTTACCTGTTTCGGTGGTTGTGGATAGTGAATCCCATTGTGCCACACGACCGCCCACAAACGATTCCTTTTCGATGAGTATGACGTCACATTCTTTTTCTGCCAACGACAGCGCCGCTTTCATTCCAGCTACTCCTGCACCAATAACCGCAACCGCTTTTATGGCTTTTATTTTGTTGGTTTCCAGCGCATCGGCATAGCGCGATTTGGCAATAGCAGCTTTTACCAAATGAATTGCTTTTTCGGTAGCGCCCATTTTATTGTCGGAATGCGCCCACGAAGCTTGTTCACGAATATTGGCATGTACATACGTGTATTTATTCAAATCGGCACGAACTGACACGTTGCGAAACGTGAGCAGGTGAAGCTTTGGTGAGCACGAAGCCACTACTACTCCATCCAAATCATTGGCTTTAATGTCTTCTACCATATCACGTTGATTGGAATCAGAGCATGCAAACATGGTTGTTTTGGCCAAGAAAACAATGTCATCACCTTCTACCGCCTGACGCACTTTTTCTACATCCACGTAATCGGAAATATTACCTCCGCAATGGCAAATATAAACTCCTATTTTTTTCTTTTTCATTCTTTTTTCTTTTTCTTACGCATTAGAAATCACCAAACATTACATTAAAATGTTTTGTAGCACTATAAATTTATGTTTTGTAAAAACCAAATTTTAATCAATAATCTAATGTTATAATACGACCTTTTGTAAAGTTGAAGAATTTATCTTTTTGAGCTATTTGCACTCCATCCATTAAATCTTCTGGTTTGAAACCTGCCACTTTAAGGCATGTAGGACAAGCATAAACACCAACTTTCATTTCGGCTAATCTTTTAATATAAGTATGTGCCGACTCAAAATCAGCATACGTTAAATCTTTTGCATTTTTCACCAATAGTTCTACCGCTTTAATGTCCATATATACAAGTACTTTTTTGTCCATTGCCATCATTGTTGCCATTTTTAGGGGCATCAACACTCTGTGAGGGTCGTTGTAGCTCTCGGTAATATGAATAAATACACCATCGCGTAAAGAGTCAACAACACAACAGGTGTCCATTTTCATCATCGATGCATGTTCATCGCTCGCTGGTTTTGAATTGCACGATACAATCAACGCAAATACCATTACTATAAATAATATTTTTTTCATAAAGCTGTATTTTTTAAAGTGTAAAAAATATTTAAGAATGTTTGATTAAATAACTTATAGCCTCTGACGATGCCGCTCCAGCAGACAAAATTGAATCTGGAATGTCCATCGGTCCAGTGGCCGTACCAGCTACAAAAACGCCATCGATACTCGTTTTGGCAGGACTAGCAAGCATATCACTTTGTCCAACATAATTAAACTGGTCAAGCATAAGATTTTCGTTTACAAAGAATTTATCAATTCCCGTATTTGGCACAACACCAGTAGAAAGAATTACCATATCGTGTTCGGCTTCTTGTAATTTTCCTTCGTTAATATCCTCATAGCGAAGCATTAAATTGCCACCTTCTTTTTCGGTAATACGCCCAATTTTTCCTTTTACAAAGTTCACACCCATGCCTTTGGCTTGCTGATAAAACTCTTCGAATCCTTTACCAAACGAACGAATATTGATGTAATAAATAGTTACGTCGGCCATGGGCAATGCACCCATTAACAATTGTGCTTGTTTAATAGAATACATGCAGCATATTTGCGAACAAATTGGATTGCCAACCGAGGCATCGCGCGAACCCACACATAAAACATAAGCAATTTTATCAGGCACTTTTCCATCACCAGGACGAAGGACGGTATTAAAAGGACGGGTTGGTGCCAATTCGCGCTCCATTTGCATGGCGGTAATCACGTTTTTGTATTTTCCGTAGCCATAACGGGGCATTTTTTCGGCATCAAACAAATTGAAACCAGTAGCAACAACCACTGTCCGTACATGAAGTTCAAAAACTTCGGGTTGCATAGTAAAATCGATACAATTTGTAGGGCAAACTCGTTCGCAAGCGCCACACAACGTACAGTTATCTATGTCAATAGCAGCAGCTTTGGGACTGGCAATACTAAAGGGAATAAATGCAGCTTTTCGACCTACCAGACCAAATTGATACTGGTCGCGAACGTTTACCGGGCAGGCCTTTTCGCACAACTGGCAGGAAGTACAATCGGCAATATGAACGTAACGAGGCTTTGTAGTTACTTTTGCCACAAATTCATTGTCGCCAACTTTACGGATATTGGCAACTTCGCTACTCGTAAAAATTGTGATATTGGGATGACGTGATATTTCAGAAACTTTTGGGGTGGTAATACAAGCAGCACAATCGAGTGTAGGAAAAACCTTGCTTAACATAATCATTTTGCCACCAACCGATAATTCCTTATCTACCAATAATACTTTGTAGCCTGTGTTAGCAAGGTTCAAAGCAGTTTCGCCACCGGCAATTCCTGCACCAATTACCAACGCATCGTAGCTAATATTTTTAATCGGATTTTCCATTAAGCATGTAATGTTTTTAATAAATACTCGTTGAATGTTCGCATTTGTTTAACAAACGATTCACTACAAACCGAACAAATAGCCGCCATACGTAAGCGGGCTGGCTCAACTCCTCGTTCTTTCATCAAATTATGTGTTTTTCCAACCAAATGTCCAGTTTTTTCGGTACACGATTCTCCATAAACACAATCACTTCCATCGGCAGCAATAAAAACGCCATCAAATCCTTTTTCGTAAGCGTACAAAATCCAACTGGGTTTTATCCCGCTCGAACAGGGAATAGAAATGGTATAAACAGTTGGTGGATAATGTAATTTCAACAATCCCGCCATATCAATGGCGGGGTCGGATATTTTTTCGGTGGAAAACACAAGTATTTTCGCACTCTTTTTGTTTATGTCTGCCATGAAGTCGATTGATTTAACTGTTGAAAATAAACCATAATAGGCACAATAGAAAAAAAACTATTGTTCCTATTGTGGTTCAAAATAGAAACTTTATTTTTTCTTCATATACACTTTAAAATAACCGTTTTCTTCAACGGCACCCAAGTATTCATGACCTTGTTTTCCACACCATTTTGGTATGTCTTGTTTTGTACCTTCGTCGGCCGAAAGGATTTCCATAATATCGCCAGAAACGATGCTACCAATTGCTTTTTTTGCTTCCAATAATGGACCTGGACAAGCTGTTCCACGTGCGTCAACCGATCTTGCTACTACTGCTGATTTTAATTCTTGTTCTGTCATAATGATAAGTTGTTAACCCCTAGCCCCTAAAGGGGGATAAGAGTGGTTAGTATATTTGTTATAATTTTTATGATTAATTTAAGAAACTGCGTCTTATTCCCCTTTAGGGGCTAGGGGTTCTTCTCTTGTCCCTCTTCGGGGGATTTAGGGGGCCGTTTTAGATAAACAATTGTATTGAACTTTCACCAGCATCGGCCACAAAAGTAGCAGCACCAGCATAACTCAAATGTGGATAATCGATAAATTCTTCTTTTTTGAAACCCATAAGGCCCATTGACATTTCGCACACTACAATTTCGATGCCCAATTCCCCAGCTTCTTTAAACATGGTTTCAAGCGACATTACATTTTGTTTTTTCATCAAATACTTAATCATCATTGGCCCCATACCCACCATATTCATGTTGGACAATGCCAATTTGCCTTGACCTTTAGGAAGCATCCAGCCAAACATTTTTGAAATAACATCTTTTCCTTCTCCCGTTTTCTTTGGGTCGCGCAATGCCGATAGTGACCAGAACGAAAAGAATAGTTTCACTTGCGTATCCATAGCGGCTGCAGCGATAGAAATTACCATGGCAGCCAAAATTTTATCCATATCACCCGAAACCACGGCTATCGAAAGTTGGTCTTTGCGAGCATCTTCTAATTGCGCAATTTTATTTTTCAGCGCATCAATTTGAGTTTGCAAAGCCTGAATGTCTGTTTTTTGAGTGTCTTCCATATCCATTAGATTTTTATTTGAATTTGATTAGAGAAATAATTCTGCAAATGTATGACAAAAAAATCTATATATTCCCGTTTTTGCTATGCTTGTGCATACATTATTTTGTGATATGCATCACATTACTTTTTGTGTTTCCCCTTTACTTTTTGTAAGATGCCATTTAATAGAGGAAAAACTCCTTAACAATTCCGAATACCCATTCAAAATCAGATATTCACACTCCAACATTAGCTAAGGCATTTAAAAGTGAGAGAAGGACATTCTACAGCTGTAGAAGGAAGTTTAAAAAGTTGGAAGTGGATTTCAAAATTCGGGAAGCCACTCAAATGTTGACGAATCGGATTAGGATTTTCCGAAACCGATAAAAAAACAGGCGGAGGAGATTAGAAAATTAGGAAGCTGACTTGAAAAAGAATACCCTCGCTCCTATTAAAACGGAAAGCACCCGAGTTCTGGCAAAAATAAATTACTTCTACTCCCCTTCCCTACTCCAATCTTCACTGGTTCCCGAAACGATTAATTGCTTTATCATCTCCACATTTTCTTGGGCTAATCGCTTCGCAATTTCAATTTCTCCGCCAGGATTTCTTGGGTCATAATCGCAAATATCAACTCCTTTGGTGATAGAAGGATATGCATCTGAATCAACTCCATTGACAACAACAGCACAATTTACGCCTGGCATTTTCATCTCGTTTATTTTGTCGGCAATGCCGGCACCAACTGTTCCAACTCCTATTATTAGTATTGACATATTGTAAAATTTGTTTGAATGATTTGTTTTCAAGTATTACTGCATTTAACTCCATAATGCGTTTATTGATAGACCTTTTGCACACAACAAAAACGAATTAATTAAATGGAATTATCTAAATCCCACCTTTTGGATTCCTTCCGTATTCATTGCTCCCCGAAATTCCCTCTGCAAATAATAACCACAAACCATAGAGCGAAAAGAAGTTGTTCGACGAATAAAAAGGGTTGAACAACCTACTAATTTCTGGAGATTTTT
>JFJP01002515.1_pt1 | contig 17540 bp, 16 predicted proteins | sample 431651 | NCBI WGS metagenome assembly JFJP01 (sample SAMN02602958, study PRJNA72255) | Microbial mat metagenome, whole genome shotgun sequencing project. | biome: fresh water; feature: sink hole; material: water; isolation source: purple microbial (photo- and chemosynthetic) mats found in...
AATCAATTTTATTATCAGCCGCCAGCGTCACAACCGCCCGTTTCCAGTCCGGCCGTTTTCCGAATTTCGCCGTCCGCTGCCGTTTCTTTTTACCTTCGTAATTCATCGTGTTGACCTTGGTCACGGTAACGTCGAACAACGACTCTACCGCCCGCTTGATCTCCACTTTATTAGAATCCGAAGCCACCTCGAAAAGGTACTTATTCGCTTCGCCCAGAAGCGCGCCCTTTTCCGTCACCTGCATCTTCTTGATGATCGAACGTGAATCCTTCATCACCCCGCCTTACTTCGCTAAACGCGCCATGAGCTGTTCCAGACCAGCGCCGTTGACCAGCACGACCGGATACCGCAGCAATTGATAAACATTGACATCGGCCGCCTTGACCAACTCTACCTTGGGCAGGTTGCGCACAGCCATCGCCAGCGCCATCCCTACCGTGTCGACAATCACCAGCGCCGCCCCAGTGATCTGCTGCGCCTTGAGCAGTGCCGCGAACGCCTTGGTCTTCGGAATATCCACCATCAACGGTTCAACCACCCGCACGGCACCCGATTCCAGCTTTTCGCTGAGTGCCCGTCGGAAGGCCAGTTTCATGACTTTTCGGTTGACTTTGACACTGTAATCGCGAGGGCGTGGACCGAACGTCGTCGCCCCACCACGCCAGATCGTCGACTGCCTGTAGCCCGCCCGAGCACGGCCCGTTCCTTTTTGCTTCCACGGCTTGGCACCGGTACCATTGACCTCACCCTTCGTCAGCGTACAAGCCGTCCCGGCGCGACGAGCATTCGTCAGCGCGACAACGACATCATGCACTGCTTGTGAGCCTTTTTCCATTTCCAGCAGCCCTGCGGGAATCTCGACTTCCCCCGTCGCCGCACCAGCCGCATTATATTTCTTCACCATACTCATGCCGCCCCTGCCTTCTTCAACGCCTTTTTAACGATCACCAGACCGCCGTTGGCACCCGGCACAGCCCCCTGCACCAACAGCAGGTTCTCCGCGCCACGCACATCCAGCAGCTTCAAGCTCTGCTGTGTCACCCGCACATTACCCATGTGCCCTGGCATGCGCTGTCCCTTGGCGACACGAGCGGGATAGGAACATTGTCCGATGGAACCGACGCGACGCTTCGAATGACCACCGTGCGTCATGCGCCCGCCGCCCATATCGTGCTTCTTCATCACCCCCGCGAAACCGCGTCCCTTAGTGGTGCCGATCACATCCACATACTTCACGCCGTCGAACAGGGATGCCGTTACCAGCGCCCCCACCGCAACCTCATCCGTGCTGCTGCATGAAAATTCACGAAGCACGCGCTGCGGCTCAACACCGGCCTTGGTGCACACGCCGATCTCAGCCTTGGTCATCCGAGACGCCTTCTGCGTCCCATAGCCAAGCTGCACGGCGTCATAGCCGTCACTCGCCTGTGTCTTACGCTGCACAACGACACACGGACCCGCAGCGATGACGGTCACCGCCACGCGACGGCCCTCCGCATCGAATATCTGCGTCATCCCCAGCTTTTTTCCAATCAGTCCGTTCATGATACCTTCACTCAAAGCTTAATCGTTATATCCACCCCCGCTTTGCCGTCGGCTCTATGATGTCCAGCAGCCGTTTATGCGTACGCATCTCGAACTGCTCCATCGATTTCTTATTCACATGCGGGCTGCGGTTCACCGTGAACCGTTCAATCCGCGTCGGTAACGGAGTCGGCCCCGCCACTTGCGCGCCGGTACCCCTTGCCGTGTCAATAATATCTGTGACCGCCTGATCCAGTACACTGTGATCATAAGCCTGTAAACGAATTCTTATGCGTTGACCATCCATGCCAATCTCACCTGTTCAATAACTCTTTTTGCAATGTCTCCGGCACAATATCAAATTGCACCGGCTCCATTGTGTAACTTGCCCGCCCGCGAGTCAGTGACCGTATCGCAGTCGAGTACCCGAACAACGCCGCCAGCGGTACGGTTGCGTGTACCGCTTGTAAGTCTCCCTTCGCGGTCATGTCATTGACCTTTCCGCGTCGGCTGCTCACATCCCCTAAAACTTCCCCCATATACTCGGCTGGAGTGACGATCTCCAAGGCCATTATCGGCTCGAGCATCACTGGTTTAGCTGCCATAACAGCCTCCCGCAATGCCATCGTCGCCGCTGTACGAAACGCTACCTCTGTAGAAAACTCTTCATCCAAAACCACGTCCGTCACACGGATCAGCGTATCTGTCACCGCATACGGTGAGAGAACTCCCGTCATCAAGCCATCTCGCAGACCACTTTCCACACTGGCCCGGTAGGGTTCAGGAAGCCCCCTGGTCGTAACATCAAGCTTGATCTCATTCCCTGTACCCCGCTTTAACGGAGAAACCGTCACCGTGATTCCAGCCACATGTCGCTGTCCGCCAAGATCCCTGTCAAACAAATGCGTCCCCTTGCCCATTTCGGTTACAGATTCCTGATAGGCGACCATTGGACGTCCCGTATTGGCGGCTACCTTGAATTCTCGGAACATCCGGTCTTTCAGAATCTCCAGATGCAACTCACCCATCCCGCTGATAACCGTCTGTCCGGTTTCGGAATCCAGCTTGACAATACAGGTCGGATCCTCATCCGCCATGGACTGTAAGGCTGTGGTCAGCTTTTCCTTGTCTGCCCGCGTCTTCGGCTCAACAGCCATGAACATGACCGGCTCTGGGAAACGGATGCGCATCAGCTCCACTGGATCATTCTCTGCACATAACGTATCACCTGTGGTCACTCCCTTGATTCCGCTAATGGCTCCAATCTCGCCTGAATAGAGGCATTCGATGTCTTCGCGCGAATCGGCATGCACCCGCATCAACCCCATGATGCGATCACGCTGACGTGATCGAGGATTGAATACATTGTGGCCTTTCTTCAGCACCCCACTATAGATCCGTAAATAGGCGATTCGCCCTACATACGGGTCCGTCATTAACTTGAAGACCAGCGCACTAAGCGGTGCCGCGTCATCAGCTTTACGGTTGACTACAGCGCCTGTCTTTGGATGATGCCCCTCAGTTGGAGGTACATCCAGCGGTGACGGAAGAAAGTCGGCGATTGCATCCAGTAGCGGTTGTACCCCTTTGTTTTTCAAGGAGGACCCGCAAAGTACGGGAGTTATCTCATTCGCAATGACAACTCGTCTGATGCCTGCTTTAAGGACGTCTGCAGACAAGTCGCCCTGCTCGAGATAGGTTTCCACAACAAGTTCAGCACGAGCTGCCTCAGCGGCTGCTCGCATTTCATCAGGTATAGCAACCCGGTTCATTTCCGTGCCTTGCGTTTGCTCATCAAACGTGACAGCCTCCATGTTGACCAGATCAATGACACCTTGCAACGCCTCTTCAGCGCCCCAAGGTATCTGAAGGGGAACGGCATTAGCACCTAGCCTTTCCCTCATCTCGGTAATTACCCGCCAGAAATCCGCACCCATACGATCCATCTTATTGATGAACGCAATTCGGGGAACGCGGTAACGCGACGCTTGGCGCCAGACGGTTTCGGACTGGGGTTGGACACCACCAACCCCGCAAAACACGCCCACCGCTCCATCCAGTACGCGTAGCGACCGTTCCACTTCCGCAGTGAAGTCAACATGTCCAGGGGTGTCAATCAGATTGATCTGATGTTCCTTCCAATAACATGTTGTCGCTGCGCTGGTGATTGTGATCCCTCGTTCCTTCTCCTGGATCATCCAATCCATCACTGTATTGCCGTCATGCACTTCGCCAAGCTTATGTACACGACCGGCATAAAACAGGATACGCTCACTGGTTGTCGTCTTGCCTGCGTCAATATGCGCGATAATACCGATATTCCGTACATTGGACAGCAGTCGATCCCGGCCAACCGCCTCAACGCGGTTTTCTCCGGAACCCTTGGATTTCTGCTTACTGTCCAAGACGGCACCTGTACTTGTTTCTCGATGTCAAAGAACAAAAAATCAATTACCACGCATAATGCGCAAAGGCTTTATTCGCCTGCGCCATCTTATGCGTATCTTCACGCTTCTTGATGCAAACACCTTGATTATTGAAGGCATCCTGCAACTCAAGCGCGATCGCCTGCTCCATCGGCATACCTCGCCGAGCCGACGAATACTGTACCAACCAGCGCAACGCCAAGGCCAACTGCCGACGCGGGCTGATTTCCACCGGGACCTGATACGTCGCACCACCGACGCGGCGAGACTTGACTTCAACTCGCGGCTTGATGTTGTCGATCGCCTTGATCAGAACCCCAAGAGGATCCTGCGCGGCTTTCTCTTCGATCCGCCCCATTGCTCCGTAAATAATCTTCTCGGCCGTCGACTTCTTGCCCGCCAGCATAACATAGTTGATAACCCGAGCCACAAGCTCGCTATTATACTTTGGGTCTGGAAGCACCACACGCCGTTCAGCTCTTCTTCTCCGTGCCATACGAACCTCACCCGCGAGCGTCAGCTCGCCTTCTTACGCTTTACACCATACTTCGAACGACCCCGGTTGCGCTTGGCAACACCCAGGCTGTCCAACGTTCCGCGAACCACATGGTAACGAACACCCGGCAAGTCCTTCACACGACCGCCCCGAACCAGCACCACACTGTGCTCCTGAAGATTGTGCCCTTCACCACCGATGTAGGCACTGACCTCAAACCCTGTCGTCAACCGCACACGTGCCACTTTTCGCAACGCGGAGTTCGGCTTCTTCGGTGTCATCGTCTTGACCTGAAGACACACCCCACGCCGTTGCGGACAAGCCGACAACGCACGTGACTTGCTCTTTGTTTTGGGCTGCTGCCGCCCCTTACGTACTAACTGATTAATCGTCGGCATACTTTGTTTCCTCTACTATTCGCAAACGAGCGCACACATTACCAGAACCTTTAGGACAATTACAAGCTATTTATCCCACAATTGTTCAAATTTTCTTTCGGCCTCCTGAATATCAATCATTTCCGACTCGGCGATAGGCTCTGCCTTCTGCACCAAACGGATATTATGATGCAGCGGGAAGCCCGTCCCACCCGGAATTAAATGACCCATAATGACGTTTTCCTTGAAGCCGCGGAGCTCATCCACGCGCCCAAGGGTAGCAGCGTCGGTCAGGATCCGTGTCGTATCCTGGAACGAGGCCGCCGAGATGAAACTATCGGTTTCCAGCGATGCCTTGGTGATACCCAGCAGTGACGGCGCCGCCTCAGCCGGACGACGACCTTCGGACATCGCCTTCTCATTGACTTCAAGGAAGTACTGACGCATCACTTGCTCGCCCCACAGGAACTCGGTGTCTCCTGGATTGGTGATTTTCACCTTGCGCAGCATTTGACGGACAATGACTTCAATATGCTTGTCGTTGATTTCCACCCCCTGCAACCGGTAAACCTGCTGCACTTCATTGACAAGATACTCTTGAAGTTCCTGAGGTCCGCAGACCTCGAGGATTTCCTGGGGTACAACCGGACCTTCGGTCAGTTGCTGGCCTTTGCGTACACGATCCCCCTTGAAGACAACGATGTGCTTGCCCATCGGGATGAGATGTTCTTCCGTGTCTCCAGACATCTCATCTCGGATGATCAGGCAGCGACGGCCTCGCTGGTTCTCGCCAAAGTCTACAACCCCTTCGATCTTGGCGATCTCGGCCGCATCCTTGGGCACCCGTGCCTCGAATAGCTCGGCCACGCGAGGCAGACCACCGGTGATGTCCTTCGTCTTGGATTCCTTGCGCGGCGTCTTGGCAAGCAAGGCACCCGGGGCCACGGTCTGCCCCTCTTTCACAACGACATGCGCACCCGCCGGGATACTGTAGAATCCGAGGATCTCCGGCGTGGACTTGCCCTCGGCAACGGCTTCCGCCTCGACCACGATCTGCGGATGCAGGTTCTCCTTGCTGTCGAGCACAACGGTTCCGCTCATGCCTGTCGCTTCGTCGATCTCTTTCTTCACCGACACGTTCTCAACAAAGTCATGGAAGCGGATGCGCCCCTTCTGCTCGGCAAGCACCGGCACGCTGTACGGATCCCACTTCGCCAGGCAGCTTCCCTTCTTGACCACGCCGCCGTCCTCAACCAGAACGATGGTACCCAAACCGAGCGTATAGCGCTCGACTTCATGACCGACCTCGTCGAGCACACTGATCGATCCGTTTTTGTTAAGCACCACATGGTCGCCTTCATCGTTCTGAACCACGCGCAAGTCAATGTAGCTGATCGTTCCCTTGTGCTTGGCGATAATCTCGGGCTGCTTGAAGACAGAGCTGGCCGTACCACCGATATGGAAAGTACGCATCGTAAGCTGTGTACCGGGTTCACCGATTGACTGCGCAGCAATGATACCGACAGCGGTACCGATATCTGCCGAGCGTCCCGTCGCCAGATCCCTGCCATAGCACAACGCACAAAGTCCAACACGACTCTCACACGTCAGCACACTGCGGATCCGCACCGATTCCACACCGCTCTTGGCCAACACCTTGGCCTTGACCTCGTCAATCTCCTCATTCATACGAACAAGTATCTCACCGGAAACCGGGTGGACGACATCGTTAAGCGCCGTGCGGCCGATGACACGCTTCTCCAGACCGACAAGCTCTTCGTCACCCTCGGTGATCGCCTTGATCTCGATCCCGTTGACGGTGCCGCAATCGGGCTGCACAATGATCACATCCTGCGATACGTCAACCAGCTTACGGGTAAGGTACCCTGCATCGGCCGTCTTGAGTGCGGTATCCGCCAACCCCTTACGCGCACCGTGCGTGCTGATGAAGTATTCCAGCACGCTCAGCCCCTCGCGGAAGTTGGCCGTAATCGGACGTTCAATAATCTCACCCGACGGCTTGGCCATCAGACCTCGCATACCGGCCAACTGACGAATCTGCTGGCGACTGCCGCGCGCCTTGGAATCAACCATCATGTAGACAGGATTGGTTTCTTCGCTTCCGGGATTCTCCTCGATCGCCGTGTACATGGCATTGGAAATCTCCTCGGTGGCGTGCGTCCAGATATCGACGATCTTGTTGTAGCGTTCACCGTCGGTAATCACACCCTGTCGATACTGCTCGTCAACCTGCTGGACCTGCGCACGGGCATCGTTCAGGATATCGGGTTTCTCCTTCGGGATGATCATGTCCACCATGCCAATGGATACACCGGCCAGCGTCGCGTTCTCAAAGCCGGTCCGCTTGAGGTTGTCAAGCGCAATGACAGTGGCTTCGTGCCCGGCGCGCTTGTGGCAATGCCAGATCAGATTGCCCAGGACGCTCTTGTTGACCGTCTCATTGATGAACCCCAGCGACGGCGGCCAAACCTCGTTAAAGAATACACGGCCCACTGTCGTTTCAATGACGCGCAATGTAGGATTACCAAAATGCGTATCACGGCCCAGATCTGGATTGCGCAAACGGATGCGGTCATGAATCTTTACCGCTCCCTCAACATACGCCATGTGGACCTCGGCGATGTCGCCGAACAATGGCAGGTGCTCCCGCACCGCCTCTTCTCCCGCTGCCCGGCGGGCACGGAACTTATCGCGCTGTGAAAGCGTGGTCATGTAATAGATGCCGAGCGCAATGTCCTGGCTCGGCGTCATGACCGAATCACCGCTTGACGGCGAGAAGATGTTATTGCTGGAAAGCATTAGCAGACGAGACTCAAGCTGCGCCTCGATCGACAGCGGCACATGCACCGCCATCTGGTCACCGTCGAAGTCCGCGTTGAATGCCGTACACACCAGCGGGTGGATTTGAATGGCTTCGCCTTCAACCAGAACCGGCTCGAACGACTGGATGCTCAACCGGTGCAATGTTGGCGCACGGTTGAGCATGACCGTCTTGTCGTGCGTGATCTCGTCGAGAATGTCCCAGACCTCGTCGGCCTGTCGCTCAATCAGCTTCTTGGCGCTGCGAACGGTATGCACCACCCCCATCTCCTTGAGACGGCGAATGATGAACGGTTCGAACAATGTGAGCGCCATCTTCTTCGGCAAACCGCACTGGCTCAGCTTCAGTTCAGGACCGACCACGATGACGGAACGGCCAGAGTAGTCCACCCGCTTGCCGAGTAGGTTCTGGCGGAAACGCCCCCCCTTGCCGCGCAACATATCACTCAGCGACTTGAGCGGACGATTGCCCGCCCCCGTCACCGCCCGGCCATGACGCCCGTTGTCAAACACAGCGTCAACAGCTTCCTGAAGCATACGTTTTTCGTTACGGATAATGACGTCCGGCGTCTTCAACTGCTGTAGGTTCCGCAGGCGGTTATTGCGGTTGATGACACGACGGTAAAGATCGTTCAGATCAGAGGTGGCAAAGCGACCGCCTTCCAACGGAACCAAAGGACGCAGATCCGGCGGAATGACCGGCAATACGTCAAGGATCATCCATTCCGGGCGCGTCTTGCTGGTCCGGAAACCTTCCGCAACTTTCATGCGCTTGGAGATTTTCTTTCGCGTCTGCTTGCTCTTTGTGTTCTGGACCTGCTCCTCAAGTTCGATTAACAAGGCTTGCAGATCGATAGCTTTCAGGAGGTCACGAATGCCCTCTGCCCCCATCTTGGCGGTGAATTCCTCACCAAACTTCTCGCGGGCGTCGCGGTACTCCTGCTCCTTGAGCAACTGCTTTTCCTTGAGCGGCGTGTCGCCGGGATCAGTCACCACATAATCCTCATAGTACAGCACCCGTTCAAGGGCACTGGCGGTCATATCCAGCATCAGCCCGATACGGCTCGGCGTACATTTGAAGAACCAGATATGCGACACCGGCACGGCCAGCTCAATATGCCCCAAGCGTTCACGGCGTACCCGCGAGATCGTCACCTCAACGCCGCAACGGTCACAGATCACGCCCTTGTGTTTGATGCGCTTGTATTTTCCGCAACTGCATTCCCAGTCCCGCGTGGGGCCGAAAATCTTCTCGCAGAACAGCCCCCCCCGCTCCGGCTTATACGTGCGGTAGTTGATCGTCTCGGGATTTTTGACCTCACCCCGGCTCCACGAACGGATGGTCTCTGGATCGGCCAGCGTGACGCCAACCGAATCAAACGAACCAAACTCGTTCAGGTAACTCGTCTCTTTGCTGAAAATAGGATTCAATGTATGTGCCTCCCGGCTTAAGCTCGAATTTATAACAGACGGTTGCGTTTCTGGCCCTGAACCTGAATATCCAGGCAAAGGCCACGCAGTTCGTTAATCAGAACACTAAAGGATTCCGGCATCCCCGCATCCAGCGTGTTAGTTCCCTTGACAATCGACTCGTAGATACGCGTACGACCGCTGACATCGTCACTCTTGACCGTCAACAGTTCCTGCAGCGCATAGGCCACACCATAGGCCTCCAGCGCCCACACTTCCATTTCACCGAGACGTTGTCCACCGTACTGCGCCTTGCCGCCGAGCGGTTGCTGCGTCACCAGCGAGTAAGGTCCAACGGCACGGGCATGGATCTTGTCGGTCACCAAGTGATGCAGTTTCAGGATATAAATCTGCCCGACCACCACGCGCTGATCAAACGGCTCCCCTGTACGACCATCGTACAGCACGCTCTTGCCGTCACGCGGGAGCCCTGACTTCTCGAGAAGGTCGTCAATCGAACTTTCCTTGATTCCGTCAAACACCGGTGTTGCCGCATGCATGCCGAGCAGCTTACAGGCCGCACCCAGATGCGTTTCGAACACCTGTCCAAGGTTCATGCGGGAAGGCACGCCAAGCGGATTCAGCACCACTTCAACCGGGGTTCCATCCGGCAAGAACGGCATATCCGCATCGGGGACAATGCGAGCCACAACACCCTTGTTACCATGCCGACCAGCCAGCTTGTCACCCACGGATAGTTTTTTCTTGGCCGCGATGTACACCTTGACCTGCTTGATGATCCCGGCATCCAGGTCATCGCCACTCTCCAGACGTTCCAGCGAATGCTGGCTTTCCTCGTCCAGCTCGGCAAACTTGGGTTTGTACTCATTGATGATGTCATCGATCTTGATCTGGATCGGACTACTCTCGATCTGGATGTGCTCACTGACAGATGCCAGCTTGCGCAGCAGCGTCTTGGTGATCTTGCGATTCGCCGGGATCACCACTTCGCCAGCCTCCTGGTCAATCACATCCAGAGGAATCTTCTCGCCAAGTAGCACGTTGCTAAGCCGCTCGGTCAATTCATCCTGCAACTCGGCACGTTTGGCCTTGTGTTCATCCTCGATCGACTTGCGTTGCCGCTTCCGTTCGGTCGGCGAACTATCGGTCGTCTTGTTTTCCTTGTGCGCAGTGACCTTGACATCCATTACGATACCGTAGGTTCCGCTGGGAACGGTCAGCGACGTATCCCGGACCTCAGCCGCCTTCTCACCGAAGATGGCACGCAACAAACGCTCTTCCGGAGCCAGTTCCGTCTCACTCTTTGGCGTAATCTTTCCGACTAGGATATCTCCTGGCCGTACTTCCGCGCCAGGACGGATCACCCCGTCAGGACCGAGGTTACGCAAGGCTTCCTCGCCTACATTCGGAATATCGCGGGTGATTTCCTCCGGTCCAAGCTTTGTGTCGCGGGCACCCACCTCGAATTCCTGGATCTGGATCGATGTGAACGTATCCTCGCGAACCAGACGCTCGCCGATCAGAATAGCATCCTCGAAGTTATAGCCGCACCACGGCATGAACGCCACCAGCAGGTTCTTGCCTAGCGCCAGCTCGCCCTTGTCCGTGGCGGGACCGTCTGCCAAGGTTTCCCCTGCTTCAACACGTTGCCCGATCCGCACCAGAGGTTTTTGATTGATACAGGTCCCCGCGTTCGAGCGACGGAACTTTTGAAGCTTGTATTCACGATAGCTCGAGGCTGGCGTACGCTTCGTCGGCATACTGCCATCTTCCGAGACCACAATCCGAGTCGCGGACACATAGGCAATCGTGCCAGCTTTCTCGGCGAGCACCATCACATGCGAATCACGAGCCGCCCGCTCTTCCAAGCCGGTGGCCACATACGGACGTTCCACCCGAAGCAGCGGAACGGCCTGGCGCATCATGTTCGCGCCCATCAGGGCACGGTTGGCATCGTCATGTTCTAGGAACGGGATGAGGCCTGCCGCAATACTGATCACCTGCTTGGGCGATACGTCCATGTAGTCGATCTCGGTTCCTGGCACCTCAAGGAAGTCACCCCGATGACGAACCGATACGAGGGGATTCTTGAACATGCCATCCGCTTCCAGCGGGGCATTGGCCTGAGCGATCACATACCGCTCTTCCTTATCGGCAGAGAGGAACTCTACATGGTCGGTCACACGTCCGTTCTCAACCTTGCGGTACGGGCTCTCGATAAACCCGAAATCATTGACGCGGGCATAAATACTCAGCGAGGAAATCAGACCGATGTTCGGACCTTCCGGAGTCTCGATCGGACAGATGCGTCCATAATGGCTGCTATGCACGTCGCGCACTTCAAAGCCTGCACGCTCACGGCTCAGGCCGCCTGGTCCCAAGGCACTCAAGCGCCGCTTGTGCGCCAACTCAGAGAGCGGGTTGGTCTGATCCATGAACTGGCTCAACTGGCTGCGCCCGAAGAAGTCCTGGACAACCGCCGACAACGACTTGGAATTCACCAGCCGCTGCGGCGCAAGCGTTCCTGTGGTCGGATCAAATAACGTCATCCGTTCGCGGATCAAGCGTTCGGTACGGGCCAGGCCCATACGGCACTGGTTCTCCATGAGTTCACCCACTGTGCGGACGCGCCGACTCCCCAGATGATCAATGTCATCGACGTTCTCGGAACCACGGCGCACATTGATCAGATGCCGCAGAGCCTCGATCACATCGCGCTCGTCCAGAACCCGCATGTCATTGTCGATCTCGGCCTCAAGCCCCAGCTTCTGGTTGATCTTGTAGCGACCAACACGGCCAAGGTCATAACGGCGCGGATCAAAGAACAGTCGCCGCAATAACTGACGTGCATTGGATGGGGTCGCCGGATCACCGGGACGCAGCTTATGATAAATATCCTTCAGGGCATCATCCGCCGTGTGCATAGGGTCAGCCTTCAAGCTCTTCAGCAGCAAGCCCTCGTCCCAGGACACATCCACCACGGTAACCGAATTGATGCCCGCGTTCCGTATCTGCTTGATCGCGGCATCGGTCAACGGCTCATATTTGCGAGCCAGCACCGTCTTTGAATCCAAATCGATAATATCGTCTTTAAATACTTTATTGGAAAGCATTTCCGGTGTCACATGAATCAGGTTGACATCCGTGAAATCGTAATAAAGCCCGAGGATTTCCTCATCTGTTCCATACCCAAGCGCACGCAGGAACGTGGTCGCCAGAAACTTGCGGCGACGGCGTTTACGATCCATATAAATCCAGATCAGATCCGAGGTATCGAACTGTACCTCGATCCAGGAACCGCGATCAGGGATAATCCGAATGGAGTAGAGCATCGCCCCATTGGCATGTACCGACCGCTCACTACAAATACCTGGCGAACGATGCAACTGACTGACAACCACCCGCTCAGCGCCGTTGACCACGAATGCCCCGGTCTCGGTCATCAGGGGAATATCCCCCATGAAGACCACGTCGTCCACCATCGAGTCTCCGTCCTTGAGACGGAAAGTGACGTGTAGAGGGGCAGCATACGTCTGCCCCTCGTACACGCACTCCACTGGATCCAGCTTCGGCTCCGACAGTTCGTACTTCACAAAATCGAGCACATAACGACCGTCATAGCTCTCGATCGGAAACACTTCCTTGAATATACCCTGCAGCCCCTGCGCTTTGCGATCCGCATCGGCAACATCACGTTGCAGAAACTCCCGATATGACCGGGTCTGCACCTCGATCAGGTTCGGTGGATCAATTATTTCCCGCAGTTTTCCAAAGTTTGTTCTATCAACCACAAAGGCACCTCGTTGTTTATTCAAAGTCTATCGAAGCGGGGGGAACCGATGATAGCTTCGAGCTGAGCCTTCATGGCTTCAGCATCTTTCTTCGACACACCCTCTTTAACGGTCTTCGGCGCACCCTCAACCATATCCTTGGAATCTTTCAATCCCAGACCGGTGATGGCACGGATTTCCTTGATGACGTTAATCTTCTTTTCGCCGGAATCCTTCAGGATGACGTCGAACTCCGTTTTCTCCTCGACTTCAGCCGCCGGTGCTGCCGGACCTGCTGCCGCCATCATCGCCATCGGCGCCGCTGCCGTCACGCCCAAACGCTGCTCGAGTGCCTTGACCAGCTTCGAAAGCTCCAGCACGCTGATGCCCTCGATCCAACTAATGAATTCCGCCATCTTGCCTTCAACTACGACTTCATCTGACATGATCTTCTCCTTTTATATCCGCGTAACCTTACGCAGCGTTTTTCTTCTTCTCTTCGATGGCTGTTAACACATACAACAGGCTCGACACCTTTGCGTTCATGACGCCAACCAATTGCGTCATCGGTGCCTGAACCGTACCGACCAACTGACCAAGTAACACATCACGCGACGGCATGGTCGCCATCGCATCAATATCACTTGCACTCAGCATCTGGGTGTTGAGGCATCCACCCTTCAATACCAACAACTTGTTTTCCTTGACGAAGGTCGAGAGCACCTTGGCCACAGCAGTGACATCGCCCTTGCCTGTCACCATCGCGGTTTTCCCGGTCAAGACCTTGCTGAGCTTCTGTTTACGCTCTTCTCCCAAGACCACACCAAGGTACGTATTCTTCACGACCAGCAGCTCTGCTTTCACTTCCGCCAGCTTACCGCGCAGCGCCGTGAAATGGCTTACCTTCATACCGCTGAAATCCGACAGCAGCACATACTCAGACCCCGAGACCGCTGCCGCGATCTCCCTTACAATTGATTCTTTTTCCGGTCTCATTTTTTTATACCGCCTTAATCTCTGACATTCACCCGCAGGCCGACACCCATTGTAGAGGAGATCGTGACATTGCGGATATAAATCCCCTTGGCTCCGGCAGGCTTCGCTGCCTTGACCGCACCGACGATACATTTGATGTTATCATCGATCTTCGCTACATCGAACGACAGTTTACCTGCCGCGACGTTGATATTTCCGTTCTTATCCATGCGGAATTCCACACGACCACCCTTGGCCGCAGTCACGGCCGCAGCCGTGTCATCGCTGACCGTGCCAGTCTTCGGATTGGGCATCAAACCGCGGGGACCCAGTACGCGACCGAGCTTACGAACTTCAAGCATGGCCTCGGGAGTGGCGATCGCCACATCGAAGTCCGTGAAGCCGTTCTTGACCTTCTCGATCATGTCCTCGTTGCCGACATAATCTGCACCGGCGGCACGCGCAGCATCAGCGGCAGCACCTCCTGCGAACACGAGCACCCGGACACTCTTACCCGTACCATGCGGCAATGCGCAAGTACTGCGAACGGCGTTTTCAGATTTGCGGGGATCTATCCCCATCCGGAAACAAAGCTCCACCGTCTCGTCAAACGACGCCGCCGGATTTGCCTTTAAAAATGCGATTCCTTCCGCCAGTTCCACCGCCGTCTTCGGCGCCTTGGCCTTTATTGCGGTGTACTTCTTTCCATGCTTTGGCATGTTCTTCCTTCCTGTATTTAGAGGCGCGACACGAGTGCAACCCCCGGTCAACGTCTACCTCACTAAAGGCTGCACTCACAGCCCGGCGGGCAGACTCCCGTTCAGAAATCACTAATCCTTGATCTCAATGCCCATGCTACGCGCCGTCCCTTCGACGGTCCGCATGCCTGCTTCCACATCATTGGCATTCATATCATCCAGCTTGGTCTTGACGATCTCGCGAACCTGTTCACGCGTCACGGATCCGACCTTGTCGCGATGCGGCACCGCCGACCCCTTGGCCAGGCCCGCCGCCCGCTTCAGCAGCGAGGCTGCCGGTGGGCTCTTGGTGATAAAGGTGAAGGAGCGATCAGCGTAAACCGAGATGACAACGGGAACGATCAAGCCAGCCTTATCGGCGGTACGCGCATTGAACGTTTTGCAAAATTCCATGATGTTGACACCATGCTGACCAAGCGCAGGGCCCACGGGGGGTGCCGGATTCGCCGCTCCCGCCGGAATCTGCAACTTAATCTGTCCGACGACTTTCTTTGCCATCTCTCTCCTCGCTCTCTGTTTTCGTTATAAAATGAATGCACCGGAGTCTGGTGCCTATACGTGCTCTACCTGCCAATATTCAAGCTCAACGGGGGCTGACCGACCGAAGATCGCGACCGACACTTTCAACTTTCCACGGCCTGGATCAATCTCTTCCACAACCCCGTTGAAATTAAGGAACGGACCATCGGTAATCTTGATCGTCTCCCCCGCCTCGAAAGCAACCTTGGGAGCGACCTTTTCCTTCTTCTCCTCCACCTGATTCAGGATCACATTAACTTCATCAGGCAGCAACGGGACCGGGCGCTCCCCACCCACAAAACCAATGACCCCGGTGGTTTCCTTGATAAAATGCCACGTCCGTTCAACCAGTGTACGATCTTCACCATACAAGGCTACATTCACCAGCACATATCCTGGGAAAAACTTGCGAGTCGTCGTTGTCTTCACCCCGCGGCGGACTTCCGACACCTTCTCGGTAGGTATGATCACCTCGCCGATCAGGTCGCCCATTTCCTCAAGCTGAAGGCGGCGCATGATGCTCTCGCGCACTTTACCTTCCTGTCCTGTCAGCGTATGAATTACAAACCACTGCTTATTCATGTTAGCCTCTTACTTAACCCTGCGGTACTAGCATCCGCAAACAGACGGCGACAATCTTATCACTGAGACCAACAAAAATACCCAGCGCGAAAACCCCGACAATCACAATCACCGTATGCATGATCAGGGTTTTCCGGTCAGGCCACGTTGATCGCTTTACTTCCAGAACCGTTTCCTCGCAGAACCGTTTCACTCGCTTCAGCAGCGGAGCCTGTTGCGTTGTTTCGTTTTTCAAAATCACCTACCCTTATCGTAATACGCATCGGTCTTTCGAGCGCCTGGCAGGCCAGGGGGGAATCGAACCCACAACCCCCGGTTTTGGAGACCGGTGCTCTGCCAATTGAGCTACTGGCCTGTGATCAGCCCTCGAAAAACCAATACGTTCTACTTAATCTCGCGATGAAGCGTACGCTTCTTGTCAAAACGGCAGAATTTCAGGATTTCCAAACGCCCCGGCGTATTGGTCTTGTTCTTGGTCGTTGTGTAGTTCCGCCGCTTACATTCCGTACAGGCCAGCGTAATAAGTTCTCTCGACATCGGACACCATCCAAATACTGACGATACAACCCCGCCGCGAATTTAACGCGACGGGGTCGCTATCATCAAGCCTAGCTGTTATTATTTCAGGATCTTCGCAACCGTTCCGGCACCGACCGTGCGGCCACCTTCACGAATAGCGAAACGCATCTTTTCTTCCAGCGCCACCGGCTGGATCAGCGTGACATTCATGTGCACATTGTCGCCAGGCATGACCATTTCCACGCCCTCATCCAAGGTGATATCGCCCGTCACGTCCGTTGTGCGGATGTAGAACTGAGGACGGTACCCCTTGAAGAACGGCGTGTGACGGCCGCCTTCATCCTTGCTCAGGATGTACACTTCCGCCTCGAATATCGTGTGCGGGGTAATCGAGTTGGGCTTCGCCAACACCTGACCGCGCTCCACGTCATCCTTCTTGGTGCTGCGCAGTAGGACGCCGACATTGTCACCGGCCTCACCCTGATCAAGCAGCTTGCGGAACATTTCAATGCCCGTGGCAACCGTCTTGACGGTCGGACGGATACCGATGATCTCAACTTCCTCGCCAACCTTGACCACACCGCGCTCGATACGTCCTGTGACCACCGTTCCACGTCCGTCGATCGAGAACACGTCTTCGATCGGCATCAGGAAGGGCAGGTCGATCGCACGCACCGGCTCCGGAATGTAGGTATCGAGGGCATTGATCAGGTTAGTGATGCACTGGCACGCCGGGTCATCCGCCGAATTGGCATGCGTGGCCGAGAGCGCATCGCCGCGCACGATCGGAATATCATCGCCCGGGAAGTCGTACTTGGAGAGCAGCTCGCGGAGTTCGAGCTCCACAAGTTCCAGCAGCTCCTCGTCATCGACCAAGTCGACCTTGTTCAGGAACACAACAATCGCCGGCACACCGACCTGGCGAGCCAACAGGATGTGCTCACGGGTCTGGGGCATCGGACCATCGGCGGCGCTGCAGACCACGATCGCGCCGTCCATTTGCGCCGCACCGGTGATCATGTTTTTGACATAGTCGGCATGGCCGGGGCAGTCAACATGTGCATAGTGCCGCTTCTCGCTGGCATATTCCACATGAGAGGTGGCGATCGTCAAAATCTTGGTAGGGTCACGACGGCCCTGTGACTCAGATGCCTTGGCGACTTCATCGTAGGCGATGAACTTACTCAGTCCCTTGAGCGCCTGCACCTTCGTCAATGCAGCCGTCAGCGTCGTCTTGCCGTGGTCAACGTGGCCGATCGTACCTACATTTACGTGCGGCTTCGTTCTTTCGAATTTCTCTTTTGCCATGATGTATCCTCCGT
>JFJP01038445.1_pt1 | contig 17539 bp, 13 predicted proteins | sample 431651 | NCBI WGS metagenome assembly JFJP01 (sample SAMN02602958, study PRJNA72255) | Microbial mat metagenome, whole genome shotgun sequencing project. | biome: fresh water; feature: sink hole; material: water; isolation source: purple microbial (photo- and chemosynthetic) mats found in...
TTGAAGAATACACTATGGGCGTATTTATGAAAGGCGCTGAAATTGCAGCTGAACATGGTCTGATTCTTGTTGATACAAAATATGAGTTTGGCAAAAAAGATGGAAAAATATTCCTTATCGATGAGATTAATACTCCCGATTCATCACGCTATTTTTATGCTGATGAGTACCAGGATAGATTCGACAAGGGACTTCCTCAGAAACAACTTTCAAAAGAGTTTGTCAGGGAATGGCTCATGGCTAACGGATTCCAGGGAAAGGAGGGACAAACTATTCCCGAGATGACAGATGACTTTGTGACAGAAGTATCGAACAGGTATATTGAACTTTATGAGAATATTACCGGTGAAAAGTTTATCAAAGCCGATATTTCCAATGTTCCTGAAAGAATAGAGAAAAATTGCAGAACATTTTTAAAATCGTTGTAGATCGGGAATATATAATAATCAGAATCTGGATGAAAATCATTAGATTAACAAAAGCTCTGTTGATAATAAGTATCTTATTGATATTTGATGTTACATCATATTCACAGGTGGTGGTGGAAAGATCAAAAGAGAAAATTATCATCTCAGGCGTTCAATACTACATCCACCAGGTGAAAAAGGGACAAACTGCATACTCTATATCACGGGGATACGGGATTACCGTCGAAGAGCTTACAAAGGAGAACCCTCCGGCAGTTTACGGGGTAAATGAGGGGCAGATACTAAGAATACCCGCCAGCAAAGTTACCGACCTTGCCAGGTCTGAATCTGCACCTCCGGTTAAAGTGCGGGATGAAACCAAATTTATTTATCATAAACTGCTGCCTGGGTAAACTGTCTATTCTCTTTCAAAATCATATGGGGTTTCTGAAAATGAGATACTTCAAAGTAATCATGGGATTGATATAAATAAGCTCTCAGTAGGTACTGAAATAGCAGTGCCCCGTAGAGATTTTATGAGCGAAAGACAGAAATTTGATGACCAGGTTATAGAATTTAGTTATCATAAGGTACTTATGGGTGAATCTCTGGCTTCAATCGCTGAGAAGTATGGATTAACTGTTCGGGAACTGCGAAAGGTTAACAGAGATTTAAGGTTCCCTCAGGTTGGTGACTTTGTAAGAATCCCTGGAAAACTTACAGATGTCCCTGAACCTGATTCTCCTGAAGTTGATACAACAGAGGTTTTTATTGAGGAATCTGTAGCAGAGGTGAGGAGAACCGCTGGTTATCTTTCTGTTAACAATCTCAGGGGGTCCGTGAATGTCGCAGTTCTTCTTCCGTTCTATCTGAAGGAAAATGCGGTAAGAACTGAGATTGATTCTTCAAAATACCTGAAAGGTAAAAGAGTTCATAAGGTACTTACAAGGAGTGATGACTGGATATACCCCGGAAGTGTTGATTTTGTTGAGATGTATAACGGAATACTCCTGGCGGCTGACACATTACGTTCCCTCGGACTGGATGTTAATCTTTATCCGTTCGATATAAGAAGCGATACTTTTGAGATCTCCCGGCTTATTTCCTCTGGTCGCCTCGCTGAAATGGACCTTATATTTGGCCCTGTATATTCAGATAACCTTAATATGGTTGCAGCTTATGCCAGGGATTTGAATATCCCTGTGGTCTCTCCTGTACCTCTTATTAGTAATTCTGTACTGCTGAACAATCCAACTCTATATATGTCAAATCCATCACTTGAGGTTGCCCAGAAAGCGCTGGCTAAAAAGATAAGTGAGGATTACAACTGTAATATAGTATTTATTCATTCTGATTCGACAGGCACAGATAAGGATGTTGCAAGATTTAAAAGTCTGATATTTAAAGAATTAAATTATCATCTTCCATATGAAGAGATAAAATTTAAAGAGTTCCTTTTCTATAGCAGATCAATGTTTGGCAATGACTCAATTAACAGGTTGAGCCATGCGTTGTCAGAGCTGTCCCCAAACATTATTATTATTGCTTCAGAAGATGCGCCGGTAATCAGTGAATCCATAATGGATATCCATGGTTTGTCAAAGAAATTTGAAGTAAAAGTATATGGGTATCCTGTTATAAGGGATATTGAAAACCTTGACCCCAAGTACCTTTTTGATCTGGAGATGATGGTATATTCTCCTTATTGGCTGGATTACTCAGGCAATGATGTGAAAGCTTTCAATGCAGACTTCAGAAATAAATTTCTGACTGAGCCTTCAGAGCTAAGCTATGCATGGCAGGGTTATGATATTACTTTCTACTTTTTAAGTGGAATCTCTATGCATGGGAAGAAGTTTCTTTCAAATCCAGAGATTCACTATCCTGATCTTCTTCATACCGATTATGAGTTCACTAGACTGTTTAATGTAGACGGATTTGAAAATACCAAATTATATCTTATCCGATATGCAAAGGATTTTGATGTTAAGCTGGTTCAGGAGAGCAGAATTCACTAAAACAGGTATGATGATGTTTTTTATTTTCTGATCCTGATCCTGATCCTGATCCCCATGTATATAGCTATATTAGATTTAAAATAGTCTCTGTTAATAAAAATTAACAATCGGGAATATTAGTGTTGTAATGGTTGTCTATATATCATAGAATGGTAAAGGGATCGTACAATGGAGCTGATGATGGTGAGCTTATTAAGGCATCCCTCGATGGTGACACATTCGCTTTTGGTGTTATTGTGAGCCGATATCAGAAGATGGTTGCCCGAACTGTTAAAAGCATGTTAGGCGATTCAGTTTTTTCAGAGGATATAGGTCAGGAGGTGTTCATTAAATTGTATCATTCATTACCAGAGTTCAGGGGTGAGGCCAAATTGTCAACATATATTCAGAAAATTGCTGTTAACCTGACTCTGAATGAGATAAAAAGAAAAAAGAGATTCATTTCAATGTTTTCACAAAAGGGAAACAACGAAATGTATGAATTTGAAGTGGCTGACCAGGATAATGAAGAAAGAAATGAGGCCTCAGAAATTGTAAACAAGGCTCTGGCATTTATGGATCCGAAATTCAGAATAGTATTAGTAATGAGAATGTTACATGGGTATTCAACAAAGGAGACAGCAGAGATGCTTGAGCTGCCAGTGGGAACTGTCCTTTCAAGGTTATCACGTGCACAGGAACAGTTGAGGTTAATTTTAAAAAAACTGTAGTAGATATGCAATCTCAGGAATTAAAAGATTTGTTAATCAGCTCACTGGATGTTGACTCTGATTCTTCACAAATGTCATCTTTACTAGAAGAGGCAGGTGTTTCCTATGACTTTAAACCTGGGTTCAGAGAAAAAGTGCTTAACAGATTGTTGTCTGGTGAACAGGAAGCAATCATTGAAAACGATTTTTTGAAGAACCTGAATCTTGCATTCTATCGCATAGCTTTTACCGGTGTGGCGGCAATCATTTTGCTGATGATATCAATATTTTATATGGAAGGCTCTCTCTCTTTAAATACATTCCTGGGTATGAGTGATAGTTTTGATGAAAGTATTATATGTCTATTAACAGGCAAATAGAAATGAGAATGAAAACAAAACCTGTAGTTCTTGTGATTGTCACCCTGGTGATCGGATTTGTTCTTGGGATGCTTACTTCAGCTCAGATCAGGTATCATAAGCTGAAACCTGTAAAAGTCTATTTCTCTGAGGACCGGTTCAGAGACGGTTTCTATAAGGCAATTCAACCTGACGATAAGCAAAAAGATAAAATTGATCTTATTCTTGATAAGTATGCGAGAATTAACAGCGATCTTCAGGGCAATTTTCGCAAAGAACTTGATGCCAATATGAAGGAATTCCGGAAAGAAATTGATTCGAACCTTTCAAAGGAACAACTCGACCGGCTAAAAGCAATGGATGAAGAACGCCAGGAGATGATACGGCAGCGTAAAATGAATCATGAAAGCGATTCCTTCAAATTCAGACATGACAGGCGACCTGGTCCTCCCGGTTTCAGAGAGAATGACGACAATTAATTAACTGATAGTAAATAACAGGTAATCAAGCAGAATTGGAAGATCTTCAGGATTAATACCCAGTGAAATAAGAAGTTGTTTGTCCTCTGCAAAAATTGTCATGAACTCTTCCTTCGATACTTCTCCGCTCATTATACTCTGACTGTACAATGCAATAGCTTCTTTCTTATTGCCTTTACACAGAGCCAGATGTCCCATATTTATCTTATCATGAGCATTTAGCTTTCCAACCGACAAATGATCGTAATACTTTTCGGAATCATCAAATTTTCCCAGTGCAAAATAACAGTAAGCAATTGGTCTGAGTATTTTTAAATTACCCGGATCATTATACTCTACCCTGAAGTAGTATTTCAATGCTTTCTCGTACTCTTTCATGTCGAGATAACAGTGTGCGGCCATTATTACCGAATGCATGTTTCCGGGTTCCATGTCACATGCCTGTAGATAATACTCCAGGGCCTCTTCATCCTTTCCAAGTCTTCGCAGGCATAATCCTATTTTCTTTATTGACCAGGCTTTTCTGTCGATGAGCTCGGCTCTTCTGTAAAATTTCAGTGCCTCCTCATAATCGCCATTTTCCTGGTAACAATAGCCTATTTTTTCATATAATTGCGTGTCAGAAGGCTTTTCACTTATCTGCTTAAGAAAGAGAACCAGCGCATCATCATAGAAATTCTTGCTGAAGAAATAATCAGCAAGGCCAGCTTCGGCTTCGCCCGCATTGCAGGTCAGTTTAAAAAACTCTGAGTTGTAGATATCCAGCTTTCCGATGAACAGATCCTCAAATTCTTTTTTATAGGGTGATAGTTTAAAAAACCTGTAGATGTCCTGAAGGTACTGGGTAACATTTGTCCTGAAACTTCTGTTTGGATCAGTTGCTGCTTCAGCATCATTTAACTGCTGAAGGCCATCAAGCTCCATCCGGAATACTTTTAGCATCATGCTTTTCTGGGCTGAAGGGAGGTATTTAAGATTCAGCAACAGGGAATATTTATCGGAGTTGCAGATAAACGGTGTTTTGTACAAAGCCTCTGCCAGCTCATTTGTTCCGGGACCAAGTATTTCATCTTTATAGATCTCATCTACAGTTTCATGATCGGGATAAAACGGAACAAACCAGTTTTGAAAATCCTTAAAAAAATCAAAGTGTTTCATATTTGCAAATGCCGACATATATACATCTGCTCCCTCCATCTGGAGTTTTGTGAGGTCTTCCATTGTTTTAAAGATCTCTTCCGAGTTACTGAACATTTCAGCCCAGTCGGGATTCCTTTCCTCTTTCTCATTTTTTGGCAGGATATTGTCAAGATCAAGCTTCTCTTCAATCCGTGGTTTCAGCTTCGCAACCTGTGGCAATATTTCATCATGCAGCTTCTTTCCTAATTTTTCTGTCTCTCTCGATCTGATAGTCTGTAGCACAATGAGCCTGCAGTGTTCCCTGAAATTACTATTCTGGCTCATTTCCTGTATTCTTGCCAGAATTTCCGGATATAATAATAGTCTTCCGTTGTAGTAATGTAAGTTTAGTATAAGTCCCGACAGAGCCCTCTCCATCACCTGTTCCTGACCCGCATCATATATGCTGATAAGGTGCATAAGCTTCTCGGTCTGCCATGTTCTTAAAGAACTTAATGTTAGGGCTGAAGTAAAAATACTGGCTTCGTACCATCTGAACTTCCCTGATGATAATATAATCTTTATCAGGCTGTTTTCCGCTTCTCCATAATAATCTGTTAACCATAAATGATTGAAGATGTTTTTGATAAGCTGCCTGTGTTTCCTGGAAATTTCCGATTCAGGATTTGGGTTTATCTCATTGCTTAGCCTGAGCCATTCATCGAGCTCTGATTTGAACATCAGGTCGTCAACTGTTTCAACAATTGTTTTTCCGCTAAGTTTCATCTCTTTATCCGCCTGTTGCTTAACCCAGTATGTGTGCCAGCCTGAATAACGTGACAATATGTCCTGTCTGACACGATCGGCAAGACCAAGTATTGATTGAATGAGTTTGAAATATATCTTATTCCTTTCAGGATCTTTTATTCCTTCAATGGTATAGGTTAGCATGTTTCTGTAGGTCATAACGATAGTATCATACTCATCACGGAGGTCCCCTGATGAGGTGCTTGCTGTCATATCTAACAGTATATCAAGACTCTGCTTGATCTTCCTGTCTGCTACCAGGTTGCAAACCCTCTTATGTTGTTGTATTACTTTTGCTGCATCCATCTTTTACTTTCTTTATTACGGGATATGACAAAAATTTGTTATGTCCTGTAAAACTTACATCTGCAACAATCAGACCGTTTAAACTCAGAAGTTGTAACCTATGCTTACATAGCCTTTGGTTCTTTTAAAATAGCTCTCCATGTCATAGTTGCCATGCTCGATCCCTATTTTAATGGGGCCTATTATTGATTGATATCCAATTCCGATACCATAACCGTTTATTAATGAATACCCTGTCGTCCGGTTGGTCTCCTGGATAATAAAGTAGTTGGCCAAAAGATTAATATGGATGTTTTCATAAAGTTGTATGTCCAGTTCACTTCTTATTCCTGCCATTTTTTTAACGGGAATCTGATTTGAGTGAAATCCTATAACAGGGATTGACCGTCTGTTAAGCGCTTCGATGCCACCCAGGAGAAAAAAATTATTCTGGGAAGAGATAGTGTCGGAATCAGTAATGAATAGGATATCTCCCCCTATTGAGAACGTAAGTCTTCTTCCTGGCGAGAAGTACTGATTGAAACTGCTATGGATCGTGAAGAATCTGTCAAACGCAGATTCTCCGTTATCCTCACCCCGGAACACAATCTTTGAGGTATCGGTCCTGATAGCTGCAGAGTTTAGTTTTGAAGTACCAACATAAGTGCCTGATATAACTCCCTTATCCGGGAAATGTTTTGAGTTTAGGGTATTTACCTGGTAAATGAATGCAGCTGTTAAATAGTTGTAGGAAAGATTTTTCACCTGAAGATTGGAATTATAGCGGAGCTTCAGATTCCTGTTTTCATAATCAGCAGCAACACTCATCATATGATTGAGTCCAAGCCTTTGATGTATTGAAAACCCTGACTCGGAATTTCTGCTGGTTGCATCTCCCTTGTCGCCAGGCAATTCCAACATGGGATAATTAGTATTGTCTGCTTTGAAATTTGCTGCCAGTCCGAATATCTGATTTCGGTCAATAAACTGAAGATAATTGATCTTGAACCTGTAAAACTGGCCGATAAATGAGTTTGCACTAATAACTGATCGTTCCGTAAGAAGATTTTTTACTGACATTCCGACAAGTAGTCCCGACATTAAGTAGTTGTCGTAATGTACAGAACCATACAGCATGGCAGGAGGTTTTTCAATACAATCGATATACAGAATAAGAGAATCATTTCGGGGGATTATCCTGTATTTTATTTTGTCGAACCAGGCTTTACCGTACAATAGCTCAATCCTGTCAGTGATCATATATTTGTCAACACTGTCTGCAGGTTTTATGTCGAGAACGCCAAGCACCTGCTGCTTTGGATATCTGCTGGTCCCTGTTACTTCAATTTTATCGAAGGTGTAAATCTGTTTGTCAAGTATGTTTACCAAAGCATCCTGCTTTTTTATCTGGTTCAGAGAGTCAGCTAAATTCCTGAATATGTCTTTGAATGGCAATGCAGCATCGTATCCCCGCTTAAAGAGTGAGTCAACATTATTAAAGTCGGTGATGGAAATACCGGTAATGTCGGGTTTCATCAGAATATTAACCAGCTTCTTCTGTTCTTTAAAATCCTCAAGACTTCTGAACATCGCAATCTGCTTCACAATTCCTGCAACAGACTGCAATTCTTCCTCTTTATAAGCTTCAAAGCCCACATATGATCCTATTATGATATCAGCTCCCATCGCCCGCGCCTCACTTGCAGCAAAATTTCTGATAAGACCGCCGTCAACCAGTAACAATGAATCAATCTTAAATGCTGTGAAGATGGAAGGCACAGAAAAACTTGCCCTGATGGCATCCGGCAGGTAACCTGATTTAAGTTCAACTTTTTTATAATTAATTATGTCAGTTGCAATGCACGAAAATGGAATCGGAAGTTTGGAGAAATCATTAATATCGGCCGCCGGCCAGGCATATAAATTTAGCGTACTCTCAACCTGTTGGCCATTTATTAGACCGGAAGGAATGTGTACCTTATTGTACGACAGGGGCAGTGACAGGATACTATTGTCGAAATTGGGTTTTTCGAGAAATATTACTTTATACTCAGGGATCTTGTTTGCAAGTATGAGATCCCAGTTCATAGCTTTAAGAATTTTGTAAAGACTGTCGGCGGAATAGCCAAGAGAGTACATTCCGCCAATAATGCTTCCCATACTTACTCCGGTTATGTAGTCGGGTCTTAATCCGGCTTCCTCCATTACCTTTATTACTCCAAGATGAGCAATGCCATGCGCTCCTCCTCCGCTGAGCACCAGACCTACTTTAGGACGTTCATCAGTCTTCTGGGCATTGGCGAAAGATGTTTTCAGTGAAAGTAAAATGCATAACAGACTGGTTGAAAAAATAATACTACGACAGAGTCTCAAGAATAAAGAAGAAAGATGTTCCATTGTATACACATTATCAGGCTATTGATAAATAGCATAAGTCTTTGCAATATAGTTATTTTAAGTAAATTAGCAGTGTGAAAACTCAATCATTTTTTAGCAGTGAATGGCTGCCCACAACCAGTAAAGAGGTTGAATCGAGAGGGTGGGATGAAATAGATATAATTCTATTTAGCGGAGATGCCTATGTTGATCATCCATCGTTTGGTCCGGCTGTCATTGGGCGGGTTATTGAGCAGGCGGGATTTCGTGTCGCGATTGTTCCTCAGCCAAACTGGAAAGACGACTTAAGGGATTTCAGGAAACTGGGAAAACCAAAGTATTTCTTTGGTGTTACAGCAGGTAACATGGATTCTATGGTGAATCATTATACAGCTGCTATCCGTCTGCGATCGGATGATGCTTATACTCCGGGCGGCAAAGCAGGCTTCAGACCTGACTATCCAACAATAGTATATACCAGGATTTTGAAAGAACTGTTTCCTGATGTGCCTGTAGTTATCGGAGGTATTGAGGCTTCGATGCGCCGCTTAACACACTACGACTACTGGAAAAACAAACTGGAACCATCGATCCTTATAAGCAGTGGTGCTGATATGCTAATATATGGAATGGGAGAGCAGCCTTTGAGAGAACTACTGCGCTTATTGTCACAGGGTGTTCCTTTTAAATCACTGAAAACGATTCCTCAGACCGTCATTGCTGTACGGACAGGCGAACCTCTTCCGGTTCAGAAGAACTGGAAAGATATCTTTTTACATTCGTATGAAAAGTGCCTGAAAGAGAAAAATCTTTTTGCAGAGAATTTTGTGAAGTTTGAAAAGGAATCAAATAAAATTGAGTCGGCCAGGCTTAATGAACCTTCAGGTGAATTTATGGTTGTTGTGAATCCTCCGTTCCCACCTATGTCTGAGACTGATGCTGACCGGTCGTTTGATCTGCCTTATAAATATCTTCCTCATCCCCGCTATAATAAGAAGGAAGATATACCTGCCTATGAAATGATTAAGTTCTCTGTTAATATTCATCGGGGTTGTTTCGGAGGCTGTAGTTTTTGCGCAATAGCGGCTCACCAGGGGAAACAGATTGTAAGCAGATCGGAGAAATCCATTCTTGACGAAGTCGAAAAAATTGCACAACTACCTGGTTTTAAGGGCTATCTGTCTGATCTGGGCGGTCCTTCGGCAAATATGTACAGGATGAGAGGCAAAGATATGAAGCTTTGCCATGTCTGTGCGCGCCCTTCATGTATCTGGCCAAATGTGTGTAAGAATCTTGATACCAATCATAAACAGCTGACTGATCTTTACAGAAAAGTTGACAGGGTACCTGGGATTAAAAAATCATTTATTGGCAGTGGAGTGCGTTACGACCTCCTGTTTAACGAATGGAACAAGAGTGCAGGAAGAGATGAGGGAGAATATCTGGAAGAACTGGTGAACAAACATGTCTCAGGGCGCCTTAAAGTGGCTCCTGAGCATACATCTCCAGGCGTTTTGTCGCATATGCGCAAAGCTCCTTTTGAGCTATTCAGAAAACTTAAAAAAAGGTTCGATAATATTAAAGATAAAAATGGGCTTAATTATGAGATTATACCTTATTTTATCTCATCCCACCCCGGATGCACAGATGCCGATATGAAAGATCTGGCAACTGAGATGAGGACCCTTGGTATTAAACCTGAACAGGTGCAGGATTTTACTCCAACACCAATGACTCTTTCAACCCTTATGTATTATACGGGCGTTGATCCGTTTTCTGGAAAGAACGTATATGTTGCGAGGAGCATTGAGGATAAGAGGCGGCAGAAGGAGTATTTTTTCTGGTACAAGACTGGCGACAATCATTCACATAAACCACAGATGGCAAAACAGCCTCCCGATAGCTATAGGGAAGGCGTCAGGAAGGAGAAAGGGAGAGGGGGAGAGAAGAAAAAAGGGAGAGGGGGAGAGAAGGAGAGAAGGAGAAAGGTGTGAGGTAAGACAGTACTTTTTTGATTATAAAGTCGTTTAAGTTATAAAAACACTACTTTTACATTCCACCTGAGTCTTAAATAGCTGCTAACAAACTGAAATATACATGAGTATGTCAAAAATTTCTCATAGAATATTTTTAATCATACTGGTTTCGCTAGTTTTTATTATTACTATATGGCTTATATACAGGGGATTGCCTTATTATAATATAAGTCTGGAAGAACGGGTTTTTCATCAGGATCATAGCTTTCTTAAGCCGAGTGGTACTCTTGGTCATGGATTGGGAATTGCCGGATCTCTCTTTATGATAATAGGCATGTTATCGTATATGGCAAGAAAGAGATACAGGTTTCTGTCGAGGCTGGGATTGCTGAAACACTGGCTGGAGTTTCATATTTTTCTTTGCACACTCGGGCCCATTCTTATTCTTTTTCATACTTCATATAAATTCGGAGGACTGGTTGCCGTTAGTTTCTGGAGTATGGTTGCAGTTTTTCTGAGTGGAATTATAGGGCGGTTCATTTATATTCAGATCCCCCGGTCCATTGAAGGAAGAGAACTTAGTTTAAATGAAGTGAAAGGGATGAAAAGCGATGTTGCAGAAATTGTAAAGAACAATTATAATCTTGATGAAGAAAGCTACAATATACTTGTTGATTCAATAAAAAAGAAAGTTGAGTTATACCGAAAAAATCCTTTTGTGCGTTATTTCATAAAGTACCTGGACGATAGAAAATCTGTGAAATCAGTAAGCGCCGTTCTTAAGAAAAACAAACTGCCTGAGAGTGAATATAATAAGGTTATAGCACTTGTTAGAGATGATATTCGTTTGAACCGCAGAATAGAAAGGCTTGATACAATGCAGAACCTGTTCAAGTACTGGCATGTGGCACATCTGCCATTTGCTCTTGTAATGCTGATCATTATGGTGATACATGTAGGAGTAACAATCCTTTTCGGATACAGATGGATATTTTAATTGATGGAACAAATAGTTGAAAGTATATTGATATATGGTGCTGCAATCATTCTGTGTGTTGTAGTTATTGCTATTTACCTGCGCAAGAAAAGCAAAGAATCGAGGCTTGTTGATGAGAAAATAAGAATTGCGAAAGAGGAAGGATTAAATGAACCTGTCTCCCTCCATCCGTATGTAGATGTAAACAGTTGTATTCAGACAGGAGCTTGTATTGCTGCTTGTCCGGAAAAAGATATTCTTGGTATCAGGAACGGAAAAGCAACAATTATTAATGCCTCCAGATGTATTGGTCATGGGGCTTGTTTCCATGCTTGTCCTACTGAGGCAATTAGCTTAAGGATAGGAACAGAGAAACGCGGAGTGGAACTGCCTCACGTCAGCCAGAATTTCGAAACAAATGTTCCGGGGATTTTTATTGCTGGTGAACTTGGAGGCATGGGTCTCATAAAAAACGCTGTCGAGCAGGGGAGGCAGGCAGTTGAGAATATTATCAAGACATTCAATAAAAATCACACCGCTGAATATGATCTTATTGTTGTAGGTGCCGGTCCTGCCGGGATTTCAGGTACTCTTACAGCAAAAAAACATGGTTTAAAATTTCTTTTGTTGGAGCAGGATACGCTGGGGGGCACTGTATTTACCTTCCCGCGTAAAAAGATTATAATGACTTCCCCAATGGATCTGCCTCTGTTTGGTAAGATAAAACTGTTTGAAACAAGTAAGTCTGAGCTTCTCGACTTATGGCAGACTGTCCTTAAAAAGAATGGGATCCAGGTGTCAGAAAACTCAAAGGTTGAGTCAATTACATCTGAAAACGGAATATTTAAGGTGACAACGATGAGAGGCGAACATTATACGTCTGCACGGATTTTACTGACTATAGGAAGAAGAGGGACACCCAGAAAACTAAATGTCCCGGGTGAAATGAAGGAGAAAGTCGCCTATCGCTTGCTCGAACCTGAGGAGATTTCAGGAAAACATATAATTGTTGTTGGAGGAGGAGATTCTGCCATTGAATCGGCGCTTCTTCTTGCTGATAATAACCATGTAATTCTTTCGTACAGAAATGAAGTTTTCAGCCGCATTAAACCCCTTAATAATACTGCCCTTAATAAAGCGGTCGCAGATGGAAAGCTTGAATTGCGCCTTAAAACAAATCTGCTTTCAATTGAAGATGAGACAATTCTTCTGTCAATAGATGATAATAGCGAGAAAATTGAATTGCAGAATGATCTGGTTTATATATTTGCCGGAGGTGAATTACCAACTCAATTTCTTGAGAAAGCAGGAATAAAGATCACAAAGAAATTTGGTGAAACAGTTATGAAACATTAGGCAACAGTCATTAGGTGCCAGGAAGACTAAGATGAAAAAAGATACAAGTAAAATATTATTAATTATTGTCTTGAGTCTGATGTCTTTTTTCAGAGTGGAAGGCCAGTTATCTCCAGGGGCATTGTCCAATGTGCATTCAAATCTTGAAGGAATGTCGAACTGTACCCGGTGCCACGTTCTGGGAAATAAGGTTTCAAATGAGAAATGCCTGGTGTGTCATTCTGAAATAAAGAGCAGAATGGACATTCAGAAAGGTTACCATTCATCAGCTGATGTAAAGGGGAAACAATGCTTTGACTGTCATAGTGAGCATAATGGTAAAAACTTTCAGATCATCCGTTTCGATACAACAAAATTTGATCATAATAATACCGGATATACTCTTTCAGCTCCCCATGCAAAACAGGACTGCAAGGCGTGTCATAATCCAAAGTATATTACTGATCAGAAGCTAAAAGCGAAGAAAAGCACATTTCTGGGGCTTAAGACAGAGTGCCTGACCTGTCATGCGGATTATCATCTCAGAACACTCTCATTAACCTGCCTGAATTGTCATTCGGAAGATTCCTTTGTTCCTGCTTCAAAATTTAGTCACGATAACGCGAAATTTAAGCTGGCCGGAAAACACAAAAGTGTTGAATGTGATAAATGCCATAAAATAGAAACGATTGAAGGAAAAAAGTTCCAGCAGTTCAGCGGCATACAGTACAGCAACTGTACCAGCTGTCATAAAGATCCGCATTCGAACCAGTTTGGACAAAACTGCAGGCAGTGCCATAGTGAGGAATCCTTTAAAGCTGTTAGCGGAATGAAAAATTTCGACCATAACAAAACTGCATTCAGGCTTGAGGAAAAACACCTTATTGTTAAATGTAATGATTGTCATAAAACAAAGTTCACAGATCCTTTGAAGCATGACCGTTGTACAGATTGTCATACAGATTATCATAATAAGCAGTTTGTTAAAAACGGAGTCGCACCTGATTGTTCTGAATGTCATACTGTTAAGGGATTCACGCAATTCAATTATACAGTTGATGATCATGCTCTGAACCGTTTCCCTCTTCAGGGTTCTCATTCAGCAATACCATGTTATGAGTGCCATAAAAAGCAGGAAAAATGGAGTTTCAGGGATATAGGCCTGAATTGTAAGGATTGCCATGCTGATATTCATAAATCCTTTATAGCGGCAAAGTACTATCCCGGGGAAAGTTGTATAACTTGTCATAATCCAAACAGGTGGACCGAAATTAGCTTTGATCATTCAAAAACTGATTTTATACTTACCGGTGCTCATACAGCGACAGATTGCAGAAGCTGTCATTATAAAGAAGATGTAAATGGTATTGTAAATCAGCGATTTGCAGGATTGTCAAATGATTGTACTTCCTGTCATACGGATAATCATTTCAATCAATTTGAAAAGAATGGTATAACAGACTGTACTGAATGCCATACCACCCTAAACTGGAAGGCTGTATTATTCAATCATGATAATACTGCATTTAAGCTCGATGGAAAACATGTTAATGTGGCTTGTGCAAAATGTCATAAACCTCAGCAAGAGGGTTCAAGGTTTTTTGTGAAGTATAAACTAAAAGAATTCAAATGCGAATCCTGCCACTTGTGATCCTGCTTTTTACGCTTTTGTTTCCACAGCAAAAGACAGAGTCTCCACACGGCACTGCATTTAAAGTTAGCTGCAGTACCTGTCATAGTTCCAAAGGATGGATGATCGATAAGGAGATTTACTCTTTTGACCATAGCAAGACTAAACTTCCTCTCGTAGGGCAGCATAACGAGGTTGACTGTAGGCGATGTCATCAAAGCCTTGTATTCTCTGAAGCAAAAACTGAGTGCAACCAATGTCATACTGATGTACATCAGTCAACAGTTGGTGAAGATTGTTCACGTTGTCATACACCTTCTTCCTGGCTGGTAAATAATATTACTGATATTCACCAGAGGAGCAGATTTCCTCTTATGGGAGCACACAGAACAGCTGATTGTTTCGATTGTCATAAATCTGAGAGTCTGGCACGATTTGATGTATTAGGTGTGAATTGTATTGATTGCCATCGTACAGATTATCAGGCGACGACAAATCCAAAGCACGCTGAAGCAGGTTTCTCTGAGGATTGTTCAACTTGTCACCCGGTTAACTCATTTCAATGGGCAGGGGCCGGGTTTAACCACAATTTTTTTGCTCTTGTCCAGGGTCACTCTGCCCCAAAATGTGATGAATGCCACACTACTGGTCGCTACTCTGATGCAAGTCCGGTTTGCAATACTTGTCATCTGGCTGATTACAACGCTTCAGTTAATCCTGATCATAACGCCTCAAATTTTCCATTGACTTGTGAAAATTGCCATACTCTTAGCCCCGGGTGGAAACCTGCCAGCTTTGATCATTCACGTTTCCCTCTGACACTTGGCCATTCCGAACCTGCTTGTGCAGACTGCCATAAAGAAGGAAATTATACTTCCACACCGACCGATTGTTATGTCTGCCATGCAAATGATTATAATAACACCACCAATCCAAAACACCAGACTCTTGGATTTTCGGTTACCTGCACTCAGTGTCATACAACAAATCCGGATTGGAAACCTGCATCATATGCTCAGCACGATACAAAATCATTTCCTATTTATTCCGGAACACACAGAGGCGAGTGGGATAGCTGTGCAGATTGTCATACTAATGTATCAGATTATGCTCAATTTACATGTCTTAGCTGTCATGAACACAATAAGACTGAAATGGATAGTGAGCACAGAGGTGAAAATGGTTATTCATACGACAGTGCGGCTTGTTTAAGGTGTCATCCTACAGGCAAGGCAGACTAAATGATTATGAAAAAGATTCTAACAGGATTTCTGTGTTTTCTTTTTTTCATCAGCCTGTCAGGGCAGACTGGGAAGATATCCATGTCAGGTCAGGTCTCGTTTGTCAGTTCACAGAATATATATGTAAAATTTAAATCAACTGCCGGAATTATGGCAGGTGATACTCTTTTCATGCAGAAGAATGACCTGTTGGTTCCTGCGCTTGTAGTGAGGAATTTGTCAACAACATCTTGTGTTTGTTCATCTGTTTCAGCGACAGGTTTTTCTGTAGCAGATCTTATTATTGCCAGGGTAATTTCTGTAAATGATAAATTGAAAGAGCCTGAAAATGAAGTTATTGTTAAAGAAATAACACCACTTGTTATCGCCGATGATACTTCAGGTATCAAAAAAATGAATAGCGAATTCAAACAAAAGATAAAGGGAAGCATTTCGTTGAATTCGTATTCTGACTTCTCAAATACATCTTCAGATAATTCCCAGAGGTTCCGTTATACTGTTTCCCTTGATGCAGCTAATATAGCGGATTCAAAGTTTTCATTTGAAACGTATCTTTCATTCAAACATAAAGCAGGTGAATGGCAGGATGTTAAGGATAATGTTTTTAATGCTTTGAAAGTGTATAGTCTTTCTGCCAGGTATAACTTTAATAAGAGCACACAGATCAGTCTGGGACGAAGGATAAATCCGCGAATGACAAACATAGGTGCAATGGATGGGGTACAATTTGAGAAGAATTTAAACAAATTTTCTTTTGGTGCCGTTGCGGGCTCCAGACCCGATTTTTCCACTTATGGTCTTGATATGAAACTTTTTCAGTTTGGAGCATTCACGGCCTTCAATACAAAATCAGAATCAGGTTATACTGAAACTTCGCTTGCCTTTATGCAGCAGATGAATAATTCAAAAACCGACAGAAGGTTTCTCTATTTTCAGCATTCCAATACTCTTGTAAAGAACTTGCGCTTTTTCAGTACACTTGAGGCAGATTTGTATCAGATGAACCCTGATTCGCTGAATATTCAGAAGTCAGAGAACAATTTCAGACTTACAGGACTTTTTCTGTCATTAGGTTACAGACCATCCTCCAGGCTGTCATTTTCAGGATCATATGATGCCAGGAAGAATGTGATTTATTATGAGACATACAAAACGTTTGTTGACCGCATACTTGAAAATGAACTAAGACAGGGCTTCAGGCTGCAGGGAAGCTACCGGATTACAACAGATCTATCTTTCGGACTTCAGGCCGGCTACCGTTTGCTGAAATCAGATCCTCATACTTCAAGGAATCTCTATAGTTATTTCTCTTATAACCGGATCCCAGGTGTAGATATCTCAGCAACAATTTCAGCAACCCTGCTGGAGTCTGCATATATTAATGGAAAGATTTATAGTCTGAACCTTGGCCGTGATATTTTCAAAAATAAAGTTCATACAGGCATTGGATACAGGTATGTTGATTACAGGCTTCCTGAAAACTCATTGAGTATACCTCAGAACATATGTGAAGCAAATCTGTCGTGGCAGATGCTTACTAAGATGTCGCTTTCAATAAGTTATGAAGGCACATTCGAAAAGCAGGACAGGTATAACAGATTTTATTTTCAAATAAGGATGAGGTTCTGACAGAAAAAATGCCGGAAGAAAATCAAATCTCCCGGCGGGTTAATTACCTATAAAACCAAAACTTAAAAACCTCTTATTCGTATTCTTTGAGAATATTTTTTACATCATCGGGCGCTACCCTGCCATAGGTTTTGTCACCAACAAGTACTACAGGAGCCAATCCGCATGCTCCTACGCATCGCAGGCTGGATAATGAGAATTTATTATCTTTTG
>JFJP01027696.1_pt1 | contig 17537 bp, 30 predicted proteins | sample 431651 | NCBI WGS metagenome assembly JFJP01 (sample SAMN02602958, study PRJNA72255) | Microbial mat metagenome, whole genome shotgun sequencing project. | biome: fresh water; feature: sink hole; material: water; isolation source: purple microbial (photo- and chemosynthetic) mats found in...
GTTTTTTTTTGCAAAAATATCTTTTTCCTATTAATTTTTTCGATAAAATTAAAGGAAAAAAATAAATTTAACTTTATCTTTCGTGTTTTCTTTCGTTGTTTTCGTTTTGTTTACAGAAGCAATCCCAGGTTCTGTCTAATATATAATTCATTATTAATAAAATAGTTTTTTTCTATAAAAACCAATAATTTTTACTAAAAGAACTTCATCTTTCTCTTTATTAACAGCATTTAAATGTACAAAAGTTTCTTCATTTTCTTACATTCTTTATTGAATTTCAAAACAAAAACAATTTTTTTTACTTGGATTGATATTATCTATTTCCAAGCCATTCTCTTCCTGTTGGAAATTATCAATCATTTTATGATCGTTATTCATAATTTTGTTCCCCTGTTCATTAATTGGTGTTTTAATCATCATTTCTTGTGGAATCGCATTATAATCACTGATTCTTCTTGAATTACTCTTAATAAAAATCTCATTCGTCTCCTTCATCCCATCAAAATATGGGTGTTGCAAAGACTCTGCACAGGACATTCTTTCAGAAGGCTCTAATCTTAATAAACTTTTCATAAAAGAAAGAGCTTTTTTGCTTAATTTCCCTAAATATCTCCTTTCAAGGGTTTCAGGCTTTGAAATCTCAGGGAATTTCATTCCTAAAAACCTTGGGTTTTTCAAGAAAAGCTCCTTTTGATCTGATGGCAAAGGACCAAGCATTTTTTGGATCAAATAAAGCTGATCAATTTCATTTTCTCCAGGAAAGAGGGGCTGTCCATCGATCAATTCTCCCATAATGCAGGCAACTGCCCATAGATCGACTGGTTTTCCATAATTTTGCACACTCAAAAGCAATTCCGGAGCTCGATACCATCTTGTTGCAACATAATCAGTCATCATTTCATTACTTCCGGGCAATATTCGAGCAAAACCGAAATCACATAATTTCAAAATGCCCTCACTAAAAGATAATAAAATACAGAAAAAATTTAAATTATTATAAATGTTTACCTTGAAATTAAAAGATTTTCAGGCTTTATATCTCGATGAACAATATCCTTTAAATGACAATATTGAGTGGCCCTCAGAAGCTGGTAAATGATACGTCTAATGACCTCTGGCTATTAATTTTAATATCGAAAAGCTAAATTGTTGAAATAAAATAAAATTAATATTTACATCAAGGCCTGAAGGTTTTCCCTCTAATACCTCTAACAGATTTTTTTCGATATATTCAAAAACTAAATAGATTCTGCCTTTTCTTTTAAAAGCTTCCTTTAATTCAACTATATAATCATGCTTCAATAATCGCAACATTTTGACCTCTCTTTGAGTATTTTTACGAACGATTTCATCATCTTCAGTGTCTTTGAATTTTTTTATCGCAACTTGAAAATAAAAATTAAAACTACCATAACATTATATGTTAATAAAAAAAACTTACTAACTTCTCCGGTCTCCTTGTTTCGACACTTTAACACAACTCCGTAAGCTCCTTCTCCCACAACGCCTAAAACTTCATATTTATTCATTAAATAATTTGCTTTTTTGTAATATTTAGTAAAAAAAATTTTTTTTGTTTAAAATATAATTCAAAGGAAAAATCAACTATTATTATATATTAATAGATAAAGGAAAAATTAAAGGGGAGTTTTTTTTAAAAAAAAATCAGTTTTTAAATATTTTTTTTTTTTAGATGTTTTTTTTTTTAAAAAAAATAGTTTTAATTTCTTTAAAATCAGAAAATGTTTTGTTAAAAAAAGCAAAGAAAAATATCTGATTTTAATTAAAAAACAACTATTATTCTTTTGAAAATATTTGTAAATTCCTTTCACCATCAAAGAAGTGATTTTGGCTTCACACCAATATATTAAAAATTAAAGATTATTTAATTACAAAGTGAGAATGAATTGAAGATTGGAATGAAAATTTCAAATAGTTTCCCCAAACAATTATACCATAAAAATTATTGAAATAAAACATTCTCACGGGGAACCTTTATGAAATAAAATAATTAAATTGTTCATTAGCAAAATATAGAAAATCAAAGACTTATAAATAAAACTTCCTTTAAAAAAATAATTAAAAAACGATAAGTATATTAAATTTCTCAAATTCCTTTTAAACCTTTTTACAAAATGTATAAAAATCAATTGTTTTTGATTCCTCTATTTATATTAGCCATCAATCTTATCGAAAAATCGTCAGGTTTTGTGCTTTCACATACCCATTATGATATCAAAAACAAATATCTCTTGAATAAATACTCCGATTCCAAATTATTTGCTCCAAATAAAAAAAACATTTTCAAAAATTATGCCAAAACCTTCATGAATCTACATGAAGATGATTATAAAAATATCAATTCGACTTCTTCAGATGAATATATTCATATTTCAGAAAGTTTGGGTGACCATAATTCTCAAGAATCAATTAAAAATGAGGAATATTTTTTAAAAACATATGATGAAAGCTATTTAAATGAGACATTGAATGAAACTTCAATTGAAGAATGCAATGAAACAGAAAATCAAATAAAACAAGATGGCTTCTTAAAAAAGGAAGATTTTCAAAAATATGATGAGTTATTCAAGAATAATGAATCGTTGGCAGCTAATGAAACAATAAATATGGAATACAATAATATAAAAAATGACACAGAAATGGAAAAACAATTAAAAACTAAAATCAACATCAACTATTAAAAATTAAAGAAAGAGATTATGATTTTTTAAGTAGAGAAACATTAAATAGAAAAACAATTCTTTTAATCTCAAAAAAATAAAAATGAAATATTAGAAGAAATCTGTCGAAATAATTAAAAAATATAATTTTGAAATAAAATTAAAATTTTTTTTTTTTAGAAAAATGCAAAATTTATATAATGAGACTCCAGCGAATTTAGCTTTTAAGCCTGTCAATCTAATCTATGAAAATTTCATGAAAGAATCGAAATTATTCCTGGGAAACATTGGTTCTTATAAAGATGCTATGTTCCTTATAGGAAACAATATTCATGCAATTTGTTCTGTTCTCAAAGACTTTCTCATTCCTCAAAGCACCGAGTTAATATACGATCATTTAATAATTTCAATAGATGATAATGAAGCAGCTGATATTCTGAATGATTTCAATAAAGTGATAGACTTTATTGAAAAAAACATGGATTTAGGGCATTCAGTTTTAGTACATTGTCACGCTGGTTGTTCAAGAAGCGCTTCTTTTGTAATAGCGTATTTAATGAAGAAGAATCAATGGTGTTTTGAAAAGACTTATATGTTTGTTAAAAACAAGAGACCACAAGTTTATCCGAATAGTGGATTTATGAGGCAATTGCGGATCTTTGAGAAAAAACTGATTGAAGAGAAAGCAAAAGAGGAAAAACTTTTGGAAAAGAAAGAAGAAGAGAAAAAACTCATTAAAAAGATAGAAGAAGACATTGAAAAGAAAGAAGAAGATATTATAAAGGAAGAAGAAGTTATTGAAAAGAAAGAAGAAATTAAACCGAAAGAAGATATTGAAAATAAAACATAATCTTTGATAAATGGTTTTGTTTTGCACAAAAAATTATGTATTTTTTGGATGAAATTTATGGTTTTAACAATTCTTTTAAATAAAATGTGGGAAAACCCTTTTTTTCTAATCCTACAATATAAATCATTCTTAAAATTTTCAGTTTTTCTTTCAAAGACTCTTTCTTTTTTGGGTCTTTGCAACTTTTTATCATAAAATCCAGATCGTTTACTTGCAGTAAATACACTTCGATGCAAAGTTTTTTCAAAAAAACCGAGATTTGTTTTTCATTTACCATCCAGACCATTTCACTGATTTTTTTCGGTTTTTGAAACTCATTGAAAAACGCCATTTTTTCAAACCAAAGCTTAAAACCTGGATTTTTATTAATATCGTTCATTTTATATTGAAATAAAAACTCATTATCATTGAATTTCTTCTTTATTTCTGAAGGTTTTTCATCGATTTCAATCGAAAAAGCAGATTTTATAAAGCTTCTGACATTTGGTAGAGCTTTTGAATAATCATTTTGGAAAAATTCTTCAATTTTTCTATTGATTTTTTGAATATTTTCTTCAAAAAAATTTGTAAAACACCAAAGCAAAAAAACATCATTAAGTTTTTTTTTAACTAATTCCTCAGGTTTTTCATTTATAGAGGCGATTTCTTTGATTTCTTTGCTGTTCTTCTCATCTATATAATAGCTTAATAATTTCACATAATTTCGCAATGAATAATAGAGAAAATTTACATTTTTGCAGATTTTTTCATCAGGAGAAAAAGTTACAACAAAATTTTCTTCGTTTTTTAAGAATTTTTCTTGAAAAACTTTTTTTTTCTCTTTATAATGGTTTTCTAATTTATTCAAAAATTTCGATTGAGCCTTGATGTTTTTCTCTTTGCAATAATTCAAAGTTTCGATATAGTCTTTTTTATTTGCATTCAGAGTTTTGCGTATTTCGAAATAGATTTGTAAGCTTTCTTTTTGAATCGAAAATTTCTGTTGCAAGTTTTCTGGATGAAACAGAAAAAAATCAATTTTTTTGCATTTTCTTGAGAATTATTTTCCAGAGTTTTTTTTGAAACTTCTTCCAATTTTTTCGAACTTTCTCCAGGTTTTTTTGAAACTTCTTCAATTTTTTTGGAGACTTCTTCTTTTTTTTTCGAAATTTCTTCAGTTATTTTTGAAACTTCTTTTTTTTCGAAAGTTTCATTTGTTTTTTTTTTCGTCAAATTTTCTTTAGTTTTTTCTTTATTTCGGTGATTTTCGACAGAAAATTTCCTACTTACAGCAAAGGAAGCCTTAGGTTTTTCAGGGATTTTCTTCAGGTTTTTTTCGAGAATCATTGGTCGTTTAGGGATTTTACTCTCGATTTTTTCGTTTTTGATATTTTCAAATAAATTCTTGGCTTTTTCGAGAGTTTCTACAATTGTATTATCATATTTTGCAATATTTTCTTCAGGAATATCAAATACATTTTTCAGTGAATTAAACTTTTGATATTTGGAGATTTTTTTCTTTGGAAGCTCTTGAAACAAGATTTTTTCTAGAAAAAGCGTTTCAGTTTCTAATTGATTGATTTTAAAGTCAAGATGTGAATCAATTGTTTTAAAAACATTGAGGGTTTGAATGTTTATTTCAAATAGATCCATTTTTTTTTTATCAGATTTAAATTCGAACATTTTCTGGATTTTAATTTTGAATGAAAAAATTAGGATTTTTTAAAAAAAATAAAAATATTATAAATTATTAATTTTTTTGTTTGTCTTTGAAAAGTCATTTTTTTTAATTTTTTCAATAATTTTTTTATTTTATTGTCAGGAACCTTTTCTTCATATTAAAACCCGAAACTTATTCATAAGTTTTGAAAAATTCATTAACTTTAAAAAAAACTCACAAATTTAAAAAAAAAAACAACAAACAATTTTAATTTTAAAAAACTTTTCAATGAAAAATTTTCGGTTGAATCATAATGAATTATTGCAGTCTCTAGGATTGCCAACCTCTTCCAATGAGGATCTTTTTGAGAACATTCATGAAAATCCAATCATTAGAAAAGAGCCCAATCGGGAATTAATTCTCTGTATGACGATTGACTTAGGTGAAGGAAAAAAGGACATTTTAAATATATATACAAATGAAGATCCAAAAGATTTAGCACGTCAATTTTGTGTGAAAAATCATTTGAATTTAGAAGCAGTTGAAATTTTGGCAAACAGTATCATAGACAATTTAAACTCAAATGATGGGAAAGAAGACAATAATATCGAAGATTTTGGGAATAATAATAATGAAAATTTAAATGAAAACTATAATTTCTTGAATAAATTAAAAAGAAATGAAGCAAAATTGAATTACAGTCAGGAAAAAACTAGAAAAGAAGTAAAATTTGATTATAAAGAAACTGAAAAAAATGAGAAAGCCCATCAAATTGAGTATGAAAGACTTCATAAAAATGTAAAGAAATTTTGAAAAAATTAAAATAAATTTGGTTAAAAGAACATAAAGCCAGAAAATGAGAAAAAAAGCATGATTCAGACTAAAAAACAAGCTTCCTCATCAAGATCTATAGAAAAAAACATTGAAAATCCTTTAAAGAAAGCAAATCTCATCAGTTTTATTCGCATGAAATTTATGTTTATTCATAATTTTTAAAAAGATGAGCCGAATTATGGAGTCAAGCTCTATTTGAAAGGTTTAAAGCAAAAAGAAGAACAACAGTAAACTGAAAATGTTTTTTAGAATTTCAATAAGAAAATTAAATAGAATAGTAGCACAAAACATGAAAAAACAGCAAATTGAAGAAGAAGAGAAAGAATTAACTTTCAAGCCGAAATTGAAAAACCCAAAATTAGCTCAATTTCAAGTTAATCGAAAGATTGAGTCGATAGGCGAGCATTTAATCCAAATGGGGAAAAAAAATAAAGAAACTAAAGAAAAGCTTTTCGCTGAAAAACAGAAGGAAGAAACTCATGGATGTTCTTTTCGACCACAAATAGATCCCATGTTTTAGATTGAAAATTATGATGAAAATTTAAAAATCTTTAAAATATTCAATAGAAGCCAAAAAATTATGATCGAAAAATTGAAATTATCTTCAGAAAATACAGAAAATAACCAAAAAGTTCATGAAAGACTCTATATGCGAAAAAAGAAGAAAAATGAAGAAGAAGAGGGGTATTTTCTTGAGAAAAATGACTGAAATTAAAAAGAAAATAAATAGAGAAAATTCAAATTATAGCTTCAAGCCTCAATTAGTTAGCCATCCTTTAAGTTCAAATGATTTGACTTTTCTTGAACGAATGGAAAAGCTTCAAAAAGTTAAAGAAGAAAAGTAAAAAAATTGAATTCTTTCAATGAATTTTCTTTTTTAAAAGGATAAAAGAATTTAAAATGAATGAAGAAAGCAAAGAAAAAGAGGATTTCCATCCGAAAATCGGCAGGGCTCCAAAAATCGACGTTTTCTTCATATAATTTCAAATTTAAACTCATAAAATAATGAAATTATAGAGAAATTCGCATAATTTACCTATAGGAGATTATTTATATCTGAATAAAATAGAAAATGAACACAGGAAAAAAGAATTAATTACAAAAGAAATTCGAGAAAATGAAGAAGGAAAAGCAAGATCTAACGAGAAATCCCAAGCAATTTTCGAAAATATGAAGACGAAAAAGATCGAAGAATATTTCAATTTATTGGATTCGGATAAAGATGGAGAAATTTCTGCTGCGAAAATTGAAATTTCAAATTTACCCATCTTTGTTTTGGAGAAAATTGCGCCGTTGCTTTGCGAAATGGAACAAATGAATTTAACATTGGATTTTTATAATTTTAGCTTAGCTTTTTCCAAATTAGCCAACGTAACAAATTTTTTATTGAATTTTTTTCTGAGTTTTTTTTTTTTGAAGTTTTTTGTGAATTTTTTCTGGTTACAAAACAGAAATGGACTGAAAAAAAAAAGAATTTCGAGAATTTTTCATTTAAAGTAAGCTAAAATTGGAGTTTTATTAAATAAAGAAATGCAATTTTTGTTTTAGCCCGAAATCAATAAAAAATCGATTAAGATTTCTGAGGAAAAAAAAGAATATAAAGCTATGATGAATTTTTATGAAAAAAACAAAGAAGTAATTATTTTTTAAATGTATTTATTGAAAATCCTGATTTTCGTAGAATTCACATCTAAATTCAAATGAATTAGAAGAACAAAAGACTGAAGAAAACAAGGAATTTTTGCAAAACACCGTTGAAATAGTTCAAAAACATTGAATTTTGTGAGATAATAATTAAATTTCTGTATTATAATAATGAATTTATTTTGTTTTTTCTCTAGCAATAATATATAAAATCCTAAAAAACCTTAACAATTAAAATTTTGCTAATTTATTTTGTTTTGTCAATGGGAATAATATCCAAAATCCTTAACTTAAAACAATTAAAATTTTCTTTCTGACTTCGATAAAATTTAGATGTCCATAAAGTCTGATCTTTTTTTCTATCAATATTTGTGCTATCTTCTTCAAATAAAATGAAAACACTTATTGCTGTTATTGCAAGAACAAAAGGCCGGAGACTGTTAGTAAGTCGAGAGGTTGAATCGATTTCTTCGACATCTTTGTAATAAAACTTAAAGTTTTTTAAAAAATTTAAGTATTTCATTTGATTTTTTTATTTTTTATTTAATTATTCAAAAAGTAAAGTTTTGATAAGTTAGTTCATTTAAAAAAAAATGAGTTGAATTCAATCTAATAAATAGTTTGGAATTTTAAGTTTGGTTGATTTTTGCTGGAATGAAAATTGCAGTTTTACCATTAATTTACAGGCTAAGCTTTGAAGGTTCTCTATATTTTGAATTCGTTTCTGCAAATTTTCATAATCCTTATCAGAATTTCCCCAATATTTTTTTAATTCTTCTAACTATTAAAAGAAAATATCGATTAAATTTTCTGATTTCTGAACTTCTTTCATAAATTTCAGCTTTTTAAAATATTTTTTTTCAAATTCTTCCAAATATTCTGCTTTTAATTGCCTTTAAAACCAAAAAAATTATCTCAAAATTTAACTTTAAAAACTTTTTCATAATTTTTTCGTGATTAAAAAAGAAAAAATCCCTGTATTTTTCCAATCCTTTTGGTACAGCAAATAAACAAAATCCTATTTCAAATAAACAATTTGCACATTCTATGATCTTAAATGTGCTAAATTTTTAATTTTTTTGTTGTTGAATTTTTATAATAGAAAAATATACCAATTTGTAAAAAATTTCAGAGTTTTCTGATATTTTTCTTGTTCTTTTTCGAAATGTTGAAATTTTTTTGAAATAATGAGGTTTCTTTCATTGTAATCTATTTCTTTTTTATTTATTTTGAAGTAAAATTAAATATCGATCTTTGAATATGAAAAACTTTTGAAAATTTCGTATTCATATTCAGAAAGAATTTCTGTTAAATTCACTGAGAATTCGCAAAACAAGAGCTGTTTCTCACAATTCTTACAGCAAATTAAGTCATTTGTTTTAAAAAATTTCTGCATTTTTATATTTTTTTGTGTTTTTTATTCTATTTTTTCAAAATTCAAAAAATAAATGATGTTTTTTCTCTAATTTTGATTTGCGCATTTTTTCAATTTAATTTTTTTTTTAATTTGACTCATAATTAATAAAAATTTTTTATTATATTATTGAATAAAAATGGATATTCTTCCAATAGTTACCAAAGAATATTTCTCTTTTTTGATTGATACTCTAATCTATCTCATTGAGCGAATTTCCACATTTGAAAATGAAAATTTCATTATAATTGAGACAAACAATACAAAAAACTCCTTCATAATCACAAATCGAATCTCAGACATTATAAAATATCTAAAAATCAATTGTTCTTTCTATCAAATAGGAATTAAAAATTATGTTTCTGATTATCTCAAACACTTTTCTTATTATTCAACGTTTTCTTTGTTATTTCTCTTGAATCTTATGAAAAAATCGCAATTTTTGATAGCCAAATGGGGAGAGAAAAAACTAATTTTGCAATTATTTGAGAAATTAGGACTTGAAATTTTACAAATTATGAAAAAAATGCAGATAAAGCTATGTGATGGTTGTTCGGTTTACAAGAATTTCGCGAATAATTTCCATAAAAGTGAAGATTTTCACGAAGAAGCTGAATTATTGCAGATAATTTTCGAAGATTTTCAGAAAAAATCACAAAAAGTTCTTTTAATTCAAGTAATTTATTTCTCATATTCAATAGAAATGAGAAAGTCTCACATCGAAAAAGGTTATTGTTTAAAATTCGATGAAAATCATACAAATATAGGTCTTCTGAATCAATATTTGGAATTAAATATCCAAAACTTCAATGAGGAAAAATATTTAAAATTTGAAAAATGTGATCTTCTTTTAATAGAAACAGAAAATGTGGATTTTGAAAAAGAACTTTCTGAACATTTTCCTCAACCTTTGGATTTTATTGAGAAAATGCATAAAAAACAATTGAAATTATTAATAACGAATGGGTTTTTAACAGACTCTATCACTTATACATTCTTCGCCGAAAACATCATGATAATAGGAAATATAAAAATGAAAGATTTGAGAAATATTGGCAAAATTATGGATAAAAAACTTATTTTCTTTGCAAAAATCGCTAAAAATATGTTTTCTTCCAAAGATGAGAAAAAAACTTTCGAAATAAAAATATTATTAAAACCCGACAATAAAAAAAAGTATTATTTTATTCTAAAGACCAATGATTCTGAATTTGCCTTTTACAATATGTTTTTACGTTTTTCTTCTGAGCCTAAAACTCGAAGAATCAAGCATTTTATCAAATGTTCTATTGATAAATTTCAATCACTTTTAAAATTCAAAAAATGCTTAATTGGAGGAGGAGCTTTCGAATTAAAAATCGCTCATATATTAAAACAAAAGAAAAATAAGAAAGAACTAAATAAGAAAAAAGAATTTATCAAAGAAGAAATCAGGATTGCTATAGCTGATATTTTCGAAGAAATGATTGAAAGATTATTTAGAAATCAAGGGCTTGATTATGCAGAAATTGAAAACAAGAAACATAACTTAAAAAAAAAGGAGAATCGGTTTTTTGAGGAGAATGGGGATTTCTTTGATGAGTATAAAGCGAAAAAGTTCTGCATAGAAAATGCTTTTTTATATTTAAAAATCTTTTCGAAAAACTCTTTTTTAAATTAAATTATATTCTTGGCATTAAAATAGAGAATTATTTAATAATTAATAATAATAAAAATAAATTCATTAATTTTTGAGTTTTTTTAAAAATTTTTAATCTTCTGATTTTATTTTCAAAAACAATAATTTTTATATAAAAATTTTATTTATTTTTTAATTTTTACATAAAAATTTCCTTTTTCATAATAAAAGAAAATTATTGCAAAAATTTATCTAGTTCTAAAATTTGAATCTATGAATATGAATTCATTTTTTTTTCCCACCAAGAACGAAAATGGCAAAAGAACCTTTGCAAAATTTGGTTCAGGTTCAAAATTTTCAATTAATTGCCATATAATTTTTTTTTAAAATTAGAAGAAAACTTTCTGCTGAGTTCTAAAAAAATAAAAACGGAAGATTCTACAACAAAATCTCAAGAACCCCATAATAATAAACATATTCAATTTAATGTAACAGATCCAAATAAAATTTCGAATTTGAATGGATTTAAAGTAATTTTTTCTTTTTATTTTCTCTAATTTTCTTTTAATTTCTTTGCAATTCAAAGCTTCTTCAACAATTATTACTTCTGATTTTCTCCAAAGAAATGATAAATCCCGGCTGGATCGCTATAAAAAACCGTTCAGCGATAAAAAAAGCAGTGATTTGTTCTTTGGATATAGACGAAAATTATTTCGAAGATTTGATTCAGAAGAAAGAATTAGCATTTTTCGCCGAGTTTTACAATAAAAATTCTGTGGCTATTTGTAATAAATTGTTTTGTGAGGTTAAAAAAAAAAAGAATTTCTTCTAAAATCAATTGAAAAATAGAAATCATTTTTTTGGGAAAGTTTATTCAGTTCACGAAGAGAACTTACAAGCCATTTCGAGAAATACAATGATCTTACTAATAAATTGCAGAATATAAATAATTTTGAAAAGAGTTTGTATGAGAAATATCATTTTTTCAGTCTCAATGACGACAAGAGAGAATCGAATCTATATCCAAACAAAACTCAGAAAATTTATTCTAATTATAAAGCTACGAATTCTGCTGGAAATTCTTCGGAAAATAATATTATAAAAAGAATTTTTTCATTGGATTGCGAAATGGTTCGATTTATGAACATTTTTTTTAAATTGGCTTATTTTTCAGGTGAAAACTGAAAATGGGACTGAACTGGCGAGAATTAGCTTGATAGACTTTGATTATAATACTTTAATAGATAAATTTGTTAAACCCAAATCACAAATTCTGGATTATCACACCAAGTCGGAAAATAAATAAAAAATTTAAGCTGATTTTTCTTAAATTGATTTTTGCAAAATTTATAATAATATTAATATATATTGATATATATTAATAATTAAAATCTTTTTATAATATTTTGATAGATATAGCGGCATAACATTTGAGATTTTAAAGGATGTTACCACGAATCTCGAAGAGATTCAGGAGGAATTTCTCAAGATTATTAATAAAGACTCTATTTTAATTGGTCATTCTTTAGAAAATGATTTAAATGCTTTACAAGTTTTTATTTTTTTCTTTAGAATTTCTTTTTGAAAAATCTAAAATAATAGATAATTCATGAAAATGTTATCGATACCAGCGTTCTTTTTCAATCTCATGAAGGATTTAAATTATCACTGAAGACCTTATCAGAAAAATACTTGAATTACAAGATCCAAGAAGTATAATAATATAAAAAAGCTTATATAAATAAATTTTAATCATAAAAAAAGCTTCGTATCTTCATAAAAAAAGTTCATAAAAACTATAAAAAGATTCACAAATAAATGTTTCGTAAATAAAAAACTTCACAAAAGCTTCATAAAAAGATTAAAAGGCTTCAAACTAAAAAAATTCATAATAAATTTAAACTAATAATTAATAGAAAGAACATGATAGTGTAGAAGATGCTAAAGCCACATTATCCCTTGCCAAATTGCGAATCGAAATTCTCGAAAATTTGAATTTATTTGCTATGAATAAGAAGGCAACCTATGATATCCTTCACAAAATCATTAAAAACGATAAGACTATTATGTTGTTGGATTTTTATTCAAATCTGCAAAATATTATAAAAGATAGTAAAGATAGTAAATTTCAAGAGTTTTTAAATTTTTTTTCTATATAAAATCAGCAACAGAAAATATACATTTCGATGAATTCAAGAAAAATGAAGCAACATTAGAAGAAGGTTAAAATTCGTTCATTGTTAATTGATAAATTTATAATTTAAACTTTCAAATCTTTCTAAAAAAAAGTATAAATAAAAAACGTTAATTTTTTGATAAAAGCTTTGCAAAAACTGAAAAAATGGTCTAAGAAAGTCGAAAATGTGAAGGACTCTAACCTAATTTTCATGAAATTCGAGAAATCTTTCTTCCAAAAGGATGAAGAGAACAATTTAGAAATTCTCAAGAATTTTGATAAGGAAATTCAGCAGATTTATCAATCTTCTTCGCAAGACACCAGTTCTATTAAAAAAATAACAATAAAATTCATTTTAAATCAATTGATTTAGTTTTTATATTTTTTACATGTCATGAGGAGAGGAAGTAAATAATTAATTAATTGAGATTTTTTGAGATTTTTGTGCAGGTCTTTCAATAAACTTGAAAAAAAAGATGAGGAGGAAACACAAGAAAAAAATCAGAATCTTCTCGAAAGAAATAAGGGATTTTTGTTATTTTGTTCGAAATAAGTTTTTAATTTTGCTTTCAAAGAACCAAAAAAAATTTTAACACAAACCAAAATTTTATTTTAAGAAATATTCTTCAAAACTACAAAAGAAATAAATATATTTTTAACAATTTATCTACTTATATTTCTAAATTTCGCAAATGTTTATAATTCTCATCACAACGAAGAAATAAAATCCTTCTATCAAACATTATAGATTTGCAAAACAGAGAATTCAGAAATTCAAATTTAGAATGTTAATTTAATGTTCAAATGTTTAATTTAACAATTTTCATAAGTATTTAATTTTTAATTTCATAAATTGATGATTTTTTGTAACAAAAAAAAATTGAAAATGTCATTGAAAATAGAAAGAAATTGTGTAAAAAGATAAAAAATCTTATAATTCAACATCCTTTTGGCTTATATCCCCCAAGGAAACCTCATCAAATCCACTGTTTATCGATTCACCGATTTCTTCATCGATTTCTGGACTTTTTAGTTCATTTTTCTTGTTTTTCCCATCTAAAATCATTTCTTTCCTATTTGTGTTTATCTTCTGGTTATGCATTGGCGGTAAACCACTTTTCCCTTTAATTTCGTTTTTTTTCATATTTACTTCAACGTTTTTAGAATCTTTAATTAAAATTCGCTAAAATATTTTTTTTCAAACCTTTCTCCTTATTTTCCTGGCTTTTGAAATCATCTTCTATTTTTTTTCTCGTATTTGCTTCAATTTTTTCTTCAAAATTCAAAATTCAATAAAAATATATAATTTTAAAACCTTTTTCTTTATTTTTTTGGTTTTTAATCTCTTCCTCATTGTTTTTATTCTCAAGTTTCTTGCGATATTTCTTTTGTATTAGCTTCGCAGCGTCTTCCATTCCTTCTTCGATTACCATATTAAACTTTTTTACTTCTTCTTCTAGTGGCTTTCTTTTATTTTCTCGCTGTTTTTTAAGCTTATATTTTCTTTGAATAGTTTGTGCTGCTTTCTCTTGTTCCTCATCATATTTAATTTCTTCTTTTAATAGAATTTTTTAAGAACTTTTCAAAAATTTCCGAACCTATTTCTGGCTTTGTTATTGGCTTTTCTAATTTTATAGGACTTTTTTGTATATTTTTTCGATTATTTTGCTTTTCTCTATATTTCTTTTGAATCGCTTTAGCTGCAACATCCATTTCTTCATCAAACTCCATATCTTTTAAAAAAACCGTCAATGTTTTTAAAAAAAATCTTTTATTGCTTGGTTTTTCTTCGATAACGGGTTTTTTCACAATTTCCCTTAGAATTTCTGGCTTTTTATTGTTAGAAGTTGTTTCTTTTTGCTTGTTTTTCCTATTATTTTGCTTCTTTCTGTAGGAAACCTGGATCTTTTTCGCTGCTTCGTCCATTTCTTTATCGAATTCCATCTCTACTTTTTCTTTAAAAAACATTAAAAACACATTTTTTTCTAAATTAAACCTTGAGGAAGGGGAGTTTTATCTAAAATCTTCGAATTTTTCTGTTTTTTTTCATTTAATTTGACTTTTCCTTTGTTTTTTTGTCTGTTTCGATATTTATTCTGTATTTTCTTCGCTGCTTCTTCCATTTCCTCATCGAATTTCATCTTTAAAATCTCTTCTTCTTCTATAAAAGAAATAAATTTTCTTTAAAAATATTTAAAAAGAACCAAGTTTTTTCTTCTTATTTTCAGCAACATTATCTTCTTTTTTTTGATTCTGTTTGTTTTGCTGTTTTTTTCGATATTTGTTTTGAATTGTTTTAGCAGCTTGCTCCATTTCTTCATCGAATTTCATGTTAATTACATCATCATCTATTCAAAAGAATTCGGTTTTCAAATTATTTTAAAAAGAAACCAGGGAGCTTCGTGATTTCTGGTAAAATTTGTTGATTTTTTTCTTTTTTTTGTTGATTTTTCTCTTTATTTTGTCGAATTCTATCTAATTCTTTGTCATTTTTTTTTATGTTTTCAAGATTTTGTTTATTCTGCTGTTTTTTTCTAAATTTTCCCTGTATTTTCTTGGCTGCTTGATCCATTTCTTCGTCAAATTCCATCATTTCAATATGTGTTTCTTTGAATTAAACAAATAAAAACCGATTTTTTTATAAGAACAGAATTTTTCTCAAAAAAAAAAAACCTTGAGGTTTATCTAATTTTTTCGGTTGTTGTTTCTTCGCGTTATTTTGCTTATTGATTTGTTTTTGCTTGTATTTCTTCTGAATAATTTTCGCTGCTTCTTCCATTTCTTTATCGAATTCCATTGGAATTTCTATCAAAAAAAACCATAGTTTTTAAAAAATTATTTTTCAAAAAAAAACCTGGGGTTTTTTTTTGATTTTTTTCATGAAGTTTTTCTTGTATTTTTTCTGTGTTTTTTTGATTTTTTTCATTGTTTTCTCCAGTTTTTTTTTCATTGTTTTCTCGAGGTTTTTTTTCATGGTTTTCTCGATTTTTTTGTCTATTTCGATATTTATTCTGAATTTTCTTCGCAGCTTCTTCCATTTCCTCATTGAGTTTCTTTTGGATTTCCTCTTCTTTCGAATGATTTTTCTTCATTTCTTCTTTATTTTCTCTATTCTTTTGTCTATTTCGATATTTATCCTGTATTTTCTTTGCAGCGCCTTCCATTTCCTCATCGAGTTTCATTTGTAAAACCTCATCTATTCAAATTAAAAACCACTAAAAATCATTTATTTTTCGTAAAAAAACCATCTTTTTTTTTCATTGAAATTTCGACTTTATTCCTTTTGGTTTTTTCAATATTTTCTATCTCTTTTTTCTTCTTATTTCTATATTTATTTTGGATTTTCTTAGCAGCTTCATCCATTTCCTTATCAAAAACCTCGTCTTCTTTGATCAAATCCTCTTTACGATTAAAATCACTCTCATCCATACCAATATCATGCGAAGTTCTCGTCTCATTTACTTCTTTTATCGTCTTCAAAGTACTATCATCAGCTTTCCTTTTTAAGAAATTATGAGTTTTTTTTAAAAAAATTTGAGTTTTTTTGTTTAAAAGTCAAGTTTTTTTTTTGAATTTTCGATTTTCAAAAGAAAAATATGAAGAATTCTTACATTTCATTCAAAGGTTCAATCTTTTTTTCTTTTTTCTTCTTTTTGTAATGTTTTTGAATTTTCAAAGCAGCGTTGTTCATTTCCTCTTGCATTGGATCCTTCAGAATCGAGCTTTCTTTCATTGAATTTCTTTTTTCTTCTTCTATTAAAAAAAACACAAAAATAAATCAAATGAAATCCCACTAAAAAAAATGCCTTTTAAAACACTTTCAAGAATTTCACTATCATCAATCCCTAAGAAATCCCCTTCATAAAGTAGTTTTTTATGTGTAGTTTTCTCGAATTTCTCAAGAAATTCTGATAATTCATTGGGTTTTCCCAAATAAACCACTTCTTCGATAAAGGAACCTGAAAAACGCTGATTAAAATCCAAAGAAAAACTCAAAAAACCTTCTAGATTTCGTTTATTTAAATTCATTAGATAAATCGCCGAATCCTTTTGAATAATCTTTGAGAAAACTGTGATATTTTCTTTTGTGAAGCTTTTTTCAGCGAGAATCTCATAAAAATCTGAAGAATAACCTTTAGTGGTGAGAAAACGAGTCTCTCCATTAGTAAAGATCACAACTAACTAATAAAAAACTAAATAAAAACTCAATTTAATAGAAAAATCCAACTTCGATTAACAGATTGTCGCATAATTTCAATAGATTTTCATGAGAAATACCGTCTTTTAAAGGCATTTCCAGCTTAAAACTTCGATTTTCAAAGCAAAAAACAATCAGTTTTTTCTTTGTTTTATCTTGAAAAAAACTGAATTCATAGTCTTTTTCGAAATTTATCAATAAAATGCTTTGTTTCATGATTAAAAGAGTATTTTTCTCAGGAAGCTTATAAATCAGCCTTTTCTCTTTGGAATCCAATTGAATATTTTCGAGAATATGATCAATAACGCTTTTTTCAAAGTCTGTTTTGCGAGAATTCTCAATATTTTCCTTCGGAATTTCATAAACAGTAGTTTTATTTGATTTTTTATCAAAAATCGAGAAATTGATGGTATTTCCTTGCATTTTCGAGACTTGAAGCTGGAAGTCGAGGCCAGATTTCATCATTTTGACGCTAATACTGTA
>JFJP01029736.1_pt1 | contig 17537 bp, 15 predicted proteins | sample 431651 | NCBI WGS metagenome assembly JFJP01 (sample SAMN02602958, study PRJNA72255) | Microbial mat metagenome, whole genome shotgun sequencing project. | biome: fresh water; feature: sink hole; material: water; isolation source: purple microbial (photo- and chemosynthetic) mats found in...
GCAGGGTGGAAGGTGAAGTCCGTTCCACCGACGAAGTGAAAATCGAGCAATACACCGACCAATGGGTGGACGCCATGAATCGGACAGCCATGGAAATGGGTGGTTCTGTCGAAATATTGCGCGAGAGGATGTATCCGGGATACTTCCTCTCACCGGAAGACCCCATCATCCGGGTGCTGGGGCGTGCGGCCGAAAAGGCAGGTGTTCCGCTGAATCTTCATGCCACAGGCGGCGGCAGCGATACCAATGTGATCAACGGCAAGGGGATACCCGCCGTGGACATCAGCGTCGGCATGGAACAGGTTCATTCGACGAAGGAACGCATCCGGATTTCGAATATGGTGAAGGCGGCGGAGTTCCTGGTGGAAATCGTCTGTGAAGCCGCCTTATCGTAGAAGCAAGTCCTGCCGCCGGTTTGTGTGAAGACCTGAATGGCTCGGGACAAAGGCTGATGGGAAGTCGCCAAACCGGATGTCCAACTATCTGGGAGCGGTCCTTTCCCGCAGTTCCTGCTCCAGAATGGCTGCAGCACTTCCAACGTATTCCGCACAGGGACGCAACCGATAATACGCCTCCGTCCTCGGTTCCGGCGAAGGGGAATCCGGCCCTTCCGGCAAATCAAGCAGTTCCCGGCAGATATATGAACCATTTGCCTCCTTGAACCGGTTTGCGAGTTTTTGAACAAGGGCATAATGCGCCGCTTTCGCATCCTGATCCAGTGGATCGACGGGTCCCGCCACCATGCCGGCTGCCATCGCAATGCCGCTGACAGCGCCGCAGATCTCGCGCAGACGTCCGACTCCTCCACCGAATGAAGAGGAAATGCGCAGTGCGGTTTCGTAATCCAGTCCGGTTTCCTCGCAATAAGCCACGAGGGTGGCCTGGGCACAGTTGCATCCGTCGTTGAACAGCTTCATTGCCTTTGTACGTTTGTCTTCCATGATGCCGCCTTTCTTTCCTGGCTACAGGGGTCCATCTGTTTCCAAAACAGCATATCATATGACGTCGTTGCGGAAAACCTCGAAACGGAGAATCAATATGCCGGACCATACCATGACTCAGGAGTCGGACATTAATGCCATGCGCTGGGATGGGGATGCACCGGTCACTCCGCATCAGCATGACTTCATCGAAATCGCTTTCTTGACACGAGGTTCCTGTGTGCACGCCTGGCAGGGTGCGGATGCACGCCTTGTGCCCGGCGACGTTTTCGTGATATCACCTGGAGAAAAGCACGCATACCGCATCGAGGGCAGAACAACCATTTACAACTGCCTGTTTTATCCAACCGGCCTCGGGGCGGAGTGGGAAAGCCTGCAAAGCAAACCGGCACTTCAGAATATTCTGGTCCTGGAACCCCTGTACAGGGAGGATGCAGGAAGACAGGAAATCCTCCATCTCGGCCGTGCAGAAGCGGAAGAACTAGAGCGGTTGTGGACTGAAATGATTGTGGAGTGCGAAACCCCTTCTCTGGGGGACAGGGAAGCACGAAAGGCTTTGCTGATGCTCCTGCTGATCCGGATAGGCCGTGCCTGGGAAAAGCAATTCGAAGCATTGTCCGGTTTGTATGGCGTGCGTCGAAACCTCCTGGCGGAAGCGCTTTCCCATATCGAACGGAATGCCGCCGGAGAACTTTCGTTGTCGGAGTTGGCGTTACGCTGTCATGTTTCCCAGGGACATTTTCGGAAACTTTTTCGCGAGACTACTGGTCTTTCCCCCCTCGAATATGTCAACAAACTGAGAATATCCATGGCGCAGCGGCTTCTTGCTGATCGGAACCTGACGGTGGCCCAGGTGGCGGAATCTGTAGGGATTCAGGATCCGAACTATTTTACACGTTTGTTTCGAAGCCTGGTCGGCTGTACCCCCAAGGCATTCAGGGAGAGGTAATCTGTTCGTTTTATGCGGATTCCTGCATGTTTCGTCTGTACCGGTACATGGGGTTGACCTGTCATGATGAACATGTTGAATTTCTGCATGTCGGAGGTATACATGACGAACCGCGAACGTTTTATGGGTTCCTTGCATTTTCATCTGCCGGACGATCGGCTGCCGCTGCTGGAATGGGCCTCCTGGTGGGACAAGACCATTACCCGGTGGCAAGGGGAAGGCTTGCCGTCCGGACTCGACAACGATGGCATCCAGTCCTGGTTCGGACTCGACGCGCAGCGTCAGTTCTGGATATCCCCGCGTGCGCCGGGTTATCCACAGATGGCGCACGGGCAGGGACCGGTGACGGACCGTGCATCGTATGAATCGTTGAAACCCTTGCTGTATCCGGATGATGCAGTTGCAGGAATTCGGGAACGGTTGTTGGAGGCAAAGCGCCTGCAGGAAAACGGAGATGCCGTTGTCTGGTTGACACTGGAAGGGTTTTTCTGGTTTCCGAGAACCTTGTTCGGCATTGAGAACCATTTGTATGCGTTTTACGACGAGTCGGACCTGATGCTGGAGATGAACCGCGATCTCACCGCATTCCATCAGAAGGTCCTTTCGGAAATCCGAAAAATTCTGATACCTGATTTCATGACCTTTGCGGAGGACATGTCCTACAACAATGGACCGATGCTGTCGAAGCAGCAATTTGATGCATTCCTTCTTCCGTATTACCGTGAGGTCATACCCGTGCTGGAGGAGATGGGTACGCTGCCGATGGTTGATACAGACGGGCGTGTGGACCCGATGATCCCCTGGCTGCTGGAGTCCGGCATCAAAGGCGTATTGCCGTTGGAGCGCCAATCCGGCGTCGATGTGGCGTTGATTCGGAAAAACCATCCGGATTTCCGTTTGATTGGCGGATTCGACAAAACCGTCATGCACTTGGGGGAAGCAGCCATTCGTGCCGAATTTGAGAGACTTCTCCCGGTGATGCGCCAAGGCGGCTTCATTCCTTCTGTTGATCATCAGACACCCCCCGCAGTCGCCATGGAGGATTATCATCTTTATCTGCGTCTGCTGTCTGAGTACTGCAGGAAGGCAACACAAAGTGCCTCATGAACATCAAAACAGAAGCGTGATGGATCGGGATTTTCTGATTCTGAAATCTGTATGAAAGGATAAACACGATAAAAAACATGGGAAAACATATATAAATCGGGTATGATCAGAATGATGACATTTGGCGTGCATCCAGCCACAGGCTCGGAATGATCCAGGTGTTCGGTTGCCGACACATCGTTGTGCTGTGACGGCGAAACAGCCGGTCCCCCTGATTTGCGTGAAGATCGGCCTATCGAGTGAAGGTTCACAGGCGAAAGCCGGAGCAAGGAGCCAATCATGTTTTGTGAACAATGCAGAAAGGAAATCAATCCAAAGAAAGCCTTGTGCGCCGTATGCAGTCATAAGGCCGAGATACCTTCCGGAACCCTCATCCCGTTGGAGAATGACGGAAAATATGGATTGGTTGATGAATCGACAAAGGAATGGGTGGTCAATCCAATTTTCGACAGGGTGTCCATGGATCAGGAAGAGCAGTGGTATATTGTGTCATCGAGGGAAGGTGTTGCATGGGTGTCCCGTTCGTATGCGAACGGGGAGGCGATCTTGTATGATGGGCGTACAATCCCTGTTCACCTGACGCGGACCGGAGAACGCAGGATCTGATGACAAAAGATAGCGAGGGGCTGACATCGACACTGGAAGTGGTAGGGAAGCAATCAGAAAAACAGAATCAACACGTGGGGGAACGATGGAAAAGGTAAGAATACCAGGGACAAGTCTGGAGGCTTCCCGAGTCGTCATGGGAGGGGGTCCATTGATCGATGAGAAGGACCCCGCTCATTCGTTCCTGTTGCTTGACACTTATGTGTCGTGCGGCGGAAACTTTCTGGATACGGCCAATATCTATGGTAAATGGCTGCCGGAGGCGCAGAATTCAAGCGAACGAAACATCGGCGCCTGGCTGAAGTCCAGAAGAAATCGCGACAGTGTCATCATCGGAACAAAAGGAGCGCATCCGAAACTCTCTTCCATGGAGACTCCACGCATGTCGGAGCATGATGTCCGGCACGATCTGGAAGAAAGCATGGGTACGTTGGGTTTGGATACCATTGATTTATATTGGCTGCACCGGGACGATCGCGAAAGACCGGTCGAGGAAATTCTTTACATGCTGGAAAAGTTCGTGGAGGAAGGACACATCCGTCATTACGGCTGTTCCAACTGGAGGGCGGATCGGATTCGTGAGGCGATGCGAGTCAGCGTGGAGAATGGCTGGCAGGGGTTCTGCGCCAACCAGATGCAATGGAGTCCGGCCTCCTTGAATCGGGAGAATGTCGGTGACAAGACCACCGCCGATATGGATGACGATATGTTCGCCTTGCATGCCGAAACCGGATTGGCAGCAATACCCTATTCTTCCCAGGCGAATGGGCTTTTCGAGAAATGGGCCAGGAATCCGGATGCCGGCTGCCCGAAGGAACTTGCAGAACAATACGGAAATGCTGAAAACGAGATGAAATTCAAACAAATGCTTCATGAATCACATGAGACCGGACGCACTCTCACGCAATTGACACTTTCCTGGCTCCTGTCACAACCTTTTCCGACCTTTCCCATTATTGGCAGCAGGACGGTGGAACAGGTACGGGCCAGTATGGCGGTATGAAAGCGAACCCGAACAGGGATGGGAGTGAATGAAAGTTCAAAGAACAAGAGGTCGAATCCACATGAGATTCGGCCTCTTGTTCTAGTTCTGAAATGAAAACTTCTTCCGAATGGGATTCAGTCAATCGCCTTCTTCTCCTGAATCTGCTTGTGGATGGCTGCTGCTGCCGTCTTTCCGGCGCCCATTGCAAGAATGACCGTCGCGGCACCCGTCACGGCGTCGCCACCCGCATAGACTGCATGTTTGGAAGTTTCGCCGGTTTCCTCGTTCACAATGATGCCACCCCATTTCTGTACATCCAGACCGGGTGTGGTGGTTCTTATGAGCGGGTTCGGGGAGGTGCCGATGGACATGATGACGGTTTCCACCGGAACCACATGCTCGGAATGAAGCTTCGCCACAGGTCTGCGTCGTCCGGAGGCATCGGGTTCGCCCAGTTCCATTTCCACACATTCTATGCCGGTCACCCAGCCTTTTTCATCGCCAAGGATGCGCGTCGGGTTGTTGAGGAGCTTCATGATGATGCCCTCCTCCTTCGCATGATGGAATTCCTCTGCGCGGGCGGGCAGTTCGGCTTCGGAACGACGATAGATGATATAGACTTTTTCCGCACCCAGTCGTTTGGCGCTGCGGGCCGCATCCATGGCCACGTTGCCGCCGCCGACGACTGCCACTGTATTGCCGACCTTCACCGGCGTGTCGCAATCCGGAAACTTGTAGGCTTTCATGAGGTTGATGCGGGTGAGAAATTCATTGGCGGAATATACGCCATTCAGATTTTCGCCGGGAATCTTCATGAATGCGGGCAGTCCGGCACCGGAGCCGACGAAAACGGCTTCGAACCCCTCCGCCATGATTTCATCGATGGTGAGAACCTTGCCGATGACCATATTGGTCATGATTGTCACACCTTCGGCTTTGACCGCATCAATCTCCCGCTGGACAAGCGCCTTCGGAAGCCGGAATTCCGGAATGCCGTATACCAGGACGCCGCCCGTGGTGTGGAAGGCTTCAAAGATTGTGACGTCATATCCAATTTTCGCCAGGTCTCCCGCACAGGTCAGGCCGGCGGGACCGGAGCCGATGATGGCCACCTTATGACCGTTGCGCGGGCTCATGAGGACTTCCTTCGTGATGTTCTCCATATACCAGTCTGCAACAAACCGTTCCAGACGACCGATGGCGACCGGATCTCCCTTGATGCCGCGCACGCACTTCTCCTCGCACTGGGTTTCCTGCGGGCAAACGCGGCCGCAGACGGCGGGAAGGGCGTTGGTCTCCCGGATTTTATCATAGGCCTGTTCGAATTCTCCTGCAGCGACCAGCATGATGAATTCGGGAATTTTCACATTGACGGGACAACCCGATATGCAGGGTTTGTGTTTGCAGTTGAGGCAGCGCTGCGCCTCCTCGATGGCCATTTCCGCTGTATAGCCCAGCGCGACTTCGCGGAAATTGCGGTTGCGTACATCCGGGGCCTGCTCCGGCATGGCGACTTTTTTCGGTGAAAGGTTCGGCATGATTTGCTCCTCCATGTCCCGCTGCGGGATTTTTTCGGCTATCAGGGGGTTTGCCCCATTGCAGGAGCTTCACGGCCATTCTCAAGCAACCCCTCGGCGTGCAATGCGCGGACTCCCGCGTTCCGGCTGCGTCAGTGAAGCCCGATGTTGCAGGCATGCGCTTCCTCGGATATCTTTTCTTCCGTCTTGTACATGCCGATGCGACGCATCAACTCGTCGAAGTCTACCTGATGCCCGTCAAAATCAGGTCCGTCCACACAGGCGAATTTGGTTTCTCCGCCGACGGTGACGCGGCAGCCGCCGCACATGCCGGTTCCGTCCACCATCACTGGATTCAGGCTGACGATGGTTCTGATGCCGTACGGTTTTGTCAAGGCGCAGATGAATTTCATCATGATGGGTGGGCCGATGGCGATGACCACGTCATATTTGTTGCCAGCTTCGATGAGCTGCTTGAGCATGTCGGTGACAAAACCCTTGCGTCCGTTCGAGCCGTCGTCCGTCGTGATGTACAGGTTTGTGGCAACCGTCTTCATCTCTTCTTCCAGAATGATGAGCTCCTGATTGCGGAAACCGGCTATCATATCCACTTCCACACCCATGCCATGCAGTTTCTTGGCCTGCGGAAAAGCGATGGCGGTTCCGAGGCCGCCGCCGATGACGGCAGCCTTCTTCACACCATCGAAATGGGAGGCGATTCCAAGTGGTCCGGCGAAATCAAGCAGTTTGTCGCCGACTTCCATCTGGCCCAGTTGCTTGGTTGTGGCCCCGACCTCCTGAAAAATGATGGTGATGGTGCCTTTTACGCGATCAAAATCCGCAATGGTGAGGGGGACCCTTTCACCGTCCGCATGGGTGCGGAGAATGATGAACTGCCCGGGTTCGGCTTTTCGGGCCACGTAGGGGGCTTCGATCTCGAGCAGCTTCACCTGTGAATTCAAAACTTTTTTCCGTACGACTTTGTACATGTCAATGCCCTCCTGTCGCGATGCCGGCTGTATGGCGTCCGGGCTGTTTCTCCGCAATGGGAAGCGGATCGGCAAACACGGATGACGGGCATGGATCGTCAACCTCTCCATTATACGGTTTCCGGACCCTGAGGTTCAAGTGCGGAACGTGCATGTGGTGCAAGGATTCTGTGTGTCAGGTAAAAAGCTCCTGACATTCTGGGAATGAAAACAGGAGAAAAATGCGATAATCATGTGAAAAAATGAGAAAGAGGGAGAAAAGGCTGAAAAAAATCGGGAAATTCGGAATCTATAGGTCAAAGATAGTCAAAAACAGAGTTGATGAGAAAACCGAATTATCCTACAATGAGATTACAAAGTCAAAGATAGTCAAAAGCAAATAATACCAAAAAACGTGACAGGACCGATTGAGAATGTGTGAATGGAAACCAGGACCAACTAAAAAACGGAGGTAGATCGTATGTTCGGCATGATTCCTTATGGCAGAAAAAATGTAGTGGTTGGAAGAAATCCGGACCTGTGGAACATGGATCGCTTGTTTGACAACTTTTTGAGGGATCCGTTCCTTGCCGGAAGCGTACTGGGCGGCACGCAGATCAGAACCGACATCAAAGAATCGGACAAAGCGTATGTTTTCGAAGCGGAACTTCCCGGTGTGAAGAAAGAGGACATCTTTTTGGAATTGAAGGATGATGTATTGACCTTCGGGCTTGAGCAGAATCAGGAACAGGAAGAAGACCGGGATGGTTATCTGTGCCGTGAGAGAAGGGTTGGAAGCGTTCGCCGCAGTTTCAGGGTGGATCGTGTCGCCGAAGCGGATGTGAAGGCGTCCTATACGGATGGAATCCTTCGGATCGTGCTTCCCAAGGCGGAACAGGTTGAAACCTCACGTCGGATCGAAATCGATGGATGAGCAAAGTCGAAAATCGACTTTTTGCAAAAGAATCATGGATGAGTCATCCCTTTCCCATTCCCCCTTTCAACAGGGCCGTCCTTCCTGGACGGCTTTGTTTTGTTTCGGTCAATGGGGGTAATCTCATTACAGCCCGCAAAGCGGATGCTGCACCCAGGACCCATTCCGCTTCCGCGTCACACACAAGGGTACCAGGACAGGTTCTTCCAAACATACCAGGAAATGAATCAACCAATCAATCATGCATTTTCTTCGGGTTTTTGCCTCTGTGGCATGGGAATGGAAAGGGGAGCCATGAATATTCTTGAAATGCTTGAAAGGTTCCGGACTGGAGAGCCGGTTGCGGTCATGGAGACAGGTGCGGAATCGGGTGCGGGTATTCTCGTGAAAGCTGCCTCACGTTATCTGGAAAATGACCGTGCTTTGTTCGAAAAGTGGACAATCGGTTTGCCTCATGTCGCGCTGCAGGAAGAATATGGTCGCTCTCTCGGTTTTTCAGCAGCTGCAGGCTTTCAGGGAAACGACTTCATTCCAAGGCAGCCACTCACGGTGAGATTCCTGGAGGCTGGTGACGATTTGGAAAGAGATATGGATTCGGTGGAAGCGGCCACCATTCGAGCACTGGCTGATCCAAACCACTCTGTGGAGGAATTCGAGCACCCGGGCCTGGTGACCATCTCGCTGGCGAAACGTGGCGGATTGCTCAAACGGGTTGGATTTGCCGAAGCGGCATCGGATATGGCCAGACTGGCGGGTGTGACACCGGCTTGCGTGTTTGCCGAATTGAAAGGGCAGGCGTTAAAACTGCCCGATGACTTTTTGGTTCTGTCCGTCGACGAGTTGATCGCCCTTCGGCGTGAAAAGGAAAAAATCATTCAGGAAGCGGCGATTGCGAAAATGCCGACCGAATATGGGGAATTTGAAATTCATGCTTTTGAAAATTCCCTGACAGGCGAACATCATGTTGCGCTTACCATGGGCAATCTGGCGGATGGACTACCCGTGCTTCTTCGTGTGCACAGCGAATGTCTTACGGGAGATGCTTTTCATTCCCTTCGCTGCGATTGCGGCGAGCAGCTTGCGGCTGCCTTGAAGGCTGTTGCGGATGAAGGACGCGGTGCGGTTGTCTATATGCGCCAGGAGGGGCGTGGCATCGGTCTTGTCAACAAGATACGCGCCTATGAGCTTCAGGATGGCGGAAAAGATACGGTGGAGGCCAACCTTCTGCTTGGCTTCGCGCCAGACCTGCGGGACTATGGGGTCGGAGCGCAGATTCTGTATGATCTGGGCGTCCGGAAAATCCGGCTTCTCACGAACAATCCGACCAAGGTCATTGGACTGTCGGGATTCGGACTGGATATTGTGGAACGGGTTCCCATCAAAATAGATCCAAACCATGTGAACCGGTTCTACATGGATACCAAAAAGGAAAAAATGGGCCATCTTATCTGAGGCGCCGGAAGATGACTATCTGCTCTTTTCCCGAGAAGAATGGCAAGTGAAAGCCATTGTTTTCGGGAATTCATGGAGCAGGTAATCTTCTTCCAAGCCCGAATGCCCTTGGAGTCAGCCGCATGCAGCATGCCATATGCCTGAAAACTATTTTTTGCTTTCATCTTGCATAAGAGATGTTGCAGGCTTATAATGAACAAAGTTCATAAAGGAGTGAAGACAATGCCGAAGATCCTGGCCAACGTAAAGGACGACATCTGCCGAACCACCCGCCGCATGCTGGAGGAGAATGGTTATGGGGATCTGAACATCAGGGCCATTGCAGGAAGGTGCGGGATCGGCATGGGTACCATCTACAATTATTTCCGCTCGAAAGAGGAAATTGTTGCGGAAATCGTGCTTGAGGACTGGAACCTGATTCTTCGGCGCATGGATCAGGCCAATCGGCAGATCGGAGAGCCCATGAAAAGGCTGTCGGCTGTTTTTGCCCTGCTCCAGGAATACATCTCGGGATTCCATGGCACATGGATGCAGATGAACATGGCGGACGCGGAAAAGCCGGACCAGGAAAGGATGCGCTGCAGAAGGCACGACTACAGGCACCAGCTGGCTGAACGGATATTGGCTTCGGCAGGAACGGAACCGCCTGTACTGGATGCGTTCCGTGCGGACCTGATTGCCAGGTTGTTTCTGAGTTATTCCCCGGAACCGGGTTTTCATTTTGAAAAAATCGAGCCTGCCATCACGGGAATTCTTTTGGTTGGCAGGACAAAGGTGCAAGCAGAAAAAGTTGCAGAACATACTGGTTGATCTTTTTTTTATACCTAAATGAACAATGTTCATTATACAGGACGGTCAAAGGGAGGATAAGGAGAACAGATGACCAACAGAAAAAGCAATGTGCCCGACCAGAAAGGGAAAAACAAGCATACGGCATCACCAGCAGGACATGATGCGTCGGACAGCCGGAAAGAGGTGAAACCGAAAAATCTTGCCATGATTTTTGTCCTGTACCTGCTCGGTCTGTTCATGGGCAATCTGGACACCGGTATTGTGGCACCCGCCCGCGGGGTCATCCAGAATCAACTTGGTGTCAACGAGACGATTGGTATCTGGATGATCACGATTTACACATTGGCCTATGCCACTTCAATCCCCATTTCAGGGAAACTGGCAGATCGATACGGGCGCAAGACCATGTACCTGATCAGCATTTTTTTGTTTGGACTCGGTTCCCTGCTGTGTTCGTTCTCCGATTCCACCGGCGGATTCGCGATGCTTCTGATTGGACGTGTTGTTCAGGCCATCGGTGGCGGCGGCATCATGCCAATTGTTACGGCAGAAATCGGCACCACATTTCCTCCGGAAAAGCGTGGCATGGCGCTCGGTCTGGTAGGGGGCATCTATGGCATTGCGAACATTCTTGGTTCATCGGCCGGCAGCGCAATTCTTGGAATCGCAGGAAACACCGGCTGGCACTGGCTTTTCCTCATCAATGTACCGATCAGCCTTTTCATCCTGGTTGGTGCCTTTTTCGCCCTTGAGAACCACAGGAACGCCGGACCTGTGAAAAAGATGGATATCATGGGTTCCGTCATCCTGAGCGGCATGATTCTATCCCTCATGTACGGTCTGACCAACGTGAAATTTTTCGACTTCGCCCATTCGGTCAGCAGCCTGAAGGTGTATCCGTTTCTGCTTCTGTTCGTACTGCTGATTCCCGTGTTCATCTTCGTGGAGCGTCATGCGGCGGATCCGGTCATCGCATTGAAATATTTCACCGATCGGAACATGGTCATTACGTTCATCACATCCGTCCTGGTTGGTGTGGCCCTCATGGGCATGATCTTTGTCCCGCAGTTCGCGGAAAACGCGCTGAAAATGAAAACCGGATCCGGTGGCTACTTCGTGACGGTCCTCGGACTTTTCGCCGGTATCGGAGCTCCGCTCAGCGGAAAACTCATCGACCGGTTCGGTGCAAAGATCGTCCTGATCGGCGGATTCAGCTTCACATTGACGAGTGGGTTGTTCCTGGCCTTCGTCGCCACAAAATCACCAACGATTTCCGCAGTTCTCTTCAGCCTGTTCCTGATGGGACTCGGGATGGGATTCACCATGGGAACCCCGCTCAATTACATGATTCTCTCGATGGTGCCGAAACGGGAATCCAACTCCGCGCTTGCCACATTGTCCCTTATCCGGTCAATTGGTACGGTATTGTCTCCTGCACTGATGGTCGGATTCCTGGCAAATGCCGGTACAGGGCTTCAAACCACCCTGATGGAAGCTCTTCCCGCACCACCGGCCAGGCTGGAAATCAGGCAGGTGGAAGAATTGAAGCCGTTGCTTGCCCGAATACAGGAAAACCCCGACCTGGCTGCCAATCTGCCGGCTGAAATGCTTGATGTTGATAAAATGATGAGCGGAAACGCATCCTCCATCGACATGCAATCCGGAAGGGAAACACTCCCGGAAGAGTTGCTCAACAGTCTCCAATCCGCCGATGTCACCAATATCGTGGACCGGATGAAGGTGCTGGCGGACTACATGATCAAGACGAACGTCACGACTGAAGTCATTCAGGCGGCGGCGGACGGGGTGCAGAAGGGAATCGACGGCCTGAACACCGGGTTGTCTGAAATGGACAAGGCGGCCGTGGAACTGCAGACCGGCCTGACGGATGCGAAAACCAAACAGGATGAACTGAAAAAGAGCATCACCGAAATGGATGCCGGAAAGAAAGGCATCCAGGGTGGAATGGACGGACTGACCCAGGCAATTGCAGGACTGGATGCAGGCCTTGCCAAGCCGAATCCGGTTCTTCAGGCACAGCGGGACAATGCAGCACTTCAGAAAGCGGAACTTGAGAAACAGCTTGCTGACCTGGAGGCTGCCCAGTCCGGCATGCGCAATGTTGTGGCAGGTTTGGACGAGGCGATTGCCGGTATGGCGGAAGGTTTGACGGAAATGGCTGCCAGTCGAGAACTTCTTCAGGAAACCGCAGCGAAAATGACCGAAATCCGCGATGCCATTCCTGCGGCTTTCGAAGCTTCGCGGGTCGGTTACCTGAATACGCTGGAAGGTATGCGCGCCGAACTGGAAGGAATATTCCAGAAAGGTCTGAACGGCGGGTTCCATGATATGTATGTGATGGTGGCAATCTTGAGTGGACTGGCAATTGTCGTGCTCCTGTTCTATACCTACAGGAAGCGGGAAGAGGAAGAAATCATGGACTCCAAGCCCTTAGGGCTTGGAAGAAAATAACCTGATCGATAAATTCCCGAAAACAATGGCCAAACCTGCCATTCTTTTCGGAAAAAGAGCAGGTAATCTTCTTCCGGCGCCTTATCTCATGGAAATGCAGTCAAATTCTAATTTGCCAGTTTTCCGAGAATCGGATAAACTGTAATCGTTGAAAAGGATTCGCATGTTGTGCAGACACGCGGAATACCGTTGAACGGAAGGAATCATTATTTATTAGCAAGGGGGATGGGGTTATGCTTCTCGTAGGGTTGTTTTCGCTTCTTATGGGTTTGATCGGAATTGCCGCCTATGTTGTCACCGGGTACGCCCTTTTCATCATGGCCAACAACAGGGGAATCGCCAATGCCTGGCTTGCCTGGGTTCCGATTGCGAATCTTTACATCCTCGCACAAATTCTGAGAACTCTGAACATCTTCGGCTTTGAAGTTCCGATGTTCACCCTTGTTTTTCCCGCCGCGGCCGTCGTTGTCGGTCTTTTGGGCCGCGTTGCCTTTATCGGCGGCCTTCTGGGACTGGCTTACTTTATTCTGAGCATAGCTGCCCTGAATAAGCTATATCGCATGTATGCACCGGCAAATGCCACTTTGTACACAATTCTCAGCTTGTTCGGCATCCCGGCGCCCATCATTCTATATATGATCCGCAACAACCAGCCCATTGAAGTGCAGTAAGCGGAAAGCCGGTAAGAAACCTCTTGCCAAAGAGCCTGTGCTTGTCATTTTTTTGACAGCATGATACCATGAAACTGCAATTGAATAAAAATTTCTTCAGGGTTGGGTGGAATTCCCTACCGGCGGTAGGCAGCAATGCGAGCCCGCGAGCGTGAAAGCGCAGATCCGGTCACATGCCGGAGCCGACAGTAAAGTCTGGATGGAAGAAGAAAGGCAATCCTCCGCTTGCGGAGGAGGGTACCCGCAAGGGAACCCCGTTACCTGCCTGCAGGAACCCTGAGGATTCGTCTTCAGGGTTCTGTTTTATTTTCGCTTTTTTGGCGGATGTAAGGCAGATGTGCATGATGACAGGTTGTGGTCCGATTTCGGATCGAAATGATTCCGATCCGATTCTGTTTCCCGAACCGAACTGATTCCCGACCCCAAACAGGCTCTCAGTCATTGGGATGGCCTCCCTGAACAAAGGCCAGGAGGATTTGACATGAAGCGGATGGAAACCCGTACCATCGCCGGTATCGGCGTCCTTTCGGCCCTTGCGGCAGGGCTGATGTTCATCGAAACGGCCCTGCCGCTCGTTCCAGGATTTCTGAAGCTGGACATCAGCGAACTGCCTGTATTGTTGGGAACTTTTGCGCTGGGTCCTGTCGCAGGCATTTTCATCGAACTGGTGAAAAACCTGATACATTTTCTCCTGCGCACGTCAACCGCCGGCGTCGGAGAAACGGCGAACTTCATCGTGGGCAGCGCCCTGCTTTTGCCGGCCGGCCTCATTTATGGCATCCGAAAGGACAAGAAGCATGCGCTGGTCGGATTGGTTGCAGGCACCCTATCCATGACGGTCATCGGAGCCGCAGTCAATTATTGGTTCCTGATTCCTGCCTACGTGACACTGATGCATTTCCCGCTCGATGCCATCATCGGGATGGGCACGGCCGCGATCCCGGCCATCAACAGCCTGGGTACGCTCATTCTATACGGGATTGTCCCGTTCAATCTGTTCAAGGGCATTGTGATATCGGTCCTCACCCTGTTAATATATAAGCGTGTATCCCCTCTGCTCCACAAGAATCGTTGACAGCGAGACACGCAGGTGGAAAGGGAATGACACACCCAACCGGGGAAGGACATACATCATGCAGCTGCTTTGCGATTGCCACATCCATACGATTTCCAGCGGACATGCCTACAGTTCGGTGACTGAGTGCGCAAGGGCCGCATTCATCAAGGGGTTGTCCCTGATTGCCATCACGGACCATGCGCCTTCTCTGCCGGGCGGACCCCATATTTTTCATTTTCACAATCTCCGGGTCCTTCCGCCTGTGCTGGAGGGAGTCCGGCTGCTTCGAGGGGTGGAAGTCAACATCCTCGACGGGGATGGGTTGCTTGACCTTGACGATCACATGCTTTCCGTGTTGGACCTTGTCATTGCGAGCCTGCACCTGCCGTGTTACCAGGCAGGCGGCAGGAAGGAAAACACCCGGGCTGTCATCTCCGCCATGCAGTCCCGTCATGTCGATATCCTGGGTCACCCGGATGACGGACGGGTTCCGCTGGATCTGGATGAAATCGCTCGCGCGGCGGCGGCGACCGGCACCATGCTGGAGATAAACAACTCCTCACTCATGCCGATCTCCTTTCGGGAAAAAGCGGAAGAAAATTATGCGTTCCTGTTGGAGAGCGCAATCCGATACAATGCACGGCTCGTTGTCAACAGCGATGCGCATTTCCATGAGGATGTGGGAAATTTTACGAAGGCAGTCCCTTTGCTCGTTCGACATGGAATCCCGGAGTCGATGGTGGCGAACACAACGCCGGAACGAATCCTCTCCTGGTTGAAATCCTGATGCATGAGCGGTGATGCCATATGCACGACTGGTGATGTCATGCTTTTTCCATGTTCGGAGGAATGTTCATACTTCTGAGCTTCTCTGCTTCAGCCTGATGAGCCGGTACAGCACATCATTGACTGGGGTCGTCACCCCGTACCGTTTGCCCAAAGATATGACGGTTCCGGAGAAGATATCCACCTCCGTCTGTCGTCCTGCTTCGACATCCTGGAGCATGGACGTCTTGCCTTCCGGGTCGAGGGTGTGCAGGATGTTGACATAACGTTCGATGTCCTGCTCCGTCATATCGACCCCTTCATGCTTTGCGAGGGCCACGACTTCCCGGGATGCCAGAACAGCCAGTTCCAATGCCTCGGGACGCACGCAGAAATCGCCGTACCTGGCCCCGGAAACGGCAGACACCTGGTTGATGCCCACATTCATCATGAATTTCCACCATTGCTCGCGAAGAATGTCCTCAGGCACCACAGTTGGGATGTCGGCCTGTTCGAAGATCTGAGAAATTGCGACAACCGTCTCGGAAGGAACCGGATTATCCTTTTCTCCGAACACGATGCGTCCGATGTTGGTGCAGGTGGTGCGTGTCCCCAGTCTGACAGCATCCGTGCCCACACAGAAGCCATGGAGCACATTTGCCTCAGGGAAGGCTTCCTGGAGAATTGCTTCGCTTGAGATGCCGTTGAGCAGCGAAAGGATGGTAGTATCGTGCGAAACGAATGGACGCATCGAATCGATGGCACGCGCCAGATGATGCTGCTTGACCGCAACGAGGAACAAATCCGCAGGGGGGATGTCGTCGTCCGGTGTGATGAAGGTGAAGGAACACGGAACTCCGTTGAGGTGAATGCCTTCCGTTTCGTACCGATCCTTGCGATCGGGGTCGACCAGGACGGTGAAGGATTCGGGTAAGGCTCGATTCAGCCGGTCGGCATAGATGACACCAATGGCGCCTAAACCGACCAGCATCAGGTTGGGAGGATGGTTCATGACGATACTCCTTGAAGGAAGGGAAGGGACGCGGTCGACGGCCGGATTCCGGGACAGACGAACATGACGGCCGCTGGCGTCCGTAGGGGTTGCGCCCGGTGTTCCCAGTATATCAGGAATCGGGCAGTTGTGCACGTGTCTCCCGACTCCGGATATTGCGGCTCCCGGGAAAACCGGTGTGGCCGATGCGGAGCGGCAATGTCACGGAAAAGATGCTCCCCGCGCAGGAGTTGTTTTCTACGTTGATGGAACCCCGATGCTCCTGCACAATGCAGGAAGCGATGGACAGACCCATGCCGTTTCCGCCGGTTTCACGACTTCTGGCCTGATCAACCCGATAGAACCGTTCAAATATGCGCTTGCGGTCCTTGTGGGGAATGCCGATTCCGTTGTCCGATACACGGATGACCGCAAAAGACGGGTCAGCTGAAATCATCATGGATACTGTGCCTTTGTCCGGGGTGTATTTGAATGCATTGTCGAGCAGAATGGCGATGAGCTGCCGGATGCGCCTGTCATCACCAACCATTCGGATGTCGTCCTGAATCTGTCGTTCCAGGTTCATGCTGCGTTGCAGTGCGGCAGCTTCGAACTGCAGAGCGGACTCTATGGCGGCATTCGAGAGGGAAAACGCACGCTGCTCTGTCATGGGGCGTTCGGCATCAGCCTGAGCCAGAAACAGCAGGTCGGAAACGAGACTGTCCATGCGGCGATAGGCCCGCCTGATATTGGACAGCCAGTGCAGTTGTGATTCCACGGTTTCTTTCCGGTTTTCCGATATGACATCCAGATTTGTGGAAATCACCGTCAGTGGGGTGCGCAGTTCGTGGGAAGCATCACCGACAAATCGGACCTGCTTTTCCCATGCCTGACGAATCGGGATGAGGGCCTGATTTGTCAGGAACAGACTGCTCAGGACAACAAGAACGAGGCCGGCCGCGCCTATGACAAGGTACACCTGCAACAGGGTGGAGAAGACAGCTTTTTCCCGGCTGATGTCAACGAAAGCGATGGTCTTTCCACCGTTTTCATCAAACCGCGAGAAATATCGATACCAGCCGGCAGAAGCACGAATGGTGCCACGGGGGTCATCATTGGGAATGCTTTTTGCAAGAGCGAGCAATTCGCCCTGCAGGGTTTCCGTCATTTCGCGGCTTGTCGTGAACTGCAGCAATTCTCCTTTTTCACTGAAGTGAAACATGGCCCTTTCATCCCGTGCTTCCGGCATCGGGCCGGGAGCTCGGTTGCTGTCCTCGATCGGAAGGGGCAAGCCCGGTTCCTGTGCGGGAACAGGAGGGTTCTCCTTTTG
>JFJP01038446.1_pt1 | contig 17537 bp, 10 predicted proteins | sample 431651 | NCBI WGS metagenome assembly JFJP01 (sample SAMN02602958, study PRJNA72255) | Microbial mat metagenome, whole genome shotgun sequencing project. | biome: fresh water; feature: sink hole; material: water; isolation source: purple microbial (photo- and chemosynthetic) mats found in...
TTCTAATTATCAAACAATCGTGGTTGCGCTCGATAGAATAATTTTTATCTTTTCCTGTACCTTTTTCACGTGTATCCCTTTTTAGTACTTCATCGTTACCATACTGATATAACGTTTTTGCATCGTAACCACTTGTCTAAAAATCTCAACCCCATAATATCCGCTTTACTTCTGGTTGACTTTTGAATATTCCCTTTGCCATTATGCTTTGTACTGTTCATACAATTATTTCCAATGATATTCTTGGAACACTTTGATTCAAGAAATGTATGTAATTCTTTTGCTCAATTTCAACAGAATATATCTCATATCGATCACTAATTCCTTCACCTGCATCAATCAGTGTTTGCTCAACTCCTCTGTTTAAGGCATTCCGCCTATACTTCACAAAAAAAAAACGAAGTACTATATCAATCGTGTTTTATTTTGTATTTTTAAAATCACACACCAAATAAAGTATTCCTTTTGTTAGCTTCGGCCTGAGGTAGTGCCTCAAGAAATTCTTTTGATTAAAAAGCAAGATTCCATTATTGAAATCAAACCATTTATATATGGACTCCTCAGGCAAAATGCGACACAATTCTATCGAAGGTTTTTGAAAGGTTATGAGGGAAAATGGCTGTGATTTTATGGCGTGAATCCGCGATATAGCTTTTCCATTTGCCGTATTTTTTGTTTAATCATTGGAGCTCTGACAGGCGTGTAGCCCAGAATCAGTCCTTGTAACGGATTTTCATCAACAAAACACTTGCTGTATGCATGAGTAATTATATTATTTTTTGCAAAATGTGCTACCAGGTCAGTATCCTTAATGCCTTTCCCAAGGATGGCCATGGTATGGAGACTTCGTGTCTGGCTACTCATAAGAGATAGAGACTCTCCAAAGCACTCTTCAAAAGTACTGGAAAACAGCGCTTTTCTCTCTTCTGCCATTTCTATTACTTTTTTGACATGATTATATAGGTAGTTTTTTTCAATAAACTGACTCAGAACCACTTGTATCGATGATGGTACAAACCGGTGTGAATGCTTGAGTAATGCTTCTACAGCATCCAGCAAATAAAACGGTACAACCATATAGCCAACCCTGATTGAAGGGTGAAGCAACCGGTTAAAAGTACCCAGGAATATGGTCCTTTGCTCTTTATCCAGGCTAAACAACGATGGCACAAAGTCTTTATAATTATTAACCTCATGTTCATAATCATTTTCTATGATTAGTGTTTTATGTTTATTAGCCCATTCCAGCAATTCCAATCTTCGGTTAAGGCTCATTCTTACACCAGTCGGATAATGACTTGATGGAGCTGTGTGTAACAATTTGGAGTTTACATGCCCATATTCTGTCATTTCACTTACCTTAATGCCATCCGAATCAATGCCTATGGGCTGAATATTTGCCCGTAAACCTTTGAATATGGAATGTACATTAGGGAATGTCGGGTTTTCCATACTTATGAAATCACCTGGATTCAACACAACGTTACCAATCAGAAATAATGATTGTAATGAGCCCGCAACAATAATAATCTGCCTGGAATCACACTTGATATTTCGACTGAAATTCAGGTAATTAGCCATGGTTTTTTTAAATTGTTCTGTTCCCGAAGAAGCTGAATAAGTTAAAGCAGAAGCTTTTATATTACGCCAGTAAAGATTGCTCAGGTTTTTCCATTGGTTTACCGGAAAAATATCGAGTGGAGGTAAGCCTGGCCTGAATGCAATCCCAATATCATCTGTGGTATTTATTAGCGAAACGTTTTTCTGGAAAGATTTTCCCGTATCCGATAAGTCAGGGTAAGCAAACTCATTATGGCTTTCAGGGCTTGACAGACCCTTATCTGCAATAATCCCAATAACCCTGTGACCTGAACCAACAACTGCTTTTACATAGCCCTCCATTACAAGAAATTCATAAGCCCGGATTATGGTACTGCGCGAAACGTTTAATTCATTTGCCACAATTCGGGTTGAAGGCAAAATGCTTCCTTCCGGTATGTCATTATTCAAAATGGCATTCTTTATAAGATTAAATATTCGTTGATAAAGCCCCTGGGAATATTTTGGAGACTTCTGCCGCAAGTTCTTTTCTTCAAACGACCGGGATATTCGACTCAGTATGGTTTCCATATTGGTATGAATAAATAATTATAATTGGTATGACAAATATGGTGAGAAAGCAGGTTACTTTGACAAAATCAAATTTAATCATATGATTTTAATTGCAGTTAGCCAGATTTTATGATTTTAGCCGGAACCATCATCAGCTTGATCTTTATTGTTTTAGTGGCGTACTTATTCTATAAAAAGTACAATCCACAGGCTGTACTGCTTTTCAGCGGGTTGCTTATGATGGGTTTTGCCATGCTTGCCGGCTTTGCTTTACCAGGGATAAAAGAACCTACAGGTATAAAGTTTTTCGATGTTTTTGAAATAATCAAAGAGGCGCTCAGTTCGAAAGGTGCTGCTGTTGGACTAATGATCATGACTATAGGAGGTTATGTGGCATATATGAAAAAGATTGGGGCAAGCGAAACTTTGGTTTATCTTTCGATGAAACCACTTTCAGCCTTTAAAAAACATCCATATCTTTTGGCATCGTTGGTTATTCCGGTAGGGCAGTTATTATTTATAACCACACCTTCAGCTACCGGCCTGGGACTTCTTCTTATTGCTTCCATCTTTCCGGTTCTGGTAAGCCTTGGAGTAAGCAAAACTTCAGCAGTTTCAGTTATTACAGCTTGTACCGTATTTGATATGGGCCCTTCATCGGCTAATACAGCTCGTGCATCTGAATTAATCGGGAAATCCAACATTCATTATTTTATCGAAAACCAGCTCCCGCTGGCAATTCCATTAACAATTTTAATGGCTACAGTATATTTTTTCGTTAACCGGTATTACGATAAAAAAGAAGGTTATGTTCATGAAGAAGTTGATATAACCACTCTAAAGCAAAAAGCGCCAATTATTTACGGGATTCTTCCAATACTTCCGCTGATATTGTTAATCGTTTTCTCCAAATTTTTTACCTTTTTTAATCCGCCTATAGATCTGAGCACAACAACGGCCATGATTTTTTCATTGTTTGTTGCCATGATATTTGAAATGATCCGCAAAAAAAATGTAAAAGAAGTCTTTTCTTCTCTTAAAATTTTTTGGGAGGCTATGGGGAAAGTTTTCGCTTCGGTTATCACACTCATCATTTCAGCCGAGGTTTTTTCATATGGCCTTATCAGCCTGGGATTTATTAACAGCCTTGTCTCCATTTCCCAGGAATTTGGTTTTGGCGCAATCGGAATTGGAATTGTTATGACTTTAATGATTTTCGGCGCATCCATGCTAATGGGAAGCGGAAACGCATCATTTTTCTCATTTGGACCTTTAGTACCGGGTATTGCTTTAAAAATGGGCGTTGACAGCGCGGGTATTATCCTGCCGATGCAACTGGCATCAAGCCTGGGTCGTGCCACATCGCCTATTGCCGGTGTAATAATTGCTACAGCCGAAATTGCCGGGATTACTCCTTACCAGGTAGCCAAACGGAATCTGATTCCGTTAACTACCGTTTTAATGGCCATGCTCATTTATCACTTTATACTATAACATTACCCATTATGGTGAAAATAATTAAAAATGCTGAAGTCTATTCCCCTGAATATTTAGGAAGAAAGGACATACTTATCGGGGGCGAAAAAATTCTTGCCGTTGAAGACAATATTGATATTAACTTAAAATCTGCCGATCAGATTGATGCACAAGGTAAGATAGTAACTTCAGGACTTATTGATCAACATATTCATTTAACCGGTGCCGGTGGCAAGCATGCTTTTTCGTCGATGACCCCGGAAATAAGCATAAGCGAACTCATACAATGCGGAACCACTACGGTGATGGGAATGCTTGGAACCGATGGTGTTACCCGATCGTTACAGGGATTGTATGCCAAAGTGAAAGGATTGGAACAGGAAGGGATAAGTGCCTATATGCTTACCGGATATTTTGGTATTCCCACAACTACCATGTTAGGTAGCGTGCTCGAAGATATAGTTTTTATCGACAAGGTAATTGGTTGCAAAACAGCTATAAGTGATGCCCGTGCCTCGTTTCCTACCGAAAACGAGCTTTTAAAAGTATTACGCGAAGTTCATGTAGGCGGGTTGACATCAGGCAAAGGGGGCATTTTGCATGTACACCTGGGAGCACTCGAAAGCCGGATGGATATATTGCTCAACCTGGTAAAAAAACATCATTTCCCTATCCGCCATATCTCGCCAACCCATGTGGGACGCACAAAGCCTCTCTTTGAACAAGCTATCGAATTTGCCAAACTTGGTGGAATGATTGATATTTCGACCGGTGGAACAAAATATGACTTACCCTTTAAGCAAGTATTATACGCTCTCGAAAAAGGAGTATCAATAAATAATATCACATTAAGCAGTGATGGCAATGCCGGTATGGCTAAGACAGATGAAAACGGCAATATAGTTTATCTGTATAAAGCCCCGGTTGATCTCAATCTGAAACAAGTTATTTCCCTCATCCAGGAGGCCGGGATGGCAATTAGCGATGCATTCAAATTAATTACCACCAATCCGGCCCGGAATCTTTCTTTAGCACATAAAGGAAAAGTAATGACCGGTTTTGATGCTGATTTATGTTTTTTTGACAAACAGTTTAATTTAACTGATGTGATTTCAAGAGGCAATATAATGATGAAAGATTGCGAAATAGTAAAAGCTAATAAATATTAGAAATGAAAACTCTGGCATACATTTTCTGTCTCACGCTTTTTTTATCAGTGAGTAATAACACTGATGCATTCTCTCAATTGCAGACAGGAACTCTTGTGTCAAAATTTTTTCCTGATCCTGATATTGAAATTAACACTCCCGGATTCAGCCATTCGGATGGCTTCATGAAATACAACGATATGATGAATTATTTGCAAATGAAGGCAGATAAAAGAAGTGATATCGTTAAAATTACGTTTATTGGCGAGAGCATTTCAGGTAAAAAAATCCCTCTTGTTTATTTAGGTAAAAAATCCGGAAATCCAACATTAAAAATCTGGATGCAAGGTGGTTTACATGGAAACGAACCTGCCGGAACGGAAAGTATATTGATGTTCATTAATGAATTGATTGAAGCTAAGAACATTGATTCAATACTCAATTATATCAGTTTTGCTTTCGTTCCGATGGCAAATATTGATGGATATGAAAAACAGGTCAGGCTAAATGATAATAAAGCTGATTTGAACCGCGACCAGGTAAAGCTGGAGCAAAAGGAATCGGTTTACCTGAAACAGGCATTCAGCGATTTCGCGCCTGCCGTAGCAATTGATTTTCATGAATTCAGGCCATTCAGAAAAGAGCTGGATAAATTTTCAAACAAAAAACTGTGTATTGCCCAGGATATTCTTTTCCTGCCCAGTGGCAACTTAAATATTCCGGTTCAATTGCGCGAGTTGACAAACCTGGTGTATTTATCGGATGTAAAAGAGATACTTGGAAAAAATGAAATTACTTTCAATAACTATTTTGTCCCGGATCAGGATGGCAATGGCATGAATGTTTTGCGCATGGGTGGCGACAGTCCCCGCTCCAGTTCAACCTCTTTTGGCCTGACCAATGCCGTTTCTATTCTTTTCGAGATCAGAGGAATTGGCCTTGATAGAAATTCCTATAAGCGAAGAGTTTTTTCCGGATATCTTATTGCCAGAAGTATTATGGAAACAACTTTAGCAAACAGGGCAAAGGTTCTGGAAACGGTAAACGCTTCGATTAATGAAACTATAAAAAGAGCAAATCCGATTGTACTTGATTCAAAGCCTTTGGGATACCAGGGAAGCATGGATTTTATTGATGTGAAAAACCTTGAATACGTTTCACTGGATATGCAAATTCAGGATGTGGGCCGTTCCCAATCAGTTTCAACAAGAAAAAGGCCGAAAGCTTATTTATTGCTGGCTGAGAATGCCCCGATCGTGAGAAAACTTCAGATCCTTGGTCTCGTAGTCGATACTCTGAAATCGGATGTTAAAATAAAAACAGAAGTTTTTATGCTGGAACCTAATGATACAAAACCTGGATTACCACCCGATTCTTCCATTCGTATTTCCAAACAAAAAAGAGTTTTTCCCAAGGGTTGTTTTGTGATAACTACAGCGCAAAAAAATGCGAACCTGGCAGTTTCTATCCTGGAGCCGGAAATGGAAAACGGGTTTTTCAAATATGAAATGATAAAGGCAAATTCCGAAGGAGAAATCCCGGTGTATAGATTATTGACAGAAGTGAAATCATCCAAACGAATTAGGTAAACATCAATCACTCATTAAAATTGAAAATTATGAAATTGAAAATTACAAATCTACTGGTATTTGCAGGGCTTTGTGTACTGCTTTTCTTGCCCACAACGTCTCAGGCATCTGCACCACCGGATTCAAAAAAGGGGAATACCGTCATTTCTAATCAACAATTAGAAGTATCGGGAGTAGTTACAGATGCCACTTCAGGCGAATCGCTGCCTGGTGTGAGTATAGTTGTTTTAGGTACTGCTACCGGAACCGTAACCGATTTAAAAGGTAAATATTCACTGAAAGTTACTGATGAGAATGCTGTCCTTAAATTTTCGTATATCGGTTATGTTTCGCAGGAAGTTTCAGTTAAAGGCAGATCGGTTATAAATGTAGCACTGGAACAAGATGCTGAAAGCCTTGAAGGAGTTGTTGTGGTTGGGTATGGCACACAAAAAAAGAGCGATGTTACCGGTTCAGTTGTATCTGTTAATATGGAAAAACTGGCTGAACGGCCAAGTACCAATATTGTACAGGCTTTACAGGGCAGCATGGCAGGGTTAAGCGTTTCTGTTAACGGTTCGAGTGCCGATGGTACATCAACAAGTATGTTGATAAGGGGCCAAAACTCAATAACAGCCTCAAATAACCCTTTAATCATCTTAGACGGAGTTCCTTTCTCCGGAAATATGACTGAAATAAATCCAAACGATATTCAATCGCTGGAAGTTTTAAAAGATGCATCATCTACTGCCATTTATGGGGCCAGGGGAGCAAACGGGGTAATTTTGATTACGACCAAATTAGGTGTGAAGGGCAAGCCAAAAGTATCCTACGATTCATATTATAGTTTTGATAGAATATCCTATATCCCTAAACTAATGGATGGTTCTGTGTTTTATATGCGCAAAGCAGAATATGGCGAAACATTTACCAACATTGAGCAAACTAATTATGATGCAGGCAAATATACAAACTGGATTGAAGAAGCAACCCGGAATGGGTTGAAAAGTCAGCATAATTTATCGGTCAGTGGTGCAAATGATGTGACCCGGTATTTTGTTTCAACTTCAATAAATAATATAAAAGGCATTGCCATAAATGATAATTTTAAGCGGTACACACTGCGTGTTAATTTAGATATCCAGGTAGCAAAATGGGCAAAATTCGGAACCAACACATCCCTGGGATATTACGACAGAAGCGGTGTTCAGGCCGATTTTTTTGATGCTTTCCGGATGAATCCGCTCGGGAATGCTTACAATGAAGATGGAACCACAACCATGCTTACATGGGAAGATCCTTTTTATGCAATTAACCCACTGAATTCGCTCAATTATATTAATAGCGACAAAACAAAAAGTATCAATACCAACAATTATGTACAGATTGATTTCCCGTTTTTAAAAGGATTATCCTATAAGTTAAATACCGGTTATGAATACCGTACATGGGTTACACAGACTTACGCCGGCCGAAACACGTACGAAGGAAGTCAAAGCAATGGCAAACTCGAGTTATACAACCAATCTAATGAAAACTGGCTACTGGAAAATATTCTGAGTTACAACAATACATTCGGCAGGCATTCAATTTTCTTAACCGGTTTATATAGTGCCCAAAACGAAAAAAGAGAAATAAATACTACCCAGGGATTAGACTTTCCAAGCGATGTGCTGACATTTTATCAGCCTGACAAAGCAATGACAACCCAATCAAGTGCCTCCTATCGCGAAGCATCCCATTTATCTCAAATGTTCAGGGCAAATTACAGCTACGACAGCAGGTACCTATTTACTTTTACTGTCAGACATGATGGTTATTCAGCATTCGGAACGGATACAAAGTACGGCACTTTCCCTTCTTTTGCCGCAGGGTGGAATATGACAAACGAAGATTTTATAAAGAAAATGACCAAACTTGACTTCGTTAATACCCTGAAATTAAGAGTATCCTATGGTACGAATGGAAATGAAGCAATAAGCCCTTATTCTACGTTACCAAGTCTTTCTTCCCTGGATTATCTCACTCCCGATTTTAAACCTGCATTTGGTTTTTACCCCAAAAAACTTGGTAATCCTTTATTGGGATGGGAAACCACAAAATCATTCAATACAGGCATCGACTTCGGTTTGTGGAAAAATCGTGTGACAGGTCTTCTTGACATTTACTGGTCAACAACTACTGATTTGTTGCTCGATAGATCCATTTCACCTATAAATGGCGATACGTATATCAGGGAAAATATTGGTGAAACAAAAAATACCGGGATTGAATTTCAGATAAGCACCGTAAACATCAGTAAAAGCAATTTCAACTGGAAAACGGATTTTAACATATCGCACAATAAAACTAAAATCGTAAATGTAGGATTAACGGATGAAAATGGGGATTATATTGATGATGTAGCCAGCGAATGGTTTATTGGTCAGCCTATACAAGTTAATTATGATTATGTTTATGATGGTGTATGGCAAACAGGTGAGGATATCGCGAATAGTCCGCAGCCTACAGCATTGCCTGGATATATAAAATATAAAGATGTAAACGGGGATGGCCTGATAACTACTGCCGATAAGCAAATAATAGGTTCGAGGGACCCGATGTTTATTGCTGGTATGACAAATACATTAAGCTATAAAAATTTCAGGTTTAGCTTTTTAATCAATGCCGTACAAGGTGTAACTTACCGTAATCTCTTATACGGAACCGGACAAGTTTCTTTCAGGATTAATTCATACGATAAAAACTTCTGGTCACCTACCAATCCAACAAACGATTATCCGGCAAATGTGGATGGAAACGTTAATCCGTTGAGTATGGATTTTTATGAGGATGCGAGCTTTATCAGGCTGCAGGATATAACCTTAAGCTATCAATTGCCTGAGAGTTTGATTGAAAAAGTAAAAATTAGTCACGCTGAATTTTTCATCAATTTAAAAAACATGGCAACCTGGACCAAATGGACAGGGTTAGACCCTGAATTCCTTGCAATTTCTCCTGTAAATCAGCAAAGAGCAGCGCCGCAGTTAAAGAGTTATATCGTTGGAGCAAAATTTAGTTTTTAATTTTTTAAAATGGTACTCATGAAAAACATAAAATATACAATTCTGGTAATTTTCCTTGTAACAATAGGGTTCCAGGGATGCAACAAAGAGGAGTTTCTGACGGAAAAGCCTAAAGACAATATCTATGCAGAAAACCTTTTGCAAAACTATGATGGTTTTGTAAATATGATGAATAGCGTTTATGCCTGGGTAAGGGCAGAAAAAGGCCGGACGTTTGCACCCGGGGATAATCCTGCAACCGGAGGAATACCTTTCACCCGCTGTTCTATCTGGAACCTGGGAGTTGATAATGGATTTATGAATAACGGAGTAGGAGAAGAAATTTTTCTGAACTGGCCAACAAATATTAATACGGGTATGGCAGTTTTTAAAAATGACTTCGAATGGCTGTACCTGATTGTAAACTCCTGTAATATGGTTATTGCCCGTGCCGAAAACCCTGAAGTTAGCTGGCAGGGAGTAAATGCAGGCGACGATGAACAAAAAAAGAATTATATCATTGCACAGGCACGGGTAATTCGGGCTTGGGCATACCGCCATTTAACCTATACCTGGGGCGATGTTCCGCTGAGTTTATTGGAGGTAAATGGCGAAACATACCGGAACGACTGGGAGAGAACCCCGGTTGCGGATGTCAGGGCCCAGATGGTTCTCGACTTACAATTCGGCGTTGATCATTTGCCTATGCGTGATGCAAACCAGGCCGTTGTGAGCGGGGCATTTGCCAGCCATTATCTGGCCGAAACATACCTGGCTATGGGTGAATATGTGAAAGCTGAAACAGCAGCACGTAAATTATGCGAAAGCACTGACTTTCAATTGATGACACAGCGTTTTGGGGGAAATGCCGGCAAACCGGGTGTCGCTTTTATGGATGTTTTTGCAAATCCTTTTTATACTGATGGCAACAAAGAAGTTTTATTTATACTCCTGAATGTTGAGCCCGAAAAAGTTTCGTATGGATCGCAACCTGCCAGTTATATGAGGAACATGTGGCAAACCTATTACAGTAAAGATAATGTAATTAAAAAACTGGATCTCGATGAATTTCATACTTACAATGGAGGTAAAGGTGCAGGAAGATATTCAATTACAGCTCCGGCACTTTCATGGTATGAGCCACAGGATGACCGTTTCTCAGAATATGCTATTAAGAAAACCCTGGTTATGCCTGATGATGCAGGAGTTTTAGAAACAGTACGTACAGCAACTACCGAACACACCATTACCGAGGGGAAATACGACCTTGACCATTATCTGTGGCCATCCACCCGTAAATGGGAATGGGTAAATCCTATTCCTGCCCAGGCAAGCAGCTCAGATCAATTTAACAGCATTATCTATTTAAGATTAGCCGACTCATACCTTGTCCTGGCCGAAGCATTATTCCAACAGGGGAAGCTTGACGATGCTGCAACCTGGATCAATAAAGTGAGAGAGCGGTCGCATGCAACTCCAATTACAGGTGCTGATGTTACCATTGATTTTATTCTGGATGAACGTTCCCGTGAATTGATAACCGAGGAGCACCGCCGTCATGCACTGATCCGCACCGGCAAACTAGTCGAAAGAGTTCAGTTGTATAATGATTTTGCAGGGCCCACCATTGCCAATGCACCGGCATTGTTTCCGATTCCTCAATCAGTAATTGATGCAAACACTGGCCGCAAAATGGTTCAGAATCCTGGTTATAATGAATAAAGTATGTTGAAACTACTCAAAGGTCTTTACGTTCAGGTCATAATTGCAATTATCCTCGGGATAGTGCTCGGATACCTGTATCCGTCTTTTGCCGTGCAGTTAAAACCCCTGGGCGACGGGTTTATCAAGCTGGTAAAGATGATGATAGGTCCGGTGATTTTCTGCACCATCGTAACTGGTATTGGAGGAATGCAGGACACTAAAAAAGTGGGCCGGGTAGGTATCAAGGCAATCATCTATTTTGAGATTGTATCAACCTTTGCTTTAATAATTGGCCTGATTGTAATTAATATCTTAAAGCCAGGCGTTGGAATGAATGTTGATCCTTCAACATTAGATACCAAATCTGTGGAGACCTTCCTTACACAAAGTAAAAGCCATTCAGTACAGGAATTTTTACTGCACATTATCCCCGAAAATATTATCAATGCATTGGCGAGTGGCGATTTGCTGCAGATTTTGTTTTTTTCTGTTCTTTTCGGGTTTGCATTATCAAAAATAGGGGAAAAAGCAAAACCGGTATTTGTCGTAATTAAATCATTCGAAGCAGGACTTTTTGCTGTGATAAATATTATTATGAGGGTTGCACCTTTAGGCGCTTTAGGTGCTATGGGCTTTACAATTGGCAAATATGGATTAGGCTCCCTGGCATCGCTGGGTCAGTTGATGTTATCCTTTTATATAACCTGTATCTTGTTTATTGTATTCATTTTGGGGGGTATTCTGAAATTTTCAGGATTTAACCTTTTCATGTTATTAAAATACATCAAAGAAGAATTGTTGATTGTATTAGGAACATCCTCCTCTGAAGCGGCCTTGCCATCTCTGATGAAGAAATTGGAAAATGCGGGGTGTTCTGAGTCTGTGGTTGGCCTTGTGGTGCCTACAGGATATTCTTTTAACCTCGACGGGACCTCAATTTATCTAACAATGGCAGCCGTATTTCTGGCACAGGCTACCAATACGCATATGGATATTTCGCACCAGATAACCTTACTCTTAGTTCTATTGCTTACTTCAAAAGGCGCAGCAGGAGTTACAGGAAGTGGATTTATCACATTGGCAGCAGTTTTGCCCATAGCAGGAGGAATTCCTGTTGCAGCTATAGCCCTCATCTTAGGTATCGACCGTTTTATGAGCGAAGGACGTGCCATTACCAATATTATTGGCAATGCAGTAGCAACTGTAGTGGTTTCAAAATCGGAAAATGAGATTGACATGGAAAAGGCTGGTGTATTAATTAGTAGCCGCAAAGCTAAATACCATTTCAACTTTTCACTTTTAAAGAAGAATTAATAATAATATCCATGAAAATCTTAAAAACGCTAGTTCTCCTTCTTTTTGTAGCCCATAGTCTTTGGGCCTGCAAAAAAGATCCTGATCCAACTCCCGTAATTCCACCTGTTTTTGTAAAAACAGACTTTAAAGTCCTTTTTGTTGGCAACAGCTATACATATTATAACGATGGTGTGGATTTCCATCTTCAAAAAATGCTGAGAGCTGATTCATCGTCGGATTCTATTAATTATGTTATGGATAAAATTGCTGTTGGAGCCTATACTTTACAAGCTCATTTCAATGATCCATTGACAATTACAAAAATAAAAAGTCAGAAGTGGAATACAGTTGTGTTACAGGAACAAAGCACCCGGCCGATCAATAATCCCGCACTGTTTTCGGAATATGCCGGTAAACTGGACGGTGAAATAAAAAAAGCAAATGCCAGAACCATGCTTTATATGACCTGGGCAAATAAAGATGTACCAGAGGATATGGATAGCCTGGAGGCTTCCTACCAGGCAGTCGGGAAGCAACTCAATGCCCCGGTTGCCCCTGTCGGAAAAGTATGGGAGTATATTCAGAAAACCTACCCGCAGATCGAACTTTATATTTCCGATAATAAGCATCCCACTCTATCGGGTACCTATACCGCAGCATGTGTTTTTTATTTTTCAATGTTTAACAAAAATCCCATCGAAAACACTTATATCCCAAGTGGAATGAGTATGGAGAATGTAGTAGTAATAAGAAAAGCTGTTTATGATTATATGGTATTATACCAATAAAAATTCATGTCAAATTAAAAAAAGAAAGGAGTCCGGTTATGGTATGATAAATTCAGTAAAGTGTTTCTTGAAATCTTACATCTTTCATTCAGTTAAGGTTCCGGTGTTTGCTCAAATAATTAATCACAACCATTTAAAAATCAATAGTATGAAAAAGACATTTACAATTCTATCTCTATTAATAATTTGCAGCCTGGCTTTTGCACAAGTGCCACTGTTAGTAGAGGATTTTACTTACACGGCAGGTGATGCCATAAAAGACCATGATTGGACTGCTCATAGTGCTGCATCAACAAGTCCTATTCTGGTTACTGATCCTGGGTTGACATTTGCTGGATATGTTGGTTCAAATATTGGCCTTGCTGCAGGGTTAAACAACAATGGACAGGATGTTAATAAAACATTTACCTCACAAACATCAGGGTCTCTTTATACCTCTTTTTTGGTAAATTCCACATTAAATACAGGTGAAGGTGGTTACTTCTTTATGTATCGGGACGAAGAAGCCGGTACCGCATTCAGAGCCAGAACATTTATAAAACCCGAAACGGGTAAGATGAGGATCGGATTTTCATTTAATGCTTCGGCTTACCTTGATAGCATTCCAACATTATTAAATTTTGGTGAAACTTACCTGTTTGTTGTTAAGTATACGATAGTGGATGGAGCAGAAAATGACAATGTAAGCTTATATGTATTTAAGGCGGGAGATGATTTCACAACGGAGCCCGCAGTCCCAACCCTTGGTCCATTAACGGCAACACATACTACCCCTACTGATCCTTTAACACCGCTTGGACCTGATATCAATGCAAATGAAATTGCACTCCGCCAGTTTGAGTCTGCTCAAAAAATCACTGTTGATGGTTTTCGGGTAAAAACAGCATGGGATTTAACTCAGGATGAAACAGCGGCATTAACAGTTTCAACAAATGCCTTGGCTATTGCAGCAACTGCCGACACTACAAATTCTTTTGATATTACATCAAATACTTCGTGGACAGCAGTAAGTGATCAGGATTGGTTAACTGTAAGTAGCGGTTCAGGTTCCGGTGATGCAACAATCACTGTTACAGCAACCGAAAATCTTGCTGCTGAACCAAGAACGGCTAATGTAACCGTTTCAGCTGAAGGAGTAGCGGATCAAATTGTAATTATCACACAAGCTGTTTTACCAAGCCTGTCTGTTTCGACAAATACTCTAACAATTGCAGCAGCAGCAAGTAGCACAAATACATTTGATATTACTTCAAATACAGGCTGGATAGCAGTTAGCGATCAGGATTGGTTAACGTTAAGCAGTGGCTCAGGTTCTGGAGATGCAACACTCACGTTAACAGCAAGCGAAAATCCAACCTCGGAAATAAGGACTGCCAATGTCACTGTTTCAGCTGAAGGAGTTACTGCTCAAATTGTAAACGTCTCACAGGAAGGCTCACCTACAACTGGTATAAATAAGATCAGCAATAAGCCTTTTATTGCCTATCCTAACCCGGTATCCGATGGCTATTTAAATTTTGTTGACCCTGTTAACTCTTTAAAGCAGGTTGAGATTTACAATGTTGTCGGAAAAAGAGTTTTGATTGAAAACACCTCATTAAATAGTATTGATGTTAAAAAGTTAAATGCTGGAGTTTATATTTTAAAAGTTACTTCAAACTATAAAACCACGTCAACAAGATTAATTGTAAAATAACTGCATTCGACTATTATACTGCTTGATTATGCTAAAAAACCTGATCCCAACCGGATCAGGTTTTTTTTATGCTCTTCTCATAACCCTGATAGTATTGAATAAGAATAGAAGATAATTGTTAAACATCACCCCAACCGGGACCCATACCTGCTGCATCTGTCTGTTTCCGGTGTGTTCGATTTTTCAACATTGTTTTTCTGATAATACCGATCTTCGCATCCATGGTTGATATTTATAGCCAAATGCGTCATAAATTTCACGAGTTTTAACCTACTATTGACAATCATTTGATAAACATTAGATTTGATTAATCGCTTATGCTGCTGAATAATTTGGGTTAAAACATGAAGGGTATCACCTAGACAGTAAATTATTCCTATTTTTTAGCTTTACTTAATTTTTTCCGCTACCAATGAACGCATTAATATCAGAAAATAAAAAATTGCCTGAAATCCAGATTGGACTTCAGGCAATTCAGATTTAATTTTATAATTTAATCTTCCAAAATCGCTTTAACTCCAGGCAGCACTTTCCCTTCAATAGATTCAAGCATAGCTCCACCGCCGGTGGAAACATAGCTTACCTTATCGGCAAGTTTAAATTTATTAACAGCAGCAACCGAGTCGCCTCCGCCAACCAGCGAAAATCCGCCTTGTGCGGTTGATTCAGCAATAGCAAGGGCAATATCCTTGGTGCCTTTCTGGAAGTTGCACATTTCGAAAACGCCCATGGGTCCGTTCCAGAGAATAGTTTTTGAACCTACAAGTACTTCGCTGAAATGTTTTATGGTATCCGGACCTATGTCCATACCCAGCCATCCATCAGGAATTTCATCCGATTTACAAACCTTACGGTCGGCATTATCGGCAAATGCGTTGGCAATAACGGCATCTGATGGAATCAGGATTTTAACACCCAGTTTTTCGGCACCTGCCATAATATTTTTTGCCAGCTCAATGTATTCATTTTCAACCAGTGATCCGCCAATTTTACCACCTTTGGCTTTAATAAAGGTAAACATCATTCCGCCACCGATAATCAGGTTATCAACTTTGCTCAACAAGTTGTTAATGATTTCAATTTTGCTGGAAACTTTGGCTCCGCCTAATACTGCTGTAAATGGATGCTGCGCCTCGTGTAAAACTTTGGTAATGTTACTTACCTCGTTATTCATCAGGTAACCGAACATTTTATCGTTGGGGAAATAGGCCGCGATTAAAGCTGTTGAAGCATGAGCACGATGCGCGGTGCCGTAAGCGTCGTTTACATAGCAATCGGCATAGCTGGCAAGTTTCTTCGTAAATTCCTTTTGTGCTGCTTTAACACGCACTTTTGCGGCTGCTTTTTCCTCGTCGGTAGCGGTTTCAGGCAAACGGGCTTTTCCTTCTTCTTCCTCGTAATAACGGAGGTTTTCGAGTAAAAGAACTTCGCCTGGTTTCAATGCTGCAGAAAGATCAACAGCAGATTGGCCCATGCAATCGTCAGCAAATTTTACGGTAGTATTCAAAACCTGCTCCAGGTAAGGCACCAGGTGACGAAGTGAAAGTTTAGGCTCACCGATTTTTTTAGGCCTGCCTAAATGCGAACAAAGGATGGTTGAACCACCGCTGGCAAGTATTTTGCGGATAGTCGGCAAAGCGGCGTCGATACGTGTTGCGTCGGTAATTTTCTGATTGTCGTCGAGCGGAACGTTAAAATCAACCCTGATCAGGGCACGTTTACTGGTAAAATCGTAAGAATCAATGTTTTTCATATAATTGGAATTTGAATTTTCGGAAATGCGAAGGTAAAGAATTATTTAAGAATTTGAAAATGCGAAAATGGGGCCCTTTGACTTCGCTCAGGGTGAAAAAATGGGAAAATAGGAAAATGGAAAAATGGGGAAAGTTAAACACTGCACATCGATTTCATGGACGAATTGAATAAAAATTAAAAATGAAGGGCAAGATAGAGAAGTATGACTGACACAAGTGAAGTACAGACTTTCAGATTCATTTAATTATATTCATCAATTATATTGAATTACGTATATAAAGAAATTATATTTGTACTAAAGAAAATTCACCTAATCCACATTATCTTAATTTAGTTTTAAAAATTATAACTATGGAAAATCTGTTGCCTATTATCATTGGAATTGTACTCCTGTTTTTCTTTGCGGGAATTCGTATTATCAGGCCTACAAACCGCGCCCTGATTGAGCGGCTTGGCAAATACCATCATTTTGCGCCTCCGGGTTTTAACTGGATTATTCCCTTCATCGACAAGATGTATAAGATCAACATCACCGAAAAAATGGTGAATGCCGAACCCCAGGAAATCATCACCAACGACAACCTGAATGCAAGTGTTGATGCGCAGGTTTATTTCAAGATCAAAGAGGATGAGGAAAGCGTTAAAAACTCTCAATACAACGTCAACAGTATTGAATACCAGATCGTGAACCTTGCCCGAACAACCTTGCGTAATATTATTGGCACCATGACGCTGAAATCGGCTAACAGTGAGCGTGGAAAGATCAATAAGGAATTACATGGTACTCTGCTCGAAGAAACCGCAAACTGGGGAATTGAAATTGTGCGTACTGAGTTGAAGGAGATTGATCCGCCGAAAGATGTGCAGGAAACCATGAATAAGATTGTGAAGGCTGAAAATGAAAAGATAGCCGCTGTTGACTACGCCACTGCGACCGAAACGAGAGCTGA
>JFJP01038447.1_pt1 | contig 17536 bp, 11 predicted proteins | sample 431651 | NCBI WGS metagenome assembly JFJP01 (sample SAMN02602958, study PRJNA72255) | Microbial mat metagenome, whole genome shotgun sequencing project. | biome: fresh water; feature: sink hole; material: water; isolation source: purple microbial (photo- and chemosynthetic) mats found in...
TACAACAGTGTTTCCAAATGCTTTTCAAGTTTCAATAAATCTTCAGTAAACTTACGTATTCCTTCAGCGAGTTTTTCGGTGGCCATGGCGTCTTCATTCATCATCCATCTAAATAGTTTCTCATCCATAACTATAGGATTAATATCCATTAATTTAGCCTTCTCTGCATCAAGTTTTTTAAGAAGTACACCCTCTGAATTTTCTAATTCCTTCAGTAAGATAGGCGAAATAGTTAATGCATCGCAACCTACAATTTCAATTATTTCTCCAATATTTCTAAAACTTGCGCCCATAACAATCGTTTTATAGCCAAATTTCTTGTAGTAATTATATATTTCGGTCACCGATAGCACGCCTGGGTCATCCTCAGGATTAATTTGGGTTACGTTCCACTCCTTTTTGTACCAATCCAATATTCTGCCTACAAAAGGAGAAATGAGCATTACCTGCGCTTGAGCACACCGCACCGCTTGAGCCATTGAAAACAACAAAGTCAAGTTACCGTGAATTCCTTCTTTTTCAAGCACTTCGGCAGCATTAATTCCTTCCCAGGTGGATGCTATTTTTATCAATACTCTTTCGCGCGAAATTCCGTTGGCTTCATAGAGTGCTATTATTTCGCGCGCTTTAGCAATTGTTCCTTCGGTGTCGAACGACAAGCGGGCATCTACCTCGGTAGAAACTCTACCGGGTACTATTTCCAGTATTTTCAAACCGAAATTTACCGCCAGTTTATCCATGGCAATTTTGAGTTGAACTGATTTATCCGCCGATTTTCCTTTGGCATAAACCACTGCATCTACTACCAATGCTTTGTATTTTGAGTCCATTGCAGCAGCGTAAATTAACGAGGGATTGGTGGTAGCATCAATGGGTTGATAAACAATAATGGATGAAAAATCACCTGTATCGGCCACCACTTTGGTGTACAGTTTTAATTGTTCGAGTAGATTCATAATAATTTCTTTTAGAGTTGGTTAACAAGCATATTAGTCTAACTTGTTTGATAGTAAAAATGTTCTGTAAGTTGTATTAATAAGGACAACAGCTGCACATTGCAAGTATAAAAATGTAATTGCAAGATTATTTTCAGGATTGTCAAAAAAAAATACCAATTAGACAGATAGACTACCTATCAAATAATAACAGTTGCAATTTATTCATTTGCATCGTCATTTTAAATATGCATCAAATACACGAATGTATTCAAGCATACTCAAAAAAAACCAGTTGAATAGAAATAAAAGCAAACGTCTGATAGCTATATATAATTGTCATTATTATCAAAATAATAAGAATATAGAAATCGGACAAGTCATAGCTGCAAAAAAATAAAATTATAAAGCAAAAAACCTAAATCAAAAAATTATACATAGAGTCGCATTTGAATTTTAAATTTAGGGATATGTGTATGACCAATACTAACAAGTAGGAATTATTTTCTTTAAAGAAATGAAAGATAAAAAATGCACCGTATTTAAAATAGAATTATTACTAAAAAGCTATATTTTTAAAACATAAATCCGAATAATAGCAAATCAGATTTTACGAATAGATTCACTTAGATTACACCGAATTACCTATAAAATTAAAAGCGGTTATTGAAATATGTAGTGACATAGGGCAAAACAGTTTAAGAGATAAAAATGGAAAGTATGTTTGAAATTTGATTTTTGGAGGTGAGGTTATAAATTTAAAATTTAATGTTAACCTAGAGATAATTAACTTCAAAACAGTTTACAATTGTTATTTTTAAAAATATTTCGAGTTAAATATTGTAATTATACTAGTTAACGTTTTATTTTTTTGTAAGTTTGTAGCGTTATATGAAAAAAACTACTATTTGGATATTAATAGTCTCTATGTTGCTGACATTTGTAGGGCTCATTGCCTTACAAGCTCGCTATGTAAGAATCAATGCCGAAATGATAGAAAGCCAGTTTAATGAAAACGTCCAACGAAGTTTATTTCAAACCGTAAGTCTTGTAGAGGAAAATGAAGCGTTAGAATATTTAGGTCAAACACTTGAAGACCCCAATTTTTCACAGAATAGCGAAAAAAACATGAGCATGGATGCTCAAAATGTTCGGTTGAAAAAGAATATTGACAGCATGGCAAATGATGATAGCAGCTCGTCTAAGTTGCCAAATCGTCCTATAATACGACTATCCACACGCCACGGGAAATCGACTATTGAGGAAACCTCTCGTTATTTACAGGAAAAATTCAGACAGAATTTTTCACGCTCAAAAACGATATTGGATCAAGCGATTTTTAGATGGTTGAAAGAGATAGATAATAAAGATATTAGCGAGAGAGTTAATTTTGAAGAATTAGATGGAATATTATCTACCATTTTGGTAAATAATGGTGTAGAATTACCATTTTATTATTCTATTGTTGACAGACAGGGAAAGTTGATATATAAGTGTCATAAAAGTATTCATCAGGAAATAGAAAATTCTGAAAACAATGTTTACACACAAAAACTTTTTCCCCTAGAAGACTCCAACAAAACAGCCTATTTGCAAGTTATTTTTCCAACTAAGCAAAATTTTATTTTAAATTCAATGAATTTGCTTTTGCCTTCTATAGCACTAGTTTCCTTGATATTAGTGATTTTTATGGTAGCTATAATCATTATTTTTAGGCAAAAAAGGTTGAACAATATGAAAAACGATTTTGTTAATAATATGACACATGAGTTTAAAACACCAATTTCAACGATTTCACTGGCATCGCAAATGCTACAAGACCCAGGCGTAGGAAAAACTCCTGAAAAGCTAATAAAAATATCAAATGTAATACGAGATGAAACAAAACGGTTGAGTTTTCAGGTAGAAAAAGTGCTTCAAATGGCCATTTTTGAAAAAGATAAGTCGATACTTAAGCTCAATGACATACGTATTAACTCGCTGATAACAGATATTATTGGAAATTTCTCGCTTAAAGTAACAAACAAAGGGGGCAAAATATCTTCAAAACTATTGGCAACGAAAGATTTGGCGCTGATAGATGAGGTTCATTTTACAAATGTGATATTTAATTTAATGGATAATGCACTTAAATACTGCGATAAACCATTGTTATTGAACATTGAAACATGGAATGAAAAGGAAAATTTATTAATTAGTATAGAGGACAACGGCATAGGGATTCATAAAGATGACCTAAAACAGATTTTCGAGAAATTCTTTCGAGTTTCTACAGGAAATCTCCACAACGTAAAAGGCTTTGGATTGGGTTTGGCATACGTAAAAAAAATCGTAACTGAACACAAGGGAACAATTAAAGTTGAAAGCGAATTAAACATAGGAACAAAATTCACTATTACAATACCAACACTAAAAAATTACGAATTATGACAGACGAAAAAGTTAAAGTATTATTGTGCGAAGATGACGAAAATCTTGGCATGCTTTTAAGAGAGTATTTGATTACAAAAGGGTATGATGCAGATTTGCAACCAGACGGGGAGTCAGGCTATAAAGCTTTCACGCGTAACAAATACGATTTATGTGTACTTGATGTAATGATGCCTAAAAAGGATGGATTTGCATTGGCCGCCGATATTAGAACTACTAATACCGAAGTGCCTATTATTTTCCTTACTGCAAAATCGATGAAAGAAGATATTTTGCAAGGATTTAAACTTGGAGCGGACGATTATTTATCAAAACCATTCAGTATGGAAGAATTACTGTATCGTATTGAATCGATTCTTCGCCGTGTAAAAGGCAAAAAAGCAAAAGAAGTTATCAATTATAACTTAGGTGGATTTTCATTTGATGCTCAAAAACAATTACTTTCTTTTGGTGGTGTAGTTAAAAAACTTACTACCAAAGAATCTGAATTGCTAAATTTGTTAGCTGCTAATGCCAATAATATATTGGAACGTAACTTTGCACTTAAAACTATTTGGGTTGATGATAATTATTTTAACGCACGTAGCATGGATGTGTATATCACCAAATTACGCAAGTTGTTGAAACTAGACCCAAATGTGGCAATTATCAACATTCATGGTAAAGGATACAAATTAATTACTCCTCAATCTATGGAAGAAAAAGCATAATTGAAAATTCTTAATTGAAAATTCTATACAAAAAAAGCCGCTGTATTAGCGGCTTTTTTTGTATAGAATTGGAGTCTTTTTTGAAAATATGATTCCGAGGGTAAGAAAAAACAAGGTGAAAGAAAAAAAACATGGTAAATTGATAGTATAATTCTCAATTGACTTTATTCTCCATCCTCACCTTTTGAACCTTTTTTGTTTGTAGCCGACTTAATTTTTGACGTTTTTGAGTTTTCTAGGCTTTCAGAGTTTTCAGTTTTAGAACCTGGATTACCATTTCCCAAAACTGGTTTAACCTGTAATGAACCAGTAGATTGTTTCTGTTTTGATTTTTTAAACACGCTAAAAATGTCTTCCTTTTTCATTGGTCGTTGCTCTGCCAACCAAAAATAATTCTTCAAATACAAGGCATCTCCCACCAACTGAGTAATTGGATACATATTGCCATTAGAAACACTTGTGAGAACGATTCTATCTACTTTCTTGTTTTTGAGGTGAAGCACTACAAAACTACTTTGCGTTTTGTTAACTCCTATAAGTGTAGAATCCTTATCATCTACTGGAAAATAAATTGTTTCTGCATTTCCATTTACATTAATTCTTCTTAGCTGACCACTGTCAAGATGTGCTATTATTTCCTTTCCAGATAACTGATTGAAATACAGCGAATCGTGTTGTTGTACAGCCATTGCAGCGCGTTGAATATTAACGCGAACCACTTTCTGATTTTTTGTAAAAGCCTGGATAAATTCACCCGAAAGCTGATTGTTTTCTGCCCACAAAACAGGTTCATGATACATATTCATTATAGAGTCACGAGACGAGTAAGTCAAAGAATCGCACAAACCTTGCACATCAGATCTATAAAACCGTACGTTGTAAAATCCGCGTGCCACATCGTAAATAGAATCCTTGGAGGTAATCAATGTATCGGCATGAACATACATTGTATCTTTGCTGGACCAATCTACCAACATGGCGGAATCAGTAGCCATCCCACTTTTCTTTATTTCATTATAATAAACATAATACCCAATTAGCGTTGATTTTTGAACAGTATCATTCATCACCACTTTGGAAAATCCTTCGGCATATTTAGATTTCTTGTCATAAAAAATGGTATCGCCTACCATCGTTTTGCCATCATTGTGTTTTATTATAGATCTGTCTAACAACATCATGCGCTCCGTAGCAGTATTGTACCATCCACGCTTACTATAAATGTCGGTTTCTTTATTATAAACAATATGCGACTGACCTACAATGTTGGCAATGCTTGAATTGGTGTTATACTTCAGCGTATCAGAATCTAAGGTGAAATTTTCGTTAAGCAAATGAACTTTTCTTTTAAATAAGGCCTCTTTGGTGGCAGGGGAATACTGGCCCCATAAGGAAGTGAGCGTATTGACCTCATCTACAATTTTACCCCCAGTGTAATAATAGGCCAAATTGCCCAACCGATCATAATTTAAACTATCGGTAGTAAGTGTTGTTTTGCGGTTTACCAGACTAACATTGTATCTTAGCCTAGCAAGCTTTGTATTTCCATCGTAGTAAAGCCTGTCGCCATACACAAATAAGGTATCGCCCTGCACAATGCGAACATTTCCATAGGCATCAAGCGAGTTGGCGTTCTCATAAAAATAAGCACTGTCGCAATACAACAATGCATTATCATGACGGAAACGTACATTTCCAGTCAATACTTGTACATTCGGTCTCAGAATTTGATCGAAAGATAAAGTTTCTGAATTTTCCAAATAAACGAGTGTTGCGTTCTTGTTGGCAAGTGGGTTTACGATGGTGGCCAACGGTTTAGGATTAATAACGGGTTTTGCCGTTTTCGATTTTGTACTCTTTGCGTCTATCTTCGAAGGGCTTTTCTGACTTTTTAGTATTTCTTTACGCAGCTGCTTGGGCTTAATTTGAGCATGGAGTACGGCCATAAACAAACATAGCATACCGAAAACTACGATATGCTTATATTTTACTACCAACGGCAGAAGTGATTTTGAAAAGAAAGAAATATATATTCTCATTCAGCGTTATGAACTTCAATTCTTAAACAAATGAAAGGATTTATTATTTTTTAATCCAACCTGAATATTGAAATTTACATTGTGTCCAAGCAGGATCTATGCTAATATAGGTTTCCTTTTGTTTATTCACAATCCAATCATTCAGGAATGTTTCACGGTTTTTATCTTCATAAATGGATTTAATTAATTGATAATCGTCAGTTAAATTAGCCGCATGATTTTCAACTTTTGATTTCACTTTAACAACAGCAACCACGTCTTTATTAGTCGATTGATTAATCATGCTAAAAGGTTTTGAAATTTCTCCCACATTCATTCCATACACATTCTTAGCTATTTCGGGTGGCAAATCCTGATATTCGAATTTAGAATTACCACTTTTTTCGTTGAGCATTAATCCTGCGTTCATAGCTGTATTTTTATCTTGAGAAAAACTCATAACAGCCTGCTCAAAGGTCAATTTCTCTTCTCGTATTAATTTTGAAATGGAATCGAGGTTAGTAATAGCCTTCACTTTTTCGCTGAGAGACACACGTGGTTTTAACAAAATATGTCGGCAATTAATTCTGTCACCTCTTTTTTCGATTAATTGAATTAAATGAAATCCAAATTCTGTTTGAACAATACGCGACACTTTTTTTGTATCAATAAGATTAAAAGCTACAGCCGAAAATTCTGGTACTAACTGCCCACGCCCCATAAAGCCAAGCTCTCCGCCTCGTTTTGCACTTTCGGTATCTTCTGAATATAAGCGGGCTAGCACTGAAAAATCTCCAGTTCCATTGTTTATTCGTTCGGTAAAATCACGCAATCTGTCTTTAATTCTATTGGTCTCTTCGAGTGCTACGGGTGGCTCAAAGCTTATAATTTGCAACTCTACTTGCGCCGGTACGCTAGGAATGCTATCAGCGGGCAATTGATTGAAAAAACGACGAACATCGGCAGGTGTAGATTTCAAATCACCTACTAGCTTCTGCTGCATTTGCTGTATAATTTGCTGATTACGAATCATTTCACGCAAATCTTCGCGTAGGGCAGTGGTATTTTTCCTAAAATACTCTTCCATTTTTTCCTTCGACCCAATTTGCGAAATAAAATAGCTCAATCTGCTTTCTACCTGATTATTCACTGAGGACTCACTCACTTCTACGCTATCTAGTATAGCTTGATGTAGAAACAGTTTTTGAATGGCAATTTGCTCGGGTATAACACAATAGGGATCGCCTTGTATAGGAGTTCCTTCGTACTGGGCACGCAATTTTTGCTCCTCTACCTCCGAACGCAAAATAGACTCATCGCCTACTACCCATATTACTTCGTCAATAATATTATTTTGCGCTATCATTGTTAAAGGAGATACACTTAAAAGCAAGAAAATGGAAAGAGTTATTTTTTTCATATATGTTGTTTGACTATGAGAAAGCATTATAAGATATAAAAATTATAAGTGCCAAATTATTAGTTATATGCTTGCAAGTAAGTAAGTGAGCAATTATTTATTTTTTCGTAAACGTAACATCTTCGTTCTTAATGGCATCATCATACAATTCTGTTTCAAATTTGAGAATAAAGTCTGCTTTATTTTTATTAAGCAATATATTTGAAATTCTATCTTTTGCCATTTCAAAGGGTTCTACAGATCCAGCTGTACGGAAGTTGGTTATACGCAAAAAATAGTGTTGTAAACTGTCTGATGTTTCTACAAAGTTGTTTGTAACAATAAAATACGAAGGATCTTCTACCTGAAGTGGTATTTTTTTAAGTATGTGAGTAAATGGCATCCATTTATTCCCAAAATAGTCGTAGCTAATGGCATTCTGAACACTATATTTTTCGATACTTTGCAATGATTTTGTGTTGGCCGACCGAACCCACCTGCGCACATTGTCCAATTGTGGTGCATTGGCTGGTACTATAAGCAACAAACCCTGAATGATATTTTCTTTTAACTGTAGTTGATTGCTAAATTCGGTGTAAAAAGCTTGCAATTGCTCGTCCGAAATTTCTTTTGGAAGACGTTGCTCAATCATTTTTTGTTGATATTGATGAATTGTCAAAGACTTACGATACCCTTCTACCAATTCCTCTATCTCAGACAGATTAGTTACATTACGTTTGGCATTTTCATACATCAACACGTCAGTAACCCATTTTCTTATAAAACTTTGTGCTATTTGTGCGCTGTCAGAATCAGAAATGTTGGGGGGAATAATTTGCTGCACATCATCCAAATAAAGAAATTTGCCTTCCACTTCAAGCAATGGACTCTTTTCTACTTCGGGGGTTTTGGGAGCACACGACAGCAAACCGAGTATGACCAATAGTAGAATTGCAAAATAAGAAATCCGTTTCATGTGTTGAGGTGTATATGGCTTCAATTGACAATGCCTGGCATTATAGGCCAACTCGGGGATATCAATTAAATTAAAAATCGCAAAAATAAAAGCCAAAGGTAGGGCTTTTATTTTTGCGATTGGGGTATTGTTAGTTTTTCTTAACCGTTTTCAATACCTCTTGATTAACTGTAAAGGGGTATTTTGCACGAAGCGATTGAATCCATTCTTTTTCCAAAAACTCTTGATAATCGGCTGTTACCAATCCACGAACATCTGTATAATCCTCGGGCGTGTTTTTTAGCATTTTACCTACTACAAACACATAAGGATATTCTGCAGATGGAATGTATGCATCTTTGGTTTTGAAAATTTTATTATCAATCACTTTATTTTCACCTTGAACATATAATCCTTTTTCTGTTTTTACGTATTGAATACTGTCATTCAGTCTAGTACGCAAGTATTTATCAATAGAATCAGCGTCAGCTTTTTTTACAATTGATTTAGCCACTTTGAAAGTTGCTTTGTCCTTGCAATAAATAACATGTCCTTTGAAGTGTGGTTTTTCCCAGGTATAATCAGCTTTGTGTGCTTTAAAGTATTTGTCTAAGCCTTCAGTATCTTTCGATGCTTTTTCCCATACTTCTTTGTTGCTCACTTCAAATAATAAAATTCCGTCGTGATACTCTTGCATTAAAAAGCGAAAATCATCGTATTTTCTTTCCAATTGCAAATCTTCATAAGCTAATAATTCGCTATCGACAAAAGCATTTAATTTCTCATTAATTTTTTCAGAAGCAATGCTTTTATCAGAATTGGTGTTCTTGGCCAAATAATTAGCAAAATTAGCTTGTGAATAGTTTTTTCCAGCAAAACTGAAAAGCGGTTTAGTCAATTTACCAGATTCGGCAATAAAAGCAGAATCGCTCAGCAGTTTAGACCCTACCAAAGTTGAAAACTCAACTACATTAGAAGTAATTACTTGATAATTATAATCGCTACGTAATTTGGTTAGAAATGCTTGTTGTCCTCGGTTAGCCCGCTCATCACGCTTAACTTTACGTTCCAAATCAGCTTTCATATCTGCAAAAGATGCTACTCCTTTTTTGTCTATTAATTTAATGATGTGCCATCCGTAAGCCGATTGAATTGGTTCAGAATAATCACCAACATTTTTGAGAGCAAAAGCCGCCGTTTCAAACTCGGGCACCATACGTCCAGTTCCAAACCAAGGTAATTCACCGTTTTTCACTGCTGAACCTTTGTCTTGCGACAATTTTTTTGCCAAATCTCCAAAATTATCACCGGCTTTAATGCATTGATATATAGAATCAATAGTCGATTTTGCTTTTATATTACTAGCCTCATCGCCCTTAGTTGTAAATTTCATTATGTGCGAGACTAATACTTCACCCAACGACGGGCGACGAGCATGTACTTGAATAATATGGTAACCAAATGCCGAACGTACTGGTTTAGACAATGAACCTACTGGAGTATTATAAGCCATTGATTCAAAGGGATATACTGTCCGGAAAGCAGATATAAAACCTAGTCGTCCATTATTTTCGGCAGCTGAAGGATCTTCAGAAACTTCTTTGGCAACTTTGGCAAAATCTTCGTTCTTTTGAAGTCTTTTCAATATAGATTGGATGGTACTCCATGCTTTTAATGTATCTGCAGGAGTTGCATTTGCAGGAATACGTACGAGAATGTGACTTACATCCACATCTTCTTTTAGCCGGTTATAAGCTTCCAACAATAAATCATCATCTACTTTAGAATCAGTCAAATAAGGTTTCGTTAATTGAGAACGATACCCAGCCAACTCTGTAATAAATGAATTTGTGGTATCAATTCCCTGAGACTTTGCTTCCTCAACTTTCAATTTGAAATTTACAAACAAATCTACGTATTCGTCCAATGTTTTTTTATCTAACGCATTGGTTGAGTTGTTTTTATTGTAAATATATTCAAATTCAGACCTCAATACAGGATTGCCGTTTAAGGTCATTAGCACAGGGTCAGTAGATTGTGAAAACAAACTAGCTGATAAACATAAAAATGCTACTAATGCAATTACTGGTGATTTCATAAATACTTTTAATGGTGAATAAATAGAAAAATCTAATTTACAAGTTCTATTCTAAATTTAAAATGTCTATTGTAACTAAATTTAAACGGTATTATTTGATTTTTGTTGTAGAAACGGGTATTTATTTTTTTAGAAAATAATTTATTAATTGCTTTCAGGGCATACGACCGCTGAAAGGATTAAAAATTATTGAGATTAAAAAAAACTAAAAAAGAATAGAATTATTCTCCCAAAACACGAACGCGAAACGCGAAACTCTTACTCTCCTCTACTGTAGTTAGGTGCTTCGCTAGTAATAGAAACATCATGTGGATGACTTTCGGCAACACCGGCATTGGTAATGCGTGTAAATTGGGCTTGGTGAAGTTCATTAATAGTATGCGCTCCGCAATAACCCATTCCGGCACGTAATCCGCCAATCATTTGATATACAACCTCAAACAATGATCCTTTGAAAGCTACTCGCGCAGAGATACCTTCGGGAACCATTTTTTTGATGTCTTCTTCCATGTCCTGAAAATAACGATCTTTCGATCCTTTTTCCATTGCTTCCAACGAGCCCATTCCGCGATAGGATTTGAATTTACGACCATTGAAAATAATTGTTTCTCCTGGCGACTCTTCCACCCCTGCAAACAACGAACCTGCCATGATGGTATTGGCACCAGCTGCCAAAGCTTTTACAATATCGCCCGAATAACGGATACCACCATCTGCAATTACTGGAATACCAGTACCTTGCAAGGCTTTTGAAACTTCATAAATAGCCGAAAGTTGTGGTACACCAACGCCCGCGATAACTCGCGTAGTGCAAATAGAGCCTGGTCCAATGCCAACTTTTACGGCATCTGCACCTGCTTCTGCCAAGGCCTTAGCTGCATCTCCGGTAGCAATATTGCCAACTATCAAATCAATGTCGGGATATTTTTGTTTCGCTATTTTTAAAGTATCTATAACACCTTTTGAGTGACCATGCGCGGTATCGATTACAATGGCATCAACGCCTGCATTTACTAAGGCATCAATACGTTCATAAACATCGGCTGTAACTCCCACTCCAGCAGCCACGCGTAAACGACCACGACTGTCTTTGCATGCCATTGGTTTGTCTTTGGCTTTGGTTATATCTTTGTAGGTGAGCAATCCAACAAGTTTATTATCACTATCAACCACTGGAAGTTTCTCAATTTTATATTGTTGCAATATGTCAGCTGCATGCTCCAAATCGGTAGTAGTAGAGGTGGTAACCAAATTATCTTTGGTCATTACATCGTCAATTTGTTTTTCCCAATTACGCTGAAAACGTAAATCGCGATTGGTAACTATTCCTACCAAATAACCACCACCATCAACTACAGGTATTCCACCAATTTTATACTCAGCCATTAAAGCCAAGGCATCACCCACTGTGGCACCTTTGAGTATTGTAACTGGATTTGAAATCATTCCATTTTCGGCGCGTTTAACAATTTCAACCAATTTAGCCTGTTCGGCTATGGTCATATTTTTGTGAATTACACCAATACCACCCTCACGTGCTATCGCAATGGCCATTTTGGATTCGGTAACTGTATCCATTGCTGCAGATGCAATTGGAATTTTTAACTCAATACGACGTGAAAAACGAGTGGTTAGATTGACTTCGCGAGGCAAAACATCTGAATAGGCAGGAACAAGTAACACATCATCAAAGGTTAAACCTTCAATTTTTACTCTTTCGGCAATAAATGACATAGTGTGTTGTATTTTTAGTTTCTATTGTCAACCGCTATTATTCAACGAATTAAGATCCTAAAATCATTAATTTATGATGAAATAATGCTATGAAAATATTGCGTGCAAATTTACATAATAATTATCAGTTAGAAAACATGTTGAAAGCAAAAAAAATATAATACAATTGAGTCAAGAGTTTTAAAAACTCTAATAATGAGTCTGCTCCGATAAGTCGATTTTAAATTCTTGAGCGCTAATGGAGTGAACTACTACTTATAATTTCCATATTAAATGTCAATATTAAATTTCTGGCGTATTACTATTCAACAAAAAACCGAATCAACAAAACTTGAAAACAGCTAGGTGCATGAAAACAAAATCAATTATAAAGCATAGACCTGAAATAGACCAACTATTTGATTTAATATATATTACGAGTCATTAAACAAGGCAAATGTGCATACTTAACTCGAATATATATATTGGCACTTATATCTTCTATCGAACAAATCAAGTCGTTAAGCGTTAGATAGACAAAAAAAAACATGGATTTACAAATTAAAGAATTACAGTTTGGCGTACGGGATAATGTAACAATCCCCGACCGAGAATTTTACAAAGTAGTTGGCGAAGAGGGCATTCGCAACATGGTGAGCCGACATTATGATTTATTGATAGAGAGTTCTATTAAAAAATTATTTCCTATAGATGATAAAGAATTGGAACAGTCGAAAAAAAACTCGGCTGATTTTATGATACAAATTTGTGGTGGCCCCGACTACTTCAATCAACATCGCGGACAGCCTCGTATGGCAGATAGACATAAAGGATTTACGATTACTCCCGAAGCTAGAATTGTGTGGCTCAACTGCTACAAACAAGCATTGTTGGAACTTGGTGCACCCGAACAATTAACTGTTTCGTTTTGGGAATACATAAATATATTTTCTAACTGGATGGTGAACACGAAGGATAAATAATGCATAATTATTAATGCATAATGCTTAATTCATAATGCATAATTATTAATGCATAATGCATAATTTATAATTTATAGTTCATAATTTATAATGCATTCACCAACAAATAATTTTAAAAGCCGCTGGGAGATTTTCTCAGCGGCTTTATTATTTAATCATATACACTTTTTCAATTACTTCTTTCTTTGTATCTTTGCGGTAATATTCAACTTGTCATTTACGAGTAAAATCATCTAACTAAAAATTAAGATAATGCCAAAACTTTAGGAGTATTTCGGATTAATATTTTTGTTTTACTCTCAAGACCATGAACCGATACATGTTCACGGAAAGTACCAAAGATACTGAAAGTAATGCAAAAATTATTTTTGAAAATGGGAAATTCAAAGAGATAATCATCAAAAATGTTCAAGGTAAAGATCCCCTTGACACACAGAATTTGAAGAAGTTTAAAAAAGTAGTTGAACTTTATAGGGATGATATTATCAGAAAATGGATAGATTTCTTTGTTTACAATATAGAATTCTCATCAGAGAAAATAACTAAAAAACTTTAGCACTATGGCTATTTCAATTACAAAAGCAGAATATCTCGAAGAATATAAAATTCAAATTTATTTCTCGGATGGAGTTGAAAAAGCGATTGACTTTTCAAACTTCTTGTTAAATGCAAGAAATCCTATGTCTAGAAAATATCTTGACGAAAAAGAATTTAAAAATTACTCCATAGTTTATGGAGATATCATTTGGAACGACTACGAAATGTGTTTCCCGATATGGGATTTACATGAAGGAACTATTTAATTATAAATTATTTCACAATATATTATGGCCGACGATAAAAAAGTTATTTTCTCGATGGTGGGAGTGAGCAAGGCTTTTTCTCCACAAAAAAAAGTGTTGAACAACATTTATCTTTCGTTTTTCTACGGAGCTAAGATTGGGATTATCGGTCTGAATGGCTCGGGTAAGTCAACGCTGTTGAAGATCATTGCAGGTGTTGAAAAAACCTTCGATGGCGAGGTGGTATTCTCTCCGGGCTACTCGGTGGGTTATTTGGAACAAGAGCCACAGCTTGACCCAACGAAAACGGTGAAGGAAATTGTGCAGGAAGGCGTGCAGGAAGTGGTGGATATGTTGGCGGAATACGAGCGCATCAACGAACAATTTGCCGAGCCAGATGCTGATTTTGATAAGCTTATTGCGCGTCAAGGTGAATTGCAGGATTTGCTGGACCATGCGGACGCTTGGAATTTGGATAATAAACTGGAGCGGGCGATGGATGCTTTGCGATGCCCTGCTGAAGAGGCGTTGGTTTCGGTACTTTCGGGTGGTGAACGCCGCCGTGTGGCTTTGTGCCGCTTGTTGCTTCGTCAGCCAGATATACTTTTGCTGGATGAACCTACCAATCACTTGGACGCTGAGTCGGTGGAATGGCTGGAACATTATTTGCAACAATATGCGGGAACGGTGATTGCGATTACTCACGACCGTTACTTCCTTGACAATGTGTCGGGTTGGATTTTGGAACTTGACCGTGGCGAGGGCATTCCTTGGAAGGGGAATTACACATCGTGGTTGGAGCAGAAAACGGCACGTATGGCGGGCGAAGAGAAGCAAGCCAGCAAACGACGCAAGACGTTGGAACGAGAATTGGAATGGGTGCGCATGGCGCCGAAAGCCCGCCACGCAAAAGGAAAAGCCCGTATTGAAGCGTACGACCGATTGATAAACGAAGACCAAAAAGAGAAGGAAGAGAAATTGGAAATCTTTATTCCCAACGGGCCTCGATTGGGTAACAAAGTGGTGGAAGCGATTGGCGTTTCAAAAGCTTTTGGCGAGAAACTGCTGTTTGAAAACCTTGACTTTATGTTGCCTCCCAACGGGATAGTTGGAATTATTGGACCTAATGGTGCTGGTAAAACAACCCTCTTTAGGTTGATGATGGGACTTGAAGGTGCCGACAAAGGTACGTTTGAAGTAGGCGAAACGGTGAAAATTGGTTATGTTGACCAAAGCCACACCGACATTGACCCTGAAAAAACGGTGTATCAGGTGGTATCGGGTGGAACAGATTTTATTCGCGTAGGCGGAAAAGAAATAAATGCACGTGCTTATCTTTCGCGGTTCAACTTTGCCGGTGGTGATCAGGAAAAGTTGTGCGGCATTCTGTCTGGTGGTGAGCGTAATCGCTTGCATTTGGCCATTACGCTGAAGTCGGAAGCCAATGTGTTGCTGCTGGATGAGCCTACAAATGATATTGACGTAAATACGTTGCGTGCTTTGGAAGAAGGCTTGGAAGCATTTGCTGGTTGCGCGGTGGTTATCTCGCACGACCGCTGGTTCTTGGACCGTATTTGCACCCACATTATTGCTTTTGAAGGAAACTCGGAGATATTTGTGTTTGAGGGGTCTTATTCGGAGTACGAAGAAAACAAGAAAATGCGACTTGGTGACGATACGCCGAAACGGATTAGGTTTAAGAAGCTGGTTGTTTAAGCAGCCACCCATATTAAGACGAAGTTTACATTGGTAATTATTCTTGCGCCTCACCATTTTATTTAGTGAGGCGCATTTTTTATTTCATTCAATTTAAATATAAAAATGAAAATACTGAGAATATCCAGAAAATGAAAATTACAACTTTCTTTCGAATTTGCATCGCTCGAAAATCAGCAGGGTTGAGTCATTTTAAGCTTATGTCGGAAATTACTCAATGCTATTCATGAACTATTAATCCGAACTATTGCTACGTTAGGCAATTTATGACGTATTGATTAATCAATATGTTGTTGCACAAGGTTTTCAACCAGATAGCTACTGTGTCTTCAAAGAAATTTAGGACTAGTTTAAAAAGCAGCCCACTTTCTTAGAACGAAAACGAAGCCCCTACCAGCGCATTAATTCCCTGCACCTGGTACCCATAATACTCTTGGTAAGGATTATTTATCAGGTTATTTATTTTGCCAAAAAATGTGAGCCAATTGTTGTATGCATAAGATGTGCCAAGATTAATATCAATTTTTGGACGCATGCGGTAGGAAATGTCTCCCAGTTTTGCATAGCGCGCCCCTTCCACAAAAGCATTGAGCGACACACTTAACTCACGCGTAAAATGAATATCGGTGTTCAAATCAGCTTCCCATTTGGGTTTGTTCCAGGCGTAAATCTCATTATTAACAGTCCAGCCATTGTACGCACCTTTCAATGCAACATTTACTCTGTTGCGAAGGTTGTAATTGGCCCGTGCGCCAATTTTCAACTGCGAGGCGGCACTGTAAATTACGTCGAATCGATTAGTGAAGATGGTTGAGTCGCTCGTAGTGAGAGTTGAATTATTATATTCTCTGTTTACAAAAAAATACTGATTATCAATCTGTTTGTAATTTACGTAAGCATCTAGAAGCAAGTTATAAATTGGTTTTACTTTCAGCCCAGCAAAAAATTGGTAAGGTGTGTAGGTATCGTCCACGCGATTGCCCGGCGATAAATAACGATTTTCGGAATAAGAGGCATTCATCGTATTTACCTCATAACCACCAGATAATCCTGCATATATGGAAATGTATTTCGGTACAGCTCTCCATTCAGTGCGCACATCCAGCGACGGATTAAATGCTTTGCCCTGTACAAACGAGAAACTTGACTTCACGCCCAATCGCACTTCAAAGTTCGTTTTTTCAATGCTAAAATACGGATTCAATGCCAACACAGAATAAGCTTCTACGTTCTTTATCAATGAAGGTATCTCATTGCTATACATTAAGTTATGCATATCAAGGTCCAAGCCCAATCGGTTATCATTGCTTTGCATATTAAAGCCTGCTTTGGAATGAATTTCGTGTTCTGTCATTCCGTTGTGTGCATCAAAAATATTGTATTGCACTTCGGTCAAATATCTGAAATCGGTAGAAAGTGGCAAGGACTTGATGCCAATATTGGCATTGAATCGCCAGAAAGTTTCATTGGTAGAATCGTTCGTTAGATTATGCAAATCCATTGAGTTTGAATTAACTCCACCACTATTTTTTGCTTGATAACTAGCATTTTGGTCAAACGATTTTAGATTTATAGCATTATTTACTTTGTTGAAATTATCGCCATAATACTTCAGAAACTCATGTCCGCCACCCACGCCGGCATACAAATCGAACTTATCAAAATACTTGTCAAACGCCACGGCGCCTTTGGTGGTAGCATGTGCCTTTTGACCAAATGTAGCAAAGTGATTCAATGAAACATCCATCCGAAGGTCAGGCATTTTGATGATTGGATATGCAAAATCGGCCAAGGTAT
>JFJP01038448.1_pt1 | contig 17536 bp, 11 predicted proteins | sample 431651 | NCBI WGS metagenome assembly JFJP01 (sample SAMN02602958, study PRJNA72255) | Microbial mat metagenome, whole genome shotgun sequencing project. | biome: fresh water; feature: sink hole; material: water; isolation source: purple microbial (photo- and chemosynthetic) mats found in...
TCAATGAATGCTATTAACGCTGCTATTGAAGTTCAGAATTCAAAACTCTTCAAGAAATTTGGTCCAATCGCTATCAAATTAGATGAGACATTAGCTGCTGCCAACAAAGTTGCTGCTGACGCTGCTGTTAAGAAAGAAGAAGTTAAGAAAGAGGTTGAAGGTTTAATGACTGCTATCAAAGCAGTTCTTGAGGAGAATACAGGCCTTATGAAAAAAGCACCAAGAGGTAAAGAGGGCGCTGCAGTTCTTGAGCAGATTAAAACTGAAACAGCCACTATCGAGGCATCAGTTGTTGAAGCACAGGGTATGTATGACAAAGGTGCTTACATGGATGCACTCAACAAAGTAAAAGCTGCTAACGACAGAGCTGTTGGTATCAATACTGAGCTCAAAGAAGCTATTGCAAAAGTAAGAAGGTAATTAATTAATTACTCTCGAAAATATAAAACCCCCGGAATCATTTCCGGGGGTTTTTTAAATTGTCTACAGATTCAAATGAGAACCACCTGGAAAGAGCTACTGGTTTTTGCTGCAATAGCAATATCTGTTCCATTAATAATTATTCTGCTTATAAGGTTTACGCCCCAGCCTCCGGCTGAGGAAGTAGAATATGCCAGAGAGGCATTGTCCCAGGCCGGAAAAGACAGGGCAGACACCTATTCCAGAAAGTTATACAACGAGGCAAAAGCATGTTATGATTCTGCAATGGTAAACTGGCAGAAACAAAATTCACGATTCTTATATTTCAGAGACTACGACAGGGTGCTGATGTTTGCAGAGCAATCAATTGAAAAGGCAGAAAAAGCAGCTGAAAACTCCATTACCAGTACTGCCGGCCTCAAAATAAGAGTAAAGCAAAAAATTGATACACTTAATGAGCTTGTTTCCGACATTAATGAACTATTTACCACATATCCTTTAACAGCTGAAACAAGAAACAGGATCTCCGAAGGTAAGATGCTTCTCAAGGAGGCTGAGATTATTTACAGAAAAGGCCAGTATTTGCAGGCAAACCGTAAAATTACAGATTCAGAATATCTCCTGACACACTCTTATGATAATGCAAAAACCAATCTCAGGGAATATTTCAAATCATACCCTACATGGAAAAACTGGGTAACAAAAACAATAAATGATTCAAAGAAAAACCGTAATTATTCAATAATTATTGATAAATTTTCACGAAAATGCTATGTATATCAAAATGGTGTAAAAAAACTTGAGTTTACAGCAGAACTTGGAAAAAACTGGGTCGGGGATAAAAGGGTAAGAGGCGATAAGGCAACACCTGAGGGTATGTACAAGGTGACAAAGAAAATTGACGGACGATCTACGAAATACTATAAAGCTTTGTTAATTGACTATCCTAATGAGGAGGATAAAGTAAGATTTAACAGAGAGATAGCACAAGGGTCATTACCCGCTTCTGCAAAGATTGGCAATCTGATAGAGATACATGGTAACGGAGGAAAGGGGATTGACTGGACTGATGGTTGCGTTGCATTGACTGACAAGGAGATGGACTCGGTATTCAGAATTGCTAAAGTTGGTACACCTGTTACAATTGTAGGATCTATGGTTGAGCTGGAAAATATTATAAACAGATAATAATGTCTGTAATGGAAAATGAAGAAAAACTGAAAGACGTTACTCTGCCGGAGACTGGTACGGGCAATACACTAGATAGTTTTGGAAATAGTAATGAAGCAACCCCGTCAGTAAAGACCTTATGGGATTCATTCCGTAATAATCCTAAGTATTACGGACTCTTTCTGAAGTCGCTTTATATACTGATCGCTATAGTCTCTCTCTTCTTATCAGTGATCTTTATGCTATATATTGTGCCATCGCTCATGGAGCAGAAAAAAGGTCCGGGAACTCATATCGTAAATTATACAGAACTGAAAAAGGATGCCGGTTACAAAGCACAGATCAGCTTACTTACCAGAGATATTCAACGTCTTGACAGAAAATATAACAGTTATACTTCAGGACAATCCTATATTGTAATCAATACAACCGGAAACCGATTCTCCCTGTACAGAAACAAAAAACTTATCAGAGAAGGATTTTGCAGTACAGGCAGCTTAATGATGCTTAAAACTGAAAAGGGCAATTCATGGGTTTTTAAGACTCCTAAAGGAAAAAGGACAATACAGGGAAAAATCACTAATCCATACTGGAAGAGGCCCGACTGGTCATTTGTTGAGGAGGGATTACCAATCCCCCCGAAAAATGATCCTTCCCGCTGGGAATCAGGAGTTTTAGGTGATTATGCAATGGGTATTGGGGATGGTTATCTTATTCATGGGACTATTTATAAACGTTTCCTGGGAATGCCTGTAACTCACGGGTGTGTACGATTAAATGATGAAGATCTGGAGGCAGTCTATAACACCCTGAACATTGGTTCGAAAGTATTTATTTTCTGATCAGACCAAATAAACTAATGGAAACAGAAATCGTTAAAAAACATTCCGGAATAAAAACCTCTATAATTGTTATTATAATTACAGTTGTCGCATTCCTTATTTATTTCGCTGTCATGTCAATCATGAGCCCTGGTCGCAAGCTAAAGGAGTTCGAAAATGAGTATTTATCAAAGACTTTGATTGACAGCACTTTAGATAAGCGAATATTCTCAGATTCCACTTATCTTAAATTATTAAGAAAAAGAGCTTTTCTTCAGTCGAGAAATGTAATGGCTGCAACAGACTCTATTTACCTAACTGTTGATCTCGCCGATAGCTCAGCAAATCTTGAAATCAGCGGTGTTGTGGTACACCGTTCTAAAATGAGTAAAATAGAGACCAGCAGTATGTTCCTGCATGGGGATGAAAACATCATTCTTAATTTACTGGCTACTCCTTTTTCAATTGAAAGTTCATTTTCGACAATATTGAAAGATCCTGTTATGATTAAGATGGCACCAAAAGATACCTCTGAATACAAGCCTGATATCATGCCTGACACTTCAATAACAGAACCTGTAAATTACATTCTGGAAATGACTAATGGTACCCGCATTTTTGTTTATCAGGCGGAGACAGACAGTTCGATTTTCAGAAAAAGTCAGTTCAGATTTGATCTGAAGTTCCGTCTTGCAGATACAAGGGAAGCACTAAAAAGTGTTGCCAGGTTCAAAGTGCCTGAATATCATCCGTTTATTAAAATAAGACTCCCCCGTGCTGATGCAAAGATTCTTTACAGGGCAGTACCAAAGTACGGACAAGTTGGTGTATACTGGTAACTTGCTAATTATTAAGTAATCCCAGCCGTCTCCTCCGGCACGTGTTTGTGTTTAAAGAGTATTGCGAAAAGGATTGCTATCACCAGTGAATAGCCAGCGAAGGCGAACCAGATCCCCTTCCAGTCGAATGAACCGCTTGCAAGGGTATAGTATTTGTCAATAACGATCCCACTTATCCTGCTGCCAAGGAAAGCACCAAAGCCATTAGTCATCATCATAAATAAACCCTGCGAGCTGGCACGTATCTCAGGAGTGCTCTGTGTCTCAACGAATAGTGAACCTGAAATGTTGAAAAAATCAAAAGCCATACCATAAATGATGCATGAGAGGATAATCATCCAGAGCCCATCTGCGGGATTTCCCAGTCCGAACAGGCCAAAACGGAGAACCCAGGCAAACATGCTCAGCAGCATCACCTTCTTGATGCCGAACTTCTTCAGAAAAAATGGAATGGTCAGTATAAAAAGTGTCTCGGAGATCTGTGATACTGACATTATTATAGCAGGATATCTGACAGCAATAAGATCTTTATACTTAGGTACTGCTGCGAAATCGTGAAGAAAGGTGTCGCCGTAAGCATTGGTTAGCTGCAGGGCTCCACCAAGCAACATTGCAAATATAAAGAAGAGAGCCATCTTTGAGCTTTTAAATAGCTTGAAGGCGTTTAGCCCCAACTCTTCCATCATTTTTTTCTTGTGTCCCCGGGCCAGAGGCGGACACTTTGGCAGAGTAAAAGCATATAGGCCAAGTACAAGAGAACTGGCTGCTGCAATATAGAATTGGTAGGAGGAGGTCTCAAAGCCCAGCAGGCTCACAACCCACAACGCCACTATAAAGCCAACTGTGCCCCAAACCCTTACCGACGGGTAATCTTTTATTATATCGAGGCCACTTTTCTTCATGGAACTGTATGCCACCGTAATAGCCAGGGCCAAAGTGGGCATGTAAAACATCATTGTAAGTAAAAGTACCCAGTAGAAAGTATCAGGATCATTTATTGACGGGATTATAAAAAGCAGAATGGCGCCTATCAGGTGAAAGAGGCCATACAATCTCTCTGCATTAACCCATCTGTCGGCTATGATCCCGGCAATGGCAGGCATAAATAGCGAGGCCACACCCATAGTTGAAAAGATAGCTCCAAAGTTGGTCCCCGACCAGTTTTTGTTCTGAAACCAGTATGCACCGATGGTGAGCAGCCACGATCCCCAGATGAAGAACTGGAGGAAGTTCATGATGGTAAGCCGGCTTTTAAGTCCCATAGCCTTTTAAAATTTGTTATTGTTAAATCAGCGGAGAGAGGGGGATTCGAACCCCCGGTCCGCCGGAAGGCGAACAACGGTTTTCGAGACCGCCGCATTCGACCACTCTGCCATCTCTCCTTGTACTCATAAGCAGAAGGACAAATGTAATAAATTATGTCATTTATTTCATCTTAGAATCCAATTCATTGTCGAGTCATTGCGAGGAGGAACGACGAAGCAATCCTTATGCATCTCTCATATGGTCTCATCTTTGCTCTTTGCATTTTGCTTCTGCCTAAAATTTCCACTTAATGTTTTGATTCCAGTACTTTATATCCTTATTTTGTATTTAAGATTCTGAAAACTACATATCAAACTAATTTTAATCATGAAAATTATTTGCAAAATTCTGTTAATCTGTGGATTGGCTTGTCTGCCAATAATAAGTTGCAACAAACAACCTTTAACTGACCAGAGTAATCCGTTCTTAAGTGAATATAAAACCAAATTTGAGGTTCCTCCTTTTGAGAAGATTATGGCTAAGCATTATATGCCGGCTATTAATGAAGGTATGATACAGGGGAGAAGGGACATTGAGAAAATAGTTTCAAATAAAAAAACTCCGACATTTGAGAACACTATAGAAGCTTATGATAATGCAGGTGAACTCCTGAAAAATGTAACAGCTGTTTTCTTCGCACAGTCAACCGCTAATACCAATGATTCTCTTCAAAAAATTGAAATTGAGGTATCTCCATTAATCTCAGCATACAATGATGAGATTCTTCTGAATCCTGAACTTTTTAGAAAGGTAAAATCTGTATATGATAATCAGGGTAATTTCAAACTCAGTAATGATCAGAGATTCATTCTTGAAAATCTTTACAAGGGATTCGTCAGAAATGGTGCCAACCTGAATAAAACTGATCAGGATACTCTTAAAGATTATAATCAAAGATTGTCTGTCCTCACAGTTAAGTATAGTCAGAATGTTCTGGCTGAGACAAACAACTATACTCTGTTTCTCAATAAAGAGGATCTTGCCGGTCTGCCTGAATCTGTTATTGCAGCAGCAGCCGAGACAGCTAAGAATGCCGGGAAGGAAGACTCCTGGGCGGTAAACACGCAAAGACCAAGTATTTTCCCTTTTATGACATATGCTAAGAACAGGGATTTACGGGAACAAATTTATGCTGCATATGCCGGCAGAGGAAATGGCGGGAACGAATTTGATAACAATGGCATTCTGGCTGAAATTGTAAAGATACGTGCCGCCAGAGCAAAACTTCTGGGATATAAATCACACGCTGATATTATTCTGGAGCCAAGAATGGCCAAGACACCCGAGAATGTACTAAAACTTCTTGATAATTTATGGGAAAAGGCAATCCCGGTGGCAAAGACCGAACTGGCAGGAATGCAGAAGATTGCTCAAAAAGAAGGTGCCCGATTCAACCTTGAACCATCAGACTGGTGGTATTACGCAGAAAAACTCAGAAAAGAGAAATATGACCTTAACGACAGTGACCTTAGACCATACTTCAAACTTGAAAATGTGAGAGAGGGGGCATTCAGTGTGGCCAATAAATTATTCGGAGTCACATTTTCACCCATCGCTGATCTTCCCAGACCTCATCCTGATGTTGAAGCATTTGAGGTAAAAGAAGCCGATGGAACCCATATAGGAGTTCTCTATATGGACTTCTTTCCACGCGAAAGCAAACAGCAGGGTGCATGGTGCGGTAATTATCGCAGTCATCATATTGTTGATGGTAAGAGCATTACTCCTGTGGTAACTACTTGTTTTAATTTTACAAAGCCATCAGGGGATCTTCCGGCACTTATAAGTGTTGAAGAAGCAAGTACTCTTTATCATGAGTTCGGGCATGCACTTGATGCACTGTTTAATAAGAGTACATATAACCAGACCTTTATTGCGTGGGATTTTGTGGAACTGCCATCACAGATTATGGAACATTGGGCAACAGAACCGGATGTTCTGAATATGTATGCAAAGCACTACAGTACAGGTGAGTCAATTCCAGCTGAACTCGTTCAGAAAATTAGAAACAGCGGTTATTTCAACCAGGGATTTGAGACAGTTGAATATCTGGCTGCTTCGTTACTGGATATAAAGCTTCATTCACTTACCGCCCCTGCAATTATAGATGTTCAATCTTTTGAAAAGGATTATCTTTCAGGTATCGGATTAATACCTGAGATACTACCCCGTTACAGAAGCACATATTTTCTTCATATTGCAACAGGCTATGATTCAGGATATTATAGTTATATATGGGCTGCAGTATACGACAATGATGCATTTGAAGCATTTAAAGAAAAAGGTCTCTTTGATCAGACAGTTGCAGCATCTTTTCGTAAGAATATTCTTGAGAGAAACGGAACAATGGATGCAATGCAAATGTTCCTGAACTTCAGGGGAAGGGATGCCGCCATTGAACCACTTCTGAAGAGCAGAGGCCTGATACAAAAAACAAACTGACTTCTTTAATTCTATGTGGGTCTTACGCTTTGATTTTATTGTTAATTAATTAACAATGGAAGCATGTTCTTTATTCATACTGCCAGGATATTACTTATCAGGTTAATTTTACAAATATTTGATTTTTATGACGAGTAGAGTGATATGTGGTTTATCTGCCAACGAGATCCTGAAGTTTATTACTCCTGAAGGTTTCACTTTAAGTCACGCTTTACATATTACAACAAGTATTTATAAAAAAAGGATCGATGATTTTTCCGGAATGTCAGGGATTCCAAAAAAACTCAGGGAGTATCTCGAAATGTTCGCTGTAACAGGAATAACTCCTCCTGTTGCATCTCAGGTTTCATCTGACGGTACAATAAAATATTTATTCAGGACAGAATCAAACAAAGAGTTTGAAACAGTTTATATTCCTGATGGCAAAAGAAATACAGTGTGTGTGTCAACACAATCAGGCTGCAGAATGGGTTGTCCTTTCTGTGTTACAGCCAGGTATGGTTTTGCAGGTAACCTTTCAGCAGGTGAAATAGTTAACCAGGTTATAGGCATACCATTTGCAGATAAGGTTACACATATAGTATTAATGGGAATGGGGGAACCAATGGATAACCTTGAAAATGTTTTGAAAGCTTGTGAAATCCTTACAGCTGAATGGGGCCTCTCTGTCAGTCCCCGGAATATAACTGTATCAACTGTTGGGATTACTCCCGGTGTAGTTAAGTTTCTCGGAAGCTCCTCGTGCAATCTGACAGTAAGTCTGCATTCACCCTTCAGTGATGAAAGGAAGGTGATTATACCTGCAGAAAGAAAATATCCTGTACTGGAGATAATAAGCTTACTCAGAAATTACCCTTTAAAGAAGAACAGGAGGGTATCACTGGCTTATGTTATGATAAAAGATGTAAATGACACCGATGTCCACCTTAATGCTCTTAGAGAACTATTAAAAGGGTCTCAAATCAGAGTAAATCTGTTGCCTTATCATAAGTTGCCTGAAGATATTCACATATCCTCTTCTGCTGAGCGGATGCAGTATTTTAAACATAATCTTGTTATCTCCGGGATCTCAGCCTCAGTCAGAAAGTCAAGGGGTGCAGATATATCAGCGGCTTGTGGTCTGTTGGCAACAGGTTTGAAAAGGGATGGATAGGCCTGTCACTCATTATTGTGATTGATCAGTTGAAAAAGATACTCACTCAGATATCCCTCTGAAGTTTTTATCCAATCCTTTTTCAGACCAGCCTGAACAAATCCCTGTTTCTTAAAAAGATCAATACTGGCACCATTATTTTCGAGAATGTTACAATAGAGTTGATGCAACTGTAATGTCTTAAAACAATATCCGATAAGACATGTCAGGGCCATTGTCCCATAGCCTTTTCTTTTGTATTTGTCGTCTGCAATAAGTATTCCGAGCCCCGCTCTTTTATGAAAAGGGTCAAAATCAAAAACATCTATGGTTCCGATAGTATTATTGTCAGGTATGTGGTCTATCATCAGCCTAAGCTGGCCAGTTTCGTATACGCTCTTATGAGAATTTTCGAGATATTTTTTAAGGGTATATTTCGAAAATGGAGAGACGGTATTACTTATTACCCAGTTGGTATCGTTGTTTTCCCAGTCATAAAGAAGTTCGAGATCTTCCGGCTCAAGTGCCCGTAGCCTGATGTCCTTAAATTGCATGTCAAATAGAATTAGATTAACTACTTGTTAATGAGTAAATTAAGATCCCTGATGAATGCGTCTTTATAACCTGACGCAATAAGAGGAGCAAGTGCAGTTTTAGCATTTCTAAAGGAGCTGAATTCACCGGTAACATATCTGTAATATCCGTCGTCAGAGATTATTTCCCTTATCCCTTCAATTCCTTTGAATTCCTTCAGCTTTATTGGCTTCTTTGCAGCTTTAAGCTGGATCGTATAAATGGCCTTTACCGGGTTGGCTTGCCTACTACCTGCATTTGGATCAAACAGGGATTTCGATTCGCTGTTTAACTCATACTGAGAAACAATATATGAATCACTGAATCCTTTCTCCCTTGCATACAGCAGGTATTTTGACGCATCACTTCTGTTGTAGAAGAGTCCGAGAGCATATAGAGTAACAGAGTCAATCTTCAGGCTTCTTATGAAATGTGTTTCATCAATTTTTAAATTTTTGAAGTAGCCCGGTGGAAGGGTTTCTGAAGTATTGACAAGAATTATACTGTATTTTAATGATGATTTCTGTCTCAGATGTCGCGGAGTATATGTCTCCTGACTTATTACCACCCCTGTATGAGGATCAATAATTCCGAAAGTAGCCCGTCTGTTATATTTTCTTCCCTCCGGATTATCAGAACCATCGCTGTTTGTATTGACAGCAGCGAAATTCGACTCGCCAAAGGCCTTCTTTACAAACCGTGAGCCTGAAATACCTTCTTTAACCAGATAATTTATTACTTCCTGAGCTCTGCGGTCAGCCAGTTTCCTGTTATACTCTGTGCTGCCTTTTGCATCGGTATAGCCAGCTATTTCTATTTTAAGATCGGGGTAGTTATTCAGGATTGACTTTAAAATCTCAAGGCTGTTAATTGCCTGTTCGTTAATTTTATAGCTATCGAAACCGAACAGAATGTTATTTATTGACAGGAAATCGCCGCTGGTAACTTTATCAGGAGTAAGTGAAGCATTGACAGCAACATAGTTTCCCGGAAAGTACAAAGGGATGTTCAGGTTGATTGTATCTGTTTTATAGCCGGTATGACTTACGAGAATCTGATAATCGCCGGGTTTAACATCTGCATTAAATGAGGAAGTATCACTGAGGGCAATATTCCTGATACTTGTTCCATTTTTTAAATCAAAAAGTCGTATTGCAGTTTGTTCTGGATCAATCGCCAAACCATCACGAAGAGATATGGTGCCTCTTGCAGTGGTTATCTTATCGGCAGGATCTTCGGCAACAATGGAATAGATATTTCTTTCATAGTTTTTCTCATTGAATATGCTTGTGATGAACCCCGGGGCGTTATTATTAAGTATGAAGAAGGTATTTTGTGCTGTATTATTAAAAGCATAGGGCATTCCTGTAGGATTAGTCCATCCTCCATTTCTCTTAATTGCCCTGAATACATCATAGTCGCCCATGCTGATATGTCCAAGTGAACTGAAAAGCAATGCACTGGTTTCAGGATCAAAAAAAGGAGTGTCCTCATTGTAAGGCGTATTAATTACATCTCCACAGTTCACAGGTTCAGCCCAGGTGCCGTTAGGATTCTTTTTGGAATGCCAGATATCAAGTTCTCCAAAGCCTCCGGGTTTATTGCTTGAAAAGTACATCTCCTGTCCATCCGGGGTAATAAATCCGTGCGATTGCCAATAGATTGTATTTATTGGTTTTCCCACACTCTTTATCTTCGACCAGACGGAGTCTTTACGCTGACTGAAATAAAGGTTCCCGTCGCCACCATCATCCATATATATTATAAGTAGCCTGCCATTGCCGGTAATCGAATTCGAATAGAGCCTGTCATAACCTCCAAGTTGTTTGGTTATATCTGAAGGAGGTTCCCATGTTTTGTTTTTATATGAGCACAGAATACGTGTTTTTTCACCTTCTTTATGTGTAAAAATAAATACGGAGTCGTTTTTGGAAATGGCAGGATTACAGGCTCCCGGATAATCTCTGAGCCATGGAACAAATAGTTTGGAGATAATAGTAAGAGGTTTCTTTTTCATTTCAATAGCATACCGGCAGTCCCTTATCTGGTTGTCGATATACTCATCACTGAAAACTTCTGTGCCGCTTAGTCTTCTTTTCGCATCGTTAAAGAGTACAATAGCTTTCTGAAGGCTATCATTTTTATGATATGCTATTGCCCGGTAAAGGTAGGTGTCGAGAGGGGCTTTTTCGCCATACTCAATGTAATCCTTGTCTTTTTCAACAATATTTTCTGAAGCTTTTTCGAGCAGTCTTAAAGCTTCAGCTTTTTTACCGTCAATATTCAGATAGCAGATCCCCAGCTTTGCCGAGAGATTTGAATTATCAGGATATATATTTAAAAGGTACGAATACTGAGTTGCAGCTTTTTCATAATTTTCATCATAATAGAATGAAATATCTGCATCCTGTACTGCCTTTATAAATTGTTTTCTGGTAAGTACCTGTGAGAAAAGAGGAGATAATGTAAGGAGAAGAAGGGCAAGTGTGAAATTTATGTGTCTTTTAAGCCCGGTACTCATTCTTTGGATACTTTTTTAATGAATATCTCCTCGGGATATCCTTTTCGTATTAGTTCTAATCGCAAAGCATAGGCTTCTTCCCTGGTGGATAATCTGCCGGTTGTATACCTGTAAAACTTATCAGTATCACTAAACATCACTTTCATGTCGTTGATATACTTGAAGTAACTAATATCAACAGGATTGTGAAGGGCAATTACCTGCACGGTATAGTATAGTATATCAGCATCATCAACGTTTCTGTCGCTTACATCTGCAACATTCATGTTTGTAATAAGAATGCTGGTATCAATTGATTCTACAGAAGGAGCAAGGGACAGATTTATTCTATCATAAACTTTCAGATCGGGAAGAATTACTGCTTTAACTGAAGTATCCTTTTCAAGGGTAGCATCGAGGTTTATGGTCAAAGATGGATTGTCAGGCTGAATTGTAGTATCAACTGTTTGCGACAAATAACCTAAACCTGTATATATTATTCTCAGGTCTCCCGGAAACACGCTGAAACTGTATAGTCCGGTGTATTTATTAGGGAATCCTACGTCGAGTGTATCGCCTGAATTCTTGTCGAGAAGGTGAATTGAATAGCTTTTATCGAAAGTTACAGTGGTGTCCTTAAGGCTGAATTTTCCCTTTATTTCAAATAATTGTGCCACATCATTTACTCCTATTCCAATAAAAAATATATCATTTTTCTTGTAATCAGTTGTTATTGAGTAATATGCATTAATGCCATTGTTTGCAGGTTCGAAAAATTTGTCGTCGTCTGATGAATTAATAGGGTATCCAAGGTTTGAAGGAGTCTTCCACACATCGCCTATTCTCTGACTTTTGAAATTATCAAAACCACCCATTGTGCTGTGTCCTTCAGAGCAGAAGTACAGAACAGAGTCGTTGGCTGTTATAAAGGGTGTATCTTCATTAAAAGGAGTATTTATTGCAGCTCCCAGGTTTACAGGCACTCCCCAGTCACCGGATGCATCCTTTTCGGAAAAATAAATGTCAAGGTTTCCCTGGCCGCCATCTCTGTTGCTTGTAAAGTATAGCTTTTTACCGTCAGCTGAGATTGAGGCATGTGACTCATAAAACTTTGTATTGATGTTTTTATTAAGTTTTTTAATAGGTGTCCATGCTCCGTTAACGTAATTTGAGGAGTAGATTACCCCGTCATAATTATCAGTCTTATAGAGAAACAATTCAGTACCATCGCTGTTAAGAGAACATGAAGAGCAGTCTTCACCGGCATTTAATTCTGCAGTAATCTCTATCGGGGGCTGCCACTTTCCTCTTTCTTTTTTCGAGAAATATAATACGTTAACTATTCCCCTGCGTTCAGTATAAACAATAGTATTACCGTCATAACTGACAGCAGGATTGTCGTTTATAGAACCAAGGTTAAAATCTGGACCCAGAGATTTTTTACTGAACTGGACAGGTTTTTCTTTAAACTGGATTGCGTTTTTGCAGGCTTGTATCTGCTGATCAATATACTCAAGGTTCTGCATGCCGCCTTTAGATTTAGTCTCACTGGCAAGTTTGCTGAATGTATTAAGTGTTGCTAATCCTTTCTCAAGATCACCATTAATCATATAAGCTTTTGCTAGAAAGAAATAAGCATCAAGTGGGGCTTTTGTTTCCTTAAACAATTCAGTTTTTGAATCATAGCTTGCACCTTTAACTGCTTCTTCCAGATAAGGAACTGATTTCTCTTTCTCCCCGGGAATATTAAGATAACATGTGCCAATTTTGTATTTGATATTGAGGTTGTCAGGAGACTCAAGCAAAAGATAAAGCTGGTTTGCCAGTTCAAACTCTTCATAGAGGTAATATGATTCCGCCTGTGCAAATATTTTTTTCATCTCATCAGCCGATTGAGAAAATGCAGCTAAAGGAATGATAAACAGAGTTAAAAGCTGCAGGAAAAAGCGGTAAATATTTACTCTGAGGTTAACCATCAGAACAAATGTAATAATTATTTCAGACTATCAGATTAATAATCAGTCAATTTTTATTTAATTGTGATTTTGAAAATATCTTCTTTGCCAAATCCGCCTGATTCCTTAAATACTGAATAATACCCTGATTTTCCATTTCCTATTGGCATAAAGAAGGTGTTATTGTCAGGTGTATTTATAGGATATCCCATGTTGGCTGGTTTGCTCCATAGTCCATTTGTCTGAAGATCAGTTCTGAACAGATCATACCCTCCAATGCTTTGATGTCCCTGGGAACTGAAAATAAGGGTTTTTCCATTATTTACCAGAAAAGGCCGGTCTTCATTGAACGGGGTATTTATTTGTGGTCCAAGGTTAGCCGCCGGGCCCCAGATCCCTTTCACTTTTTGAGAAATATACAGATCCAGTCCTCCAAAGCCTCCGGGTCTGTCTGAAGCAAAAATCAGCTGTGTTCCTGATTCAGAAACAAAACCATGTGTCTCCCAGTATTTAGTATTGATATTTTTATCGAGCTTAACTGTTTTGGACCAAATAGCACCATCAAAAGAACTTACATAAATATCACTGTTATAGTTATCGTCCTTTGAGAGGTATAGCTGTTTCCCATCAGCTGATAAGCATGAAATATAGAAATCCCCATCCGATTGCAGATCGGGAGTAATATTTACGGGGCCGGTCCATTTCCCGTTTTCAAGTCTGGAAAACATCACTGCATCATAGAATTTGAGTGATACCATAAATGCAAAAGATTTGCCATCGGCGGAGATCAATGGGTTGAAATTGGATTTCTCATCATTAAAAAGTTCGCCGATATTTTCCTCCACAAATGAAACAGGTTCCGATATTAGCTTCTTAGCCCAGTCGCAAACTTCCATCTCATGCTTAATATAAGCCTGATTTTCCGTATCGTCGGGGAGAAGTGTACCTGAGTATTTGAGGTAAGTTTCTTTAGCTTTATCGAACATGTAGTTGATGCGATAAGCTTTTGCAAGCTCATACAGTGCATCATAGGGAGCAGTTGTTTGGGTTATTGTTCCCTCCTTGTGTTTTGCCGACATATTCTTTACTGCACTCTCAAGATAGCTAACTGAGAGGTTTTTCTTCCCCGGAATGTTAAGATAACATACACCTACCCGATAAGCAAGATTAGAGTTTTCCGGAAGTTTTTCATAAAGCTGAAGGTAGTAATTAAGTGCATCGGAATAATCTTCGTTCAGAAGAAAATATTCAGCCTCAAGAAATGACTCCTGCAGATTTTTAGTTTCCTGTGCGGATACTGTAACAGAATATAATAATGTAACAATCAGACAAATATTTTTCATACTCATAAACATGAGGTTTAGATATTTTTATTTATTCTCTTTCTTTCTTCTTTTCCAGATGACAAAGAATAAGAAACCTAGTCCTGCTCCAATCAAAATCCAGAGTAACCAAAGCATATTTTTGCTTTCCGGAATCAGCTTGCTCTTTATGGTTTCAGCAGGTATGTCCTTATCAGCTATCAGGTTAGCGATAGCTTTATAAATCAACTCTTCAGGATATTTTACCTTATCACTGTTATTGAGAAGGAATGAGAGTAACTCAGCAGGTGATTTGATCTTCTCTTTTTTAAGATCAAGTGCCTTCAATGCAGAGAGAAGAGGCTCTTCAGCCTGCCCGATGAGGTCAAGAAGGAACTGTTCAACCTTTGTATCCGGCAATGAGCTGATAGCAGCCAGAATTTCTGACATCTTGCTATGAGTAAGTCCCTGTCTTATTGACTCATTATAGAACGCCTTAAGCCATTTTTCTTTTATTTTAATATTACTAAGGTCGACGGTGGCAAGTGACTGGCGTATTATCGTCCCATCTTCAGAGACTTCACTGTATGCCTGTATCTTGCTGTTAATTAAAGATATAGCAGGATCTTTATTTGCTAAAATGTCTGCAGCTATTTTGTTGAGTTCTTCAGGAGTAATTTCCCCGCCTGTCTTCATCATTATATATTCCTGCAGGTCGGTCCATGTTTTGAGGTTAGCTTTCTCTATATCCAGTCCTGAAAGAATCTCCTGCAGTTTACCGGTAGTGTATTTAGCCATCAGATCAACAGCAGCCTGGGTAAGGACATTATCCATAACGGCAACTTTCAGAGCCAGTTTGTCTATCTCTTCAGGACTGATGCTCTTTTTGGCTGCTTCTTCCTTAAGATATGAAAACAAATCATCTACTTTTCCGAACACCTGGTTATCAATATCAGCGTCCTTTATAATGCTTTTTAGCTTACTGTCACTCCTGCTGTTAAGCATGGAAGCCAGGGCAGAAATCTGTTTTTTAGCAATTACCCGGTTGTATTCAGGTCTGATAAGCGGCTGCTGGATAACATCCTTTTCACGTGTAATAAAAACATCAGTTGTGGTTTTATTGCTGAACCTGTCTTTTAAAGTAAACGTTACCCTGTTATCACCTGTAGCCGGAAGCATTTTGTAATTAAAGATAGTATCAGTTACCAGAAACTGTTCGGATGAAATCAGCGAATCACCAACCCAGTGTTCAATTGTAAGGATTGAATTAGGTTCAACTTTTAAAGGGAATAGAATACTATCTCCTTTCGTGACCGAAATAGTCTTATTGCTCTCAACATTAAGATCGGCGATGAAGTCGGTTTTAGGAAGAATTGTACCCGGAAGAACAAAGCTGTCTGTTGGATTATTGAGAGGAAGATCCAGATTTCTTACAACTTTTTCACCACCATCACCTTCGTATGATATCTGGTAATTGCCCTGCGGAAGCTGGAATTCATATTCTCCTGTCTGAGGGTTAGAATAGACTATAAGAGTCTGATTCGGATTTTTGATATTCATAGCGCTGATCTTTACGCTGTCGTTTAAATTGGTGATTAAGTCAGCAACTTTTACCATTCCTCTTATAAAGAATTTCCTTGGATGATCGTCAGAAAAGATCTCAATTCGATAAATATCCTGCTGGCCGAATCCTCCTATCTGTTCCTTGGCAAAGTACCCTTCATAGCCTTCATTCATAGGTTTAAAAAAGACATCATCATCAGTTGAGTTCATAGGGTAGCCCACATTAAGAGGAATTGACCATTCTCCATTTGGAAGAAGTGTCGAATAAAAAATATCATAGCCTCCCATGTTAAAATGACCTCTGGAGCTGAAGAATAGTGTCTTGTCATCCTTGCTGAGAAACGGAGACTCCTCATTATACGGTGTGTTAATAACAGGTCCCAGGTTTTTGGCAGGTCCCCAGTCGCCCGTGCTGTCTCTTAAAGAAACATAAATATCAAGACCTTCATAGCCCCCTTTTCTGTTACTTGTAAAGTATAATTTTTTATTGTCATGAGAAACTGTGGCATGCGATTCCCAGTATTTGGTATTAATGTTTTCGTTGAGCTTGACAATTGGGGTCCATGTTCCGTTTTCAATACGTGATGTATATATTATTCCGTCATAATCGGCTGAACTGTAGAGATATAGTGTTTTGCCGTCACTTGAGATAGAAGTGGGGAACATATCGCGGTCCACTGTTAGAATCTCATTCATGTTAACAGGTCCTGTCCATTGTCCGTTAACTTTGGTCGAATAATAAATAGCATCAAAGAATGCTTCGCTTCTTGAAAAAACCATCAGATCTTCGTTATCGGATACAACAGGATTAAATTCGGACCTGCTTTCATTGATCATATCCCCAAGATTTGACTCTTTTATAAAAAGCTGCATACCCATAAGTTCCTGAGCGTTCAGGCACGATTGTATCTGCAGGTTTACAATATTGGAATCATATACTTCTGAGTCGAGGTTCTTTTTGAACAGTTTATAGGTCTCAATTGCTTTATTCAGCTGATTATTTATCCGGTAAGCATTGGCAAGATAATAATATGCATCATAAGGAGCCCCTGTCTCTTTAAATTTACCCTCCTTATACTTTGGATTAATATTTTTTACTGCTTCCTCAAGGTAAGAAATTGCTTTTTCTTTTTCACCGGGAGTGTTTATATAACATTGTCCAATTCTGTATTTGAAATTCGAATTATCAGGGTAGATCTTTAACAGCCTCTGATATGGAGGTAAGGCTTCCTTGTAGTCCTCAAACAGCAACCGGCTTTCTGCGTAATAAAAATCTTCTTTGTTAATTGTAATTGTCTGGGAAATAAGATCTGAATTGATTAATGCAGCCAGGAGAAACGATATAAACAGGAACCTTTTCATCATAATGTAATAAATCTAATTAGAATGATAGTAAAGTATCATCTATGGTTTAGATATGAATTGAATATTTGCTTTGTTCTAATTACTCAAAGCTACTAATATAGTAGAAATATTAGAAAAAAGGGCTATTTGTGGAAGCCCTTTTTATCAAAT
>JFJP01033623.1_pt1 | contig 17534 bp, 14 predicted proteins | sample 431651 | NCBI WGS metagenome assembly JFJP01 (sample SAMN02602958, study PRJNA72255) | Microbial mat metagenome, whole genome shotgun sequencing project. | biome: fresh water; feature: sink hole; material: water; isolation source: purple microbial (photo- and chemosynthetic) mats found in...
ACCCAGATTCTTTTCATGGCGAGTGGAATTATTCCATCACCCCCAAAGAATCCTAGTTTGTATCAACTTATTCTTGCTAAGCTCCTTAGCGAAACTCTCGCCCACGGCTGGAGCCGTAGCATCCTGGAAATCCAAATCCAGAACCAGCTCCACCTCCGCGCTGGCAAGGCGCAAAACAACTTCGCGCTCACCATGCCACCAGCCGACTCCGACATGGCCGCCCAGTTGTTCAAAGATCCCTACCTCTTCGACTTCCTCGGCACCGCCGACCCGCGCCGCGAGGCCGAGGTAGAGCGGGCACTGGTGGATCACATCCAGAAATTTCTGCTAGAGCTGGGCACGGGATTCGCCTTTGTCGGGCGACAGGTGAGGCTGGAAGTGGGCGGGGAAGACTACCCGCTCGATCTCCTGTTTTACCACCTCAAGCTCCGCCGCTTCGTCGTCATCGAACTCAAAGCCCGCGCCTTCACCCCCGGCGATGTCGGTCAACTCAATCTCTACCTCTCCGCCGTGGACGACCTTCTCCGCCACCCCGACGACCAACCTACCATCGGACTACTCCTCTGCCGGAAAAAGAACAAGCTTATCGCCGAGTATGCCCTACGCGGACTCGACCAATCCATCGCCGTCGCCGCTTGGCAGACGCAACTCACCGAATCCCTGCCCGAAGAACTGCGCGGAAGCCTGCCCACCATCGAAGAAATTGAGGCTGAACTGGCTCGCGATATTCCGCCTGAATCGCTACAAAAAGGGAGTGAACATGAATGATTTATTCGCCATCTGCCGCGACACCATCAAGATTAATCTGGATCAGCCGAACCGACTGCTCCTCACTTTATCCTTCTTCATTCACCCTTCTGCCTTTCGGACCTGCCTCTGGTTCCTAGCGAAAAACAAACACGATGACGCCCAACGCGACTTCCGCGACCGTTTCCTCAGATTAAATTCAAAAAGCTTCTATTATGTCCACTGATCTGATCCCCAGCGACTACTCCGATTGGCTGACGAATCTCAAAGCCCGCATCCATCAGGCGCAACAACGCGCCACGCTCTCGGTCAATCGTGAACTCATCACTCTCTATTGGCAGCTAGGAAAAGACATTCTCACCCGGCAGTCCGAGCAAGGCTGGGGTGCCAAAGTCATCGAGCGACTCTCCCGCGACCTCCGCACTGCCTTCCCCGAAATGAAAGGCTTTTCCCGTGCCAACCTGCTCTACATGCGAGCCTTCGCTGAAGCCTGGCCCGATCCCGCAATCGTCCAACAAGCTGTTGGACAATTGCCTTGGGGCCACAACATTGTCCTGCTCACCCGGCTCAAAACCTCTGAATGGCGGCTCACCTACGCACGGCAAGCCATCGAGCACGGCTGGTCGCGTAGCGTTCTCAGCATCCATATCGAAACCCAGCGACTGGAACGGGAAGGCAAAGCCGTCACCAACTTCGATCTCCGCCTGCCCCAGCCTCAATCCGATCTCGCCCGCGAGTCCCTCAAAGATCCCTACCTCCTCGACTTTCTCGGACTCGGCAAAGAGGCTGAGGAGCGTGCCATCGAATCCGCCCTCGTCCAGCACATCGCCCACTTCCTCATCGAACTCGGTGCTGGTTTTGCCTTCGTGGGTCGTCAGGTTCCGCTCGAAGTGGGAGGCGACGATTTCTTCCTCGATCTCCTCTTCTACCATTTGAAACTCCGCTGTTATGTGGTCGTCGAACTCAAGGCCGGCCCCTTCAAACCTGAGCACACGGGTAAACTCGGTTTCTATCTCAGTGCCGTGGATGCCCAGATCAAACACACCGACGACCAACCTGCCATCGGCCTTCTGCTCTGCAAAAGCAAAAATAGCGTTGTCGCCGAGTATGCCTTGCGCGACAACAACAAACCCATCGGCGTGGCCGAATACCAGCTCGTGCAATCCCTCCCCGAGCGTCTGCAAACAAACCTGCCTACCATCGAAGAAATCGAAGCCGAACTGGCTCGCGATATTCCGTCCGAATCATGAGATTTCTGATATTGTGCGGGTGGAAATGGAAATGGAGGATGTGAAAAAGACCCCTTGCCCCCTCTCTAGCGAGAAAAAGAAATTACTCAAAAAGCCTACCGTGCTTAAAAAAGACGAGAATTCATGACGCAATCATTCGACCTTCGAAAAGGCATCTCTTTGCGCTACCGCAACTATTTTTCCGCGCCTGTGAGAGACTTGCTGGACGAGTTCTGCAAGCTAGAGAAGAATGCCGAGAGGATGATGGAAGTGTTGGCAAAATGAAAAAGACCACCGCCACCACTTTGGCTATCACCGCCGACTACCGGCACTTCATCGAAGAACTGAAAGCCCGCATCGCCAGCACCCGTGTTTCCGTTGCTCGGAGGATCAATCACGAATTGATTCTGCTCTATTGGGACATTGGACGAGGAATCGTCGAAAAACAGCAGGTGCTTGGATGGGGCGAGTCGGTGGTAGAAATGGTGGCTGGAGATTTGAGGCGGGCATTTCCCGGAATGCATGGATTCTCAGCCAATAATGTTTGGTTGATGCGCCAATTCTTTTCGGAATATTCCACCGCTGGATTTCTTGAACAGCTTGTTCAAGAAATGAGAAAAGAAAGGACTCAGACTCGGCGACAATCGGTTTCTCAATTGGGGTGGTTCGATGACGATAACAAATCAGCCGAGCCTTCGGATATTCTTGAACAGCGCGTTCAAGAATTGCTGTCCGCAGTCCCGTGGGGGCATCACATTGAGATCGTTAAGAAGGTCAAAGTTCCCGCCGCCCGTCTCTGGTATCTTCGCGCCACCGCTGGGTTTGGATGGTCGCGCAATGTTCTACTCAACCAGATCAAGTCTGGTGCCTACGAGCGTGGTGTAACGGAAAAGAAGACGCACAACTTCGATGATGCCCTGCCCGAGCACTTCGCCGAGCAGGCAGACGAGATGCTCAAGAGTTCCTACAATCTGGAGTTTCTCGGACTGCGCAGTGCCGTGCGCGAACGCGAACTCGAAGATCGCCTCATCTCCCGACTGCAAGCTTTCCTGCTCGAACTCGGCTATGGTTTTTGTTTCGTCGGGAGACAGCACCGCCTCGCGCTGGGAACAAAGGAATATTTTATAGACCTGCTCTTTTACCACCGCTTTCTCAAAGCCCTCGTCGCCTTCGATCTCAAGGTTGGTCCCTTCGAGCCGGAGTTTGCCGGTAAGATGGATTTCTACTTGAACCTCCTCAACGACAAGGAGCGCGGGTCTGGCGACCACCCCTCCATCGGCATCATCCTCTGCGCGGAAAAGGACGATGTCGAGGTCGAGTATGCCCTGCGCTCGAAGGCCAATCCCATTGGCGTCGCCGCCTATCAATTGCAGTCGAAACTCCCTGGGGAGTTGAAAGGAAAACTGCCGACCGCGAAACAGCTTGCGGATCTTGTGCGGGTGGAGATGGAGGATGTAAAAAAGGTCGAACATTGCCCCTTCAGCCAAGAAAAGATATTGCTCAAAAAGCCTGCCCTACCTAAAAGGAACAAGAATCCATGACTAACTCATTCGATATTCGAAATTTGGCATTCGGAATTTGGAGCTGCTCCGTTGCATCCTTCTGTATTCATCCTTCATCCTTTCGGATCTGCCTCTGCTCTCTCGCGAAAAGCAAAAATGCCAACCTACAGAAATCCCGAACCCTTACCACCTAGCGCGACACGCTGCTGCCGAAGCTGCTGAGCGGGGAGTTGAGCGTTGCCAAAACTCAAAACTGAACTGCACATGAAACTCCTCAACATTAAGCTACACAACTTTCGCGGCATCCTCGAACAAGAGGTCGAGTTCCATTCATACAGCCTCTTGGTAGGACCCAACAATGCAGGCAAGAGCACATTCATCGATGGAATCCGGGCGTTCTACGAAAAGGACGGTTTCAAATTCAAACCGGGTAATGACTTTCCGTTTTTGAAAACGGTTGATGACGAGTCGTGGGTCGAACTGAGGTTCAGCTTGTCTGATGCGGAACATGAATCGCTCGCGGACACCTACAAAGTTGCCGACAAGACCCTTCGTGTCCGAAAACTATTCCAGACGAAAACCAAAGGTTCCGACGGCAAGAACGCGGCGGGATCAATCTACGGTTACAGGAACGACGGAACTCTTTCCGACGAACCGTTCTACGGTGCGAAGAATGTTCAGAGCGGGAAGTTCGGCGACCTCATCTACATCCCAGCGGTCAGCAAGGTTGACGAGCATACCAAGCTGACAGGGCCATCCGCATTGAGAGACCTCCTGACAGATGTCATGTCTGATGTGGTCGAAGGCGGGAAAGCATACGGCGTGTTCGCAACGAGCGTGGAAATCTTTGCTTCAACCATCCTGAAGGAAAAGACGAAGGATGATCGCTCGCTCGAAGGGTTCCAGGATTCTTTCAACAAGCTGCTCGAACCTTGGCAGACGAAGTTTGCTCTTCGGTTTCCTCCGCCTTCGGCGGCAGACATCATCAAGCAAATGGTCAACTGGGATTTGCTAGATGAGTTCCACGGAAAAGCGCAAGTGGTCGACTACTATGGTTCCGGTTTTCAGCGGCACTTCATCTACTCGCTGATTCAGCTCGGGGCACAATATATCGGAAAAAAGGCAGCCAAGAAGACCAAGGATTTCGTCCCTTCTCTCACCCTCATCCTCTTTGAAGAACCCGAGGCGTTTCTTCATCCGCCCCAGCAGGAGATTCTTGCTCGAAGCCTGATGGCGATGGCGAACAAAGACGATTGGCAGGTCGTTTGCACCACACACTCGTCACATTTCGTGAGTCGTAATGCTGACTCAATCCCAGCGATTGTGCGCGTCATACGCACCGGAGGGAATGTTGAGGCATTTCAAATCAGCGATGCAGACTGGTCGGCTATTGTCACCGCCAACAAAGCCATCGAGGCAATCGTGGCCAAGTATCCCAAGATGCAGAAGAAACTGCACACGGACGACATTCGGCCTGAGATGGAGGCGGTTAAGCACTTCCTTTGGCTCAACTCGGACCGCTCTGGGATTTTCTTCGCCAACCATGCCCTGCTGGTTGAAGGCCCAACTGAGGTTGCTCTCATCAACAAGCTAATCGACGACGGCAAAATCAACGGCGCGGACTGCGGCCTCCAAGTCCTAGACTGTTTTGGAAAATACAACATCCACCGGTTCATGAATCTGCTTGGTCACCTTGGAATTGCTCACTCAGTGATTCACGATGACGACAATAACGAGGATGAACACGCCGACTTGAATCAGCTCATCCAAAGCACGAAGCACGCAAAGCTTACTCTTTCGATTCATGCCATAGCCCAAGACATTGAGAGCTTTTTGAACATTCCTTCGGCGGGATCAGACCACCGCAAACCGCAGCATGTTCTGTTTCTTTATTCCGAAGGGAAGATTGACGCTGGAAAATTGGCGGCGTTCTGCTCCGTCGTGGAAGGTTGCCTGCCAAAGCCCGCCCAACCATCAGCATCAGCGGCGGCTGCGCCAATGGCTCCGACAGCAACTCCTGCTGCTGTTCCATTGCCATGACCCTCAACGAATCCATCATTGAAGCCGCCGCCCTCGAATGGTTCGGGGAGCTGGGCTATGCGGTCGGGCACGGGTCGCAACTCGCGCCCGGTGAACCAGCGGCGGAGTCTGCCTGTGCGTTGCACGCAGACAGGAGAAATTATTTTTCTGAGCTGGTGATGATTGGAGGCTTGCGCACGGCCATTCAGCGGCTGAATCTCGTATTGAGCGTGTGTGTGTTTTCAACAAGAATGCCGACCCCTTTTTGACTTATGGCAACCAAAACTCAATTTGACCCACGGCGACTGATGGAGATGGCCATCGAAGCGATGCGCCAGTCTGTGAACGAACCGCGAGATGATGGCGCAGTGCCGCCCAAGGTGGGAGCGGTGCTTTGGAAGCCGGATGGAACTATTGAGACAGCCGCCCGTGGTGAGTTGCGTTATGGCGACCACGCGGAGTTCACCTTGCTGGAACGGAAAAACCGCAGCAACCGATTGGATGGATCAATCCTCTTCGCCACGCTCGAACCCTGCGCGCCCGGTGCACGGAATCACCCGAAGTTGGCCTGCGCGGAGCATATAGTGAACGCCCGCATCAAGGAGGTCTATGTCGGCATCCAAGACCCACACCCCAAGGTAGCGGGCGAAGGTCTCAATTTTCTCAAACGCCATGGCGTGATCATTCATGTTTTTGATCGTGACCTTCAGGACATCATCAAGCAGGAGAACGCCGAGTTCTTTGACCTAGCGGAGCGTGCCGCTGAGAAACATCGGCGGCATGCGACCATCACGGTTTCTGAATATGAGAAGCCGAATGCCGAAGTGCTGCTTGAAGACCTTTCAGATGAGGCATTGAAGCGTTATCAGAAGTTTCTCGGGCTTGGAGAAAAGGAAACGGATGCCTTTTACCGTCGGCTGTATCAGCAGGGATTACTTGAGGTTTCTAAGGACAAGCGGCAACCGACGGGATTTGGCGTGCTGTTGTTTGGCAAGCATCCAAGGGATTCAATCGCTCAGGCGGGTTTGCTTGCCACCATGCACTACGAAGATGGTCGTGAGGAAGTCCGCAACTTCGACGGTCCGATGGTTTTCGTGTCCGAGCAGGTCTTTCAATGGCTCAAGGACAAGTTGCCCAATCCCATCAAACGCAGCGGGGCACAACGGGTGGAAGTGAACGAAGCGCTCTTCGAGCTGGTTCGCGAGGGTGTGGTCAACGCGCTGGTTCATCGTGACTATGGAATCAAAGGTGCGAAGTGCCAGTTGAGCGTAACGCCGGATGCTATCGTTGTGAAAAGTCCCGGTGGTCCAATCGAACCGATCACCCTCGAACAGCTTCAATCGTTCAATGCGCCGATGATCAGCCGGAACCCACGACTGCACGCGGTCTTTTCCAAGATGGAATTGGCTGAGGAGCGTGGTCTGGGGTTGAAATCAATGAAGAGTCGGGCCGTTGAGGCTGACCTGCCACTTCCTAGATACACATGGGAAGATCCGTATCTGGTGCTAATGCTGTATCGCTCGCCGGAAAGCGCGGCAAAGAGCCTAGGCAAAAGCGTCCTCGCAGAACTGACTCAGGAGGAGCAAAAAGGATGGTCTTTCTTGGCGTCCCGCACTGGAACTACGCAAAGCGAGTATGCCCGCAATTTCGGAGTCACCGCCCGCACGGCCCAGCGCCATCTGACGCACTTCGTTGAACTCGGCTTACTCCGGCGTGTCGGAGCCGGACCTGCCACCAAATACCTGAAGCTATGATCGCGACATACATCACGACGCCGCATCGCGATAGACATCTGGAATCGCAGTCAAAATCGGTATCGCGACATGGATCGCGACATCATGTCGCGATGTCGAGAACCCTCAACGAATCCATCGTCGAAGCCGCAGCCCTCGAATGGTTCGGGGAGCAGACTCGCTACGCTCGCACCCTCACCCCGGCCCTCTCCCACGGGGAGAGGGAGGAAGACAGCGAGGTGGTGCTGGTGGGGCGCTTGCGCGAGGCGATCCGGCGGCTGAACCCGGCCATTCCCGAGGAGGCGTCTGCCTGTGCGTTGCACGCAGACAGGCGGGCAGTTATTAAGCGCTACTTAAAAGCTCGATTTGTGAGGAGGCTGAACCCATGAGCGACGAACCGTTACCGAATTCGGAAATCATCCTTTACCAGACGGAGGATGGCCGCACGCGCATCCAGTGCCGCTTCGAAAACGAGACGGTTTGGCTGACGCAAGCCCTCTTGGCAGAACTGTTCGAGATTGGCGTCAACACGGTGAATTACCACTTGAAGGCCATCTTTGTCGAAGGGGAACTACGCCCAGAGGCAACTATTCGATATTATCGAATAGTTCGAATCGAGGGCAGACGCGAAGTGACCCGCGAGGTGGAGCACTACAACTTGGATGTCATCCTCGCGGTAGGTTTCCGCGTCCGCAGCCACCGGGGCACGCAGTTCCGACAGTGGGCCATCGGGCGCTTGAACGAGTATCTGGTGAAGGGCTTTACGATGGACGACGAGCGGCTCAAGAACCCGCCGGGCAAGGGCCAGAAGGATTATTTCGACGAGCAACTGGAGCGCATTCGCGACATCCGTTCCTCCGAGCGTCGGTTTTACCAGAAGGTGCTGGATATTTACGCGACGAGCGTGGACTACACGCCGAACACAGAGATGTCCCAACAGTTTTTCGCCACGGTGCAGAACAAAATGCACTGGGCGGCGCACGGGCAGACGGCGGCGGAGGTGATCCATGCGCGGGTGGATGCAGGGAAGCCGTTCATGGGCCTGCAAACAACGCGGCCTGGCGGCATCATCCGCAAGGAGGATGTGTCCATCGCCAAGAACTACCTTGATGGAGAAGAACTCGGCGCGCTGAACCGGATCGTGAACGCCTACATCGAATTTGCCGAGTTGCGCGCGCTGCAACGCAGGGTGATGACGATGCGCGACTGGATCACGAAGCTGGATGAATTCCTCAAACTCTCCGAACACGAATTACTGGACCACGCGGGCAAAATTTCCGCCGAGCAGGCGAGGATGAAGGCGGAGCTGGAATACGACCGCTACCGGGTGTTCCTCGATTCCCAGCCGCGTCGCGTTGATTTGGATTTTGAGAAGGCTGCGAAACAACTCAAAGAGACTCACGCGGGGACGCGGAGAACGCGGAGGAAGAAGCCATGAAAGAACTCGAAATATCATGGGGGCGATTGTGGATGAGGCAAAGATTCACATGGGCTTCGCCTCCTTCTCTTTCGCCTGTTGATGGCTTTGCGAATTGAACAGTGTTCAATAAAATAAAAGTTTCCTCCTCTCTTTCGATGACTAGATTAGAGAGAAGATGAAAAAGGTCTCTGAACTCAACCAGATTTTCACTTCGTGGTTTTCTGCGGGCAGAAAAAATACGACGAAGTCTTTGCGTTATCGCCTCGGTGGGGAATTGGGCTTCCGCCTCGACAAAATCATTCACCGACTCTCGGGCGAACTCCCTTATTCTCGCGAATACATCCTCGGCCAGATCACTGGTGAGGCGGGCGTGTGGAGCAATTTCCCCCGTTTCCATGGCGATATTTGTGGGCGGTGGATTTTGGCGATGAGTTTCGCTTGTTCGGGCGAAAAGACTCCTCCCGCTTTTTTGAGCGAGTTGGTGGAAGAGGTCTTGCGGATTCAAAACGAGGATGGGAGTTTCGGTAAAATCCAATTCTCCGAAGAACCGCTCAATAAACATAAAGCTTACGGCAACGGCTGGATGTTGCGGGGGCTGGTGGAATACGCCGCGACCTTTCGCGACCCAGCGGCGCAGGTGGCGGCGGTCAAGCTCGGCGATTTTTACGAAAAGACTTTTTCGCTCTGGGCGGAAGGTGAAACCAAAGAGGGTGGCGACAGCAATTACGCCGTTTCCCGCAGTTGTTACTTTCACGCGCTCGACGGCTTGGTGGCGCTCTATCGGCTGACCCAAGAGGCGCGCTACCTCGATTTGGCCGAGAAATTCATCCCCCTTTGCACTCCGCTGGAAAATGCCGATCACGCGCACATGTATCTGACCGTGCGCCGGGGGATGATCGAGCTTTTTGCGGAGAAAGACTATTCTGCGGCACTGGCGACGCTGGAGCGGGAACTGGACGAGGTTTATCGCCATCACACGATCGAGACAGGGGGGATTCCCGAACGGTTCCACAAAGGGCTGAGCGGATTGCGTTGCGGGTGCGATGCGCACTTTGCCGACGAGGCTTGCGGTAATTTCGACTGGCTTCTCATTTGTCTGCGGTTGCGCGAACTCGGATTCGGCGCACAGTGGGCAGACCGCGCGGCATTCGTCATGGAGACGCATTTGTGGTTCAACCAATCCTACAACGGCGGTTTCGGCGACCTGCCGATGGGAGCCTACTACACGATCCTGCACAAGGAAGCTCCTTGGTGCTGTTCCCTTTTTGGCCCCTTTGGGCTCACTCGTGCCGGGGCGCTCTGGGTGCGGCAGTCGGGCGATACGATCCTCGTGGATCATCCCGTGACGGGTGATTTCGATTTTGGAACCGCCGCCATTTCGCTGAAACGCGATACGGCTCGTTCCGTCTATATCATTCGTGGTTCCAGGGGCAAAACGCGACTGCTTTTGCGTGCCCCATTCTGGATGGAATACAGCGGGCAAGAGATCAAAGACGGTGCGATAGAAATCACGGTGAACGAAAATGAAACGGTGGAAGTTCCCTTCCGTTTCCTCCTCTGGCTTTCGCGTCACGGGGAGGAGCCCTGTCCCATTTCACGCGAAAAAGCGGGAGGCAAAGGGGTGCTCTTTTACGGCCCTTGGCTCTTGGCACACCGTTTCAACGATCCGATCCCCCGAGTCTCGCTAGAAACGGACGCGCTGGGATTCGTGAAAAATTTCAAAGCGGAGCCTCTGCTCGGATGCAATTTTTACGGCGAGACCACCCGCATCACGCTTCCCGCTAATACAGAAATCTCGCCCAACGATGTGGCACGGGGCGTGGACGAACAGTCTGGAGAAATCCGTCTCTACCCGCTCAAAGACAGGGAACCTGTCTGGCGGGCGATCACGCAGATTCAGTTGGCCGATGGCGGTATTCAGGCATGAAATAAAGCAACTCAACAAACCACCATCCCATGAACCCTAACCGATCAGATCTATCCCCTTCAGACCAAAGAAAGGAGCGGCTGTCAACAAGTGGCGGTCGTGAGAATAGATTTCCTGAAAACCCTGCTCCTTGGCGCAGGTCAGATGGAGGGCGTCCGCGCTCCGACAAGGCACATCGGCAGGAAGCGTTTGCAGGAACGCGCAAGCACTTTGGATCAAGTGCTGGGAGACAGGAAAGAATGTCCATGCTGACTGCATTTCATCTTGAGAGAAAAGAGAGAGGGCTTTTTTCAAACCATCCGCATCAATCCTTTTTTCTCGCCAGTGACGGTGAAACGCCGCCACGCATTCGGTCTTGGCCAAAGCCAGACTGCCGCATCCATCCGATTTGCGGACTAATCGCAACACCTCCGCTGACCCGGCCTCTCGCAGATAGCAACGAACGATATAGTTGGAGTCCAGATAGATCATGCGCGGTCGCGATCTTCGGAAATCATTTCGGTGGAGTGGGGGGAACCTTTTTTGACGGGAACCAAATCTTTGAGAGATCGGTCTGGGAATGGGTTCTGTGTGGAGAGACAATGTTCCCAGGGTCGCAATACGGCAATGACTCGCCCCCGCTCCGTGATCCCCAGCGGTTCGTCCGATGCCTCGCGCACGAAATGGCCCGTGCGAGTGTGGAGTGCCCGAATCGAAATCGTTTTCATGTGTCCAATGTGACACATTCCAATAAAAAATCAACAGCAATGGCTGTGGCCTAAAAACTATGAAAAAAACGCTCGCACTATTGGCAAGCATCGGCGTGGTCTGCCTGGCTCATGCGGAGACTCTCCCGCCCAAAGTCTGGCAACCCAAGCCAGCTAAGCCGGAAGCTCCCGTGCAACCCATCCTGACCCGCATCGTCAAGCAAGGGATGGAACACATGACGGAGAGCAACGCTGTCGAAGCTGGCATCGGCCATTATTCCATGCAACGCAGTAGAATGATAAAAAACGACAAGGGGATCTATAAGGTTCTTTTGGGTAAGAATGACTGGCAGGAGATCAAGGGGATAGATGTAGATGAAGACGGGGATACCACGGACGATGTGGTGGGCGGACACATGCTGGATTTTTCGCCGGATAACCCGATGACACCGATTTTGGCTTCTTATGATACCTCGATGGGAACGCAGAGGCACTACGGTTGCGGGCTCGTTTTTGCGGCCAACAGTCAAGAGACCATGGCAGAAGAAGACGGGATGAACGGGTGGGAATGCATGGCGGGGTATCAGCCTCTACACAATTGGACTTTCCTTTTCAAGCCGCGCGAAGGAGCCATGGATCGCCCGTATCGAACTTTACTGTTCATTTGCTGGCAAAAGTTTGATTTCAATAACGGAGGAGACAAACACAAGGTGACTTTCAACGATGATTCCGAGTTGCGGATGGTTTTCATGCGGGTGCAGTTTGGGACGAGCGGGATGCGTTGGGTAGTGAGGGATGGGGAGCAATTTTACATCAGCGAGGAAACTTGCCGGGGTTTGGGCGGAACGAATGGAGTGGACGGATTATGGCGGGCAAATCCAGCAAAAATGAAGTGGGCGGCGATGACGGCCAAGCCACCTTGCGATGTCTATTTTGATCCAGAGAAAGCGTCGTTTGCGCCCCATGAGTTCAAGGATGTGACGGCGGTGGGTTTTTACAAGGCACGCAATCTTCTCTGCAACTCCAGAACTTTGTTCAAGTGGATTTCTTACGAGGCGGACGCGGTGGTGCATCGCCCTTTTCGTCCGAGCGAAATGATTGACATGGTCAAAGTGGAGAAGCCAGAGGCACCACCTTTTTATATGAGCACCTGCGAGGTGCCGTATGAGCTGTGGCGCAAACTGCGTCGGGCGGCAAGCACCGATCAGCCAGCGTCGGACATGAATCGGCACGGGACGAATTTCAAAAAGATGGGGGAAATGGGTTCCATGGGCTTCACCGAAAAAGACAAATATCTGCCTCACGACCAGCAGGAGCCAGTCACTGGAATCCCTCTGCTGGACATGATGGCGTGGTGCAATGCGCTGTCGGTTTACGAACTGCGCACACCGTGTTATTACGAAGATGCGGAGTTCAAGAAGGTGTTCCGCGATCCCGTGCGCGGCAATGTTTACAAGAATAAAGAATTGCCGGTGATCTATGTGAAATGGAGTGCGGACGGGTATCGGTTGCCCACGGCTTCCGAATGGAGTGCCGCCGCTGGCGGTGATTTAAAATCTGAAATTTCAAATTTGAAATCAACGCCCAGCACCAAGCCCGTGGGTTCAGGGAAACCGAACGCCCAAGGGCTTTACGACATGGCGGGAAATGTGTGGGAGATGGTCTGGACACACGGTGACAAATGGCACCCGACAGAAACCAAACAGCAGGTGGCGTTGGGTGGAGACTTTCGCTCTCCGGCGGCACCGGAGTCGAGTTCGTCTAGCGCTTATGGAGACCGTCCATTCAATGGGAGCGGAGCCATCGGATTTCGTGTGGTCAGGCGGGACGCAGGCGGGAAGATGCCTCCCTCGGGCGAAGCGCCAAAGGATATTCTGCAATGGGCGTTTGGGAAAGAGACGCTCACCGCCCCCGATCCGAAGCGTCAACTGAAGGGGCCTCTCGCGACTCCTTGGATGGAGTCGGTCAGCATGGACAAGGGGGAAGCGATCGGAAAATATGAAGTGACCTTTGAAAAGTGGAAGCCCGTGTATGACTGGGCGACGGCTCACGGCTACGAGTTCGATTATAGCGGAGACATGGGCTCGATGGCCTACTGGGGTTTTGGCGAAGATTGGAAGGCGGGCACACACTCCCCTCAGGAACCCGTGACTTCACTTTCGGTTTACGATGTCATGTTGTGGTGCAACGCACTTTCGGAGTTGGAGGGAAAGAAGCCGGTGTTCTACGAAGATGAAAAGCGCACGAGCGTATTAAAAAAATCCTACCTATTCCGATCCGCTTTGTGCAGTTGGCTGGAGGCCAAGGTATTGGAGAAGCAGGGCGTATTTATTGAATCAACACTCCATCGTGGTGCTAATGTGATCCGGGAAGTTCATGTGGATATCGCCGCCGACGGATACCGTTATCCGACGGAGAAGGAGTATGTGAATGCGATTCAGATCAAACTCACCCCCAAGGAACCCATGACCGAGAAAGTGATGGAGCTGGGGTGGGTGGCAGAAAATGCGGATTTCAGAACTCATGCGGCTGGACTCAAGCCCGCCAATGCGTCGGGGCTATTTGATGTCATCGGTAATGCGTCGGAGATGGCGTGTGATATATATGGAGGGAAGGTATCCTCTTTTGGAATGTCAAAAATGGGGGGAGGCTTCATGACAGTGGCGCCGACTTTAACTTATGTGAATGGTGATTACACCTCTTGGTCGCCCCAGTCGCATTGTGGGTTCCGTGTGTGGAAACAGAAATAAGGAAGAACATGAAAAGAAGAAGTTTATTGTTGTTGGGATCGTGGTTGTTGTTGCCCGTATTTTTCCACCCCTCTTTGCAGGCGGGGAAGGCGGGGGATGGTCCACCCAAGAAAATGTTTTCAAAGGATCAGAAAAGCGAGCAGATAGGGAAGGTGCTGGAGGTGGAGTTGTCTGATTTTAACGCCCTGCAGGATAAGGCTTATCTGGGGAATCTTTATCGCAACGGTGTTTACACGACCAAGGGGCTTCCCTCCTTAAAAGGTGTGAAGTGGAGTTTCAAGGCGGGAGGTGGTATCCGTTCCTCGCCCGTGGTGGTGGACGGGGTGGTGTATATCGGGTGCGACGATGGAAACTTATATGCGCTGAATGCCAAGGATGGTTCGTTGAAATGGAAGTTTGACACGGGCGGGATGGTTCGCGGATCAGCGGAGGTCTGCGACGGAGTGGTCTATGTGGGAAGCGTCTCAAAGAAGGTCTATGCGATTGGCGCAAAGGACGGAAAGATGCTCTGGGAACACGAGACCAAGGGGCTGATTAATAAAACACCCACCGTAGCTCGCGGGCTAGTCTGTGTGGGCGACGGTCCGAAGATTCTGGAGAAGTGCGAGGAATGGCAATACGGCCCCTCGGGAACCGTGATTGCCTTGCGTGCCAGTGATGGAAAATTGGTCTGGGAGTCAAGCTTTGGAGCGCAGGGGCTGACCGCTTTGTCGTGTGACGGCGAGTTTTTCTATGCGAACGAATCTTACAATCTGAAAAACGGGAGCAGTAACAAAACTGGAGAAGCGTTGAAGAAGACTATTGATGTCGGGTCAGGCGGGGTATGGACGGCCGCTTCAGTGGATGGCGATAAATGTTATGCGTCCTGTTTGTATAGCGGGGTGATCTCAGCCGTTTCCAAAGAGGGAAAGGAGCTGTGGTCACGGTCTCACAATAAAATCAACGAAAAGTTAAATTATAAATATGGCGGAGATGCAGGGACGGGCATCCCCGGCGGTTTGACCCTCACCGAAAAACTCCTCATTTATGGAGTGGAGGACGGACATGTCTATGGGATGAACAAGGAGAACGGGGATATCGTGTGGTCATTTCAAAGCGGAAAAGGAATGATCGTGTATGGAACGCCCGTGGTTGCCGGTGGGTTGGTCTATGTGGGGACGCTGGGGATCAACGGTGGTGGCGATGTGATCGCGCTCAAGGTGGATGACGGGAAACTGGTCTGGAAGCATCCAGCAGGGAAGCAGATCTGGGGGACGGTATGGCCAGGGGATGGGGTTGTTTACTTTGCCTGTGTGGACGGCACGGTGTGTGCGCTGGAATAGAAAATTTAAATGGAAAACTTATTATGAAAAAAACACTCGCACTATTGGCAAGCATCGGCGTGGTCTGCCTGGCTCATGCGGCGGATGAGGATTGGCACAAGGGCGCGCTCAATGCCGAGGGAAAGAGCATGGATCCCACGACACTTCCCGAATTCAATGCCTCGAAAGTCTGGCATTACAAAGCACCTCCCGCCAGCACCCCGACGGTCGGCAAGCCCACCCGCGTCGTCGCCTATGCGGACAAGTGGACGCGGCACGGCATGGGTGGCTTCGGAGCCACCTGCATGTGGCGAAAAGCACTGAGCCCTGTCTCCCCCTACAAGGAAAGCGATGTCTTTATCACGAGACAGGACTTCGACATTGACGGCGACGGCAAGACCAACGACGACTACATTGGCTCGATCCCATTTTCCCTTACTGAGCCTTTCAATATTCCGCACTGGCCAGGCAGTGCAACATTTCCAGAGCCTACAAGCGGAAAGTTTTGTGGTGCGATGAGCTGGTATTTTGGAAACACGCAGGTTGGCAAAGGGCGGTATGGTGAAATGGGGATCAACTACGACCACAGCCCCCCATTCTTTGATTCGCGGGCCGAGGATCACCCTCTCAACGGATTGCCCGATGCGAAAACTGCCGGGGCGTTCCTTCGTTATTACAGCCTGTTTCTCTGGAAAAAAGACCAGTTTGCCAGCACGCGCCCAGAAGACAAAGTCACCTTTGATGAAACCAGCCGGGTGGCCTCGCTGGTGACTCGTGGCTATTGCGAGGGATTCAACGATGCCCGCATGGTGGCGATGGATGGCGACACGCTCTACATTTCCGACAACGAGACATTTCCCCCGATCAAGGCCGGATACAAATTTATGACCAAGGAGAATCCTATCCAGGGGATCGTCTTCCAAGCCTGCCCCGCCAAGCTCAAGTGGGCGAAATACGAACCCAAAGAACATCTCATCCATTTCGATGCGAAGAACGCCCAGTTTGAAAAGCGCGAGTTTAAGGATGTCCAAGGTGTCGGGTGGTATTTCGGCAAAGACTCTATGGACGGCCCGAGCCAGGCGCATTTCAAATGGTATGGGGTCGAGTTCGTGGTGACGGTGCATGGGGCGCAACGCGGGAGCCCCAATTTTGATATGAAATGGGTGGAAGGCGAAAAAACAGTGCCCGGCTTTTGGATGACCAACACCGAGATACCCTATTCATTTTTCAAAAAAATCCACAAATACGGCAGTTCCCCCTCTCATCAGGTAGAGCCCCGCTATGTCTATCGCAATGACGGCGACATGGGCTCCATGCGCAAACACGGGGACAAGGAACTTCACTATCCCGAGGAACCCGTGACCAATCTCTCGTTCTACGACGCGCTCGCTTGGTGCAATACTTGGAGCGAATACGAGGGGAGAACACCCTGCTACTACTCGGATCCCGAATTTAAGAATGTCTTTCGCAACGAGTTTCTCTGGACTAAATCCAAAATAGAGAAGGGACGCGACATCAAAGCCAATCCCGTGATCGAAAAAAACATCCCTTCTAAGGTTTATGTCAAATGGGAGGCTGACGGATTCCGTCTTCCCACTCCTTCCGAGTGGAAACAGGGTTGCGGGGCGGCAGGCGAGCAGGAAGGTTGGACAAAAAAAGATTCCGGTGGACGCACCCAGCCCGTCGGACAAAAGAAACCCAACGCCAAAGGTTTTTACGACATGAGCGGCAATGTCTGGGAGCTAGTCTGGACTCAAGGCGCATCCTACGATCCAGAATCCGAATGCGTCACCGTATTGGGCGGGGATTTTAATTTTCCGGACGACCCGCGCAAAGGAGGGGCATCGCCTTGGGGGGATGGACCCTATCGGGGTGCTTACAACATCGGTTTGCGCGTCGTGTCCAGAAAGTCCGATAGCGCGAAACCAGCCCTCACTGGTGATTTCACAAAGTCGAATTTTTCCGCCGGAGACATGCCGTCTTGGACATTCACGCGCCCAGAAAAAACCAAACCCGAAAACCCGCCCGCCCAAGCGGAAAAGAACATCGTGGAAATGGTGAAAATACCGGGGGGTTCCTTCAAACGGCATGAGGACAAGGTCAACATCAAAGTGAATCCCTACTCCATGGGGGGTGTAATTGCAAAAGTTGTCAGCTCTAGGCGGCGAGACCTTGATCTTTCCAGTAATTTGCTTCTTCGTTGTTGGCACGCAGGACGCG
>JFJP01034120.1_pt1 | contig 17534 bp, 15 predicted proteins | sample 431651 | NCBI WGS metagenome assembly JFJP01 (sample SAMN02602958, study PRJNA72255) | Microbial mat metagenome, whole genome shotgun sequencing project. | biome: fresh water; feature: sink hole; material: water; isolation source: purple microbial (photo- and chemosynthetic) mats found in...
TACTCGTTGCCCGAACGGATGCGGCACGACCGAAACGGACTGCTGGTCAGCTTGGAGTGCGCCGCCCATCTTTTAGAGGTGCCCCGAATTCACGCCTACAGCTACCAGACCTTGGCCGAAGCCATCGGGGTCAAAAGGGAGGAGGAGGAGGTGCGGATAAGGCACTTTCTCGGCGCAGGTCACGGGGGAAGGCGGGCGCTGGCCGCCCTTGTCCGCCGCGAAGTCACGGCCAAGAGTTTTCAAGGGTGTTCGTATTACACGTGGCGCCTGCTCGAAGAACTGTTTCCCGGCAAAGCGGGCCACTTGCTGAGGCGCACTTTGGAAAGTTCCACACCCGAGTTTCCCGCAGGATTGGCTTACCTCAAGCGCTGATCAGTCGGGTCTTGGTCGGGCCGTCCAATACCAGGACCGGGACACCTCTGCGGAGACCGCAAGCCACACTTGACGCGAAAGTCGCTCCAGGTTGGTGGTGGTTGCCAAGCAGGAAGGCCACTTCTCGTACTACGACAGCTACCTTGGCTCAGCGGCGTTTGCAGTCGAAGAGGCCTTGTGGGACGACGGGACTTCCTTAAAGAGTGCCTGGCGCTGGTGCCGCCGGACCGACCCTTTCGAGGCCCGCCCATCCACCAAGAGTCGATCTACCTTCGGGGCCGACTGGTCTGCGAGTGCCGGTTTCATGGTGGGACGGTTCAGGGGTAGCCGTTCGCTCCTCAGGCAATATGCCTCATCTCCCTGTCAGGGACCATCCCAATTTGGCCTTTGCCGCCTGGGGGCGTCATTAAAAGGAGCTGCTGCAGGACAACCACCTGGAGTTTCAGATGAACCGGGAAAGTCCCCTGGGGCGGCTCTACGAGCTGGGGGGGCATATCCTCCTGTTGGAGGTGGATGGAAAAGAACTAACCCCGAACGGGACCCTCGGCTATTGTCCCAGGGAATCCGCCCAAAACGTGTACGGGTCAGAGGGGAGCTTTCCCAGAATATCTGTGTAATCATGTCCTGCGCCCTGGGCTTCGACATAAACATGCTTCAGCCCTAGCGAGGTGAGCAAGGTGTGAAAGTCGATAATCGTGGCCTTCAGACTGTCCTCACTTCCGGCCAAGATCCGCAACGAGACTTGGTTGGCGATAATGGCCATGATATTTTTCTTGACCAGGGTCTGGGGAGTATTTTGGGTGTAGTACTCGGCATCGTCAAAGAAGGTGTCTTGTGTGCGAACGGCGGGCTCATCGGAAAGGTTGGGGTTGATGCTGGGGCCAACGGCCGAAACCACACCGAAGACGTTGGGGTATTTGAGGCCCAAATGCAGGGCCCCGAACCCTCCCATGGACATACCCTCGATCCCCCTAGCCGATGCTGTACCCAGTGTCCGATAGTTCTGATCGATAAAGGGAACCAAGTCCTTGATGATGACATCCTCGACGGGGCGAACGCCATCCTTGGAATTGGTGTACCAACCGCTAGGGATGGCATGGGGGACGACGATGATCGCTTCGGGCATTTTCTTCGCCTTCATCGCCGCAACGAACCCTGGGAGCGAGACGGTCGCTCCTTCGTGCTGGTTTCCAAAACCACCATGCAAGAAATAGACCACGGGGTAGCGCTTCTTGAGGTCAGTTTTGTAAGATTCAGGCAAGTAAACCAGGCAGCTGCCTTGGGTATTGGCACCTCTCACCGGCGTGTCATAAAGCACATATACCGATGCGTTCGGGGTGGACTTGTCGGGGTCGATCCAGGTTACCGCGGGTGCCACCTGTGCCGGCCCTCCGGGCTGCCCGGACGCCGGTTTACCAAACAATCGGTCATTCATGCTTCGTTCGAGGTCAAGGCTGATGACACCAGCCGCCGCCAGCACGCCCAAGGTACCCGTTTTCCCGGGGGTCAGGGTGGTCGCTTTTTCGCAGGCCTCGATAATCTTGGTCGCTTGCTCCGCCGTCAATGTCTTTCCCGTCTGGAGTTCTGCGACCAGCTTTTTGATCACGGTGATCTTTTCAGCCTTATCCATCGTTGCCGCGATCAAGGGAAGCCCCTGTTCCGTGTCCTTGGTTTGTGCCCCTAGGGGAAGACTCAAGCAGGCCAGCCAAGCCAAGAGGGTGCCTACGCGGGTGAGATGGTTCATTGAATACTCCCTTCTTTTTTCTTTCTGAGGATCCGAGCCGCGGCAAAGACTAAAGCGGCAACAGCAAAGACATCGAAGATGACCAAACCGATCCTCCAAGGTGCCCAGGTATAGGTGACCGTCGTCCCAGGGACCAAGCCGTTCATCGCATTGCTATTGGTTATGGGGTTGTCCAAGGCCCGGCCTTTACCGTCTATGCTGATCTTTACGCCGAGGTCCAGCAGATACGGATACACTTTAAGTTCCTGGTTGCGTTTGGACAGGTTCTTGTCCAGCCCCGTGGGTCCACTATCATTATGCCTAGCTCCGAACGTAAGCCTTGAGCGTGGCGTATTCCTGGCCGTCCTGGTTCCCCAGAGGAACAATCCGGTAAGAGCCGACAGCCGCCGGGACAATGAACGTTTCGGCGTAGTGCACTTCGAACGGCTCAAACAGGCCCTCGGGGCTTTCCACCAGAACCACGGAACCCTCGATGAGATTCAGAACGTTCACCCCGCCACCGGTGTGATGGGTGACCGGTTTGGTGAACCAGTGCCGCCGGGTTTCAATGAACTCCCGTTCGTGCAGCCCGGTGCGTTCTTCCCGCCAGCCGTCCCCGCTTGCCACTGGGTCGATGCGGTTGATCAGCTGCTCCTTGACCCAGTCGGTGTCCCGGTCCCATTGAACATTCTTCAAACCATGGTCCAGGTGGATGGGGCGGGGCTTGCCATCCATTCCTACGCGTCCCCAGTCCCACAGCTTGAAGGTGAAAATGTAGGGAGTCGCGCTGACTTCCAGAACCATGCTGTTGCGTCCCGAGCAGTGCACAGTCCCTGCCGGAATCAGAAAGTGGTCGTGCTTTTTCGCCGGCCAGCGGTTGACGTAACGTTCGACCTCGAGGGGTTTGCCGCCTTCCTGGGCGTCGCGGAGGGCCTGGGCAAACTGCTGCGGGTCGGTTCCTGTCTTCACTCCCAAATACACCTCGGCGTCTTTTGCGGCGTCGAGCATGTAGTAGCTTTCGTCCTGGGTGTAGTGCATGCCGAAGGTTTGCTGGATGTATTCGGTCAAAGGGTGCACCTGCAGGCTGAGGTTCCCTCCCTCCATGGTGTCGAGGAAGTCAAACCGGATGGGAAACTCCGTGCCGAACCGCGCGTGCACCCGCTCGCCCAGCAGTTTGGCGGGATGTCGGAACACCAGGTCGATGGAGGGGATTTCGACAACAACTGAGCCGAAGCGCAGCAGCAGACTGTTTTCTTCGGGGACACCGTCGAAGCACCAGGCGTAGTTGGGGGCAGCCTGATCAAGGTTGCAGACGCGCTTCATCCATTGCCCGCCCCACGGTCCGGGATCGAAAAACGGCACCACCCGGAACGGTTGCCCAACCGCTGTTTCGAGGGCTTTTTCCAGGGCGGCGTGGGTGATCAGCTTGGGATTGTGGGATGAATTGGTGTCGAGCCAGAAGTCGATCTGGGACCATACCTGTTTTTTATGGCGGTCGGCAACCCGCCAGTCGATGAAGTACGCCCGCTTGTACAGCCGCAGGAATTCTTCCTGCGGATTGCCGGCGCACCAGTTGCCAACCAGGTGTTTGCGGAACCGCTGCTGGATCTCCCAGCGTGCCAAGTCCGCGTACACAAGCAGGTCCGCCTGCGAAAGGAGGCTGGCTCCCACTCCGTAAACCAAGATCAGGCCCGAGTCCACAGCGTCGATGGTTTGGACGTGGCGTTTTACCGCATCGGGGTCCAGAAACTCGGCTAATTCATGGCAGGAAAGCACACCGAACACGCGGTCGTCGGTGATGTTGCGGGCCAGCAGGGCTTCGATCTCAGCGGATGAACGGCAGGCCTGTGATGTTTCCACGACGAGCACAGGGGCCAAGCCGCTCACAAGGGCCGTCAGCACCTCGTCATCGAGAACGCCGGGGTAGCAATCCACCGCCAGCACGGTGCGCTTTCGCTGGGAGCAGGCGCGCTTCAGTTCCCCGACAACAGCCTGCCAGCCGGACCAGGCCTGATCGTCACAACCCTCGATGTCGATCCGGGGGAAGGGATCGTACCGGCTCATCCCTTCACGGCTCCCTGGGTCAGAGCGCTGACAATGAACTTTTGGAACACAATGAAGCAGATCAGAATGGGAAGCACGCTCATAATCGATGCGGCGGCAAGGTAGTGGACGGTGATGGCTTCTGAGGTGGACTGCAGGTCAAGCAGACCAACCGCCACCGGGTAGAGGTTTTTATCGTCGAGCAAAATGGAGGGGAAAATGAAGTGCGACCAGGTCTGCACCGCCAAAAGCACCACGGTCGAGACAATTCCCGGTAGGGCAATGGGCAGATGCACCCTGGTGAGCGTGTACAGCCGACTGGCCCCGTCAATGTGGGCCGCCTCGTCCAGCGCGAGCGGAATCGTTTCAAAATAGCCCTTGAGATACCACACTGTGAAGGGGGCCGAACTGGCCGCGTACGCGATGATGAGGCTCCACAGCTGGTTGTAGATACCCAGCGAAATGAACATCCGGTAAAGCGGAATGACGATGACGACCGGCGACATCATCTGAAACACCAGGATGAGAAGCATGGTGGCCTGTTTGCTCTTGAAGCGAAACCGCGACAGACCATAGGCCGAGGGAACGGCGATCAGCATGACCAGCACAATCGAAGTCGTAACGAGGATCAGGGAATTGAGCAGGTTCCGGGGGATGTTGGTGTTCTGGAACACCGCAACGTAGTTGTTCCATTGGGGGTTGGCGGGCCACCACACGACCTGCCGGGAAAACAGTTCGGGGATGGTCTTGAGGGAAATGCTCAGAGTCCATAACAAGGGAGAAACAAAGAACAGAAGGATGGCGATGCCGCCCAGATAGTACAAAAAGTTGATGCTGTGGCGTTTTAGTTGGTGGCTGCTCATCGCTTATTCCTCTTTGTTCGTTAGAAAGCGGAAATACACCCAAGTCATCAGGATGTTGATCGCCAACAGGACCATGGCCGTGGCCGAACCCCGGCCGAGGTCGAACTCGGTGAAGATGGTTCGGTAAATATTGAGGACGATGACCTCGGTGCTCCGGCCGGGACCTCCTCCCGTCAGTGCCCGGAGCAGGTCGAAGGTGTTGAAGGTCTGGACGGTGATCAGAAGCACACAGATCAGCAGCAGGGGTGACAGGACCGGTATGGTGATTTTGAACAGGCGCTGCCAGAGGTTGGCCCTGTCGATCACGGCGGCCTCGTACAGTTCCTTGGGGAAGGTTTTTAGACCGGCGTAGATCAGAATCATGCTGTAGGCCGTTCCCCTCCAGACATTGGCGACAACGCAGGAAACCAACGCCGGTACCGAGGACGAAAGGAAGCGCGGTTGAGCCTCAGGCGAGACAAACCGCACCAGTGTCATCACAAGGCCGTTGTCGAGCTCGCTGAACATCATTTTCCAGACAACCCCGGCCACAACGCCCGGCAGCGCCCAGGCGGCAAGTACCGCCGTCCGGACAATCATGGTTCCGGGCAGACGCCGGTCTCCTGCCGAGTCGATGAACATGGCAATGGCGAAACCAAGAATCACCTGGAGGATCACACTGGGTACGACGAAGGCCAGCGTGACTACCAGCATCGAAACAAAATCAGGGTTCGAGAACAGTTTTCCATAGGAGGCCAACGTGAACGCGTCAGAAGGATCACGGAAGGTTGCTTCCGTAAAACTCATTCCCACAATTTGAATGATGGGCAGCACGAACACTCCCAGGCTGACGACAGCCAGGGGAAGCAGCCAAAAGAAAGGACCATCACTTTGGTAGCTTCGGGAAAGAACGTTAGTCTTGCTCACGTTGGATCTCCTCGGAACAGTTTTTACTGGGTCACGGCTTTCCAGGCGTCGTCAACGGCCTGTTCGGGGGTCTTGGATCCTGAAACCACAGACGAGAGGGCAATCTGGAGCTCGGTGGAGATTTTGGGATACTCGGGGGAAGACGGGCGGATGTTTCCGTCCGAATCGAGAATCTCTTTGAAGGTGTCGGTGTAGGTGCTGCTGGCGAAGGCGGGGCTCTTGTACACAGACTTGCGGGTGGGCAGGTAACCGGCCACCGAAGTCCAGCCAGCCATGCCGGGGTCACCAGCGTAAACCTTCATCATCAGGTCGAAGGCCGCCTGGCGCTTGGCGGGGTCCTTGGTGAAAATACCCCAGGCCCAGCCGCCGGCGCTGGTGGCGTTCTTGGCTCCGGCCTTCTGAGGAATCCGTGCCACGCCCCATTTGGCCAGTTCTGCGTCGCCGATAATCGACTTCAGCTGCGCGACCTGCCAGCTGCCACCCAGGAACATCGCAACCTTGCCCGTGGCAACATCGGCATTCTGGTCGGCTTCATTTCCGTAGTTGGACACCCGGGCCGGGGTAATGCCGGCGTCGGTCAGCTTCTTGTAGAAGGCGAAAATATTGATCAGCTTTTCCCGGTTCGCCCCGGCAGCAAAGGAAGCCTTGCCTTTGGAATCCACCAGTTCACCGCCTTGGCCCCAGAACATCGGGTAGATGGAGGTGTTGGGTGCCCCTTCGGCGCGGCCGGCAGGAAACAGGAAGGCGTCGTAGCCCTTGGCCTTGAGGTCGGCACCCATTTTCAGAACGTCGTCCCAGGTCTTGGGAGGCGTGGGCACGAGGTCTTTGCGGTAGTAAAGGACCCGCACATCGGTGGTGAACTGCACGCCGTAGACCTTTCCGTCCTTTCCTTTCACAGCGTTGAGCGCGAAGGGGAAGAAGTCTTTGGGGTCAATGTTGGCCTTTTTCAGAAGGTCATCCAACGGTTGCAGGTAGGGAACGTAGCCGGGCATCAGGTAGCCGTCCAGTTGAGCCAGATCGGGCGCGCGGCCCTGAATGGCCTGCTCCATCATCTTGGCTGCCGCTTCTGCGGCATTGGTGGAAAGAAGGTTGGCGGTGAAGGTGACCTTGGGATTGGCAGCCTGCCACTCGTCCACATTCTTTTTGATGTACTCGACCCGCTTCGGATCGGTACCGGACAGGGAATACGCCGGGTGCGCTACCCAGTTGAGGGTGGACTGAGCCATCAGGCCGGCGGGCAGAAGGCCCAGAGCCAGGGTCAGAAACACCAAGACGCCAAAGGTCCGTTTCATCATTACCTCCAAGAAATCTTCATTTTCAAATGAAGTTGTATAGTTGTATATTCAGATGTATCATGGCCCTCCTGGTCTGTCAAATGAAATTTCGCCCTTCCGGACCATTTTCTTTAAGAGGCAGGAGCGGGGTGCTTGTTTGTTCAGCGGCGGGGGGAAGCGGTAGTCTGACCAACGACGAGTTCCACAGGAAGAAGCTGCCGGGTTCTCTGATGGTCGGGGTTCTCAATGGCGTCGAGCAGCAGTTTGACCGCTGTTTCGCCGGTTTCTGTTTCATTCTGCCGTATGTAAGTCGGAAAGGTGGGAAGTCGCTCGTGGTTGTCGAACTGCACCAGTGATAAATCTTCGGGGATGCGGATGCCCATCAGCTGTGCTGTCTCATAAACCTGCTGACCCACGGGCGAGTTGACGGCGATCACGGCGGTCAGTTCAGGGTGGCTCTCGAGAAACTTCTGGATGACGGGTCTGTTGGATTCCTGAAGGGATTTCAGTTTCAGCAGTGAAAGAGTCTCCCTTACGGGAATGTTCTCATCCAGCAGGGTTCGGCGGTATCCCGAAAGACGGTCCTCAACGCTGGAGGTTCCCAAGGGGTCGTGGGAAATGAACCCGATGGACCGGTGACCAAGTTCCAGCAGGTGCCGAGTGGCAAGAATTCCCCCCGAAAGGTTGTCGGAATACACACAATCGGCCTCAATTCCGCGCATATAGCGGGAAACAACCACCAAAGGGTACTTTCCTAGGATCAGCCGGAGAATTTCTTCGTTATAAGTCTCACCCTCTGCCGGATAGATCAAAATGCCGGCGGCATCGAGGCCGATCAGCTCACGAAGCGCTGATTCTTCCAGTTCCTGTAGGTCGTGAGTGCGGGCGAACAGCAGGCGGTAACCCGCCTTGGCGGCGGCGCCCTCGATCCCGCTGAGGATGTTGGCTGTGAACATGTTGTTCAGGCGGGGAGCCAGGTAGCCGATCAGCCGTTTGCGGACCCGCCCCTGAGTCTCAGGAGAATACACCTTGGGTTCTCCGGAATGCTCTTCGGCAATAAACGTTCCTTTCCCTTGCACCCGGTAGATGGCACCCGACTCGACCAGCTGTTCGAACGCCTGTTTGACCGTGATCCGGCTGACCTTGAACTGCTCGGCCAGCACGTTCTCTGAGGGAATGGCCTGACCAGACTGCCAGAGCCCCCGTTCGATACAATCCAGGACGTATTGGCGGATCTGCAGGTACATCGGAATGCGGGGAGTGATGGCTCGGACCTCCTGCCTCTTTGCCATACTATTCTCTGTTGTCCCGCTTGTAAAGGTCCGCTATTCCACAGGACAAAGAAAACGGCTTGACAAGTCGATGATCAATAGTATGATGAATATACAACCATAAACGAGGCTAGCGTGAAACAAAAAACCGTCCATATTCTGTCACACACTCACTGGGACCGGGAGTGGTACCTTGACAGCCGTTACACCAATGAGTGGCTGGTACCCTTCTTCGACAATCTCTTCGCCATGATGGACCGAGAACCCGCCTATAAGTTCATCCTCGACGGCCAGATGTCCATGATCGATGATTATTTTGAACAGTTGCGGCTGATGGGCCGCAGCGAGCACGCACAACGGCAGCGCATTACACAAGCGGTGGAGCAGGGCCGCCTTTCGATTGGACCGTACTATCTGCAACCGGACTGGCAGCTGGTCTCGGGAGAGGCTCTGGTCAGGAATCTGCAATTCGGGCGGAAGCTCGCCGATGCTTTGGGGGGCTCGATGGATGTCGGCTGGTTGCTCGACAACTTTGGCCAGATCTCGCAAACGGCTCAAATCCATGCTCAAGCCGGCATCCGCGGTTTGTTTGTCTGGAGAGGTGTGCATATGGAGCCCGAGAACCTGCGCACCGAGTTCCGCTGGCAGGCCCCCGACGGCACTTCTGTGCCGGCCATCTACATGGTCAACAGTTACCGCAACGCCATGCGCTTGGCTTCCCATCCAGAAATTGCCCAGCAGCGCATTGCCGACGAAGTACGCAAAATGGCCCCGTTCAACTCCACAGACCACGTGCTGCTGATGAACGGCTACGACCAGGATATTGAGCCCGACGATGTGATGAAGGTCATCGGTGGAGGCCGGGCCGACACGGAAGAGTACCGCGTGGTTCAGTCTTCTCCCGGTGAATTCCTCGATGCCGTCCTTTCCGGTAAGCCGGAACTGGGGGTGCTTTCGGGTGCCTTGTACAACGGGCGCTACATCTCGGTGTTTCCCGGGGTGATGTCGGCGCGGATGTACCTGAAGCTTCAAAACGACTTGTCGCAGCGCACCCTTGAAAGAATGGCCGAGCCGCTGGCCGCCATGGACTGGCTATTGGGAGGCGGCTACGAAGCGAGTCTGCTGGACCGCTGCTGGAAACTCCTGTTGAAGAACCATCCCCACGACAGCATCTGCGGCGTGAGTGTTGACCCCGTCCACACGGCCATGGAAGAGCGTCACCGGCTGGTTCAGCTGTTGGCGGGGGAGCAGATCCAGCGATCCCTCGGGTCTTTGTGCTCCCGGATCGACACCCTGAGCACCGCGCCCCGCAAGGCCCTGGTGGTGTTCAATACCTCGCCCCAGACCCGTTCCGCCGTGGTGGAGTACGGGTCGCAGAGCGCCTGGGTACCGGCCGTCCCTGGACTGGGCTGGCTGGTGCTCGACGCCGAAAACCTCCCCCAAAACGGTGAGGTAAAGGTGACGGGCCGGACCATGCGCAACCGGCTTTTGGAAGTGACGGTTCTGGACAACGGCTCTTTCACAGTGAAGCATCTGGCGACGGGACAGACCTGGACGGGCCTGGGCCTTCTGCAGGACACGGCGGATGCGGGCGATTTGTACAACTACTCCTGGCCCGACCGCGATGTCGCCTATTCTTCGTCGGGCCTGAAGGCCGAGGTGATCCTGGTTGAGGACTCCCCGGTTGCGGCCGAATTCCGGGTCAGCCTTGTGATGGAAATTCCCGAAGGCCTCAGCGACGACCGAAAGACCCGCAGCCCGCGCTTGATCCGCATGCCTGTGGTCACCTCTGTGCGCCTTGAGACGGGTTCCGGAGAGGTCAAGGTACGGACGGTTGTGAAAAACACGGCGAAGAACCATGTGCTGCGGGTACAGTTTCCCAGCCATCTAAACGCCGACTGCTCCTTTGGCGGCAGTCCTTTCGATGTGACAAAGCGGCCCCTCGATTCGGGCAATTCCGACGAGTCTCTGCTGCCGCCCCACGTCCGGGCTGTCATCGTGGGTGCCCGCGAACCTCTGTCCAACCCGTTTTTCCAAGGCCAGGGCTTCTGCGAGGTGAATGACGGTCACGTGGGACTGGCTGTTCTTAACCGCGGTCTTTCCGAGTACCGGGTCTGTGGCGAAGAGCGCACCATCGAGGTGACACTGTTCCGAAGCGTTGCTGTTATCGCCCAGGAGATCCACTCCCGTCTTGGGGATGCCGGTCCGCTCATGCTGACCCCCGACGGGCAATGCCTGCGGGAAATGTGCTTTGAATATGCGGTGTATCCGCATGCTGGTTCTGTCGACGAGGGCAGGGCCGCCGAGCGGGCCGCTGAGTTCAACAATCCGCTGTTGGCGGTTGAGACCTCTGCCCACCCCGGCAGCCTTGGCCCCCGGTTCGGACTTCTGCAAATGACCGACGAGGGGCTGATCGTGACGGCGGTGAAGAAAGCGGAAAACGCCGACCATCTTGTGGTCCGACTGTACAACCCCTCCGAAGAGCCCCGGAATTTGGTGTTGAAATCCGAGCTGCCCTTTGTCGGGGCCTTGGAATGCAACCTTTTGGAACAGGAGCAGGCAATGGTTTCGCTTCAAGCCTCGGCAATCCGGCGTCCCGTGCCTCCCAAGGCAATCCGGACCTTCCAGCTCGAGTTGACCCGGAAAGCGGGGCTGCCCCAGGACTTGCGGCCGGTAAGCCTGGTGGATCAGACCTGGCATGAGGACTTCTCCTCGTTTGCACCCGTCGAGACCGTCAGCGATGCCGAAGTGCACCAGGAGCTGGTTGCGGGCCGCATGGGCGAGGTGCTGTTCCGACGAACCGCTCTGGAAGCTCAAATTTCGGCGATTTGGGCCGAAAACCGCAAACGTGAAGAATCCATCCGCGACCTGGGCTATCAGCTCAACGATGCCCGCGTGGGCCGTCGGTTGTACGACTACCTGGCAGCCTTCCGCAAAGAAGAGAAGAAATGAAGATCCTTTTAGCGCCCGATTCATTCAAGGGCAGCGCTTCCTCGTTGGAGATTGCCCGCTGGATGGAACAAGGCGTTCGTCGTGTGGTGCCCGATGCCGAGGTAGTGAAACTTCCGGTGGCCGACGGTGGCGAAGGAACGGTGGAAGCCTTTTGCGAGGCTGCCGGTGGTCAGTTGCTGCCGGTGCCCGTGACGGGTCCGCTGGGCAAGCGGGTAACAGCCCGGTGTGCCATCCTTCCCGACGGTACCGGCGTGATTGAAATGGCCCAGGCTTCGGGGCTCACCCTGGTAGAAAAGGACCGCCGAGACCCGATGGTGACCACCACCCGCGGAACGGGCGAGCTGATGCAGTTTCTGCTGGACAAAGGGTGCCGGAATTTTTTGCTGGGCATCGGGGGATCGGCCACCAACGACGGTGGCGCCGGAATGGCTCAAGCCCTCGGTGTGAGGCTTTTGGACGCTGACGGAAAGGAGCTGGGCCCGGGGGGCGGTGAACTGGCGCGGCTGGTGCGGATTGACCGCAGCGGCATGGATGTCCGCTGGAAACAGTGCCGTGTCCTGGTTGCTTCTGATGTGACCAATCCCTTGTGCGGGCCCCAGGGAGCCTCGGCGGTGTATGGTCCGCAGAAAGGCGCCACTCCTGAAATGGTGCGCATACTCGATGCGAATCTTGCCAACCTGGCGCGGGTTGTCCGCCAGGAATGTGGCCTTGAGATCGCTTCCGTCCCCGGGGCAGGGGCGGCAGGTGGCCTGGGTGCCGGACTGCTGGCCTTCTGTCAGGCAGAAATCCGGCCTGGCGTCGACACCGTTTTGGACGCTGTCCATCTGGAAGCCCACCTTGCCGGTGCCGATCTGGTTTTAACGGGAGAGGGGGCCATGGATGCCCAATCGCTGTTTGGAAAGTGCCCTGTCGGGGTGGCTCGGCGCTGCAAGGCCTTCGGCGCTATCCCCGTTGTTGCCTTGGTAGGCGGGATTGGCCCCGGAGTCGGTGGTGTCCACGGTGTTGGAATCGACGCTGTTTTCAGCCTGGTGAACCGGCCCATGAGTCTGGGTGAAGCTATTGCCGAGGTGCAGAACCTGACCATCGATGCCACCGAACAGATACTCCGGCTCTTCTTGATAGGAAAAAATCGTGGACAGGTTTGAAACGCTTCTGGAATCGGTGTTCGTCAAACGGTCGGAAACCCTGAACGGACTGGAGTACATCAAGGCGGGAGATACCTACCCCTACCCCTGGCTGAACGACAGTGTGTGCATTGCCGGATGGGGCATGTCGTGTACCGATCCGCTGCGGGCCATGAACCAGATCCGCTTCGTCCTGCGGTACGCCCTTTGGAACTCCGAAGAGGCCCAACGGCTCAACCAGGAAGGCTTTCCCGGGCATATTGTGTTCACCAAGCCAGGTGCCCGGTATTTCCCCAGCGAGAGCATCTGGCAGGCCGATGCCATGAGCCGGGAGCTGCCCACTTCCGGAATCACACAGTTCCCCTTTTTGGCCAGCGCCGTGCTTTCCATTTGGCAGGAAGCCGTTGCGGCCGGGCTGTCTGAACAAGCAGCGGCTTTCCTCGACGAGGTGTACCCATCGGTGAAGAAATCCTGCGAAGTGCTGGTGAGGGTCCGCGACCCGCATGACGAAGGAATCCTGTCGATTTTCTGCCCCTGGGAGGATATGGACAACTCCCCCCGCCACGATAGCGTTCTCTACGGTTTTGACCGCAAACTGAGCACTGACCGCTACCCTTGGATTGTGGAGCAGGTGCCGACCCGCCGCCAGGATATCCGCGATCCCGATGGAGCGGTCAATCCTCACAAGGTTCTTCAGCGACCCACTCATGAGTTCTATGTGAGAGTCTGGACACTCATCGAGAGGATGAAGGAACTAGGGTACGACCAGCGGGCTATCTACGATGAAGGCTACTTCAACATCAAGAACGTGTCCTTCACGGCGGTATTTGCCCGTTCGAGCCGCGATCTGGCCGAGCTTGCCCGGCTTCAGGCTCAGCGTCATCCGAGTCAGGCGGCACCCTATCTGGCCGATTCCGCTACCTGGGATGCACGCTTTGAGAAAATCCGCCAGGGGCTCAATCACTTCGCCTGGGACTCAAAGCACGGGATGTATCACGACATCAATGTCACTGACCCCGAGCATCGCCGGGCCTTGCCGCTTTCTCAGGCGTTGGCCCAGGGAAACCGGATCGGCCGTAACACCGTGGGTTCCTTCTTCACGTTGTGGGCCGGGGTTCCCCAGGGCGAAAAGTTGGAGCGGCTGGCCGCCAACCTGGAGAACCCCCTCACATTTGGGGCCCGGTTTGACGGTCGAGGTCTCTTTGTGCCTTCCCTTTCCATGGACGATCCGGATTTTGATCCGGAAAACTACTGGAGAGGGCCGGCGTGGGTTGTCACCAACTGGCTGCTTGCCTGCGGTCTTCTGGAGGCCGGAAAGACCGACCTTGCCGACGAGCTGTTCCTCGCCTGTCTTGTTTCTCTGGCCGACGGTCAGGTTGCCGAGCACGTCAACCCTTGCACGGGGCTGCCCGGAGGCAACATGGACTTCCCCTGGAGTGGGGCCCATATGCTGTGGATTCTCAGAAAGCGCCCTCATCTTCGCTCCAGGCTTCCCTTATGATTTCCGTCGGAATTGATGGCGGGGGCAGCACCACCCGGGCGGTTCTTTTGGCGGAAGACGGCACGGTTCTGGGGTCTGGAAAAGCCGGACCCTCGAGCATCGATACCGTTGCCATGGAGACCACCGTTGAGAATATCCGTTTGGCCGTTCGGCAGGCCCTGGTCGAAGCGAACTTCCCCGGTACGAGCCTCGCAGGTGCTGTCCGTGTTCTGGCAGGCCTGGGAGGAATTGTCACGGCTGAGGATTCCCGGCGTGTTGAGCTGGCCCTGGCCGGCCTGGCCTGGCCGCCTGCCACACGGGTCACCGTGCTCAACGACATGAAAATCGCCTGGGCTGGGTCCTTCGGTCTGAAGCCCGGAATCATCTGCATTCTAGGCACCGGTTCAGTTGCCTATGGAAGAAACGCGGCAGGAGAAGAAGGACGGGCCGGCGGCTGGGGGTACAAGGAAGGCGACCCTGGCAGTTCCTACGACCTGGGTCTCGGCGCCATCCGCAGCCTCGTTCGGGCGGCGGATGGGAGACTCCCCGAAACAGAGTTCACCCGGCAGGTTCAGCAGGCTTTGGAACTGGCAGAGGTCAGCGACTTGCCCCATCTGTTGTATCAGCAAGACCTGGGACGAACCCGCATTGCCGCGCTGGCCCCCCTGGTGACAACTTGGGCGGAACGCGGCGATCCAGCGGCCCAGAATTTGGTCGAGCAGGCTGCCGAAGAAGTCAGCCTGATGATCGCGACGGTGGGCCGACGGCTGTTTCCCTCAGCCCCCGAGGCTCCTGCCATTCCCGTTTCATTGGTTGGCGGCCTTGCCACGGGGTCGGAGTTTTACCGCAGCCGGATCGAAGGGAAACTCGGCCAGCGTTCTGCCTCTCTCGTACTTACCCCTCCGGAACTCAACCCGGTGATGGGCGCGGCCTTGTGGGCGAAAACTCACCCCGCCGATTCCCCTTCGCTGTAGATGGTGCTCCGATTCCGGCCCTGGTGCTTGGATTCGTACAGCGCTTTGTCGGCACGAGAAATCACCTGTTCCAGGCTGACATCACTGCCAGTCCGTTCTGTGATACCGCAACTGATGGATATCGTGAACGTCTCACCTGCTTCGTTGACCAAGGGCATCTCTTCGATGTGTTTTCGAATTCGCTCCGCCGAAAGCAAGGCCCCCTGAGTATTGGTGTCGGGTTCGAAGACAATGAATTCCTCCCCGCCATAGCGGGCAACGCAGTCGGTTTCCCTGAGAAAGCTGCTGTCGTGGAAGACCCCTGCCACGGCACACAAGACCTTGTCTCCTATGGGGTGACCAAAGCGATCGTTGACATCCTTGAAGTGGTCAATATCGAAAAGCAAAAAAGAAAGATGGCCCAGATTCGCATCAATCGCCCCCATTCGCCATTCGATTCGTCGGGACCGGGCAAACTCGCCCTCCAGGAGTTCCAGAAAGGCGCGTCGGTTGTAGATGTGGGTGAGAGGGTCGGTTAGGCTCAACCGGGTGATTTCGGCCAATTGTTGCTGGATCAGCAGTCTGGAGTCCTCGAGGTGTTTTTGAAACAGGAGTGAGAACCCGGCGATGTTTATCGTCCCCAAAATGACAGCTATAACAAAGCCAAGATCGGAGGGATGGCTGACTCCGCCAAGGGGTGCAAAACCCAGGATGATCAGGATCGCCAAAAAGGCAGAAAACCATCGGACACCCGTTCGGAAGCCGAGAAGCAAGAAGGTGAAGGAAGGGACAAGGGGGATCAAGACAATGGTAAAGAACTGGAAGTGCCAGTCCAAAAAGCCCGATAGACACATGACATCCATGCCAAGCAGCAGTACGACCACACTGGCCGTTTCTCGTTTGAAAAGATCACTGAGGAGCACGGCAAAGACGTAAGAGGCCAAACCGAAATAGAGGACAAAGGACAGGGGATGGCTCACGACATCGTACCCTGCGAACATCAGGAAGCCCCCGGTGACCAACACACCGCACAGGGAGCTGATTCTGACAAAGAGAGATTTTTTGATGCCGCCGAAGTCCTGTTGTTCGTTGTGTTGCTTGGTGTCCGAGGAGTTGTCCATTCTTCGAGTGTAACATGAGTATGGGAGCACCTCAGGCCGGTTCAAGCGCTTTTTTGAAGCAACTTGCCTCCCCGCCCCGTCAGGGGTATAGAATGGAGGCTATGCGAAAGATGGGACTGCCAGTACGGAAAATGGAACAGCATTACGTTTACAGGGACTATCGCCAGTGGCCCGACGACGAGCGCTGGGAGTTGATCGATGGGGTGGCTTATGCAATGAGTGGGCCTTCAACGGGTCACCAAGGTATCGCCATGGAAATGGGGAGGCAACTCGCCAATTTCCTGAAAGGGAAGGATTGCCGGGTGTTTCCGGCACCTTGTGATGTTTTTTTCTACCGCCTGCGCGAACAGGACGAAGACGACATCGACACGGTGGTTCAGCCCGACCTGCTGGTGGTTTGCGATCCCGAAAAGATTCGTCCCCGGGGCGTGTGGGGGGCTCCTGACCTGGTGGTCGAGATTCTTTCCCCTTCCACCAGCCGAAAGGACCAAAACGAAAAGTTCAACCTGTATCAGCGCTCCGGCGTCAAAGAATACTGGGTGGTGGACCCGGCAGGTCAGTGGATGCAACAGTACGTTCTAGGAGCTAACGGTCAGTTTGGTATCGAGGTGACCTTCGAGAAGAAGGGCACCTTGGAGTGCCGGGTTCTGCCGGGGTTCAACCTTTCGGTTGCCGAGTTGTGGCCCGCATGAACCGGTGAGAGAGGGTCCCCGTGGCGATTCCCCAGTCTTCCCATTATCAGACCCTTGACCTGACTCCCCAGGCAACGGCCGATGACATCAAGACCCGGTTTCGGCAACTGGCGCTGACCCATCATCCCGACCATGCCGGGGCTTCCGCCGAGGCGCAAGCTCGGTTCCTGGTGATTCTCAACGCGTGGAGGGTGCTGGGAGACCCTGTGGAGAGGGAGGCTTACGACCACTACCTGAATACCCGGCCGGCCGCCGCTCCGCCGGTCAAGAACCCCTCTTCTCGGCGAAAAACGTCCAAGGCCACGGCGCAGCAGTTTCACGACTCTCTCAATTCCCTGCTTTGGGATATTGAGGACCGTGTGACAGCTGCCCGGACGCTGGAAGAGCAGAAAACCCTGATGCGGATTCTCACCTTCTGGGACCAATGGATTCTCACCCCGGCGGGGTACGTCGACTATTTCATGGAAGCGCGGGGGCTTGAACGGCTCAACCCGGCGGCGTACATCGATTTCATCTGCCAAAGCCCCGTCCGCCTTACCCACTTTCCCTTCACCAGCGTCGCCAACTACTATTACGACGTCCGTAAGCGGATGAACCGCTATCTTGATAAACTTGGTAATCTTCCCTGGTTGGACCCGATTCCAGGAAAGTCTGTCCGTTTCATCGACGCGCTGCTTGAGGCTCAAAACCTCGCAGTCCATTTCCTGGGCGGCCGCGGGACCTTTGTTCCCAGCCACCCGGACTTTTTATAGGAGCTTCC
>JFJP01038449.1_pt1 | contig 17533 bp, 13 predicted proteins | sample 431651 | NCBI WGS metagenome assembly JFJP01 (sample SAMN02602958, study PRJNA72255) | Microbial mat metagenome, whole genome shotgun sequencing project. | biome: fresh water; feature: sink hole; material: water; isolation source: purple microbial (photo- and chemosynthetic) mats found in...
CGGACGAGGTTTGTGCAGTCGCCGGCGAAAGCAACGGCCTCGTCATCATTGCCGAAGAACTCCACCACCTCGGGGTCGAGCCCTGTCAGCTCGTTCATCTCGCTCACCGTAGCCGGGTTACGCAGTCCGCGGCAGTCGAAGACAAATCCGCTGCCGGTGTCATAGCTGACTGTTCTTCCCTTTACAAAAGAAAAACTCTCAATATTGATCCTGACAAGGTCCTGGTAATGTGCCAGAATCTTGTATTTTCTCTGGAGCGGAACCGCCTCTGATGCTTTTGTCAGTTCGGGAAGTTCTATCTGCACCGCATCGCCGGCAAGAAGCTCATTCATCAGTTCCACAGCAGGAACAATGCTCTCGGTAAAGGTGGGTTTGTTCTCATGAAGTCCCCGGAAGCCGAAAGCGCCAAGGGCCTGCATAAGCCTGACGAGGGTGAAGGCTCCGGAATATTTTCCGAGCGACTCCCTCGACTTTCCTGTAGCTGCGGCAAAAAGGTCAAGGTGGCGGTTGAGTGTCTTCTGCCTGATATGATCCGGTATATAGGCCTTTGCATCATAAACCAGCGAGGCAATGTCATAATGGGGAGCGCCCAGCCTGCCACCCTGGTAGTCTATATACCACGGTTTTCCGTCCCTGATCATGATGTTAGCCGTCTGGAAGTCGCGGAAAAGGAAGTACTCCTGGCCGGCATCAAGCAAAAACCGGGTAAGGGTCTCAAAATCACGCTCAAGCCTTGTCTCATTGAACGGGGCTGCTATCAGCTTGAGAAACATGTACTTATAGTAGTTAAGGTCCCATACTATGCTCTGACGGTCGAAACTGCGGTGAGGGTAACACAAAGACAGATCCAGTCCCTGTATACCTTCCGTCTGTATCCTTACCAGGTCAGCTGCCACAGTCAGGAAGAGAGCCTCGGTCTCCTCATTGAATCTTTCTTCTTCAGTGCGTTGAAAGAGCCATGTGAACAGGTTTGTGTCACCAAGGTCCTCAAGGAAATAGACCCTTTTGTCAGGATAGTAGACATATATCTCCGGTACCGGCAGTCCCTTCGACCTGAAGTGATTTGAGAATCCCACGAAGGCATCGTTTTCCTCACGGCTGGGGTTAAAGGCACCAATGACCTGTCCTTCCAGGTATGTCAGCCTGAAGTAGACTCTGTCAGAGCCCGACTGAGGCAGACGGGTTATGATCTCAGGTGGAGAGCCTTTCCATTTCAGGAAGGCCTTTTCAACAGTAGATCTTATATCCATCTCAAAGCCGGATGATTATCTTTTTGCGATAAAGAATGTATCCCAGTGCCCAGATGACTGTCACGAGCAATATCGGGAACAACAGGCTTGCCAGTTTCTGTTCCTGGAACAGCGGGCTGCAGACATGGGTGAAGATCCAGTTATAGAGCGAAACCTCCCCTATCTTGATTATCAACAGGGTCTTTGTGAGCATACCGGCAAGCACGTATGTAAAGAGCGCGTTGGTTCCGAAGGTATTGAAGAAGCCGGTCCATCCCCTCAGGTTCCATATATCAACTATCATGAACAGTAGTGCAAGGACCACCATCCCGATGCCACCGGCGTACAAAACATAAGAGCTGGTCCATATGGGTTTGTTGATCGGGAAGTATTCGCCCCACAGCAGTCCGGCGCCAATGAGCAATGCTCCTACAAATGTCAGCCATCCGACAGTCTTCCACGAGTTGCCTTTACTGGTTGTCAGTCCTCCGGCCATAAAGCCAAGCAGGACTGTCGCCGTTGCTGGCAGGGTGCTCAGGAGGCCCTCCGGGTCAAAGGGTATACCGAAGCCCTTGTAAAGATGGTTTTCGCCTATGACAGCCAGGTCAACCGTCCGTGCGAAGTTACCATCCAGGGAATATGGATCACTGCCTCCCAGGAAGTACATAAGCGCCCAGTATCCAAACAGTATCACGGCAGTGGCTATCCAGATATAATTCTTTTTGAGCAGAAGCACCAGCACTGCTCCCAGTCCCCATGCCAGTGCGATCCTCTGAAGCACGCCCATTATGCGCAGAGTATCGTAGTCGCGTATAAAGCGCGGGAAGATGTTCAGGAAGAGACCGACAGCAAAGATCAGTGCAACCCTCCTGATTATCCTGAACAGTGCAGGACCCGAGAACTCGAAGTTGAACTTGCGGAGCGAATACCACATAGCCACTCCCGAGATGAATAGAAATGACGGGAAGACCAGGTCAGTAGGTGTACATCCATGCCATGAGGCATGTCTGAGAGGTGCATAAACATGACTCCATGTTCCTGGAGTGTTAACGATAATCATGAAAACCACCGTCATTCCCCTGAATACGTCGAGTGACATTAGACGTGCCGACTTGCTGCCGGTGCTCTTGCCTGAGCTCTTTGATGCTGCCATAGTATTTTTATTAATTTCGTAAAAATAGCAAATTGGAACAAATCATCCGGAGAAAAAATAAGAAAGAAAAGTGCTATTTTTGATTTCTCCCAAAATCACGAATCCCATGAAAAAGTTAAGCTTATCACTACTTCTGACTATTGCTCTTTCCGTCCTGTTTACAGCAGAGGCCAGGGCCATTGAAAACAATGTTCCATGGCAAAAGTATACTGATGACAGAAGGATTGACAGCATTCTCAACACCATGACAGTCAGGGAGATGATTGCACAGCTGATCTGGGTGCCGGTCTGGGCTGCTGAGACGGGTGACAACTTCAGGCAGGTTGAGGATCTGGTGACGAAGCACGGCATTGGAGGTATTATTTTCTTTGAGGGATCGCGTGCAAGGCAGATCGAATTCACTGAGCGGATCAGTAAACTCACGAAGATTCCGCTAATCATTGCCCAGGATGCAGAGTGGGGAACAGGGATGCGACTCAGGGAGATTGAGGATTTTCCCTACCAGATGACTCTCGGTGCCCTGCAGGATGACTCCCTGATATACATGATGGGTGCTGCCGTTGCATGGCAGTGCCGCGATATTGGAGTCAATGTCAACCTCGCTCCGGTAGCAGATGTGAACAACAACCCCCTCAACCCTGTCATCAACTACCGGTCGTTCGGCGAAGACCCCGACAGGGTCTCCTCGAAGGCAGTGATGTACATGAAGGGTATGCAGGACAACGGTGTGATGGCGTGTGCCAAGCACTTCCCGGGGCATGGCGACACTGATGTGGACTCGCATACAGGGTTGCCGGTAATCAGGGGCGACCGCCAGCGGTTTGACACGGTGGAGTTGGTGCCTTTCCGGCGTCTCGCAGATGAGGGCATCGGCGCAGTCATGACAGCACACATCAATGTACCGCAACTGGATGACACGCCCCGCCTGCCGGCAACATTCTCGCGCAAGATCGTAACGGAGATTCTGCGTGAAGAGGTCGGGTTCAGGGGACTAATCCTTACCGATGCCATGAATATGGCGGGTGCCACGCTTACCTTCCCGTCAGGTATCGCTGATGCTGAGGCGCTGAAAGCAGGCAATGACATCATCGAATACTCCACCGATCCGTTGCGGGCCATTGATGAGATAGCACGCAGGGTTGAGAAGGGAGAGACAGCCATGGAGGAGATCACCTCACGGTGCCGCAAGCTGATGGCAGCCAAGCTGTGGCTGGAGAGCCGCAATGATACGGCATCAGGTGAGGCGTACAGCCTTAATCCCATGCCCGGAACGGCTCATCCTGCGCTCATCAGGGAGCTTTATTCCGGAGCCATGACATTGATAGAGAACAATAACAACCTGGTGCCGCTGGGGCGTCTTGACAGGATCAGGATTGCCACCGTGTCAGTTAATCTACTGGCAATGACCGAATTCCAGAAGATGACTGACAGGTATACCAACGCTGACCATTATTTTATTGATCCGGAAAATGAGCAGGGTGCTCAGTTTGTATTGTCAAAACTGAAGGATTATGATGTAGTTATTGCCGGTTTCTGTGCACTTGAGCAGAAGCCAGCCGGGGCATACGGTGTGACACCCGGGCTGAACACCGTTTTCAGGCAGATAGCAGGGCTTGGCAGATCAGCTGTGATCTGGTTTGGCAATCCGTACGGCATAGAGAGGCTGGACATGTCCGTAAAACCAACTGCCATGCTGGTAGCCTACCAGGACAACAGTTACACGCAACAGGCGGCGGTGCAGGTGCTCTTTGGCGCATTGGGGGCTTCAGGCAGGTTACCTGTGACCGTCAACGCCACCTATCCGGAAGGCCACGGGATAAAGACACCCGGCAGCATGAGGCTTCAGTTTGGCTTTCCGGAGAATGCCGGCATTTCATCTGAAAGACTAATAAGCAAAGTTGATTCAATAGTTCAATCCGGGCTCGACTCTCTGGCCTATCCGGGCTGCCAGGTGCTCATTGCCCGTAAGGGGATTGTTGTACTTAACAAATGTTATGGTTTTCACCTTTTTGATAGTACCGAGGCTGTAAAGGAGCATGATCTGTGGGACCTGGCATCGGTGACAAAGGTATCTGCCGCCACACCGTCACTGATGCTTCTTGATGACCGTGGCCTGTTTGATCCGGACAAGACCCTTGGTTATTACCTGCCCTGGTACAGGTTCTCAGATAAGGGCGATATGCTTCTACGCGACATGCTTGCCCACCAGTCGGGACTGCAGTCATGGATCCCGTTCTGGAGGAGCACCATTGAGGAAGACAGCACTTTCAGGCGGGGTATCTTCAGTGATGCCGGCAACAGGAAATTCGCCCTGCCGGTAACCGATTCACTGTATATGAACAGGCATTATCTCAAGGAGATGTTCAGGGAGATACGTGATAGTCCCAAGGGTCAGAAGAAGTACGTCTACTCCGACCTCACATTCATCCTTTCAGCAGAAATCATTGAGAGTCTGACGGATACAACTATTGACAGGTTTGCACCGGCGAACATCTACAGGCCTATCGGGGCGTTCAACATAACATACAATCCACTTCAGAAGTATCCCAGGGAGCGTATTGTTCCCACCGAATTTGATTCTCTTTTCCGCAAGCAGCTCTTAAGAGGAACCGTACATGACGAAGGAACGGCCATGCTGGGAGGTGTCTCGGGTCATGCCGGGCTCTTCTCCACGGGTAATGACCTGCTTAAGCTGGTGGAGATGTACCGCCGAGGAGGCGAGTATGGCGGTGTGAAGGTCCTCAGCAGTGAGGTGGTGAGAGAATACACCACGGTGCAGTTCCCTGAAAATGAAAACCGGCGTGCCCTGGGGTTTGACAAGCCATTGCTGGGGAACGACACTATTCCACCGGAAGAGGCTTATCCGTGTCATTCAGCCTCTCCTTCCAGCTTCGGGCACTCGGGTTTTACCGGTACTTTCATATGGATTGATCCTGAGGCTGAGATATCATACGTTTTCCTGAGCAACAGGGTTTATCCCACACGTAACAACAGCAAGCTCTCCGATCTCTCAATCCGTGGCAAGATACTGCAAGCCACCTATGATGCCATAATTAAATAATGTGCGATTTTCGATTCTCGATTTTCGATTGGGAGACTCTCAAAATCGACAATCGCAAATCGACAATCGCAAATAAAAAAAGCTGCGTTTCTGCAGCTTTTTTTGTGCCCAGGACAAGACTCGAACTTGCACACCCTTACGAGCACCAGCCCCTCAAGCTGGCGTGTCTACCAATTTCACCACCTGGGCAAAGAGTTTTGCGGTGGCAAATATAAAAAAAAAATCGAAACCGAGCATTGCCGAAAGAATTATAGCAGTTTAAATAGCTTCTGTTCAAGTGCGATCTTAACAATGACTGCAGTGTTACGGGCATCAGGTTGCAGGTCACCCGCCTCAATTCCGTTATGGCATTATCAGGCATGCCAGGTATATTCTGAAATAAGGAGACGTCTGATCTTGGCAAACCATCCTGAGATTCATCTCCAATTTGTCAGTACAATGATAATTAGTCAAACATTAAATAAATACCCCTTTTAGGGGATAGAATTGACATGTTCTACCTCCTACATTCGTATGACCAAATTTAATATGGCAACTGAAATTTAATTCAATAATAAAAACTCCTATTACTCATTTAAAAAAAAAATCATGAAAAAATTTATTCTGTTATGCACAATTCTTTTGTCCGGCTATTTTTTTATAGCTGATGCCCAGGTAATTCTTTCAATAGAGATAAATACCGGAAGCGACGATCTGAGAGGAGGCAATGATAACGTAAACCTGATAGTGCTTATGAAATCAGGCGCACTGATAAGGTTTAACAACCTGAATCTCAGTTCACGTCTTGCTGATAATTCAACCTATAAAAGTACCCAGATACTTACCTATTACAAGGTTGCTGATATCAAAGGATTTCGGCTTCAGACAACTCTGGGCGGTGGAATGGGCGGTGACAACTGGAACCTTAACCGCCTTACTATTTATGGCATTGCAAACAACGTGCCCACAAAGATGATTGATGTGAGCGGAAATCCATTGTTCAGGTTTACCGGAGATCAGAAGGAAAAGGATTTCATGTACACTCCAGCCGCTACCGCTACCTCAAACTCAACCTCAACCTCAGCTTCAGCTTCAGCTTCAACCCCGTCTGCGCCTGCAGTCATGACAAAGTTCAATCCTGACGTTCACGGGTTCAAATTCATCAACCAGTTCAAGAATATCTTCGTCAGCGGCATAGACTGGTTCACTGGGGGTCTGTGCGGAGGGATGAGTTATGCGGCTCTTGACTACTACAAGTCCGGGAAAAAAATCCCTCAGCAGTCATATATGCCTGCCGAAGGAATGCCTTTGCAGAGCTATCTTTATGACAGGCAGGTAAACTCAATAGTTGCGAATGTTGACAGATGGGCAGAATTGGGTGCTACCAACCTCTTCGGGGCACGTAACAGGGAATTCTTTAACTGGGGAATTCAGAACGGTTCCGGCCAGCTGGGCAGGCTGATGTCGTATATTGACAGAGGTGAACCGGTTGTCCTCGGGCTTTCCTCATGCGGTGACGGTTGCAGTGGTGATCACCAGGTAATAGCTATCGGGTACCAGCTTGGAAGGTATAAAGGTGATTTGGGGTATTATGCCGATGACCTTACTATCTTCGTCTGTGACCCTAATCTCCCCGGGAAGACAGTAAAGATGAGACCAAACTTCTCTCAGGGATATTTTTACTACCCGGAAGAGGGCAGCGATAAACGCTGGCGCACATATTTTGTTGATACAAAATACAGTCCGAAAACTCCTCCGGTAATTACGGATAATCCCAACGAAATAATCGTAACCTTCACGACAGGCAATGATGACTTGCGCGGTGGAAAAGACAATGTCAACTTTTTTATAGATGGTATTCTTCAGCCATCTGCCATCCAGGCAATAAGCATCAAGTTTTATAATGTGAACAACGGGAAACGCTGGATTAACGGCTCAATGCAGACAATCTCCCGTCCGCTTCCTGATTATATTACACTAAGCATGCTTAATACATTCCGTATCGAAACAAATTTCAGTGGAGGACTAGATGGTGATAACTGGGATTTGAATGGAATAACTATCTCCGCCCGCATAAACGGAGTGGTCAAGCAGCTTTACAAAAAGGAAGGTACCCCTATTGTACGATTTACCGGTGACTTTAAAAGTTATAGAATCCAATTCCAGCGAATCTCCAGATAGAACCGGGAGCAGAACCAGCCTGAAGGAAGGAAGGAAGGAAGGAAGGAAGGAAGATCGGAAATGATGGATGGAAGGAAAAGGCAGGTTGACGTGTTAACAGGAGAGCGGCAAGATGAGGTGAGCTGAATCAGAGACATATAATCTTTCAACGAGTCAGCTTAAAATGAAACTGCCCCGGACATTTAACCGGGGCAGTTTCATTTTCGTGCCCAGAACAGGACTCGAACCTGCACATCATTGCTGACACTAGTCCCTGAAACTAGCGTGTCTACCAATTTCACCATCTGGGCGATTAAAAGTCGAAAATCTAAGGTGACCTGTTAAGTCTTGCGGCTTTTATCTCTTGTCTTGTAACGCGGGTGCAAAAATAAAGATTTTTTCTTAATGAAATAGCCCTAATATGAAAATGGTAAAAAATATTTACCATGTTAAAATCCCGGTTCCAGCCGCACTCCGTTGGTCTCCTCGAAATACTTGAAGTAATAGTAAAGACGGCGCTCAAACTCCAGTCCGTAATCGATAAAAGGGTCATAATCCAGGTGGCTTTCGTAATTGCCCCTGTAACGCCTGGGGTTCATGTACCGATGATTCCATTCACTGACATATATCCTGTTCCTACTCTTGTAATACTCCAGGGAGTGCTCATGTGAAGGCTGCATAAGCAACCATGTTTCAAATCCCTGGTCAAAGACCACCAGTTCATATTCGGTGCTGTCAGATTCAGACTGTATCTGAAGATCTGCAGCTTCCTGACTGCTCCTTGGCGAAAAAAGGGCACAGGCCGGAAGGAATAAAAGCAATATGGCAAAATACTTCAATTTTTTCATTTCAATATCCTTTCAAGCTTTAAGTACTTTTAACCGAAAAATTTGTTTGTCAATATTATCCATCTACACTTTGTATCTATCTTTGACAGCTTAAAACCGTAAATGTTTTACAAAAATATTAAAAAGTTGAAAAAATGTTACGCGGTCAGTATGCGTTGCCATTTTAATGTTAAGCAGATTGATTAATAAGGCGGGCATATTGAATCTCTTTTTACTGTAGAAAATGAAAGTATATAAATTCGGAGGCACTTCAGTAGGAAGTTCTGAACGTTTCAGGGCTCTGATTCCTCTAATTAACGACGGCGGGTTGAAGATTGTAGTGCTGTCAGCCATGGCAGGAACAACCAATGAGCTGGTTGAGATATCCGGGCTCTTTTCGGCGGGCGACAGGGACGGGGCGACCCGCAGGACGGAGCAGCTGCGGGCGAAGTACCATGCGGTGGCCGGTGAGCTCTACTCTTCATCCACATGGTCAGAGAGGGCTCATGATCTCATTGACGAGCATTTCAACTACATCATCACCCTCTTTTCACGGGAGTTCAGCCGGCACAATGAGAAGCGCATCCTTGCACGGGGGGAGCTGATCTCCACAGCCCTGCTGCACTTCCTACTGGCTGAGGCCGGCATTGCCTCCTACCTCCTTCCCGCACTCAATTTTATGAGGATAGACAAGGATGGAGAGCCCGACTATTTCTATATCAGGGAGAACCTTAAGCGGGAGATGGCGGCGGTCAGGGATGAGATGATCATCATCACGCAGGGATTTATATGCCGCAACGTGTATGGCGAGACCGACAACCTGAGACGCGGTGGCAGCGATTACAGCGCAACCATCATCGGGGCAGCCCTGCTGGCCCGGGAGGTACAGATATGGACTGACATCAGCGGTCTGCACAACAACGACCCGCGTTATGTGGAGAACACCCGTGTTATCAGGAGCCTCTCCTTCGGGGAAGCTGCCGAGCTGGCATACTTTGGTGCAAAGATCCTTCATCCCTCCAGCATCAACCCCGCCCGCATGAAAAACATTCCAGTCAGACTTAAAAATACCATGGAGCCAGCTGACGAGGGCACTCTGATCACCTCCGAGTCCACCTTTGAAGAATACAAGGCTGTGGCTGCAAAGGACGGCATCATTGCCCTCAGGATCCGTTCTGACAGGATGCTGATGGCTTACGGTTTCATGAGACGCATATTCGAAGCCTTTGAGGCCTACAGGACCCCGATAGATATGATCACGACCTCAGAAGTATCTGTCTCCCTCACTATTGATGATTCTACCTATCTTGATGACATCATTAAAACACTGGGGTCAATAGGGGTTGTGGAGGTTGAAAAGAACCAGACGATAATCTGTGTAGTGGGTGACTTCCGGCCGGACAGGGTGGGATCAGCCCCGGAAATATTCGAAGCACTGAATGAGATACCCGTCAAAATGATCTCATACGGAGGCAGTGAAAACAGCGTTTCCATTCTCATCAACACCAGTGACAAGACACATGCCCTCAGGGCGCTCAGCAATAAACTTTTTTCAGAAGACTAATGTTCACCAAGGAATTAACGGACCGGCTCAGGAGAAACGAGACTCCTTTCTACTACTATGATCTCGACCTGTTGCGTGAGACTATCTCGGTGGCCTCAGGGGAAGCAGCCAACAGGGGGTTCAAAGTCCATTATGCAGTTAAGGCCAACTTCAACCCGGTGATCATGAAGATCATTTCCGGTTACGGACTTGGGGCCGACTGTGTCAGCGGCAATGAGATTGAGCATGCCATAAGCTGCGGATTCCCTGCCGCTGAGACTGTGTTTGCGGGGGTGGGCAAGAGTGACCGCGAGATAGAGACTGCCCTCAGGCTTGGTATAAAGTGCTTCAATGTGGAATCGTCAGCAGAGCTCGTTGTCATAAATGAGATTGCCGGCAGAATGGGTAAACAGGCCACAATAGCCCTGCGTATCAATCCCAATGTGGAGGCTCATACAATCCGCAATATAACCACGGGTACCGATGAGAACAAATTTGGCATAAGGATTCCGGAGCTGGAGAAGGTAACTGCGCTCTTTACAGAGATGGAAAATATAGTGTTCGGGGGAATGCATTTCCACATAGGGTCACAGATCACTGACCTGCATGTTTACCGCAACCTGTGCTCAAGGGTGAATGAGTTATGGGAGTGGTTCACCGACAGAGGGCTGGAGCCGGCCGACATCAACGTTGGCGGAGGTCTTGGCATAAGCTATGAGGAGCCTGACCGCTTCCCTCCCTTTGCCGATTACTTTGATGTCTTCAGAGAACATCTTGACAGTAAGATACGAAGCACTATCTCGTTTGAGCTCGGGCGGTCGCTGACGGCCGGCTGCGGATCGCTCATTTCAAGGGTTCTGTTTGTCAAGCCGGGTGCCGTTGAAACCTTTCTTATTCTTGACGCGGGCATGACAGACCTCCTCAGACCTGCACTGTACAATGCCTATCACCGGATAGAGAATCTCACCTCGAAACTACCGGTAAAGAAATATACGGTAGCCGGACCGATCTGCGAGACCACAGACACTTTCGGAAAGTTCATTGCCCTGCCGGAGACCAGGCGGGGGGATCTGGTTGCCATAAGGTCGGCAGGCGCTTACGGAGAGGTGATGGCCATGCGTTATAACATGCGTTCGCTGCCACCGTCGATCTTCTCTGATGATATTTGATATCAGGCAATAGGCATCAGGCAATAGGCAGTAGTAAAAAATAAGCATTACGAATTACGAATCAGTGACTTATCCTACAGTCGTGCAATCCATGTGACTAATTAATTTAGAACTTCACTATTGCCTACTGCCCACTGCCTACTGCCTTAATCTTAGACCTTTAGACAAAAAAAAAGCTGCCAGGGCAGCTTTTTTTGTCAGTCTTCTGTTACTTTCGCTTCAGCAACTTCTTCACCGGGTCGGATAGGTAAAGCATTATCAGGCCGAACAACAGTGTAAAAATACCCGATATCAGGTTAACGTTAATGTTCAGGGAGCGGGCGTACATCACGTCATTGCCCATGGTGGCCAGGCCGTAGATGGTTATTATCAGCCCGAAGATCGAGAACATCAGTCCAATAGGAAATCTTATATCTAACATGATCGTCGTTTTTTTTAAGGTTACCAGAACAAAATTGAGAGCACAATCATAATGATTCCGACTATAAGAGCAAGGAACCAGGGTCTGTTGTACCAAAGCACACCACTGTCGTCGAGTTTCTTCGTCATCGAATAGACGAGGCCGTCGAGTTCTGCATCTGTCTTTCCGCGTTTAGACAGCAGTGAGATAACTACTGTCAGAGAGGTTGCCACGGTAAAGGCTATTATGGCTGTCCAGAAGTTCTGTGCCATTTCAACCGGGTATGTATGGATTACCCCGAGCCAGCCGCCCTTGACAAGCGTGGTTGCCCCTTCGGGCTGGGTAAGGCCATGATGCACAAGAGCCAGGAGGAAGCCTGCAAGCAGGCCGGTGAATGCAGCATTGCCCGTTGACCGTTTCCAGAACATACCAAGGAATATCACCGCGAAGAGCGGGGCATTGATCATTGAGAAAATGGTCTGGAGGAAGTCCATTATGTTACCGAACTTACTTGCAATATATGCAGCTGCGATGCTGACCACCACTCCAACTATGGTAGACATCTTTCCGACCTTCAGGTAATGCTTGTCATCTGCCTCCTTGTTCCCTGTTGCGGGGCGGATATAGCTCTGATAAATATCATAAGTCCAGACGGTATTGAATGCCGAAACGTTCCCTGCCATTCCTGACATGAAGGAGGCAAGCAGTGCTGTTACGCCGAGGCCTAGGACGCCTGCGGGAAGATACTGTTTGAGCAGCATGATGATGGTATAGTCATAGATTGGCTGTCCGGCATCATTGAGAGGTAGTGCAAATCCTTTCAACGGATCATTCAGCAGCACCAGTGCAGCGATACCCGGAACGATGATAAGGAATGGGATGAACATCTTCGGTATTGCGCCGATGAGTGGCACCTTACGGGCTGCCGTCATAGATTCGGCTGCCATGGCACGCTGGACAATCAGGAAGTTGGTGCACCAGTAACCGAACGAAAGCACAAAACCCAGTCCTGCGAAGATACCGTACCATGCTACTCCAAGGGGGTTACCGGCTCCGGTACCGGTATATTTCCAGGTTGTGGTCCAGGTGTCAGCGGCAAAGCCCTTGCTCTCCACTATCGGAGCAAGGCCGGCCTGAAGGCCGTCCCAGCCTCCAACGTCTTTCATGACAAGGAAAGCCATGGGCAGGAGTCCGATAACGATGATGAAGAACTGAAGCACTTCGTTGTATATGGCGGAAGAGAGTCCTCCGAGATAGGTGTAGCCAAGGACAATTGCCGCCGAAGCAAAGAGTGACACATTGAAGTTCCATCCCAGGACATTTTCAAGGAGGAGAGCAAGTGCGTACATGGAGATACCCGATGCCAGCACGGTCATGATTGCGAACAGGATGGCGTTCAGTCCGCGCGTCTTCTCATCGAAACGAAGCTTAAGGTATTCAGGTACTGAACGGGCTTTGGACCCATAATAGAATCGCATCATGAAAAGGGCCAGGAAGACCATTGCCGGTATGGCACCAATCCAGTAGAAATGGGTGGTGAGCATCCCGTACTTGAGGCCAGAGCCTGTCATACCCATAACTTCAAGAGCGCCCAGGTTGGTGGAGATGAATGCCAGTCCTGCCACCCATGCCGGGATTGATCTTCCCGCCTCAAGGAAGGCAGAGGCATTCTTCATATACTTTTTCAGGGCCCACCCGATACCCAGTACAAAAACAAAATAGACTATCATTATCAGATAGTCTATTCCGCCAAGCGCGAATTTTGTATCCATTTTATTATCTCAATTAGGTTAGTGAACTCACAAACTTAACGAAATTTATTAAACGGTGTGGCTTGCGCGATTTTTTTGTTTTATCACCGGATTACTTCGTGGCTGTGGCTTTAGGGCTTCTTGACTTGATGGTAAGCACCTGGCTTCTGTCGCGTGTTGCGGCGCTCTTGGTTCCAGTATAATCAACCCATGCAATGAACTGGTTCAGCTCGTTTCTAAGGAGCTGGTCTGTCATGATGTACTGGATACCATTTACTTCATCCCTGAAGGCGAAGTTGTTATGGTTCACGTGCCACACATCGACATAATATACGCGGGGTTGCAGGTTGGTGAAGATCACCTTTCCGGAGGAGTTGGTAAAGCCCTCAACGACAAGGTTTGTCTCATTGTCCCAGTCGTTCAATGTAGGATAGAGTCTCACACTGGCGCTAGCAACGGGATACTCCTGATCCCACTCAAGGACCTCTACCTCAAGCATGGTTGGTGACATTACCTCAATATCGAGATAAGACCTGTCGACCATTCCTGAACTGGAGTACGCACTCAGGACCACTGTAAAGATGCCCGAGGCTGAGTAAGAGTGAGCGGGCTCGAAAGCGTCCGACCAGGTGCCGTCGCCGAAATCCCATTCATAATCAGTGGCGTTGTGTGAACCGTTGAAGAAGAGGATCTCCTCTCCTATCTCAGCCGTTATCTTATCCGAGAAGAAATATGCGTCGGGCTGTACGTCACATGAGCTCAGCATCAATGCTGCTGTTGCTACCGTTGAGATTAATATTCTTTTCATGACTACCGTTATTAGTGCTATTTCGTTAAATCCAAAATCTGTGCCAATTAATAATTTCAATGAATATGGGTATTAAGGGCCCGCCCTGCAAGCATCTTAACCTGCAGAAAAAAATATTATCTTTGCAAACTATTTAAAACAGCGTTTATGATCAGGATCACATTTCCGAATGGCTCAGTCAGAGAGTTCAGCAAGGGTGTAAGCAGTTATGAGATTGCACAGTCTATCAGTCAGGGGCTTGCCAACGAGGTTTATTCAGCCACTGTCAACGGTGAGTTGTGGGATCTCTCACGACCGGTGGAGACGGATGCCACGGTGAGGCTTCACAAGTGGGATGATGCTGAGGCGAAGCATGCCTTCTGGCATTCATCGGCCCATCTCATGGCAGAGGCTCTTGAAGTGCTGTGGCCCGGGATTAAGTTCGGTATCGGACCGGCTGTTGAGAATGGCTTCTACTACGATGTTGATCCCGGTGACGGCAAGGTGATTACCGACGCTGACCTGCCTCTCATTGAAGAGAAGATGAAGGAGCTGGCTGCTAAGAACAGTCCGATCAATCGTTCCGTGGTCAGCAAGAAGGAGGCGATGGAGCTCTTCACTGCCAAAGGTGATGAATACAAGACGGAGCTTATCTCCGAGCTTGAGGACGGGACCATCACCCTCTACCGCCAGGGCAACTTCACCGATCTCTGTCGCGGACCGCACCTTCGTGACACCTCGCAGATCAAGGCAATAAAGGTTCTCAGTCTTGCCGGCGCATATTGGCGTGGCGATGAGAAGAGGAAGATGATGACGCGCATCTATGGCATCACCTTCCCCAAACAGAAGCTTCTTGACGAGTATATGGTGATGATTGAGGAGGCCCGTAAGCGCGATCACCGCCGTATAGGCAAGGATATGGAGCTGTTCGCCTTCTCACCAAAAGTAGGTATGGGCCTGCCGCTCTGGCTTCCCAAGGGAGCTGACATGAAGCAGAGGCTCATCGATTTCATGACCAAAGTGCTGAAAACGAGAGGCTACGTTATGGTCTCCACACCGCACATCGGGAACGTCGACCTCTATAAGACCTCAGGTCACTTCGAGAAGTATGGAGCAGACTCATTCCGCCCGATAACCACCCCACAGGAGGGTGAGACCTTCATGCTCAAGCCGATGAACTGTCCGCACCACTGTGAGATCTATAATGCCACGCCCCACTCATACAAGGAGCTGCCGATAAGGATGGCTGAGTTCGGGACCGTTTACCGCTATGAGATGAGCGGCGAGCTTCACGGACTTACAAGAGTGCGGAGCTTCACCCAGGACGATGCACATCACTTCTGCCGTCCTGACCAGCTTAAGGAAGAATTCAAGAGCATCATTGACCTGGTGCAGTATATCTTCAAGATAGCTGGCTTCAACGAGTTCACGGCACAGATATCCCTTCGCGATCCGTCGAACAGGGATAAGTACATTGGCACTGACGAGAACTGGGAGAAGGCTGAGCAGGCTATAATCGAGGCCGCAGGCGAAAAGAACCTGACCACCACGATCGCCATTGGCGAGGCGGCGTTCTACGGTCCAAAGCTGGACTTCATGGTCAGGGATGCTATAGGACGAAAGTGGCAGTTGGGGACCATCCAGGTCGATTATAACCTGCCGGAGAGGTTCGAGCTGACTTATAACGGCAGCGATAACCAGAAGCATCAGCCTGTAATGATACACAGGGCTATCTTCGGTTCAATGGAACGGTTTGTGGCTGTACTCATCGAAAATACGGCAGGGAAATTCCCTCTCTGGCTGACACCTGATCAGGCCGTAGTGCTGCCCATCAGCGAAAAATTCAATGATTATGCAAAAACTATTTTTAATCTCCTTAATAATTCCGATATTCGCACCCTGATTGACGACAGGAGCGAAAAGATCGGTAAGAAGATAAGGGATAATGAGTTAAAGCGTATCCCATACCTTCTGGTGATAGGTGAAAAAGAGGTTGAAGCCGGTACGGTTTCTGTCAGAAGGCAGGGTGAAGGCGATAAGGGAGTGATGAAGCCGAAAGATTTTATCAGCCTTGTCAGGGAGGATATCTCGAAAGAGATTGGCAACTAAAAGATTGATTTTAAACATAGTATTAATTTAACTGGAGGACAAGACAATAGCAGGACCGACTTATTTCAGGCCCAGGCCAGGAAGAAAACCCGAACCGGAACACCGGATTAACAACAGGATCACAGCCAGAACGGTAAGGGTTGTGGGCGAAAACATCGAACCGAGGGTCATGGATCTCGGCGAAGCCCTTAGACTCGCCGATGAGATGGAGCTTGATCTTATTGAGATATCTCCCAACGCTGAACCACCTGTCTGTAAAATCGCTGATTACCAGAAGTTTCTTTATCAACAGAAGAAGAAACAAAAGGAGATAAAGGCCAATGCATCCAAGATTGTGGTTAAAGAGATACGTTTCGGACCCAACACTGACGATCACGATTACAACTTCAAGTTGAAGCATGCAATCAATTTTCTCGAAGAGGGAGCGAAGGTAAGGGCATATGTATTCTTCAAGGGACGATCGATACTTTTCAAGGACCAGGGAGAGAAGCTGCTGGCACGTTTTGTGGCCGACCTTGATGAGTACGGGAAAGTTGACCAGACACCAAGACTTGAAGGGAAGCGAATGATCATCATCCTCTCACCAAAGAAAAAGAAGTAGTAATTTATTTTATACACATATATATAACATGCCAAAAATTAAGACAAATCCGGGTGCAAAGAAGAGATTTTCTTTGACCGGTACAGGTAAGATCAAGCGCAAGCATGCATTCAAGAGTCACATCCTTACCAAGAAGTCAACCAAGCGTAAGAGGAATCTTACATATGGTACTCTCGTGGACAAGACAGATGAGAAGAATGTTAAGCTTATGCTCGGTCTGAAGTAGTTACTTTGACCTGTCAGCGTGATAATCAATTGAATTATTAACCTGGGTGTGAAGCTTAAAAGACCTTAATAGGCGCTTACATCCGAAAAAGAAAAAAGAAAATGCCAAGATCAACAAACGCACCAGCATCAAGGGCAAGAAGAAAGAAGATCCTCAAGCAGACCAAGGGGTACTTCGGCAACAATGCCAATGTTTACACCGTTGCCAAGAACGTTCTTGAAAAAGGGCTGGGTTACGCCTACCGTGACCGCAAAGACAAGAAGGGACAGTTCAGGGCGCTATGGATCCAGAGGATCAACGCCGGTGTACGCCTTCACGGAATGAGTTATTCACAGTTTATCGGCGGGCTTGAGAAAAAGGGGATCTCCCTCAACCGCAAGTCCCTGGCCGACCTTGCAATGAACCACCCCGAAGCCTTCAAGGCAATAGTGGATAAGGTAAAAGACTAACAAAAAAGCGGGCAGGACCCGCTTTTTTTATTGTCGATTGTCAATTAAGAGTGTTCAAAATATATAGTGTTCTTTGACATTTTGTAAAA
>JFJP01027183.1_pt1 | contig 17532 bp, 16 predicted proteins | sample 431651 | NCBI WGS metagenome assembly JFJP01 (sample SAMN02602958, study PRJNA72255) | Microbial mat metagenome, whole genome shotgun sequencing project. | biome: fresh water; feature: sink hole; material: water; isolation source: purple microbial (photo- and chemosynthetic) mats found in...
TTTTTTATTAAAAACCACATAATTTTATATGTTTTTTAATATAATCTTACGGTTTTCTTTCTTGCATTCGATCAATCCGAATTCATTTTCATCAAGAGTATATAAAGAAGCTGTTGCAAATATTTTTTCTTCATAATGCGTTTGTTTTGCTGCATAAATCAATGGATGAAGCACATAATTCAATCTACAACCTTTATTTAAATATTGCAAAACCATTAAAAATGAATAAAATGACTCGTATGCTTCATTAATCTTTCATTCACTTTGAAAGTCGATCCATCGAAATATTGAATCACTGTTGATTGAGACTTAAAATTATGGTCTTTGCAATTGCTTAATGCCTTTTTTAGGTTTGGGGGTAAAAAGGAACAAGTGTGGGGAGGGATGCCATCTATTTTATGGAAGAAAAGCTTTCCCATCATCTTGTAGTCATTCTTCTCATAAATTCCTAAATGAGGGATTGACTCAATTCCGAGAAACACATTTTTATTTTCTGGTACTTCCATAAATTTTTTATTTTTTTTGATGAAATATTTAAATTCTTTAATTTTTTTTTGACTCTTTTTTATTTTTCTGATAAAATATTAAATTTTTAATGTTTTTTTAAAAAAAAAAAAAAAATTTTCTCAATTTTTCAGCAATTTACATTTTTTTTTTAAATTAACATAATTTTGAAAAACAATAAAAAAAATACCCAAATCTAAACATATTTATAAAATTAAAAAAATGGATAAACCCTACGATCTCTTAATCCTCTACGCTTCTCAAACCGGGAACTCTCAATATTTATCTGAAACTCTCTTCCGAGACTGTTTTAAACACAACCTAATCCCGCGAATTCTTTCAATTGACAATTATAATATTTCAGATCTTCCTAATGAAAAATTCATCATATTTCTGATTTCAACCACAGGCCAAGGTGAAGCTCCCTCTTCAATGCTTTCATTTTGGAATTTTTTATTGATGAAAGACCTTCCAACTGATGTATTAACTGATTTAAATTTCACAATATTTGGGCTTGGTGATCGTGTATATCAGCAATTTAATGCAATGGCAAGGAAATTATATCAAAGATTATTGCAATTAGGAGCTAAAAACTTTCATGAAAGGGGGCTGGGGGATGATTCAAATGCTTTGGGTTATTATGCAGAATTCGAACCATGGTCTGAAGGGTTATGGAAATCATTACAAAGGGAATTTCCAAAGAAAAAGGTGTTGTTATCTGAAGAAGAGAGTCGAAAAAGTGAACATGAAAAGGAAAAACCGAAATATATTGTTGAAATTATAAAGGAAAATGCAGAAACTAATGAAGAAAGCGAACAATATCTAAAAAAACCTGCTAATTGTGTTGAATGGAGCTGTTGTTATAAAAATAAAGCAAAAAAAATGAAATTACTAAGAAAAGATAATTTGACAAGCGAAAATTATGAACAAAAAGTTGTTAATTTACAGTTTGAAACCCCTAAATGCTTAGAATACTCACCTGGGGATATTATATGCATTCAACCCAAAAACGACATGGAATTATGTGTTAAATTGGCTAGTTTACTTGAAATTAATTCTGAATCTTTTGTGAAAATTACTCCTAATCCTTATTATTATGGGCAAATCGAGAGAAATTTCCCAGAAATAATTAAATTAAAGGACTTATTTGAGAAATTTTTGGATATTTCAGGGTATCCTACACGATATTTCTTCAAGATTTTGTCTTATTTTACAGATGATGAGCTACATAAAGAGAAATTGCTTGAAATGGGTTGTGGGAAAAAGGCTGAAAATATCGAGGATTATTACAATTATTGTGTGAAAGAAAGAAGAAATGTTTATGAGATCCTCTTCGATTTCAAAACAGTCAAATTACCGTTAGAATTTCTCATAGAATCAGTTAATTTACTCAAATCCAGAGAATATTCGATCTCAAGTTCTTTAAAACATCAAGAAAATCAGGTAATTTTCAAAGAATTTCTTATAAATTTCTTTTGTTTTAGTTGAATATCACAGTGGCATTAGTTGAATATAAAACGCCTTTTGCAAGGAGAATTGAAGGAACATGCAGTAGATATTTAAAGAGTATTCAGCCTTCAGAAGATGTTTTAGTCTGGTTAAAAAAAGGCTCTTTAATTTTCCCAAAAAATCTGCAAGAACCTATCATTATGATTGGACCAGGTTCATTTCTTTTATTTTATTTTTATATATATATAAATATTTAGGAACGGGAATAAGTCCTTTTATTGGATTTTTAGAAGAAAGAGAAGTTGAAATAAAGAAATTTATCAAAGAAAATAAAGAGAAAAACGTTGATCCTTTTAATACTATTATGATCTTTGGCTGTAGATATATGCAAAAGGATTTCTTACATCAAGATTATCTAAAGGATTTAGAAAAAAAACAATATATCACACTCTTAACCGCATTTTCAAGAGATCAGAACTCGAAAGTTTATGTTCAACATAAGGTGAAGGAAAATGGCAAAGAAATGGCTACTTTAATATTAGAAAATTTAGAGAATATCAGAATTTTTATTTGTGGAAATGCCAAATATATGCCACAACAAGTGAAGGATACTTTTATTGAAATATTGGCTGAGAAAATGGGAGACGAGCATGCTGCGAAAGCTTGCATCAATTCTTTACAAAAGAAAAAACAATTTCAAATCGAAGCATGGTAAAAGTATAATTACTGGAAATTTTTATTGAATTTAATTTTCTATTTAGTGAGTTTTTTTTTTTGTCTAATGATTCAAATTTAAAAAAAATTATAAGTGTCTTTTTAGTTATTTAATTAATTCATTTTGAAATTTTGAAATTTTTTTTAAAAATTTTGAATTTTCATAATTTTTTTTAATTTTCGACAAAAATTGATTATAAACAAAACGGAAAAATAGCTGTTTTAATCTAAAAAAACGATCATTCTTAAAATTTTAACCCAAAAACAATATTCCTAACTCTTATTAAAAACAACAAAACTCCTCCTAAACCCTTTGATTTTAACCACCATGCGCAATATCCGATCCTGTTCTCTTTTTGTGATACTTCTTTTCACATTTCAAACCTTATCCTCTTCTTTTTTCGTGGATAAAAAGCCTAAACTCTTATCAACTTCAGTTCTCACACCCCCAGGATCTCCAAATAAAGCTCCTATTATTTCAAACCTTCAAGTTTTCAAAAGCAAATATGTTATTGATGACGTTTTGACATTAATGCAGAGTCTTGTTGATGCCACTCAGAATGAAATCACCACTTTGAATTCCGATTGGTTAGTGTCACAAGCTGAAAAAACTACTAGTTTAGCAGCTATTATTAATGCTTTGAATACACAAAATCAAACTTGTTTGACTTATTCAGATAAAATAAATGAGTTGAATAGCACAATTAACGACTTACAAGAAGACATTGATGGTCGAAATCAGGATATATTAAACAATCAACAGAAAATCGATAATTTATTATCAAGTCGCTGTGAGTCTAATGGCAAATACATCACTTCTATTAAAAACAATAAGAAACTCCTGAATTTAATCGCGATTCTTCGACTGACTGTCAGTCAATTCAATGAGACTTTGATACAAAAAGAAGCTTATGAAACAGTTCATCGAAAATTGGTGCTTATTCTTCAGAGATTTACCCTCAAAAAACAAACCAAAAACTTTTTACAAAGTCGTCAAGAAGTTCCTGATGTCCAAGAGCGAACTGGTTTATAAACCAAAAAAATTAAATAATAATTTAATTTTTATTGTAATTTAGAAGAAGAAATAGGCACTGGTTATGTTGATAATGATCAAGAGGAATTAACTCTTGATTCTTTTGATTCAGAAACTGTTGGCGATAGTTTGCAATCAGTAAAAACAAGACTTATTCAAATTTTGGATGAGATGCAAACAGACGTCGAAAACGATATGACGACTTATGAAGCCAATGAGATCGATTCTAATGAAAAGGCTGCTGCTGTGAAACTGAACCTTGATACTGAAAACACTTATCTTGCAAATAAAATCCTTCAATTACAAAACGAATTAGAAGTATTGCAAGTGGAATTAGCCAATCAAATACAAGAACTTACTGATTGTTCAACAGGCACACAATCCTTTGATACCTCTTATGAAGCTGCCAAAAAGGATTTACAAGATGCCACGAACAATTATAATGAGAAAATAGCCAAATTCAATGAAGAACTAGCAGCTTTCCAAGAAGTGCTTTACATTTATCAAAGCGAAGTTGCTTCGGTTTCTGAAGAATATAAAGCCAGAACTGAAGATTATGTTGATGATCAAACGTTCAATAATAGTACAACGTTCATTGAGCGTGTCATTTATAATGTTGAGGCTTCAGCCTAAAAAATTAACTCTTTAAACAAAAGAAAAATTACGAAGAAAAAATTATTCGTTTTTAATTTAATATAAAAAAAGCGCTTTAATTTTCAAATCAGCTTTTTTCTGATGAAATTTAGAATAGATTCTGATTGTTATTTTCCGAAAAAATAGAAAAATTAACAAAAACTTCATTTCAAATCAAAATAAAAAAAAACTTAAATAAATAAATCGAATCCTTTGTCTCAATGAAACCTGTTCCAGTAGTTGAAACACCTGAAATGACAGGAGTAAATCCCTCTTTTTTCTCCTTTACTTTACTTTATTACATTTAGACCACAACAATGGCTTTTATTTTTGATAAAGGAGTCATCGTCGGAGCTGATTCTCGAACCTCATCTGTAATAAAAGCCTTATAAACTCTTAATTTTCTTCAAAAAAGGGCACATATATTGTGGATAGAGTCTCTGATAAATTGGAGTTCATTCATGACCGAATCTTTTGTCTGAGATCAGGAAGCTCAGCAGATACTCAAACCGTCGCAAAAATCGTCCGTAACTATTTGACTTATCATAGGTATTTCATAATAAATGAGTTTTTAATGGAGTTTCAAATGAAATTCAAAGACTTTCAATACAATTTCTTCGCATTTATATAATATTTATATTTAGTATCGAATTAGGCAGACTGCCTCAAGTCAAAACTGCAGCAAAATTATTTTCACAGATACTCTATCAAAACAAAGATTACCTTGAAGCCAGCATTGTTGTCGGAGGTTGGGACCCTTATGACGGAGCTCAAGTTTATAGTATTCCACTTGGAGGTACTGCCATACCAAGAAAATTTGCTACAAGTGGGTCCGGAAGCTTGTTTATTTATGGATATTGTGATTCTAATTTCAAAGAACAATTCAGTGTAGAAGAAGGAAAGAAGTTTGCAATCAATGGTTTATTTTAAAGAAATTTATATAGGGATTTAATGGGGAATTTTTCATAGCAATTTCCTTGGCCATGAGTCGAGATTCTAGTTCTGGAGGAGTTATTCGATTGGTGAGCATCACAGCTGAAGGGATTAAGAGAGAGTTTATTGATCATAATTTGTTGCCTTATAGGGATTGAGGAGTTTGAAAAATTGATTTTTTTCGAATTTAGTTTAAAATAGAAGAAGAAACTTTTTTTAAAGAAATACATTTTTTTTTTAGAGGTTTAGCAAATTTTTAAAAATAATAATAATTTTTTAAAAAAATGATGTTTTTAAACTATTTTGACTCAAATAATAAAAAAAAAAACTTAATTTTTTTCAAAAACAATACATATTTTCAAACAGTTTTAATTTTCCACCATTGTTTTAAAAAAACCAAAAATTTGCAATGCAACCCAAGCCTTCCAACCTGCAAAAGTCCTCCTTTCTTCCTCAAATTTCCACTACAACTCATCCAGGCCCTCAACGAAGCACCAATTTTTTTCCAAGTTTCATGAACAAAACCCAACAAATATCCAAATCTCATTCCTTGGACAAATTTAACAATTCCTGTACAGATTTAAAGCAGCATTCCTTTATAAATCCCAAATCCCTAAAGAATCTTTCAAACAATAGTCCTATAGATATAACACCTTCTGAGATCATTTTTCGTGATATTCAGATCAATCAAACCTATGAAATGTGTATATATGTACGTAATCTTTCTAAAATCGTGAGAAGAATCAGGATTTTCCAGCCTCAGAACAATAAATTTCGTTGCGATTACGAAATGGCTGGAGCTATAGCAGCCGGTTTAGCTATGAAATTGACTGTTAGCTTCGAAACAACAACTCTAGGTGATTTTCACGATAAATTACGAATCATTTCTGATGATAATGTCACTTTGGAGGTCGCTTTATCAGCTTATCCCATGCAAAGTCAAGTCATTTTCGAGCCATTTATCAATTTTGGCTTCGTGAAGACCGGCACTGAGAAAACTGAGAAGGTTTTCTTTAAAAATGAGGGGAAGACCAATGGGAAAATTGAGTTGAAAGTCGATAAAATGCCAGATTTAACGCTAGACCCTGTTTTTTTCACTTTGTCTCCAGGTCAAGAGAATTTCGTCAAGGTTAAATTCAAGCCAAAAGACGCTGGAATTCTAAGGGGAAATATTGATGTAATTGTTGATGGAGGCCAGACTTTTCAGAAGAATATTGAAATTAATGCAACATCTGTTGAATTTAATAGATTTCTCATCGATGAAACTGGAAATCTAACAAGAAGTCTTGATTTCGGGACAATTTATTTCGGACAGCAGAAAGAAATTAAGACTTTTCTGGTCAATAATACACCGAAAAGCTTCAATTTTAAAGCAAATTTCAGACTAGGTTTCCAAAAAGAAGGAAATTTGGATAATTTCCAGACTCCGAATGAGGTGGGGTATGAACAAACTGAGAAAATTGTCAGTTGTTTTCCAGAAGAAGGTGTCATTGAATCATACAGTCAAGTATGTTTTATTTAGAAATTCTTTAGAAAAAAACTTCATTAATTTTCTTATTATTTTTAAAAGTTCTTTTTTTTTGAATTTTTATAAATTCATTTGATTTTTATTAATTCATTTGAATTTTTAAAAATTCATTTGAATTTTTATAAATTCATTTGAATTTTTATAAATTCATTTGAATTTTTATAAATTCATTTGATTTTCTCATAATAAATAAATATTTCAATTACTTTTGAATTTGAATTACTCATATAAATTAATTTATTCTAGAGAGAAATCCTGTTCAAATGCAAGCCAAAACTCAATGATAAAAACCTCACATGGACCCGAACATATGCAATGAGTAAAGAAGAGCATGAGATCCAGCATGAAGAATTCGATTATTCAGCCTCATTCGAATTCGATAAAGAGATCGATAATAACACTGTCATCAGTCTTTCGATTTTGGGCATTTGTCCAAAGATTAAACTCTCCTTGTATTCCTTTAATTTCGCAGAATGCCCATCTTATGACCATCGTGATATCCAATTCGAGATTGAAAACCGCAATGAAGAGCTCCCTATTGAGTTTTCTTTTGAAAGAATATCGTCTTTTATGGTGACTCCTAATAAATCTTTTCTAAAACCATTAGAAAATTGCGAGCTTGTGGCCAGTTTTTGTCCCAAAAACCTCGGAAATTTCAATATAGACCTTCATCTTTTCCTATTTAAAGGACAATATAAGATTCCCTTGAAGTTTTCTGGAACTTGTAATACAATAATGGAGAAAATGAAGAAAAATAGAGGTTTAGAATCATTGCCTGAAAGTTTTATTGAAGAGAAGAAATTTCTTCAGGATGATAACGTTTCTGATGTTTTGCCTTTGAAATCGAAAAAAATCAAAGAGAGAATGCTATTATCGTGGCAATCGCTCGCAGGTTCCCGAGAATTAATAGAGGATATCTATAAGCAATTCTCCGATAAATACTTCTTATCTGCAAATCCTGAAGAAATGATTTATAAAGAAATTAACAAAAAAGTTTATAATGATTACATGAAAAGTTCACGTTTTGATCGTAATAATCAACTTCAACAGAAGAAACTCAATGATAAAATGCTCGAATTAAATGAAAAACTTAAAGAATTAGGGTTAATTCATCCCGAAAGATATGCAAATGATCAATCAGATGATGAAATGAAGGGTAAAAATAAATATGATGCTCCTATTGATCAGGAGTTCTTCTTCGGATTGCGACAAGCAGGCGATAATGATCCAAAGCTCGGCCTTCCTGAGACAAAAGATAATTTATATGTAATAAAACCAATAGCTCAATATGAGCCTTTAAGTGTCACACAATCATTGAGTTTTCAACCAGATCCTAATGCCCCTTTAAAGAAGAAATACCCAGCAGAAGCGAAATCTCATAAAGAAATCAGGGATTCTACTGCTGAGTTAACAGGAGAAATGCTCCAAAAGATCTTTGCTGGGCCCAAAATCATTGATTTTGGCATGGTTTTCGTGAAAAGCACAAGTGTAAAGACTTTTACAGTCAGGAATGATTTGAGAACTGCGATAATGGTGAAATTAGAAGTGAATTATGAAGAGCTGAAAAAGAGCTATTCAAAGCCACAAGTGATCCCACCAGGAGAGATCGCGACATTTGATATAGCTTTGAATAGTCATCGAACCGAAGAATTTCGTGGAACTATCAAATATATTATAAATAATAAATATACCTTTGAATTTTTAGTCACTGGATTAATTGAATTAGTCACTTTAGAGCCAGAATTCACTAGTCTGAAATTTGCTTTTGACGATAATAACGATATGGAAGTCGCTCATAAAATCTGGATCAAGAATAAAGGCAATTCACAAGGACATTTTCGTTGGTATTTGGCTGAAAATAAGGTGTTTTCTGTCGAGCCTAAAGAGGGCGATATTCCTGCTTTTGGGAAATTAGAAGCCAAAATCATTTATAAACCTTCAGTTACTGCTGCAGGAAAGAATGAAGAAGAGAAATTGATCATGAAAGTCGATGATGGATTTGAACAAATGATCAAATGTTCAGGTTTTGCGCCTGATTCAAAATGCATTTTCGTCGAAAACTCACTTGATTTGGGAGAAATACCCGTTTGTGAGGTCAGAGAAGAACATATTCAGATCAAAAACTCCTTTAGACATCCCACGGTTTTCAGAGTGCAAACGGAAAACTTACCACCTTTTACCAAAGTTATTCCTGAACAAGAAAGATTGGGTTCAGAGGAAACCAAATATTTAAAGGTAATTTTTTTATTTGAAATAGGTGTTATTTTCTTTTTAAAATTGGAAGATTTTCCAAAAAAATAAATTTCTTTAAAAAATGATTATTTTCCTAATTTTTTTTCCTTTGTAATAAACTAAAAATAAATTTTTTCAAAGGTGGTATTCTCCTGCAGCAAAGAAATCCAAATCAAAGAAGGTACAATAGTGATAAGCATTCGTGGAGGTCGTTCGATAAAGATGCCTTTCTCCGTTACAACAATCATCCCTCGTATCGTGATCTTACAAGATGAGCTCAATTTCGCAGGAATCACAACGCTCGGTAACCCCGGCAGTCTTGAAATGACCATCAGTAACGAAGCCACTATTCCTGCCACTTTAATTCTAGATCTTCGTGAAAAAGAAGAATTAGAAGTAGAAGGTGTTGAATGTTTGAATATCGAATATATCAAGAAAACAGAAGAAGATGATGATGAAGATATTGGTTTAATAAGCATTAATGAGATAGAGGATACTGGCAAATCACCTGAAGAACTTGCAACACTTAATAAAAAAGCGAATAATGCTTCTGAACTGGAAGATGATGATGATGATGTGTCTGATGCTTCAGAAAGTGTGATTGAAGAACATAAATTCACATCTAGACATTACAAAATCCCCATAAAGAAGCAAAGCATTATGAATTTCCATTTGAAATTCACACCAAAAGATGTAAAGAATTACTCATTTGAACTGCCGATCACTTTAGAAGGCTATGGAAAGCTGGAAACTATGACTAGATTGGTGAAATGTAAAGGATTGACGCCGAAATTGCTGATAGATCCCAATATTATTGATTTTAAGAAGAAAATCATAGCAAATGATAAGTTTTTACCCACAGTTTTAGAGATTTCTTTATCAAATCCTGACCTTTCAGCGATTCAATATACAATAGATACTTCAGAATTAGATGATAAAAAGGTTTTCACCATTTTCCCTTCTGAAGGGACAATAGAAGGACACGGGACAATAATTCTTAAAGCCAGTTTTAACCCTTACAAAGAAGAAACTTATGAGAAAACTGTTCCTTTATACATAGATAATGATAAGAAAAGATCGTATTTAGATATTCATTTCAAAGGCATTGGAGCCTATCCGAAATTAACTTTCGATAAAAGAGAAGCTATTATGCCCATAGTTCCTTTAGGAGTTCTGACCAAATGCCAATTCAAAATTCTCAATGATGGATATGAAAATCTGACATTAAAAGAGAATTTCGCAAATGATTTCAATGGGAATTTAACGATAAAATACCTCGAAGGAAAAAACCTTGGTGTCACGAAGAATAAGATCAAAGTCGAGGTTTCTTTCATCAGTGAAAAGCCATTTTCTTTTACCACCAAGCTAGATTTCCTTGATAATGAACGTTGTTCTTATGCAATTCCTATATCTGCGACATGTGATAATTGTCTTTTGACGAATTATTCATATTTTCAAAGAGCTGCAACAAATGAATATAAGATTATTTGTGAAGAAAACAAGCCGATTAGATTACAAGAAGATTTTTCGGAAGGAGATTCTGAGCGAAATTCAAAAAAACATAACGCCGGAATGCTAGGTTCAAAGGCTGGTTCATTGTTATCTTCCAAATCCTCGAGATCTGCCTTAGGATATATCGCGATTCCTATTCATTTATTAGAGAAATCAAATGAAACTATCGTGAAATGGCTCAATCATTTCGCTTTAACCTCTACAATACAGATTTTTCCCAATGATATCATTATTAATAATGGCAGTCATATCTTCGATTTAATGGCTTATTTAACTGGAAAACAGTTGAATTTTAAGGCGAAAATAGACGTTACTATGAAAAAAGCTGATAAAATGAAAGCGACTTTGAAACAATATGAAGCTTTAATTGATTATTTAAAGCATCAAGGAGCTTTTCTTAGCACTATTCGACCTTATTATCTTTTAAGTTTCCAAGATTATAATCTCTATGTAAAGGCTTTTCCTAATGAATTTGTGAATCATTCTGCTTTGAGGTTCAGTGAACAGCGATTTCGTTATCTTTCTATGGATTGTTGGATTAATTTATTCTTTCAAATCATGAAAATCTATTATTTGAACAAAATCACCATTAAATCTATTAAAAATCTTCCAAATATTCCTCAAGATAAACTAGTAATTCCTGATTATTACTTAGATGGTAGCAATATTTATTCAACTGCTGAAAATCTGTTATTACGATGGCTGGAATTATATACTGAACAGATGAGTCCTGTAACTAAACCTCGTTTACAGAATTTTAGTGTTGATTTAAAGGATTCTTTGTGCTTTTTATACCTTTTACAAGTATATATTGGCCCTTCTATTAATAAATTCAATACAAATTTGAAGACAATTTGCAAGAATGAGGATGATTATACGTTTAATGCTGAGAAAATCCTTGGGGTTTTGCATGAATTAGGGTTGGAAACTCATCTAAAAGCAAATGATTTGGCGAATCCGAATGATAGAGATATGTTATTGTTTTTAATCCATATATTCAATTCTTTAACTTATTACATTCCTCAAAAAGAGCCCATAATTTTCTCTTGTGTGCTTGGAGATGAAATTGTTCAATATATTGAATTGACAAACCCTTCACCAAAACCAGTGGCTTATTGGGTATTTTATCAATTGAATTTTTTTATTTATTATTTTTTTTCAATTTTAATTTTAATTTTATTCATTTATTATTTGAATTGTTAATTTTTAATAATAATGATGATTTTTTTCATAATTTTTTAAAGGTGAAATATGAAGGTCATAACGACTTTTCAATTGAGGAAAACAATATAAGAATTGAGCCTCGAACTAGCGTTCCAGTAAAATTCAAAGTGAAATTCGTCAGCAGGATCTCAACTCCTGTCACTGGTCGCTTAACCTTCTTCAATAAGAAAGAAACCAATGCTCAAGCAGCTGCTTTAGTCTTCGATTTGAAATCGCAGGTAACAACAAAAATTTCCTTTTGAATTCTATTATAATAAATAAAATTAAAGATCACTGATAGAAGATCTATTGAGAAAATTATGACTGCTTCTCCTTTATATCAAAACAAACAAGAAACCATCCAAATAAAGAACACTTTTATGAGCTCAACCCATGAATTTGGGGAATTTTCTATCACCATTATCAATGAAAAAATCGAAAAAGAAGACGAACCATCGAAAAGAAGAAATCTAGGTCCAAAAAAACCAGGAATCAAAACGAAAAACACAAACAAACAGCCAAATAAAGATAATATTTTGAATATTTTACCGCCTTTTTTCTGTGCAAAAGAAAAAATACGATTAAAAAAAGGCGAATCTGCTCCTTTGACAATAATTTTCATGCCCTTTTTCATGGAAACTTATCGTTGTAAATTGGTGTTTTCTGATAAAGATGTCGGGGAATTTCAGTATGAAATCATAGGAGAAACTCTTTCTCCTGAGATTCTTGCTGAAATTCGTCCCAATAGTGCTTTGACAGTACATGTTGACATTCATGCACATTATGAACATCCTATACCCTTTAAAAATGATCAAATGCTTGCTGCAAAAAAAATCCATGAAAACCGATTAATGACCTCAGGAAAACTGAAAGAAGGTCTAAACAAATTCAAGCAGCAGATGCAGCCACCAGATGAAATGCTTTACACATTAGAAATACAGCCAAGTAATCCAAACATTTCAATACCAGGAACCTTCAGACTTATAGATCCTTCAAAAATACCTTTCAAAGCAAAAAATGAAAAAAATCCAGAAAGTAATTCAACAAAAAATTTTTTTTTTCGTTAAATTTTTATATTTTTATGTTAAAAAGATTCAAAAATAGTTGGAAGTTTGAATAATCTTCCTTCTGACAATAAGTTACCAATGGAATTTTCGTTTAAGCAGCCAATGACAAATTACACCTGCATTTTGCTGATGAAAAGTGAAGATAAATCAGATATAAGGATTTACAAGATAATAGTGACATCTGCCCCAAAGCCCATTCGTGGTATTATAGAGATGAAATGCCCAGCTGGAGAAGAGCTGAAACAACAAATTCCAATCGTAAATAATACAGATAAAGATTGGTTTATAAAGGCTTCATTAACATATGATGTGGCGAGGAATGGACCAGGGGTCTTCATAGGTTCAAAAGATTTAGCAGTCAAGAAGAAAAGCACTATGAGTTATGTATTAGCCTTTCAGCCTCAAGTGGCTGAAGGTGAATTTGAAGGGAAATTGGTATTAACGAATCAAATAACAAATGATCATTATGAATACGAATTAAATGGAAAAGCTGAAGAGCCTTTGTCAAAATCTCATATATTGATAAATTGTGTAGCTAGAAGACCTGAAAAAAGAGTGATTGAAGTTCAAAATCCTTATAAAGATCGAGCAATTACTTATAATGTTGAAACTGATTTGATAAATACTGAAGGAGTTACCAGATTTACAATAGATGCTGGAAAAATCTATAAATATAATCTCGTGATAACGCCGGTAATGGGAGGGATTTATACAGGATCAATAACATTCTTTGAGGAACATGATAAACATAAATATATATGGTTCACAGTTTGTATTAATACAGATAAGCCTAGAAGTGAAAAAACCGTTGATTTATCAAATGTTGTGAGAAAAACTTTGGGTTTTGAAATTTCTTTGAGCAATCCTTCAAAAGAAGCATTGACTTATGAAATAGTGATTGAAGGAGAAGGTTTAACAGGAAACACGCTTTTAAATATTTTGCCTTTACAAACCACTGTTTATGAATTACGCTTCACTCCTCTACGAGTGTTCAAAGGAAGAGGTTCCATTGCTTTTATCCAGGAGAAACTAGGAGAATTATGGTATGAATTGAATCTTAGATCAGAGAATAAACCCATCGAAAGATTATCAACATTGAAAGCGGAATTAGGGAAATTTGCTCAACATGAAGTTATTTTAGAGAATCCCAGTGGTTTCAATGTCCATGTGACTCATCGAGTTTCAAACCCTAATAATTTCGATGTGATTCCTGATTTGATTTTGATACCACCTTTGAGTTCAGTGAGTGCTTGGATTCGATATACGCCTTCAGATCTTGAAGTGAATGAAACTGGAGAAGTGAGATTCGAAAGTGATGAGATTGGAGATTGGAATTTTATGGTATTTGGTGTAGGGGTACCCCCTACGAAATTCGAATCTCGGGTTCTAAGTTGTGGGTTGGATAAAGATTTATCACAATCAATCAATTTTAAAAACCCATTTAAAGATCCTATTACTGTGACGATTACATTGGAAGCTGTTGATAGAAATAAAGAAGTTTTTCAATTATTGCTTAGGAAAAATAAAGTGACTGTGCAAGGGTTGACTGTTTTTCAAATACCAATGTTATTTGCTCCAAGAGAAATAAATGAGTATCAATGCGATATAATGGTGTTTATGAACGATAAAATACAATGGAAATATCCGATTAAAGGAGTCACTGAATCGTTTTTGAATAATATCTCGTTCAATTTCAAAGTCAAATGCAGAGAAACACTCACTGAAGAACTCAAAATTAATTTACCGGGGCTGCCCAAAGACCTATGCAAGGAAACCTTCAATATGGAAATTGATAATATACCACAAGAATTCATAAATTTGGTGCAAAAATCATTCAAAATCACGCCAGTTAAAACGACTTTATCGAATCCTGATGATCATTTGAAATTCAAAGTTAATTTTAATCCAATGAAACCTTTCAAAACCTCAATTGAGATTCTCATATATATTGACTCAGGAGGCAGATGGAAGTAAATAACAAAAAATCAGTTTTTTTTTCTATTATTTTCAAAATATTTAAATAAAAATAATTTGACTTAATATTTCAATATTAGATTCAAATTGAATTTAGAAGCAACAGAACCTGATGAAGATGATGTGATTCAAATATTTTCGCCAATAAATAAGACATCAAGTGTATCATTCAGACTAGCTAATCGTTTAAAAAACTTCTCACCCTTCACTGCTTCATTCTCCACAGATTCAGATCCAGAATTTTCTGTAATGCCTAGAACTGGAGAATTAGAGCCCTATGGCCGCGAGGGCAAAAATTTCATTATTTCATTTACACCTGTTGAATATGGTAAGCTCAAACAGGGGAAATTAGTCGTTCAAACTGACGAAATTTACTGGTAATTAATTATTCGTGAATAAATAAAATTATTTTTTAAATTATAGGTCGTTTTTAGTCAAAGGTACCTTCCCCCAATATAAACCTCCTGAATCTCATAGCATGATCAATAATAAATTAGCCCCAGAACTTTTATTAAAAATAAAGTCAATGTCACAAAAGAATTTTATGCTTGAGAATATTAAACGAAACAAAAGTCCAGAAAAGAAAGATGGAAAATCGATGGATAAAACTTTGATGAATACTTTGAGCAAAGCAGAAATATCAAAAACGTTTACAAATAAAGATTTGTCCACATTAAAAGTAATAGGAGAGAAAAACAAAAGATTAGACCCTTTGATTGGTAATTCGTTTAAATTAAAAACAGCTTCAGATGGATTTAAATGAATTAATAATGATTTTTTTTTAAAAAATGATTTGAATTTTTATTATTAATCTTTTAAAAGCTCTATTAAAAGTTTTGCCTTTCAAATTAAATATACCATAAAAAAAAAATTTCATTAAATAATTTAAATAAAAATAAAAATTTAGACACTTTGATTTGAATTCATTTAAATTTCAAAAAAAGAAGACTTTTACTGAGTTTTTTTTAAAAGAAAATTATTAGTCTTAATTTTTTATAAATTTATGAAATTCTTTTTTTTCTTTAAATTTTTATAATTCAAAAATGAATTCACAGGATGAAAAGTGTCAAATATGCTTAACCTTGCTTGCTGCAAATAGAATTACATTATCATGTTCTCATTTTTTCTGCAAACCATGTCTCGAAGAATTTTGTAATAACAAAATAAATTTATATCAAGTTGGAGAAAATTCAATAATTTGTCCATCAGAAAACTGTGGAAAACCTATAAATTATTATCAAATTCGAGAAATTGTCTCACAACAACTTTTTGAGAAATATGATCAGCAAGTAATGGAATTATGCAATCCAGTAAAAAATGAAAGACAATTCATTTGTCCGAAATGCAATTATATATTGTATATTCCAGCAAAAAATCAAATTTCATATGTGAAATGCATGGGAGTCGATTGTGGTAAAACCTGGTGCACAAATGAAGAATGCATGGGTGATTGGAAAGATCATGCTAATCTCAATTGTGAAGAATATAAACTCAAATTTGCAAGCAAAATGCTTAATGAGAAAACTTTCAACAATTTAGTGATGGAGAAAGGATGGAAAAATTGCCCAATTTGTGGGGTTTTGATCGAAAAAATAAAGAATTGCAATTATGTGAGGTGCGAGTCAGCGAAATGTCAGAAAAAAACGATTTTTTGCTATATTTGTGGAATAAATTTGAAAGAGAATGAAATTAATACTCATTATCAAGAAAATAATAATTTTAAACCATGCATCAAAAATAAAAATGAACCTTTTGCTCTAAATCATTCTGAGGAAGAAATTTTAAAGAAAGAGATGATTATTGAGGAAAATAATAAGGAAATTCAAAATTTAAATGTAATCGATAATGGGAATATGGAAAATTCGAAAAATTCAAGTAAGGAGAAATTTGAGAATAAAAAAAGATCTTTTTTTTCTTCAATTTGGAACTTTTTCTCATTTTTTTTATGTTGTGGTTTTTTGAGAAAAAAACAAGAAATTGGGCGGGAACGATAATGGAAAAAAAATAAGAATCTTTTTTTGAAATTAACATTCTTAATCCTAAATTCATTAGTGTTAATTTTTGAAATAAAAACAAAATTGAAAAAACAAAGTTTTATGATAAAAAGTCAAAAAACTTCTTTAAAAAAAAGGAAAATATTAAAGTGAGGTTGATTTTTTCTCTGATCAGCTTATAGAAGAAAAAACATGTGATTTAACCATTAAAAAGAAATTTGACTGTCTTCGAACATAATTCATTTTAAGTTTTTCTGTTAGAAAACCACAAAAATAAAATAAAATTATAATGAAAATTCATCTTTATTTCGGAGCTTCAACATTATCGAAAAATAAACCAATAATTCTTCTAATATTGTGAAAAATTCTTTACTATTAGAATTATCGGACTTCATTTCTTTTATAAAATCCCCTCCTCTTTTCATCTATTTCATAATAATTAATTTTATTTCCTAAATTTTTGTTTTTATTGACCATTTCTTCAACCATTGATGTAGCAAATCCATTTTTTTTCATTAATTCTAAATTTGAACAAATTTGATTCAAATATTCTTTGTTAATTTTTTCTTGAAATATATACTGCACAAAAAATTTTCACTAAATAAAATAAAAGAATTAATATTTAAAAATACGAAGAGAGGAGCGTTTTTATTCGAATTTTCATCAATGTATTTTTTTATTATTGAAAATTCATTATTTTTTAACAAAAGGCTTTCTTCATTAAAACTCAAAAATTGCTTGATATTTTTTAATATC
>JFJP01005524.1_pt1 | contig 17526 bp, 17 predicted proteins | sample 431651 | NCBI WGS metagenome assembly JFJP01 (sample SAMN02602958, study PRJNA72255) | Microbial mat metagenome, whole genome shotgun sequencing project. | biome: fresh water; feature: sink hole; material: water; isolation source: purple microbial (photo- and chemosynthetic) mats found in...
GTGGCAATCGGTGGGACGTTTGGACCTGAACACGGAGGGTTTGCTGTTGTTGACCAGCTCAGGTGAGTTGGCCAACAATTTGATGCATCCACGTTTCGGACTGGAACGAGAATACGCCGTTCGGGTTTTAGGTGCATTGAATCAGGACGAAAAAAGCAAGCTGCTTGACGGTGTAAAACTCGAAGATGGTATGGCCCGCTTTGGTTCGATCGAAGAAGGCGGTGGGGAGGGTTCCAATTGTTGGTATCGGGTCACCATTTCGGAGGGGCGAAATCGCGAGGTGCGGCGGATGCTTGAATCGGTAGGTCACGCAGTGAGTCGCTTGATCCGCATTCGTTATGGTGCCATGTTGCTGCCGCGTGGTTTGAAACGTGGGGCCTGGATGGAACTCGGCGAAGCAGACATTCGCTCGTTATCCCGTGCCGCAAATGCGACCACCTACCACAACAGTGGCGATAAACCACAGTCGATGTCCGGGAGCAGGCCAGCGGATGCCGCAGGCAGATCTGTCCGTGCACGCAAAACCGCAGGGCGTGGCAGTGATCCATCATCTCGAACAAACCAGCCGCCGTTAAATCAGCCTGACCCCATGAAGACATCACTTGGCTACATCGGCGCAGACAGTTTTTCCCGGCAACGGCAGGAAGCGGCCAAGAAATACGGCAGTGGTTCGGGCTCGTCAGGGGCTCGCCGATCCTCTGGAAGGAGTCGCTAGGCTTGGCGACTCTGCTGGGTTCAGGGCTCATATTTATGAACTGGGTTTAAGTTGTAACAGGTGCTTCAGGGTAAAATCAAAGGCTTTGGCCACGTCGTCCAAAATTAACCACTTGCTAAGGAAATAACATGACTATTGAACAAACACTCTCTATCATCAAGCCAGATGCGGTTGCCAAGAACGTGATCGGGCAAATTTATGCTCGTTTTGAAGCCGCTGGCCTTAAGGTGGTAGCCGCCAAGATGGCGCACCTGTCGCGTGGTGAGGCGGAAGCTTTTTATGCGGTTCACAGGGCGCGTCCTTTTTTCAAGGATTTGGTGGATTTCATGATGTCTGGCCCAGTCATGATTCAGGCACTGGAGGGTGAAAACGCAATCCTTAAAAATCGTGAGTTGATGGGAGCAACGGATCCGAAGAAGGCTGATCCCGGAACCATTCGCGCTGACTTCGCTGACAGCATCGATGCAAATGCTGTGCATGGCTCTGACGCAGTCGAAACAGCAAAAGTTGAAATTGCTTTCTTTTTCCCTGGTATGAATGTTTATTCTCGATAACTATTCAGTCATCAGGGGCTGTATATGACGGTCAACCTGCTCGACTATGACCTCGGGGGGTTGGCTGTTTTTTGCGAGCATCTGGGTGAAAAGCACTTCCGAGCGGTTCAACTGTTTCGCTGGATTCATCAAAAGGGTGCCAGACAATTCGATGAAATGACCGACTTGGCGAAGGCTTTGCGCGAGAAGCTCAAAACTTCTGCATGCATCACGCCCCTGAGGGTTGTGTCACAGCATGTTTCGGTTGACGGCACCATCAAATGGCTGTTTGATGTGGGTGATGGCAATGCGGTTGAAACCGTGTTCATTCCGGAGGATGATCGGGGCACACTTTGTATTTCTACCCAGGCTGGTTGCGCCATGGGGTGTAGGTTTTGCGCCACTGGTCATCAGGGATTCAGTCGCAATCTGACAACCGGCGAGATGATTGGTCAGCTTTGGTTCGCGGAGCATTTTTTACGCCCTTACCTGAAGCGCGATGACCGTGTGATTTCCAATGTGGTGATGATGGGTATGGGTGAGCCTTTGCAAAACTACTCGGCCCTGGTTCCGGCGCTGCGAATGATGCTCGACGACCATGGCTATGGTTTGTCCAGGCGCCGGGTGACCGTTTCGACCTCTGGTCTGGTCAAGAAGATCGACTTGCTGGCCCAGGAGTGTCCGGTCGCACTGGCCGTGTCTTTGCATGCGCCCAACAATGCCTTGCGTGACTATCTGGTGCCACTCAACATCAAGCATCCGCTGGAGCAATTGTTGCCGGCATGTGTGAATTACCTGAGGTATGCGCCAAGAGATTTCATTACCTTTGAGTACTGCATGCTCGATGGTGTCAATGACTCGATTGAGCACGCCCGGGAACTGGTGGGACTGATTCATGAGTATGGCTCTGGAAAAATCTGGTGCAAGTTCAATTTGATTGGTTTTAATCCTTTTCCCGAGTCGGGTTTGCGGCGTTCGAAGCCTGCCCAAATGTTTGAGTTTGCGAAGTTACTGATGGATGCTGGCATCACCACCACTGTGCGGAAAACGCGTGGTGACGACATTGACGCAGCCTGTGGTCAATTGGCGGGTGATGTGAAAGACCGCACCCGGGTTGTCGAACGTATGGCTCGCCAGCGCATGGTGACGTTTCGGCCAAAATGTCAATTTGATTCGAAGACAGAGAAGGTCTAGATAATGTACGAGACTTTGAACAACGGTTGGAAAAAACTGCTTGCGAGGTTGTTTGTTGCCCCGTGTCTCGCCATCATGGTCATGTCTGGGTGCGCAAACAAACCGGACGCATCGGGCGCATCCGCCGGCCGTGGTGAAATGCTCACTGATTCGGATGAAACGGCCGAGCGAAAACGCGCACGAAACCGCAGCGACCTGGCGCAAGGCTATTTCGAAATGGGTAAACCGATCATTGCGCTGGACGAGATCAAGTTGGCGATCCTAGCTGATCCAACGTTTGCCGATGCTTACAACTTGCGTGGGTTGATTTACATGCGCCTGAATGACTATGCCATTGCTGAAGAGAGCTTCGGTAAAGCCTTGTCGATCAAGCCAAGAAACCCTGATGTTTTGCACAATTTGGGTTGGCTGAAATGTCAGCAAACCGAATTTAACCAAGCTCTCGCACTTTTCGCTCGTGCACTGGCTGACCCTTCATATGTTGAGCGGGCAAAGACTTACAGAATCCAGGGGCTATGCCAAGAAGCGGCGGGGATGTTGGCCGATGCCGAATCAAGCCTTCTGAGATCATATGAGTACGATGCCGCAAACCCGGTCACCGGGTACAACTTAGCCAATATTCTCTATAAAAAAAGAGACTTTGTTCGCGCTCAGTTTTACATCCGGCGTTTGAACAATAGTGAACTGGCAAATGCAGAGTCCCTTTGGTTGGGTGTCAAGGTAGAGCGGCGCTTGTCCAACCAAGACGCGGTGCTGCAACTTGCCACGCAATTGGAAAAAAGACACCCTCAGTCGGCTGAGGCGATGCTGTATCGCCGGGGAGCTTTCGATGAGTGAGCCGAATGTTGAAAGTGCCGGGTCCGATGGGTTGGTGAGTGCGGTCACGGCAGGTGGTGGGCCGGGTGCTTTGCTGAGAAATGCCCGAGAAGCTCAGGGTTTGTCCATCGCCGCGCTGGCGGTCGCTTTGAAGGTTCCTGTCAAGAAATTGGAAGCACTCGAGTCGGACAGATTTGATCTTCTCCCTGATACGGTTTTTGCGAGAGCGTTTGCATTGAGCGTTTGCCGAACTTTGAAGCTGGACCCGACAAACGTTATGGCGCGTTTGCCGCAGCTACAAACACTACAAATAAAGACGGATGAGTCAGGCCTGAATGCGACTTTCAAGTCGAATGTTGGTGGTCTGAATGGCACCAGAATCATGCAAATTCTGAGTCCCGCAGTTATTGTTGCGCTCGGTTTGGTGGTGGCCATCGTTGTGGTCTATTTCTGGCCAACGAAACCGATGGTTGAGGATGCGGCGATGGCTGGCAGCAATGTCTTGCACGAGCAAGTGCCGACGGTTTCCCAAACTGTAGCTTCTGGTGGCAGTGAGGTAACGAAACCGTTGTCGGTGGAGCCAGTTGAGCCATTCAAATTGACCGATAGCCCGGCACTCGGCGCTAGCGTCGCTAACGCTGCAACCAGCACGTCGCCTCATGTTTCGGGTTCGAGCTCGCCGACCATGACACTCTCGCCACAGTCGATTCTCACCCTGCAGGCACGTGGAGCTTCCTGGGTTGAAGTTACTGATGCCCAAGGCGCTACGCAGCTTCGCAAGACTGTTTCTGAAGGCGAGTTGATTCCGATTTCGGGTGTTCTTCCGTTGTCTGTTGTGGTAGGTCGCGCCAATATGGTCTCGGTGTCTGTGCGTGGTCAGGCTTTTGATCTGGCAGCGGTTTCCAAAGACAATATTGCACGATTTGAGGTGAAGTAATGCAGTCATCAAAGCCCGTGGCATCGGCTCACGCGTTGCCAAGAAAATCTCGGCAGGCCAAGGTCGTTTGGGGCAGTCGCGTGGTCTCTGTTGGCGGCGATGCCCCCGTGCGTGTGCAATCCATGACCAACTCCGATACGGTGGATGTCATCGCGACGGCGATTCAGGTCAAGGAACTGGCTTTAGCCGGCTCGGAGATGGTTCGGCTGACCGTCAATACCCCTGAAGCAGCCGATGCAGTGGCACCCATACGTGAGCAGCTTGACCGCATGGGTGTGGATGTGCCGCTGATTGGCGACTTTCATTACAACGGTCATCGCTTGCTGACAGACTTCGCGGGCTGCGCACAGGCGCTGTCCAAATACCGCATTAACCCCGGAAATGTTGGTAAGGGTGGTAAACATGACTTGCAATTCGGTTTGATGATCGAGGCTGCGCTGCGCTGGTCCAAGCCGATCAGGATCGGTGTGAACTGGGGTAGTTTGGACCAGGAGTTGCTGGCCGACTTGATGGATCAAAACAGTCGAAAGGCAACACCATGGAATTCCAAGTCAATCATGTACGAGGCCTTGATATCGTCGGCAGTCGGCTCTGCCCGGCGTGCGGTAGCTATGGGTATGGATGCGGATCAGATCATTTTGTCGTGCAAGGTCAGCGGGGTTCAGGATCTCATCTCGGTTTACCGGGAACTGGCCAAACGATGTGATTACGCCCTGCATCTGGGCCTGACAGAGGCAGGCATGGGTGTCAAGGGTGCTGTCGCTTCGACTGCGGCGATGGCGGTTTTGCTACAGGAAGGGATTGGCGACACGATACGTGTATCTCTGACACCGCAGCCTGGTGAATCGCGCACCCAAGAAGTGCTGATCGCCACGGAGATACTACAGGCTCTTGAGTTGAGATCCTTTGTCCCGAGTGTGACGGCGTGTCCGGGATGCGGACGGACAAGTAGCACGACCTTTCAGGAACTGACCAAGCAGATTGAGGATTTTTTACGCGCCCAGATGCCGCTTTGGCGCGATCTGTATCCCGGTGTGGAAAAGCTGAAGGTTGCCGTCATGGGATGTATCGTGAATGGCCCGGGCGAGAGCAAACATGCCGATATTGGTATCAGTCTGCCAGGTACGGGCGAAGCACCCGCGGCACCTGTGTTCATCGATGGCGAGAAACGAATGACCTTGCGCGGCGACAGCATTGGCAAGGAATTTCAGGCAATTGTCGAAAGTTATGTGAAAAAGCGCTTTGGGTTGCGTGAAGCTGCCACTGTTGAATGAGTGAATCGATGACTGAAAAAATGATGATGCCAAAAGCTGACAAGTTGATGGCGGTCAAGGGCATGAATGATTTATTGCCGCCAGATTCTGCGGCGGTAGAGTGGTTGGAGCACAAGGTACGTGCTCTGATGGCCCGCTATGCCTACCGAAACATACGCACTCCGATTGTTGAACGGACACCTTTGTTTGTCAGGGGATTAGGCGAGGTGACCGACATCGTTGAAAAAGAGATGTACTGTTTTGAGGATCGGCTCAACGGTGATGCACTGGCACTGCGCCCTGAGGCAACAGCGGGCGTTGTGCGCGCGGCGATTGAACATGCCATGCTTTACGATGGGCCCAAGCGTCTCTATTATCTCGGACCCATGTTTAGGCACGAGCGCCCGCAGAAGGGTAGATACCGTCAGTTTGATCAAATTGGTGCTGAGGCTCTGGGGTTTTCAGGGGCTGAAGTCGATGCCGAACTGATTCTGATGGCTGCCGCGCTGTGGCATGAAATCGGCATCAGCGATGTTCGGCTGGAAATAAACAGCCTGGGTCAGCCGGTTGAGCGCCTGGCGCATCGGCAGGCGCTAGTCGCCTATTTTGAGCAACATCAGGCGGTGTTGGATGAAGATGCCCGCCGTCGCCTGTACAACAACCCCTTGAGAATTCTGGATACCAAGAATCCACATCTGCAGGACATTGTCGAAGCCGCGCCACAACTGCTTGATTTTCTCGGAACGGATTCACTGACGCACTTTCAAACGTTGAAATCCATACTCGAAGCAAACGGCGTTGCCTATCGGGTCAATCCCAGGTTGGTTCGCGGCATGGACTATTACAACCTGACGGTTTTTGAGTTTGTGACAGATCGTCTCGGATCGCAAGGAACTGTCTGTGCCGGTGGTCGTTATGACTATTTGTTTGAACAGTTGGGTGGCAAGCCATCTCCTGCCGTGGGGTGGGCTCTGGGCGTGGATAGGGTATTGGATTTGGCCAGAGCTTGTGGTTTTGCCCCGGTCAATCCCGTGCCTGATGCCTATGTCATTGTTGCTGACGTTGCGGCGATGCCAATGGTTCTCAGTGTTTTGCAGAACGTGCGGGCATTAGGTGTCACAGTACAGATGCACACCAGCACCGCCGAAGGCATGGGTAGCATGAAGAGTCAATTCAAGCGTGCCGACAGTAGTGGCGCACGTTTTGCCCTTGTTTTTGGGGCTGATGAAGTCAGTTCGCAACAAGTCACCATTAAGCCGCTTCGTTTTGCAGGGGCAACGCAAACGACTTACCCGTTGGCCGATTTGGCTTCGTGGGTGCCCAACCTACAATCGGGCGTTTAATCACTAGACCTTATGGCAAATCATCTCGATCTTGAAGAACAAGAGCAGCTTGATCAGATCAAGCATTTCTGGAGGCAATACGGTAATGTCATTTCATGGGCGTTGATCGCTGTGTTGGGTGGCCTTGCAAGTTGGAATTTCTACCAATACTGGCAACGCAGCCAGGCGACTCAAGCCGCAGCCCTGTTTGATGAGGTCGAACGCTCGGTTATGTCGGCTGACCCAGTCAAGGTTGATCGTGTTTTTGAGGAAATGAAAGATCGTTTTGCTTCGACCCTATATGCTCAGCAATCCGCGCTTCTGGTTGCCAAGCAGTACGCCGATTCTGGTAAACATGATGCTGCCAAGGCTGCACTCAACTGGCTTGCAGATCAGTCGAATGATGTCGGCTATCAATCATTGGCCAGGCTTCGTCTGGTTGCAATTTTGATGGAGTCCAAACAATATGATGAGGCTCTGGCACTGTTGAATGGGACTTTCTCACCAGGTTTTGAAGGTTTGGTGGCAGATCGCAAAGGTGATGTCTTGACTTTGAAGGCAGACAAAACCCGGGCCATTGCCGAGTATGAAAAGGCCTATCGGTTGATGGACTCTCGAACCGAGTATCGTCGACTGGTCGAAGTCAAACTGAATGCCCTGGGTGTGGACGTGCAGGGGCTCAATCAAGTGGCGATAGTGTCCGGGAAGTAGTACCAATGGTGAATAGTTATCTTCTTCGTTTAATTTATGTCTGTCTGGCAGGCATTGTTGTGACCCTGTTGGCGGCGTGCTCAAGTGGATCACCCCGGCAAAATGTGGCGGATCTAGGTTCGAATCCCGCATTGTTGGGTGTGCGCACGGTGTGGACCAGCCATGTAGGCACCGTTGATTTTCCACTTCAGATCAAAGTCAATAACAACGCGATTGTGCTCGCTGGCTCTGAAGGCGTGGTGATGTCCCTTGATGCGCAAACCGGCACGCCGTTGTGGCGGGTGAGTGTCGGGGCTGCACTTGCGGCAGGAGTTGGCAGCGATGGACGCCATGCAGCAGTGGTCACTCGAAGCAATGAACTGGTTGTGCTGGGAGCGGGCAGCGAGTTATGGCGAACCCGTTTGGCGGCGCAGGTTTTTACATCACCGCTGGTCGCTGGCGAGCGAGTGTTTGTACTTGGAGCGGATCGCACGATTTCTGCCTTCGACGCTCAAACGGGGCGCAAGTTATGGCAAAACCAGCGACCTGGCGAAGCGCTGGTTTTGCGCCAGGCCGGTGTGCTCGTGGCCGTTAACAACACATTGGTCGTCGGTTTCTCGGGACGTCTTCTTGGTTTGAATCCGCTAACCGGTTCGGTTTTGTGGGATGCTGCCGTTGCCACGCCGCGTGGCACCAACGATATTGAACGTCTGGTTGATTTGGTGGCTGGGGTTGGACGCAAGGATGATGTGGTTTGTGTTCGTGCTTTTCAGGCTGCCACTGGATGTATCGAGACGGTTCGGGGTAAGGTTGTTTGGCGACGTGTGGCGATGGGGTCGGTAGGTCTTCAGGGCGACGACAAGCAGGTTTATGGGGTTGAGAGCGACGGTCGGGTATTGGCGTGGCGGCTGGCTGACGGCGAACAGGCTTGGGAGACGAATCGTTTGCGCTATCGCCAATTGAGTGCACCGCTGGTTCTTGGCAGATCTGTTGTCGTGGGCGATGACTTCGGGCTGGTTCATCTGATTTCTCGCGTCGATGGCTCGTTGCTTGCGCGTTTGACGACCGACGGGTCACCCATCACTGTGACTCCAGCCTCGGCACAGAGCACATTGGTGGTCGTTACGAGCAGGGGTGGCGTGTTTGGTTTCCAGCCTGAGTGATGCTGCTCGATATTCAGAACGACTCGATTGATGAAACCTGTCATGGCCTTGGTCGGCCGCCCCAATGTTGGCAAATCGACACTCTTTAATCGATTGACCAAGTCCCGCGATGCCATTGTGGCTGATTTTGCTGGACTGACCAGAGATCGGCATTACGGCAATGGCAAACAGGGCAAGCACGAATTCATCGTGATTGACACCGGTGGCTTCGAGCCCGAGGCTTCAAGTGGCATTTACAAGGAGATGGCCAAACAGACCCGTCAAGCTGTAGCGGAATCTGATGTGGTGATTTTTGTCGTGGATGCGCGCGGAGGTATTTCTGGGCAGGATCACGATATAGCGAAGTATTTGCGACGTTTGGGCAAACCCTGCGTGCTGGTGGCCAATAAGGCTGAAGGAATGCTGGAAGGTGTTCAATTAGTCGATTTTTATGAACTGGGGATGGGTGAGGTGCACCCTGTTTCTGCGGCGCACGGTCAGGGTATTCGGTCATTGATTGATCGTGCGCTGGCACCTTTTGGCTCTTTGAATGAAGAGGATGTGTCGGAAGATCAACCGGGTATCATCAAATTGGCCGTTGCCGGTCGCCCCAACGTGGGTAAATCGACCTTGATCAATGTCTGGTTGGGTGAAGAGCGTTTGGTGGCCTTTGACCTTCCTGGCACTACGCGAGATGCCATTTCCGTCCCATTTGAGCGCAACGGACAAAAATTTGAGTTGATTGACACCGCGGGTCTGCGTCGGCGTGGCCAGGTTTTTGAGGCGATCGAAAAGTTTTCGGTGGTCAAAACTTTGCAGGCGATCGAGTCTGCTCATGTGGTTTTGCTGCTGATCGATGCAACACAGGGTGTGACCGACCAAGATGCACACATTGCAGGCTACATTCTCGAGAATGGTCGGGCGGTTGTGTTGGCCATTAACAAATGGGACGCTGTTGATGAATATCAGCGGGAACTGGTCAAGCGCTCGATTGAAACACGGTTGGCTTTTTTGAAGTTTGCCAATTTACACCTGATTTCGGCCCAAAAGCGTCAAGGCCTTGGTCCCCTGTGGGGATCCATCAGCCAGGCCTACAAAGCGGCGACCTGCAAAATGTCAACGCCGGTTCTGACCCGGTTGTTGCTGGAATCTGTGCAGTTTCAGAGCCCCAAGCGCGCAGGGATGTTCCGGCCCAAATTGCGCTATGCCCACCAGGGCGGCATGAATCCACCAGTAATCGTTATTCACGGGAACTCATTGGAACATGTGACTGAAGCCTATAAGCGATTTTTGGAAGGACGCTTCCGCAAAGAGTTTGACCTCGCCGGAACACCCTTGCGAATTGAAATGAAGACCGCTAGCAACCCGTTTGCCGATAAGCCAGACTGAGCTTAGGCAAGCACTTTTCCCTGCGAATTTATTATGGGTTTATGAGTGCCTGACCAAAAATTTAGCTTGTCTGTGGTATCGTCTGCCCTTCTTTAATTATCCGAACACGGAGAATATCGTGAGCAACAAAGGTCAACTATTACAAGATCCGTTTCTGAATACGCTGCGTCGGGAGCACGTCCCCGTATCGATATATCTGGTAAACGGCATCAAGCTTCAAGGACAGATCGAGTCCTTTGACCAATATGTGGTGTTGTTGCGCAATACCGTCACGCAAATGGTCTACAAGCACGCTATATCCACCATCGTGCCGGGTCGAGCCGTGAATTTCTCAGTGGCTGAGGGTGACGAACCTGGCTCAGCCTGACATCAAGAACACTCTTGCATTGCTGGTCGGGGTCGATTTCGGGCTTCCCCGCTTTGATGGGCAATTGGAAGAACTTGGTTTATTGGCTCAAACTGCTGGGCTTTCACCGGTTGCCAGGCTTATCTGCAAACGACGAGCACCAGATGCTGCACTGTTTATAGGCACTGGAAAAGCCGATGAAATCAAACAACTGGCGTTGCAGTTGGGTGTGCAAGAGATCCTGTTTGACCAAAGTCTGAGTCCGGCACAGCAACGCAATCTCGAACGGCACCTGGAATTGCCGGTGAATGATCGCACGCTCTTGATTCTTGAAATTTTCGGGCAAAGGGCACGCAGCCATGAGGGCAAACTGCAAGTGGAGTTGGCGCGTTTACAGTATTTGAGCACACGCTTGGTGCGTCGATGGACTCACCTTGAGCGTCAAAGTGGTGGTATAGGTATGCGCGGCGGTCCTGGTGAAACTCAGATCGAGCTTGACCGCCGCATAATCGGCGACAGCATCAAGCGTACCAAAGAACGTTTGGTCAAGGTGAAGCGCCAGCGACAAACCCAGCGTCGTCAGCGTGCGCGGCATGACACTTTCAATATCTCGCTGGTGGGCTATACCAATGCTGGTAAGTCCACGCTGTTCAACACGCTGGTCAAAGCGCGTGCCTACGCTGCCGATCAGTTGTTCGCAACACTCGACACCACCACACGTCAGTTGTACCTGGGTGAACTTGGCCGCGTCATTTCGCTGTCCGATACGGTCGGCTTTATTCGCGACCTGCCGCATGGGTTGATTGACGCATTTCAGGCTACTCTGCAAGAGGCGGTTGACGCTGATCTGCTGCTGCATGTGGTGGATTTTTCCAGCCCCAATTATGTTGAGCAGATTGATGAAGTGCAGCACGTTCTGGCTGAGATCGGTGCCGCTGGTATTCCTCAGGTACTGGTTTTCAACAAGATTGATCGCGTGGCACTCGAGGGGCGGCCTGCGGAGATGCAGGATGTTTACGAGTTGGACGGACAGCCGGTGCCGCGTGTATTTTTGAGTGCACAGCAGGGTGATGGTTTGGTGCTGTTGCGCGCCTTGCTGGCGAACATGCTGCAGCAAGGGCAGGCTCCCGAAATGGTTGACGCATTTCCCTGTGAGCCGTGAGGCTGGCGAATGATTCGGCACAATCGGAATTCATTAGACAAGAGTTGATTCGATGAAACTTCAATTACCCACATTCAGTTTGGCATTTTTGCCGCACCGACTCAAAGGGATGTTCAATCTCAATGACCCCCGTTGGGGACGTTCGGAAGACAAATCTGCGGACAGTGCCAAGGGTGATCCAGTTCAGCCAGAGGTTCCTCCACCTGAAACACCCCCGCGGTCAAATGATGAACGCCGCCCGCGGCAGGGATCCAACCAAGGGCCGCCCGACCTTGACGAACTCTGGCGTGATTTCAATCGCAAGCTCGGTGGACTGTTTGGACATGGCAGAGGGGGAGGGCGAGGTCCTCAGCCTGCCAATGGTTCGGGTGGTGGTGGTTCGGGCGGTTTTCAGCCGGACATGAAAAATGCCGGAATCGGTGCGGGTCTGGTTGCGGTGGTGGCAGTGTTGATCTGGCTGGGTACGGGCTTCTTTATCGTGCAGGAGGGCCAACAGGCCGTGATTACCCAGTTCGGTAAATACAACTCAACGGTGGGTGCCGGCTTCAACTGGCGTCTTCCGTACCCGATACAGCGCCATGAGTTGATATTTGTGACGCAGATTCGATCGGTGGATGTCGGGCGCGATACCGTGATAAAAGCCACTGGTTTGCGTGAATCCGCCATGCTGACAGAAGACGAAAACATAGTCGAAATCAAATTTGCCGTGCAGTACCGCCTGAACGATGCCCGCGCATTTTTGTTCGAAAGCAAGAATCCTGCGGACGCTGTGGTTCAGGCTGCCGAAACCGCTGTGCGTGAGGTGGTTGGAAAAATGCGCATGGATAGCGCCTTGTCGGACGAACGTGACCAAATTGCGCCTCGGGTGCGTGCTTTGATGCAGAAGATTCTTGACCGCTACAAGGTGGGCATCGAGGTCGTTGGCATTAACCTGCAACAAGGCGGTGTTCGCCCTCCTGAGCAGGTGCAAGCGGCTTTTGACGATGTACTCAAGGCCGGTCAAGAGCGCGAACGTGCCAAAAACGAAGCCCAGGCCTACGCCAATGATGTGATCCCGCGTGCGGTTGGGGCCGCTTCGCGTCTGAAAGAGGAGGCGGATGCCTACAAGGCCCGTATTGTGGCGCAGGCCCAGGGTGATTCCCAGCGTTTCAAATCAGTGCTTGCTGAGTACCAGAAGTCTCCACAGGTTACCCGTGACCGCATGTACATTGACACCATGCAACAGATGTACAGCAATGTGACCAAGATCATGGTTGATTCGCGCCAGGGTTCAAATTTGCTGTACCTGCCTCTGGACAAAATTGTTCAGATGACTGGTGAAGAACTGGCACCTGCGGCCGTTGCGTCCCCCGGAATGGCTGCACCGGCAAATGTGGCACCAGCCCCGGTGGCTGATGCCCGCGCCCGCGATGCCACGCGTACGCGCACTCGAGAAACCCGCTAGGAGCATTTGATGAATCGCATAGGTCTCATCTTTTCAAGCATTCTTTTTGCACTGGCGATTGCCAGTTCCACCTTGTTTGTGGTCGATCAGCGCCAGTTCGGTGTTGTCTTTGCGCTGGGGCAAATCAAGGAAGTCATTACCGAACCCGGTTTGAATTTCAAACTGCCACCGCCGTTCCAGAATGTGTCCTACATTGACAAACGATTGCTGACACTTGACAGCACCGATAACGAGCCGGTGCTGACCGCAGAAAAGCAGCGGGTGGTGATTGACTGGTACGTGCGTTGGCGCATTTCTGAACCCACCGAATACATTCGCAACGTGGGTACCAACGAGGCGGCGGGAGCCAGCCAACTCAACCGCGTGGTTCGCAACGCATTTCAGGAGGAAATCAACAAGCGCACCGTGAAGGAGCTTTTGTCAGTCAAGCGTGACGCACTGATGCAGGATGTCAAGGGCGAGGTGTTAAGCCAGGTGCGCGGTGCCAAACCCTGGGGAGTTGATGTGATTGACGTGCGAATCACCCGGGTAGACTATGTCGATGCCATTACGGAGTCGGTCTATCGGCGCATGGAGGCTGAGCGCAAACGGGTGGCTAACGAGTTGCGCTCTACCGGTGGCGCGGAAGGCGAAAAAATTCGTGCCGATGCCGATCGTCAGCGCGAGGTCACGGTGGCCAACGCCTATCGCGATGCACAAAAAATCAAGGGTGAGGGTGACGCAGAGGCGGCGCGCATCTACGCAGAGGCGTTTGGCCGCGACCCGCAATTCGCCCAGTTTTACCGCAGTCTCGATGCCTATAAGGCCAGCTTTTCCAAGAAGAGTGATGTGATGGTGGTGGACCCGTCGAGTTCCGAGTTCTTCAAGGCGTTGCGTGGTGCGGCACCAGCCGTCCCGGTCACGGGGAAAAAGTGATGAGGGCCCGGGTTTGACGAGCGCCACTTTTTGGCTGGCCATGGCCCTAGTGTTGGTGGTGGAGGGCTTCATGCCCTTGGTGTCGCCTGCCACCTGGCGTAAGACATTCCTGCAGATTTTGCAGCTCAGTGATGGGCAGTTGCGATTTTTTGGGTTGTGTAGTCTGATGCTGGGCGTTGTGCTGATTTGGTGGCTGTCGTGATGAAACCATTGGTTTAGCCCGGTAAAATCACGGTTTTAACAGCCCTCCACAAATCCATGTCTGCTTGGGTCCTGCCGGATCACATTGCCGATGTCTTGCCGTCTGAAGCGCGACACATCGAAGAGCTACGTCGAAGCCTGCTCGACACGGCGCGTTGCTACGGTTACGAACTGGTTATGCCGCCGTTACTGGAACATCTTGAGTCCTTGTTAACCGGTGCCGGTGAAGCACTTGGCCTACAAACCTTCAAGCTAGTCGATCAACTCTCAGGGCGCATGCTGGGTTTGCGTGCCGACAGCACACCCCAAGTTGCCCGAATTGATGCGCACCTGCTGAACCGCAGTGGTGTGACGCGCCTTTGTTATTGCGGCCCGGTTTTGCATACCCGAGCCGGTGCACCGCATGCCACCCGTGAGCCGCTGCAACTGGGTGCCGAGATCTATGGCCATGCCGGTCTGGAGGCTGATATCGAAGTGCTGACGCTGGCGCTTGATTGCCTCAAAGTTGCCCAAGTCCAGGCCCCGAGCGTCGATCTGGCCGATGCCAGACTGGTTCAGGCCATGCTTGCGGGGGTGCCGGTGAACCCGGTTCAGCTGGCTGCACTGTATGCCGCGCTGGCCGCAAAAGACAGTCCGGAGTTGATCACGTTGACACGCGGCCTGCCCGAACAGGTGCGTCAGGGGCTTCTGGCATTGGTGCAACTGTACGGTGATGACACTGTTTTGATTGAGGCTGAAAAGGTTCTCCAGCCCTTACCTGGTGTGCGTGAGGCACTACAAAATTTGAAGCAGTTGGCGAGCCGATTGAACAATGTTCAGGTGACTTTTGATTTGGCGGATTTGCGGGGTTATGCCTACTACACCGGTGCCCGGTTTGCCATTTACGCTCCTACTGGCAGTGATGCATTGGTACGCGGTGGCCGCTACGACGAGGTGGGTGCGGTGTTTGGCCGTAACCGTCCGGCGGCCGGCTTTAGTCTGGACCTCAAGGCGCTGGTGGTGGCGGTAAGTCCAAGACCCCTGCAAGCGGCCATTCGCGCGCCCTGGCGTGACGACACGGCACTGGCTGGGGTGGTTGCAGGTTTGCGTGCGGGTGGCGACATCGTCATGCGCGTGTTGCCCGGCCACGAGAGTGAAGTTGATGAATTCCATTGCGACCGCGAACTCACTGAAGTTGCCGGTCAGTGGGTAGTGCAAACCATCTGATTTTTTATGAGCAAAACATCATGACTGCGATCAAAGGGCGAAATGTGGTCGTCGTGGGCACCCAATGGGGCGACGAGGGCAAAGGCAAGTTGGTTGATTGGCTGACCGAGAGTGCGCAAGGCGTGGTGCGTTTTCAGGGGGGACACAATGCAGGGCACACCTTGGTCATCAATGGTGTCAAGACGGCCTTGCATCTGATTCCCAGCGGCATCATGCGTCCGGGAGTCAAGTGCTACATTGGAAACGGGGTGGTACTGTCCGCCGCCAAATTGTTTGAGGAGATCGCCGGTCTTGAAAAAGTGGGGGTCGAGCTACGTTCTCGTTTGCGTGTCAGCGAAGCCTGTCCGCTGATCCTGCCGTTTCACGCCGCGCTCGACGTGGCCCGTGAAGCTGCTCGCGAGCAGGGCGGCAGCGAAAAAATCGGCACCACAGGTCGAGGCATTGGCCCAGCCTACGAAGACAAAATCGCCCGTCGCGCGCTACGTGTGCAGGACCTGAAGTTCCCTGAACGATTTGCCAACAAATTGCGTGAATTGCTGGATTTGCATAACCATGTACTCACTAGCTATCTGAACTCCAGGACCTTTGATTTTGGTCCGATGCTGGCGCCCTACATGAAAGATGGCCAAGTGCAGTTTCAGGCAGTGTATGACGAAGCGATGCGTCACGCCGGGTTGCTCAAACCGATGATGGCTGATGTGTCACGTGAACTCAATGATGCGCACCTCAAAGGTGAAAACCTGCTGTTCGAAGGTGCCCAGGGTACCCTGCTCGATGTGGACCACGGAACCTATCCATTTGTGACTTCCAGCAATTGTGTGGCAGGCAATGCGGCTGCCGGTGCGGGTGTTGGCCCAGGCCTGTTGCATTATGTGCTGGGCATTACCAAGGCCTACTGTACCCGGGTTGGCGGCGGACCGTTTCCCACTGAGCTCGATTGGGAGGTGCCTGGTACTCCTGGTTATCACATGAGCACAGTGGGTGCTGAAAAAGGGGTTACCACCGGACGCAGCAGGCGCTGCGGCTGGTTTGATGCGGCCTTGCTTAAACGCTCTGCCCAGGTCAACGGACTCACCGGCTTGTGCATTACCAAGCTCGACGTGCTCGACGGACTGAAAGAGCTGATGCTGTGCACCGGTTATCAACTGGATGGTGAACTCACTGACATCTTGCCGATGGGGGCCGATGACATTGCTCGCTGCATACCGGTCTATGAAAAGTTGGAGGGTTGGAGCGAAAGCACTGTGGGTGTGACGCAGTACGACAAGCTACCCACTGCGGCGCGTTTGTACCTGCAGCGGATCGAGCAGGTGACCGGCGTACCCATCCACATCGTATCCACCAGTCCGGATCGCGAGCACACCATCATGATGCGCCACCCGTTTCTTGCAGACTGACCCGATGCCATGCCCAGCTCGTTTGACATCGTCTATTTTGAGAATACGCGACCATAGCCCTTGTAATCATTGCGTGATTAGCTACTAATTCAGGAGTAAATTGATGTTGACAGAAGACGGCAAACACCTGTATGTGAGTTACGACGAATACAACAACCTGATTGAAAAACTCGCCATCAAGGTGTTTCAGTCAGGCTGGCAGTTTGACACCATTTTGTGCCTCGCACGGGGTGGCATGCGTCCGGGCGATATTCTGTCAAGGGTGTTTGACAAGCCTCTGGCGATCATGTCTACCAGTTCCTACCGGTCCGACGCGGGTACCGTGCAGGGTGATCTGGATATTGCCCACTACATCACAACACCCAAAGGTGAAATTGCCGGGCGGGTATTGCTGGTGGATGACTTGGCGGACTCCGGCCATACGCTCAATGCGGTGATTCAGCAGCTGAAGAATAATTACAAACCCATTACCGAGCTTCGCAGTGCGGTGATCTGGACCAAGGCACTGTCCACCTTTAGCCCGGACTATTGCGTCGATCTGTTGCCGACCAACCCATGGATCCATCAGCCGTTTGAGAGCTATGACAGCATGCGCCCCGAGCAGCTGATTCAAAAGTGGAGCGTCTGAGTGTCTGCCAATGCTGCCAGAGAAATCAGCACCGCACTGATTCATCATCCCTACTCGGCGCCGGCAGGATTTGCCGCGCCTCAACCAGGTGTTTTCAAGGCCTCGACCGTATTTTTCCCGACAGTGGCGGCGATGCGGCAGTTTGAGTGGAAGGATAAAACCGCCTACACCTATGGTTTGCACGGCACGCCCACCACTTACACGCTGGAAGATCGCTTGTGTGCCCTGGAGGGTGG
>JFJP01042306.1_pt2 | contig 17525 bp, 11 predicted proteins | sample 431651 | NCBI WGS metagenome assembly JFJP01 (sample SAMN02602958, study PRJNA72255) | Microbial mat metagenome, whole genome shotgun sequencing project. | biome: fresh water; feature: sink hole; material: water; isolation source: purple microbial (photo- and chemosynthetic) mats found in...
CAAGGCACTAACCTTCCGGGCTCAAACAAAGGGTCCGTCCCGGCCTAATGTGCAGACGAAGAGCACACGTACCAAGCATGCTTGCTGCTCGCCCTTGGGCTAACGCAGCAAACACAATACCACACCACGGCCAACCACAGACCGGCCTTGTGGATAGCGACTCGGAAAGTGGTTGTCTCGCTATTCCCTCCACCGTTTTTTCCGTCTCGCTTTACTCGACCAAACGGCCACACACACCTCACTATGAACACCAATCAGGGGTTCCGCACCGACCGGCCACACTTCGGTTAACTTGAAGCACTAGCGGCCTTCAGTCTTCGGTCATCAAGGACCGACGGCCATGATGAGCGGACCCAAGGGCCAGACAAGCCCAAGCGACCCGGTCTCCCTTCGGTCGACCAGCACTAACGTCAAGCTAACCAGCGCACCGCTCCGATCGTCAACGAACTCTGCTTGAGCATCGACGAACCAGCGAACGGAACCGGTCGTCAAGCCCATAGTGGGCCGTCTGTAGTACTCTGGTCGTCTAAGGACAGCGCTCCCCTGCTAGGTTAACCGCTCCGATCCGTAACGATGGTTACCGCTACGCGGTGCGACCGGAACACGTAGCCAACCCAACTTTTTTTGGGAGAGCACTCGCAAACCGGAGTACGAGCTGCGCGAGGACGAACTATACACGTGATCTCCCGCAGCACCTTAGCCTCCGGACACTAGCAGTTATTTGGAGATTTGCATCTCCAAACCACGTAGCAGTCTAGGTACCCAACGACCACCGGACCATACGCAAGTCATGGTTCTACAACGTCCGGACCAAGCTAGTATTAGGTACCTCTTTTAGATAAGGCAAATCATACAAGTGTTTTCCCCTAGACATGTCTCCCTTCGGTCGACCAGCACGTAACGTCAAGCTGGCCAGTGCACCGCTCCGATCCGTAACGATAAGACCTACGGTCTAACCGAACCCAAGCGTTATCAAACCCTTGGTCAACCATTCCAACGTACGGATAGGTCGTCAACAAGTGTTTTCCCCGGCTTGCACTGGTGGTCTACCCTTTGGTCGACCTCCTTAGACCGGACCACTTTCGGCTTAACGGGCTAGCTGTCCTATAGAGATTCGCTTCGCTGGATCGACGTAACCGTTAGGCCTGAACGAGTTAAGCATGTCCGCGGTTGTCCGAGGTACGTTGTCTGAAGACCTGCGTCTGATTTACTGAGTCAGGAGCCACTTGTCGGAAGAAAAGTGAAAAAAGGAATATAACGTCCGAGATACGAGCTGCTATGTCCAATAATTGTGAAAAAAGGATTAACCGTGTCAGAATACTGGCTAAGAGCTACCTTGCCTAACCTTACGCCTTCGGAGGGTAGCGCTTATTCACCAAGCCTCCAAGCCTGGACAGTTAAAGCAAGTACACGTGCACTTTAGGAGCGTATAACGGTTTCTGCAACAAGTGCCTGTTAGCCTTCTGACATAACCGAGCACATCAGTGCTTTCCTCAAACAAAGTCTACGTGGTTTGCTTCGAACGCCTCTTTGCTCGCTCCTTCGTACGCTGAGTACAGACTATGCTGGTACGTCCCTCAACCATTGGACTCTATAGTGTAACCTTTGTGTCCGACATCCATAAGGTGAAATAGCTTGCCCGCTAGTGACGCATGAACCGGTCCGTGTTTAGCCCTTCTGACGACACAGGTAAGCAGGTTGTCCAAACCTTAGGGCCCGGAAAGCTCGACTCGTCTGGACCTGACATCACCCAGCGTCCCTGGGACCCTATCTCGAGCAGCGTCCCTTGGACCTATAAAGGTGCTCCCTTGTCTCGAAGCTCTGGACCACTTCCGCTATGTCCAGCAGCTCCGCCTCTAGCAGACTAAAACAGTGAAAAAAAGTGGTCAAAGTATCTAGGACCGCTGCTGACCAAGCCCATAGGGGGCCGTCTGTAGTACTCTGGTCGTCTAAGGACTACCCACCATGAAGAGCTTAGCGAAACTTTTTTGGTACGGTACGTGATAAGGTTCGCTTCGCTTGATCGGCCCGACCACGTGGTCCGGCCCCCTTACTGGTCGACCCCGTTGTGCTTCACGGTGCGAAGCACGTATCGAGATCCGCTTCGCTGGATCGACTTAAGCGTTTCTAAGCACCTTGACGTCGCTTACCCTTTGGCCTTATAAACACCCTTCGAGAAGAGCCCATGCTGCTTGTCTGAACCACGAGGTCAGGGAATGACGTGTCATATTATACGTGTCGGATTATACGTGTCGGATTAGCTACGAGGTCAGGGAATGACGTGTCAGATTATACGTGTCGGATTATACGTGTCGGATTAGCAAAGTGTTTGACTTGTCAGATTAACGTGGTGTCGGAGATTGACGCAACCTCCAGATGCCTTTGTGGCTCGGTTACGCTTCTTGACGAAACCGCCTAACCTTGACAGGTCAACGTTTTGACACGTGATTCCTCCTAGCAGCGTACAACGGCTTATGCGCGAAGTGCCTGTTCTCCTTCTGGCCGAGAGCACCGCCTGGAACTCCGTCCACTCTTCCAAGCTTATTAACTTGCCTCAAGCGCCTCTTTGCTCACGCTCGATACAGCAGACTAACAGCTGTGCAGCAACGTATTCGGAGCGCGACCAGGCTCTAGGCTCTATCGACATCCGCTGCTTGAAGTCACCGCTCTGAAGATTACGCATGATACGTTCTCCTTTTATACCCTTCTTTCTAGCAGGTCACGAAAAAAGGTTGTCCAGACCCGAAGCGCCTGGAAAGCTCGACGCCTCATGACCTTCCTGGGCGCCAACGTTTCAGTGCTTGCCTACGAGCTTCGTCTTTCGCACCCAACCAAGCTGCTCCCTTGTCCCGCAACTCAGCGCCTACCTCTGCAATGTCCAGTAGCTCTGCTTCCAACGGACGGATGTGCATGTTATAATAATCTCGACAAGTGATTCCTCGGCCGACCATTCCGCACCGTCCCAGATGTAGCAGTTCATACGGTCTGAACGACCCGTCACTCCTAGACTGTCCAGATAGTTAGAAACAAAGTATGTGTTGAAGCCTTAGGATGCTAATATCTTCTAGTTCCACTAGCGATTCTGTCAGAGAACCACTGCTACCCCAGAAACGTCCAACTCCTGAAAAGCTCTCAGGTACCGTCTTCTGTTTCAACTTATTCGCATAACTAGTTGCGTACTTTATCGCCTCCTCACTTGACTGAAGCGCACGCACTTGCGTACCGGCGTACAGATGTCAAATGTCACCACTAAAAACGATGTGGTACCACAGTGGACTCTGGTAAGTACGACCTGGTATCATGTCGTGAAGAGGTGAAAGTGCGGTGCTCCACGCTCTTGGAACTCCAAAAACCACACGTACTTGATGCCCGGATAATCCCTTAGCAGATGAGTTAGCAGTAAGTTGAAGTGACGTTTACACTCACGACCATCTGCTGGATACGATCCCGGATATGTTAACGTACTGAAAGACAACCAGTCGCAAAGCGCATTACGCAACGTGAACTTGAAACGCTCACGCGACACCCGTGTGAAGTGCTTGATTGCTTGACGCGTACCGCTCCTAGGACCTTTCTCTCTGAAACGTAGCCACTTGCCCCGAACCATATCGTCTGGAAAGCCTGCCGCTTCTGCCTCGTGAAACCACTCCGATCGTCCCATTCATGAATCAACGGTTTACGTACCTCTCGAACTCCCGAGCTCTGACGAAGCGCTGAGGAACGTATCGCTATATCGTTGCGATACTCTTTTTTCAGTGTCATTTGACTTCCGTTGGGCTCCAGAAGGTCATCACGATAGAAATGGCTAAGCTTAGGATTTGACTTGAGTTGTCAAACTGACCTGCTTCTATTAGCGGAATCTGCAACAGGTGATTCCACCACCACCTTAGAGCCTGACACTTCATCCTCCTCATACACTATAGATCGCGCCTAAACGAGAACAAGTTCCCGTAGTCCTCCTGCGTTATGCTCTAAGCAAGCACAACCGACCTTCCTCGTTGTAGAACGCACCGCCCAGCATCCGTTCCAGAGGCTAAGTATCTTCAAAAAAAGTGAAACGCTTACGACCATTAGCCTTGTGCTGACCATTAGCCATTGCCTCTCACGTTCCGATTCCGAACCTTTCGTCTCACGTTTCGAACCTTTCGTCATAGTTTATGTCTTTTCCAAGCTGGGCACACTACCTCAAAGAGATTAAGCAATAGATACTTTGTTTCACTTAGGGGCGCCTCCTATAAGGTCCCGTCGGCCCTCTATGCCGCCTTCGGCCTGCACGTGCGCCTGCTATGCCGCCTTTGGCCGGTCGCCTTTGGCCCTGCCCCTTCTATGCCGCCTTTGGCCTGTCCGGTCTATGCTAGCTTGAGCGCATCGCCTGCTAGGGCTGGTCAAGCCCGTCAGCCCGTACGGTCAACGGAACGAACCCCTGAACCGGAGGACGACCAGCGGAAGCACTAGGAGGAACGTTCGGTCACGTGGACCGGGATGGCCATCCCGCCCTGTCTGTCGTCCTCCTCAAGTTTGGAGATTAGCACTCTCAAAACCACGTGACCGGACCTCCAGTCCGGGCCCTCTAAAGGGTACCCTTTTTTGATTAAGCAATTAAAACAAGCCCCATAAGTCGCCTCATAAGTCGTCGGGCCTGTGCCAAAGGCGTACGCCTTTGTACGGTCCCCTTCGGCCGTGCCCCTTTGGCAAGACTATTCGGCCTGTACTATATGGCGCAGGGGCTGCACGCCTTTTAGTGGAGGCTACTAGCGACCGGTTGCCTTTGGCCTGTCAACGGTCGCTGGACCGGACATTGCCTATAAGCCGAACACTCACCGCGATACGAAACCGACTCGCTTCGTTAGCCAAACTGTATCGAGCATTACGCGAGGTACTGCTCTTAGTGCAGCATGTGCTGCTTGCTGCATAACGGACCGATTGCTGCATACAATGCTGCGTGTGCTACATGCTGCATAGCGGGCCGATTGCTGCGTACACTGCAGCGTGTGCTTTAAGCGCTTTGTGCTGCATGACGCTTAGCACTTTTCCTTGTTTCAGGAGCCTTGCTTCGCCACGTAGCGCTTCTGGACAAGCCGTACGCTTTACGCCCATGCCTATCGCAAGACGTAGCGCCTATCGACAAGCGCCTTTCGCCCCTTTGCCCTTTGGCCTTAGCCTTCGTACAGTACGTATCGTACCTTTAGGTCACTCCGTGCGTGACCACCTGGAGCTCAACCCGCTACCCAACACCACAAACCTACGGTCAAACTATGGTGCCCTTGTCGCTCGGTAACGTAAAATCAACAAACTGGTTTTCGAGCTACAAGAGCTACAACTAAACGTGCTCCTATGCTCAATACGTACGTTTATGCGATAAATGCCTCTTGACCTTATGGCGGAGTGCTTTCCTTGGTACTCCGTACACTCTTACAAGCTTATTGCCTTAGCTTCAAAAGCACGCTTGGTCAACCCCAATCCCCCCAACCCCCCTTTTTGCGGACGTACTGCTGTCCAACTGCTTGAGGCTTTGAACCTTGTTTAAGCCGCGAGACCTTCGTGGAATTTGCAGACCCAACTTTTGGTACCAATGCTTGCCCTGGTACCGGTACCTATGCACCTCTCTCTTACTAGAACCTTGACCTCTTCGTCCTGGACAGAGCACCCGATACGTACTCAAATACTTTACGCACTGGCACGCCTTTGAACCGAGCCCTTACTCTTTAGCTACATCACGTTGCACTCTGTGGGTTACGCTAGCTGACACTTCGGAAAACACGCTCCTTCAACCCACTGGACCAGCTGCCCCTAAGCAAGCACGACCGAGCACACGCTTAACAAAAGCTCTTTCGTTGCCGTCGTCCGCTTTACTATGGTTCGGGGTTATGCCTCCTGCCTTGCTTTGTTTTCCTACGATCCCCTTACTTTGTTGGACACTTGTCCAGGACCTGAGCCTATAACCCGTACCGTGAAGGTGCGCTAGGGTACCGGGGTCCGTTGGGTTATGACCTTCCAAAAAGGTATGGACTGCCCGTATTACTGGCCCACTGCTTAGACCCGTCCTTGTGGACAACTGCACTTTACAACAGAGGCGTACGTACCGACCGGAGGCACACGAACAAAAGCAAAGGTCAAAGCACTTAGGACGGAGACACGCTGTCGTTTGTTAGCAAAAGGCCTTCACGACGGTACAAGGCGTTGGGTCAAGCACTATGCGCCGGATACACGCTGGCTCTGTGGGCTACAGGCCTGTATACTCGAGGCCGTACGACCTATTGGTACCCGTCAACGTACGCTACTTTTCCATACCGTTTACCCTAGCACTTGCTGCTTAACTCTTATGCTCCTTTTCTTGCTGCTTATGTTAATGGCTCCGCTGCTGCTCCGGTGCTGCTACTCTACTTGCTGCTTAACCACGATTGACGGAGTCACGTCCCCCTTACCCCACACCCCCAACCCCTCGGAGAGATACCACCAGTACACGTCACTTCACGTCACATAGCGTTACACGTCACATAGCGTTACACGGCACATCACGTCTCTTATCGTTGAGATATACGTGTGTCGAACAAGTGCAGGCTCGGCTCGTCCTCTCTCTTCGGTACACGCACGCTAGCCCAACGTCACTTCAGTTTTATGCTTTGTACAGCTAGACGTTGGTTAAGTGATGCTCTTATAGAGGTGCTGCTTTTGCAGCATACTACATAACGTGACACTAGCGCTGCTTACTTTAGAACATGCAGCTACACGTTCAGCAACCTTGCTTTGCTTGGTTAGCCTTTTGACTAAGCAGTCCTGTACGCTGAGGTACACACACTTTGGTTCCTTCCGCCCGTACCATCGTTTATGCTTAGCGTGCCTTTGACCTTTTGGCGCTACGAAAGCACCCCGAGGTACTCGGCCCCCCCCCCTTTCTTCAAAGCTAGTTGCACTGCCCTCTAGGCCTCCTTTTTGTATACTAGTAAGCCCGCTCCTGATGGTGCAGATCTTGTTTGTTACCGACCCCCCCCTTGTCAAACGGCTTTTCTTCGTGCCCTGCAAACGCTGCTTTTACTCGTTAGCCTTTAGGTTACGCAGATACCTTTTTTCACTGTGCACTCCTTTCTTGCGGCGCTGGTTGCGTAGCCCGTCTAGACCGGACGGTGCCGCATTCCTTGACGGGTCAAATCCTTCCTTCAGCCAGTGCTTTAGGCCCATCATCCGGGCTTGAACCTCTGGACCAAGCCAGCGTGCTCCCTTGTCCCGAAGCTCGGGTGACACTTACGCTATGTCAAGCAGCTCTGCCTACAAAGGACGTATGTGCTTTTTCTAATAATCACGGCAAATGTCTGCTGCCCTTTCAGCGCCATCCCAGATGTAGCAATTCATCCGGTCTGTACGCCCCGTGACCCCTTGACACGCTAACCTATTTGACCGGATGTGCTCCAGTTGACCAATGCTTATGTGTTACAGCTACACTATCGAGTCAGTCAGTGAGCGACTGCTACCCCAGAAGCGTCCCACGCCGGAGATGCTTGACGGCACTTACTTATGGTTGCTCTTGTTCGCTTAAGACGTCGCTTACTTGATCGCCTCTTCGCTTGTCGACAATGCCTTGACCTGCGTGCCTGCAGACAGGTGGCGCTGGTCACCGCTAAAAACGATGTGGTACCACAGCGGACCAACGTACGTCTTTAGGGTACAGCACATGTGGTGAAGATGTGGAAATGCGGAGCACCACGCTCCTGGAATTCCAGAAACCATACATACTTTATGCCTGGATATTGCTTACGCAAGTGCGTAAGGAACAGGTCATCCCGGTGACGCTTACACTCACGCCCTTCTGCTGGATACTCTGCTGGATATGTTAACGTTGCCAACGAAAGCCAGTCACAAACCGCATTACGTAAAGTGAACTTCAGCTGGTCTCGTGACCACTTCGTCAATGCCTTGATCCCTTTACGAGTACCGCAACGAGCACCTTTCTCTTACCTAAGCTTAGGCTTGTTTCCACGCACCAGGTTGTCCGGAATTACTTAGCCTTTGCCTCGTTAAACCACTCCGTCGTACCTAGCCTTTCCCAGATCTACGGCTCTCGACGAACCCTCCAAGCACCGGAGCTCCTACGTCAAGCCGACGAACGTATCGCTATATCATTACGATAGACCTGGTGTGTCTTTTTACCTAGTCGGGTTACGACAGGTCTCACGATTCAAGTGCTGAAGGCTCGGTTCAGACTGCACGTTGTGAAACTGACCAGCCTCGATCAGCGGGATCTCTATAGGTCCAACACCACGGTCTCGTCCCTTTGGGACGAGCCTCTCCCTCCGGTCTAAGAATAGCGAGACAACGCTTCGCGTAATAGTGCTCCTCGCCTCGGACCGTGGCCTACTGTTTCTGGTTTTGGATCCAAAGGAAACACTTGGAGGTCGAGCTTGTCTGACAACCTCAAATCAAGTTGGTCACCGCTCCACATACCACAAGTGTTTGTCCTGCGCGACGCCTTGCTGAGCCTTACGGGCCTGAACCATGAGTCGCCGTTATACGACGGCCTTGCTGTACACTTCATGGCTGAAGCACTGTCCTACGAACAAGCTTACTAACCGACCGTAGCATTCCCGCCCGATTGCTTCGGCGCACCCGTGCTCGTCAGCTCACCGCACCAGCAAGTCCGTGTTGTCGTCTATAGGGGTTAGTACCACGAGGGCACAGAGTGGCTGCTATTGGATGTGATTAGACCCCACTTTGCTGATACGGCCAGAGCCTATGGACCGTCTGCGAAACGGGCTCGTCTTATCGGTGCTCCTTGTGGTCCAGAGTGGTTGGGTCCGTGGCGCCGACTACTGACCACGTTGTTATAGGGCCTTCGCACTTTACCGACCCTTGATTTGGAGTTTCAGATAAAAGCAACAAAGCCGTATACTACACAAGGGACTCCGACAGGGTGCTTGGTTTGGACTAACCAACAAAACCACCCCCTTTGGTCCAGAGGCTCTTTTGACCACGACAGCAATAGTCCTAGACGGCCGTTTCTTGGATGCCCCATCGACGTTCCGTCCGTTCGCTAACCGTCTAGGTGTCCGCGCCTTTGGTCCCTTGCAGTCCCGACTTTGCTTCTTTGGTGCAGCCTTAGGACCGTTAGAACCACGACTGTCGCAAAGCAACAAGCCCAGGTGGAAAACCCAACGCCCCGAGCACACGTGCCCTCCGGAACAGACCGGACTATACTAGGGAAGCACAGTCGCCTGCTAGGGCCGGTCATAAGTCCGTGCTATTCGCCCACTACGTACACCTACGGTTGTAAGGCCAGTCGCCTGCTAGGGCAGGTCAACCCCGACGACCTGTACACCGGTCAACGGAACAAGCCAAGCTTAGCCTTCGGTCGAGCCCGAAGGGCGAGACAGTCGAGTCGCTAAGCGACGAGACAGCCGAGCCTTTTGCCGATCTATTGGGCCGGTACCTCCTATACGGCGTACGAGCAGTTCTATGCTAGGGCTGGTCAAGCCAATCCGATCGAACGCTCCACGGACCGAGCACCCTGAACCGGAGGACGAACGCCTAGGGACGACTGCAGACGTGCCGGTCACGTGGACCGGGTTAGCCAACCCGCCCTGTAAGAGACACTCCTACGGTCTCGCCTGTACGTTGACCGGTCCCTCAAAAGCTTTTGCGACTAAGCAATGAAGACCAGTGGCCCTAGTACACGGTCTGCGGCCCGGGCTAGCTTACCTCTTTTAAGGAACAACACTAGAGGGAACCACACCGTCAGTTAGCACGAACAGCGGAAGCAAGAAGGGCCTGTCCCGTGCGTGTGCCTAAACGTCAAACTGGATCAGATAGAAACCAAGGGTGTAGAGACAATTGCTGCCGAGGCAGACTCTCTTGCAGAACACTCGACGCTGCAAGACCGTACTCGTGCAAAGGCAATCGGGTACGACGCGCTGCGGAAAGCATGGCTGGTGTCACGAGTAGCATAGCTTCCGATGAGTCAGAGGCTAAACCCGAAGGGCCCCGACCAGACACCGATAATGTTTTCACAAGAAAGTCTTGACTTAAAAGGCCGCTGTCTCTACGTAGGCGAGAAGCCTGTATTACTGAGGTTGCCCAATCAAACCGGGATGACAAACCCGCTGCTTGAGCCAACTGGTATGACAGGCGAGCCGCCTCTGCTCCAGCCTCCGCATCGTAAACCAAAGTTATTGGGTCTTGCGATGCCTCTACGGGACTAGGTCCAGCAACGGAGGTTGTTGCTTCTAGATCATGTGGAGGTGTTTCCGGTTCCTCAAGGATGGACTCACGAGCTCTAAGAGCGCGCGACACATCGTAGTCCGCCTGGGCTGCCCTGGAAAGAACAGAGGCACGAGCTCGTGTTTCCTCCAAGTCCCAATCAAAGGCTTCCAAGGTGTCCGAGTCTGAAGTTTAACTCCTGGACAAGTCGCTACCTGACGGACTTGTTGCACCACTGCGAGCATAAGAGCTGGCACCCCTGTCAAGAGCACTAGGTATAAAAACGCGCTGATCGGTTAAGGCCGTTTCTTTTACCGTTGTTGTAGCCAGAATCTCCTCGCAAGAGAGCTCCTCTTCTAAAAGCGAGGAAGGGCCCTCCAACGCAAGAGCAGCTGCTTTTTGACCAGAGCTTGGCGACAACAGGAGCCCCTTACCCTTGAGTAAATGGCGAACAGCTCTGCTTGTAAGCTCCAGGGTGGTGCCTGAGTCCAACGACATGTTCTTCAAAACAAGAGCCTCTTTTGTGAGGTCATCTAGCTTGATTTCTAGAAGGCTCATTCTGTCAGGTAGGCTGGACGTGACCCTGTCCACTTGAGCAAGCGACAAAGCCTGGGTTTGCTCAATCGAAGACGCCTGGGAGTGCAAATCAGCTGCTTGTCTCAGTACCTCAGAGGTTAGCATTTTGTTTTGAGAGAGCTCACGAAGAACGGACAAATGCAGAGTCTCCTGCTTGAGCTGCAGTGTTTCAACAGCTTGGTCTAGAGACCCTTTCGAATCTCCTCGGGCAAAGCCAGACGCGCCGCAGACAGAGCGGCTTGTATACCTGATAGACGGTCTTCTATCAAGCTAGTCGTGGTTTCCAGTTTGTCAGACAATTGAGCCAGATCCGATACGTTAGGCGCACTAGCAGAATGGTCTTCTGGTACGACATTTGAACCCCCAGAAGAGAACCAAGCGTACGGATTAAGCATACCTAAGAAGAAGAAACCCCAACCCCACAAGTGCTGAGGTAAATTATTAGAGGGTGATGTTAACAATTGCAAGAAAAATGAGCTGACGAAGCAAGCAAGTGCAGCTATGCCTACAGTGGCCACCAAGCAACTCAAAATCAACAAATTAAACAGCACACCTCTAGGATCCGTGTACACACGGCCTATTATATCTTTAAACAGGGTACAGGACCAATCCACCCAGCCGAGCAGGCCCGTTAGGCTCGTTTTAAGCAAGAGGCCTAGCGTGTCTAGCACCCTTAGTCCAACTGCCCAAAGTCCCGTACCCGACGCAGCATCAGCCGACGTAGAACCCGAACCTGACCCTGCTGTCGGATTTCCTAAGATCAAAGAACGAAGATGACTCAATTCAGCTGCCTGTTCAGAGAGCGAAGCTGATATGTCGGAGAGCTTTGCTAAAAGCATAGACCAAGCTAGACTGAGTGGTTCCAACATGAAATACTGTGCAAAAGTACAAAAGACTAACAGAAGCAACAAAAATACAATCAAATAAGCAAAATACCAAGCTCTGGCCTGGTCAACTACAGACAAGTTTGTGGCCTTGGCCTTCAAAGTGGAACCCAGAGTCGCGCTTGGTGCGATGCCAGCTGCGCTATCTCTCAATTTTGGAGCCATAAACTAGTACTTTTTCTTGTAAATTGGTGTTAACCTGACTCGGCGTCAACCAAGCCCCGTGTCCACGTACATAGGCACAGATTGTTGGCCGGGCAGGACCCGGCCGACCCACCGGAGCAACCAAACGAAGCCCCGTGTCCACGTACCATCAGCACAGCTTGTCGGCCGGCCAGGATCCTGGCCGGCCGACCCACCTGTTTAGCGGCAAGCTCTGACGAGTGAGACTAGTCGTCATCGCTGTCGTAGCCTGGAAAGTAGTCGTCATCTTCGAAGTCAGTTCCTGTCTTCTCATAGACGATCTCTGGCTTGGGGTCCGTTACACCTAGCATCAGGTCAAATATGTTCTTGTCCACCTCGCAAGTAGCGCTTTTTGCAGAGGCACTATTGTCCTCCCTAGGATCTGGCACTCCTAGCTCAAGATTCTCGGGACTTTGGTCCTGAGCGGACATCTTTGACACGTCCGATGGGTCCCCTTCGCTTGTAGGACGTGTGTCGTGGCCTTGGTTTGTACAGTCAGGGCTGTTTGGTTCCAGACGAGTGCTTCTGGTCTTTGAGTCGAAGAACTTATCGTTCTCTTGACTCGTAGAGTTAGACGGTCGGTTGCACTCCGTTAATTCCGTGTCGAGTTCCGATTCCCTCGAGTCGGCGTTGCTCAAAGAAGGAACATCCACAGATTTATGCTCGTTATCCGTGGGTTCGTCCTCGGAAGCCGCTTCGCTTTCCGTAAGGGCGGCCCCTGCAAACGAGGCCTCTTTCGTGAGTACGTCCTCAGAAGCCGCTTCGTTTTCCGGTAACGAGGTCTCTTCCGTAGACTCGGACCATACCATGAGTTCGTCCGAGGTCTCTTCCGTAGACTCGGACCGTTCCACGAGTTCGTCTGAGGTCTCTTCCGTAAACACGGCCCCTTCCCTGATATCGTCCAAGTAAGACACCAACTCTTGCGGAAATTCGACCTCACCTACACGAAACCTTGCGTTTTCTGGAAGCGACTCCCTTTCAGATTTGCTTAAATAGAAGCGAAGGATGCGCGGATAGCCGTACGTATAATATGCTAGAGGGCCCAGCTCTTCCCCTGCCCGAGTAAAGTTGTAACCTAAAAAGTGCAACCCTAGACCCAGCAGAAGGACCTCCCAATGCATGCCCCCGTTTAGGAAGAACAAGTCGTTCCAAGAGCGCAAAAGAGCGTTTGGAGGAACAGACATATAGGAGCTGGCTTTGCTTGATTTGAGTTCATTATCCACAGAGCAATGGCACTCCGTGTGATAACTCTCAAAAAGAGCAGGAGTAGCATTAGGTACGTAGGCTAAGAGAGCAGGTACCTCAGAAAAGGCCTGCTCTATAATAGACCACCTGAACTTATGGCCAGTGCTACTGCTTAAGCACTCGATCCAAACCTCCGAAAAATGATTAGAGGCCTCTATATCCTGTGTGGACATATGTGAGGCTAAGCAAGGATTCTCCAGCTCACTGCAACCAAAGAGACTTCGTGTCTTTGTATGGACTAGCCCGGTGGGGTCGTCCTTTTGAAACACTGCATCTAACTCAGGACTCTCTTTACGCAACTCTCTCAATTGACGATAATAACAGTAAAGCCCTGCTGAACTTGTGAGCCAATTAATAAAGCCTGGCTTCAGCTGAAAACGAGCCTCGTTTGGTTGCTCATGACGAACGAGGTCTTCTCCCTTGATTTCATAAGTAACCAAGGTTTCAGCCACTAGAAGAGGACGCACTTCTATAAACCAGTCGTGCAAGCCTTTCCTTCTTAGGGAAAGAAGCAAGTCCTCAAGCAAGGGAGCTATACTCGTGTAGACTTCTTTAGCCAGACTAGTCTGAGGCAAGTAAGGCTCGTGAATGGGCCTTCTTGGCGAGGTCCTTTCTAGGACCAGACCTTCTTCCTTGTAGCCCTTTTGAGCCAACTTGTTTACCAAGTCGTAACGCAAGTCGACCAGTTTCCTGTTGGCGTCATAGTTAGCCAAAAGGACTCTGTACAAACAGGAAGTAAGCCAACTTACACAAGAGGTTTTGTGCTTACTCTCGGAATGCAGCTTCTGAGAGGACACTTTGATTGGTTCTTGGAGGTCAGGCCATATAACCTTATTTCTTCTGTCATCTCGAGAAGACAAGTCGGGTAAGCCGCAAGAAAGACAAGAAAGGTAATCTTTCAAGATTTGAACTGACAAGCGAGCGCCTCTAACCAGAACCCCATGACTCTCCAAGGCATAGACTGGTTCACCCGATTCTAGCGGACAAGCCTTAATCTTAGTCAATAGACAACGAAGCATGGACTTCGTCATTGTGATTTGGAGTGTAGGATGCACTAATTTACGACTGCAACCCCAGAAGCGGCCTATGCCGTCCTGTAGTGTCGTAGGTACCGGCATCTGTCGGACCGAGCACCCGTATAAGCTTGTAGCAGCGTCCTGTACTTCCGACCAGTCTTGGACACTGGTGGAGGGTGACCAGGAGCAAGTGCTTTTACTCTTGACTGTGTGGGCCCAAAGAGGTTCAGCAAACTCCCGACTGATGCTCTCACAGGATACCAAGATATGGAAGCACGGTGTACCGTTCTCCTCAAATTCGAGCCACCAAAGATAGAGCACACCTGGGTAATCCAGACGCAAACGTGTTAAGAAACGACTTAAATGTTTCTTTATCGTTCGACCTGTTAGGCAGGCCTCTTCTGGATACGACAACCGGATCTTCTTGGCAAAACGGAATCGCGAATTACGAAGCGTAAAGACGAACCGCGTTCTCGAAGACGAGCTAAAACCTCTAATTTTACCACGTAGGGCGGGCGACCATTCAAACGGACCGTCTCCACTCACAGAAAGAGCATCCTGCCCTTCTGACGGGCCCACCTGCCTAGCTGCCTCTAAGTGAGCTTCGCTGCCTTTTGTACAGTCAAGAGGGGCTCTTCCACCTGAAAGCGAAGACGAGAGCACGGCACCCTCGTTGTCTTCTTCTGGTGCATGAGTGCTAGCCAAAAGCACATGATCCTCTTGCTTTGTGCTATGGCTTTTTGACTCACGTAGGCCGCCTTTTGCTTTAGGCCGCTCCAAACTGGGCGTCGGGTTAGGTGTACTTTCCCCTTGAGCTATCTCTGAAACTGAACCACTACCTTTTTTTATAGAGTTCACCGCTCTGTGCGTTATGCTCTGGAGACGGTGAGACAGACTCTATAACTTGTGGTTGCTTTTTCGCTTTGCCCGAAGATGACCTAGGAAGTGTCTTTTTCCCTTCCTGAGCCTCTTCCTCCAACAAGGTTGAGCAGTCGTCACCTTCAGGTGCGGTCCCTCTAAGCTCCTTCCAACCGTCTGTGTCAACGGAGGCCTCACTTGCCTCTTTTATGTACAGGAAGCGCAGATCCTTATCGTAGAACTCGAGGCGCACGTCGTCCGGACCTGCATAGTCTGAGCTAGATGAACCACCCCATATAGGGCTATCCCAAAGCACTGTATCCAAAGGGTTGTTCTCCTCTTGTTTGACAGTGTAATCGTGACACCATTGCAAGACCGTTAAGAAGTAGCTTATCATCAAAGAGCCAGTTCAGGAAGTTTTCATCGCAGGTAGAATCGATGCCGCTGAAGGAAGCTTCTCCTGTAGACTCGTGTCAGGAACAACGTGACCACTTAGTACAACAGAGGATCCACAAAAAGCATATTGAGTTAGCGTTTCACGGTTTAGTTGAGCCATCGGAGAAGGGCGCGGAAACAGAGGGAAACCTTAGGTCTCCTCACGGTCGATGGCCAAAAAAGTGCCGTTCATCAAGGTGCACGTTAGCTGGGCGCAGAGGACGAAGCTCGTAAGAAAGGCCTGAAACGCTGGGTGAAAGAGGGCAACGAAGGCTCGAGCTTTCCTGCACCTTCAGGCTTATAGGCCTTCGTTACCTTCGACGTAAGAAGGGCGTGCACAGCGAAAAAAGGTATCCTCCGAAACCTCTCGAAGGGTGAGTTCAACAAGCGTATGCAGGACACGAAGGTGTCTCGACTAGAGGAGGGCCCTCAACGTGGAACGGTGCTGCACAGTCTAGCGTCAGCTGTATCGAGTGTGACCTCGTACGTGAACACGGAAGTGAGCAAGGAGGCCTTCGACGCTAGTGACGTAACGCTTGAAGAGTGAACAGACTTTCTCGGTGTGCTCTAGGAACGCCTCCGTACTAGGCGGGATGGTCAAGAAGCGGTACGTAGCGAAGCAGGGCTCCAAAGCTTAGTTGTGGTTGGTTATCTTGCCAGTGGCTATTCTGCCAGTGGATATCCTGCCACACGATATCCTGCCAGTGGTTATTAAGACATGAATAATTATGACACACCAGTGGTTATTAAGACATGAAACATGATGACACACGTTATCCAGCAAGTGGCTATTAAGACAGGTGTCTTAGTTTCAGAGTACGTTGGTGCTCGAAGCAACGTCCGGTCCAGCGAAGCGGACCTCGAAACCGTGCTTCGCACCGATTAGCTCAGACTGTTACGTTGTGAGGACGTCGACCGTAAGGGAGACGACCGCACGTGGCCAGGGCTTGCACGGTCCATAAAGTGAGCTTAGTAAGTGCTAGCACTGGTTAGTGGTGTTATAAAGACAGCCGCTATTAAGACAGTTCGTTAGAAAGACAGTCACTATTAAGACAGTTCGTTATAAAGACAGTTAATAGCGGTTTACGTGCTTAGGGTTCGTGCTTGCAAGGGTCGTCCTCGCGCACCATGGGGTTTCCTCAAACAAAGTTACGCTTACGTGGTTGGCAGGCAGTAAGGCCAGCTGTTGACACTTTTTTGGTACAGACGGTTTGTGCTTGCGCTGTTTGTCCTCAATGACCGTTACGTTCCAAGCTCATGTTGTTCCTGCAAAAGGGTACTAAGACCGGGACGCAGACCCTGTACTAAGGGCTTGGTACGTGGAGCGATCGATAGGTCAAGGTTGACCAGCCCTAGCAGTCGCCGGGCCTTACGTACGTAGGTGGACGGACTGTACAAAGGCTAAGGACTGGCTGTACGGCAAGGCAATAGAGCTGACACTCAGTGGCTGATCGGTCGAAGCGAAAGCAAGCCAGGGCGGCTTATGTACGGCCAGGACGTCCTATGCGATAGCTGAGCTGGCACTAAGTGGCTGCTCAGTGCGATGTCCACGAAGTCTAGCAGTCACGGCTTGCGTGGACTTGCTCGTAGACCCTAGCTCACGGACCGTTTGCTAGTCAAATCAAAAAGGGGGCTAAGGTCTCTTAGCAAAAGGTCCTAAGGACCAGGCTTTCACGTGTAAGCCGTCTTGGTTTGCAGGTCATCTTACGGCTTGACAGTATTCCGATAGTGGAGTTGACTTGGCGGCTTGTAAGCTTAGTGGCTTGTACGCTAATCCAGGCTGAACGCTAAGCTCTCCCGAATGTCGTACTAGGGATCGTGGGTTCCCGTCCGTGGAGCTTCTAAAGTAAGGGACAAAACGTGACGCTAATCTCCAAAAGTCAGTGCATGGCGAGAGGCTAAGGGCCCTCAGGCGTTGTCTCGCTTTGCTCAAAAAAAGTGGTTGAGCTATTCCCTCCACCGGAGGGAGAGGCTCGTCCCTTTTGGACTCGACCGTTTTTTCCGTCTCGCCCCAAAGGGGCTCTTGCCGTCTCCCTCCGGTCGACTTCACCCTCTCGGCAAGCTCTTCGCCGTTGACCTTCGGTCAACTGGACCCTCGAGCCCCTTTGGGGCCCGAGCCTCTCTAAAGCTCTTCGCCGTT
>JFJP01038451.1_pt1 | contig 17520 bp, 10 predicted proteins | sample 431651 | NCBI WGS metagenome assembly JFJP01 (sample SAMN02602958, study PRJNA72255) | Microbial mat metagenome, whole genome shotgun sequencing project. | biome: fresh water; feature: sink hole; material: water; isolation source: purple microbial (photo- and chemosynthetic) mats found in...
TACTCCATTCGACAGGTCGGAACTTACCCGACAAGGGATCTTGCTACCTTTGGACCATCAAGGTTATGGCCGCCGTTTATTGGTGCTTAAAACAAACAGCTTGCACCACTTGTTAATCGCATTACAACACCGGGCAGGAGTCAGATTCTATACTTTGTAATTAAACTTTGCAGAATCTTGTGTTTTTATTAAACAGTCGCTACCCCTAATTTTCATTTTTGCTTTTTTAAAAGCCCTTTTTATCCCGAAGTTACAAAGTCATTTTGCCGAGTTCCTTCAAGATTATTCACTCTTTTGTTTTCATCTGCTCGACTAGCCTACTTGTGTTAGAGTCAGTACGGTCAACTTTTAAGTTGTTTCCTGGTATTAAAAAAACTATAGCCCGCAAAGACTACCATTTATAAAAATACGCTACTTAAAAACCTCATTTTTATCAGCGTAAGCTTAAAAATTAGAGAACGACTCACGCCTTGTAAGATTATCATAACAAGGCAAACCTTAGGCATCAAACAGAAATGATTTGAACATTTCATGTGTTACTCATGCTAGCATCATCAATACTGATATCTCGAAAAACCTTTACAGATTTTCTTCAACAACATACAGCACGTTCCACTACCGCGTTAAGTTTTAAACTTAAGCTCGTTGCTTCAGTGTTTTACTAAACTTATTAATTTTCGAAAACTTTTTAAAAAAAAATTATCCATTTTTTAAAGTTACCAGTGAGCTTTTACGCTTTCTTTAAAGGATGGCTGATTCCAAGCCTACCTCCTAGTAATTAGTTAAAAAGATCTTCTTTTACTTCGTAAAACTTGAAAACTTTAGCAATCGATCTGGGCTGTTTCCCTCTCGACTATGGACCTTTGCGCCCATAGACTGTTTATCTATTCTTATTTTAAAAATTGGCAGATTCTTTAAAAAAAAAAAATCTTTTAAAAAGATTACACTACCTTTTAAAAAAAAAAAAGACATCTCTACTTCCATAGATTTCGTGGAAAACCAGCTATCACCAAGTTTGATAAGCCTTTCACCCCTAACCACAGCTCATCCCAAAATTTTGCAACATTTACGGGTTCGGTCAATAAAATACCTGGCCATGGTTAGATCACTTGGATTCGGGTCGTATTTATACAACTAAAACTTTTTCAATACGCGACATGCTCGCTGTATAAATACACTCGCTAGCCCATTATACAAAAGGTACGCTAAAACAAAAAGCTTTAGCTGAACTACGTATTAAGTTTCAGGTTCTTTTAATCCTTTCTAAAAAATTCTTTTCACCTTTCCCTCGCGGTACTTTTTTCTATCAAAACTAAAAAAATAAGCCTTAACTTGTGAAAGCGTTCAAGCTTACTTCGTAAGCTCTACTTTAAAGCCACTCGAAAGAATCGAACTTCCGACACCGGGGAATGAGCCCAGCCTGAGGCCACTCGAGCGGCGCATCCAAAACACCACGGGGCTATCACCCTCTACGGCGTACTATTCAAAGTACTTAGCTTTTTTTAAGTTTATAAGGCTATGATTTTTCGCTCGCCGCTACTAAATCATCTCAATTGGTTTTTTTAAAAAAACTACTCTGATGTTTCATTTCGTTTTTTTTTAAAAAGCTCTCGCGGATCATAAGCATTTTTGAAAAACAAAAAATAGCTTCCACGCGATTATCGTATATAGTTTACGTAACTTTTTTAGTTTGTAGGCATCCGCTTAATACGCTATACCAACAAAAAAATATTTTATAAAAAAAAAAAAAATAATTCAATAAAAACTAAAAAGTAAAATAAAATAAAGATAACTTGTGAAAAAAAAGATTCAAAAAAAAAAATTGGAGTAGAAAAAGCTTTAGATATAAAAAAAAAACTATCAAGAATTTTTTTTGTAGTAAACTCAACAATAAATTTTTCACAAAAAAAAATACCAGTATAAATAAGAATGTTACGAACAAAAAGTTCACTAAGTTTTTTTATTATAAAATCAATATAGAACCCGCTTTGAAAAAAATTAAATGCTTTCTTTCTTAATAAAAAAAAGTCTAACACTTAAGCAATTTAATTTATTAAATAATAAAAAAAAAAAAAAAAGTAGAGAAGAAAAGAAAAAAAAAAAGAAAAGAAGAGATTAGAAGCTCTTTCTTAGAAAGATCCAAGGTAAGCACAGGAACTCCGGTACTAGGCAGACCAAAAAGTGCATTAAACCAACCACGACTAAAGCCAACTAAGCCGAAAAAGTTTAAAACAAACATTAAAAAAAAACAACTTAAAAAGGAAGAAGAGAGCACAGTACTAAAAATATAAAACTCGCAAGCAAACTTTACCGTACCCGGTAACCCAGCAAAAAAAATAAGCATAAAAAATATCACTAAACCTAGATTAGGAAAAAGAGTAAAGATACCAGTTACAGAAAATGTAGATCGCGTATGGTACCTTCGATAAATACAATCAACTAAGTAAAACATAAGACTTGACAGAAAAGCGTGTACCGCGCTGAAAAAAAAACCGCAAACTGCGATAAAAGAGTCACCTCAGAGATACGTTAGTAGGATAAGATTCATCTCTTGAATCGTACAATATGCAACTAATTTTTTTAAATCCGATTGACCTCACATTTTTAATGAAGCATCTATGGCACCTAAAAAAGCTATAAAAATAAAGGGCTCCGTATTAAGCTCATGAAAAAGTAAATTTGAAAGCTTAAACAAACCAAAGAGTGCAGTTTTTACTAAAAAGCCACTAAGATAAATTGAAAAACCACTAGGTGCTTCAACGTGTACTTTTGTTAACCAGTAATGAAATGGCCAAATAGGTATCTTAAAGCCGAAGCCAACAAAGAGTAATGAAAACACTAAAGTAGCCTCGTCTAAAAGAAGAGGACAATGTTTAATAACAAAGAACGCTGTTGAGCCTACCTTGTTCACAAGATAGAGCACTGCGAGCAAAACAATTAAAGAGCCAATCTGAGTTCAAATAACAAAGTATAAGCTTGCTTGAATAGCTTTTTTAGAATAACTAACTGAATAAACAAAAAAAAATGAAGGAAGCAGAAGCATTTCATAAAAAAAAAAAAAAAGAATGATATCATTTGTAATAACAAAAAAAAAAACAATAAGAATAAAATAATTAAAATAAATAAAGTAGTTAAAGTTAACTTGGCTTAGTCTAGTATCCAAAGTTAGAAGTGCCAAAAAACCAACAATATAGGCAAGCAACAAAAGAATAAAACCAAAAAGATCTATCTCAAACTTGTAAGAAATAATTTCAAGGTTATACTGTTTTACATAAGCAAGATCACTAGGCATAGATACATCAACCCTATAAGCCTCAACTAGTCTAAAAAAAAAATAGAAACTAGTTAAAAGCAGCACAAAGGACACCAGATAAAAAATAATATTGATGCATTTAAACACTATGTTCACAACATTACCACCAAGCTTAATGTTACTATTTTTAAAGCTAAAAAGGAAAAAAAAAAAGCTAAGTAGCGTTGTGGACACTGAGAAGAAGAAAAAATTTCATTTTAAAAAAAGCTGTAAGTAAACTATAGCACCTAATGCAGTCATGAACACTTTATATAAAAAAAGAAAAAAAAATAATAATAACAGATGAAACAATGAGCCAACGCTTAAATAGTAGCTCAACAAAAAAAGCTCTATCAAAAACAACAATATTTTTCTGAACTAAAGAGCTAAGCTGAAAAATAAAAAGACTCATCGCTGCAGAAGCTCGTTTAGAGAGATATGTAGTTAAACTAAATAAATAAAAATTCAAAGGAATAGTCAGCAGCATAGATTTATATGCGTCCAAGCAATAGTTCTTGAAAAAATTTAGCAAAATTTCTCAAAAAGAGAAATTAAATAACACCAATAAAAGAAGCTAGTACCTTCTTTTTTCTGATACCATATGTTATTGGTCCAGAAATTTCGCGACCTCGAGGTGTCATTCGCTTCTTTAAAAGTAAACAATCATTTTGCGCAAGTTTTATATAAGAACCATCTTTTCTAAGACTAAAAAAAACTGTACGTACAAGAAACGCGCGAACTTTTTTACCACGCTTAAGTCAATTGTTTGGTCTCGTTTTTTTTAAAGAAACTCGAACAAAATCACCGACATGCGCTATTTTATGCCTAAATCCACGATAAATATGAAAAACACCGACGGATCATACGCCGCAATTGTCTGCAACTGTTATTCTGGATTCTTTTTGTACCATTCTTTTAAATTCCTTTTTATAATGCGGCTGTTGGGTCTTCGTAAATTCTGAAAGAAAAGGTTTTGCTTCCGTAAAAACTCAAAACTTAATAAATCATAAAAAAAATCATAAATGCGTAGCGCAGCTGATGCAGCAGCAACAGCGCTAACCTTAGATGCCCTTAATAAATTAACGCAAATTATTGAAGTTAAAAAAACTAAAAAACCAAAAATAAAAAGAAGAAAGCCATTAAAGAAGTAATAACTCAAAAAAAGCGAATGAAGATCATTTACAATACAAACCGCTTGCGATTCGTAAAAATTATCAAAAAAAAAATTAAAATTAAGTAACTGTAACTTTGCAGAAAACTCATCAAAAAAAAAGAAAGAAAAAAAGATAATAACAAACTTATAAAAAAAAACTCTTGAATTTCTAAGCTCGCCACTAAAATTAAAAAAAAATAAAAATAAAATAATGATAAAGATTACCGTGAGTTCTATAACAAATAAAAATCCAGTAAAAAGCTCAAGATTATAGTATGATAAAAAAACACCAAGTCATAAAAAAATAAGCGACATATAGATTACTGAATAAAAAAGAGTTTTTGACTGATTAAAAAAAAATAATGAAAATAGCAGCCCAAGTTGAATCGCGGCACATTCACTAAAGAAAGATGTCCACGGTGTTCAGCTAACAACATTATAAAAAAAGTCTAACATAAAAAAGCTAAACCCCGAGGTTTAGAGACTAACTACTAAATACGGCGTAGTTTTCTAAAATAAAAAAATAAAACAATGGGCTTTCTCAGCCGCCTAAAAAAAAAATAGAAAGTACTAGAGAGAAGAAAAAAAGATGAAAGTATTCACCTAAATAAAATAAGGCAAAGTAAAAGCCACCATATTCAGTAGAATATCCCGTAACAAGCTCAGATTCTGCCTCAGCTAAGTCAAAAGGCGCGCGGTTTACCTCAAGTAAAAAAACTAATATTATCATAGACAAAAGTATAGAAAATAGTATAATTAACCAGGACACCTCCTGTAAACCAACTATAGGGGCAAAAGAAAAAGACTCATTAAAGAAAATAATATTTAAGAAAAGTAAGCCTAAAAAAATCTCAAGGTTTAACATAAGCACACCGCAGCGAACCGACGCAAGCACTGCATATTTGTTCTTACTAAAATAACCTGCGAGCATAATACATAGTCCAAAAAGTACAGATAGAATACCTGCGTAGACGATGTTATACTCAATATCAAAAATAGATAGATTAGGTCCCCATACAGCATTTATCCAAAAAGAATAACATACAGCGCCAGCAATAGACGGCGCCCCTAGAAATCAAAACTTGTTAGCTTCTGCAGGAATTACAACGCCCTTTACAAAAAGCTTTAGCGCATCGGCAAGATATTGTAAACGACCCTTGTAACCAACAAAATTTGGGCCAACTCGACGCTGAACCAAAGAAAGTAGTTTTCTCTCAAGTAACGTTATGGCAGCAACAATAAGAGTAACTATAAGCATTAGAATAATGTTATATAATAGCATATTAAAAAATCCTAAAACGCCCACAAAGTTTTTAGCTAAAGATATTAAAATAGCACACGATAAAATTCGTACTCATTAAAGAAATTATTAATAAGTAAAATTCTAGCCTTTGCACTCGGAACTCCCTTAAAAATAGAATCATTGTGCCTATTGTAGCTAAACTTATAAAAATAATAGTGAACTCTTTTTTGCCAACGCGGAATTCCGAGGGTAATACTTATGTAGTATGTATTCTCTAAAAATGCATCAATTATAACACAAAAAAAAAAGATAACTCCAATTAATGTTAAAAAATGACCACAAGTAGCTGCACCTTGTCAGCCTAAAAATACCGCTGGAAAATCATGAATTCTTCTAGGAAGTCCAGAAAAACCTAAGAAAAAGAGAGGCAAAAATGTAAATCAAATTCCAACTGAATAATAAACTAAGTGTAACTTACCAAAAATTTTTGAATGACCGATTCCAAATAATGGAAAAAAATAATAATATAAACCTGTAAAGCAGCCGGTAACTGCTGCGCCAGCTAGCATTAGATGAAAGTGTGCAACAACATAAAAGCTATCATGCATTGAGATATTTAAACCTACATGAGAAAGTCACATGCCAGTAAAACCACCAGTTAAAAAAAAAAAAATATAAGATATCGTAAATAATAATGCGAGATCTACCTTTATGGCATTATTAACTAAAGTTAATGTTCAATTAACAAGTTTTATTGTTGCTGGCAAAGAAATCATAATAGTTACAGTACTATACATGTTCCTGCTACGGTGATCGAGACCAACTAGATACATGTGGTGACCTCAAACAATATAACCCATGTAAGCCATAACATAGATTGCTCAAATCATGTGGTGCTTAGAAGCCATTCTTCGCGTAGAACTATGCGGTAAAATCACGTTAATAAATCCAAAAGTTGGTATAATTAAAATGTATACTTCAGGATGCCCAAAAAATCAAAATAAATGCTGGAAAAGAATAGGATCACCGCCATATGCAAAGTCAAAAAACGAAGTTTGTCAATGTCTATCTAAAAGTACCATAATAACTGCTGCGCCAAGAACCGGAGTGACTATTGCAAGCATTCTTAATGTTAATAATATAGCTATAGTTACAAAAGGTACTAGTACACGACGATTTCGCAAACCCGGGGAAATTAAGGTTCGTCTTGTTATTAACAAATTTGTAAAAGATATTGTAGTACTAATTCCAGCAAGAACAACTGAAACTAGTAAAATATCTTGCGCGCCATATCCTGTAAATTTTACGCTTGATGAAAATGGAGTAATAAACGTTCAACCACTTACGGTTAATGTTCTATTTGAACATTTGCTAAAGTAAACCTTGCGCCTTCTTGCGTTTGAAACCTTATCAGCAACAAATCAAAAGCTTTCTGGTGATAAAAAAACATTGTTTACTGCAGAAAGCTTTAACGGATTAAAAAAAGAATCCTCATAGCCCTCATAGTTTAATTTTTTTCTACTGCGCCAAAATAAAAAAAAAGAAGAATCACTGTCAGTGTAAGCTCCCGGAGAAAACCGAGCAGCTTCAGCGTCATGACTAAATAAATGCGCAAGCTTACCCTTTTCTAAAATTGGTAAAAAAAAAGATGTTTTATCGTAATAGTGCCAGTACTGCGGACGTAAAAAAGCGATTTTAGCAACTAAAATAAAGCCTAACGGCTGAATTCAAAAACCAATACTATTCAATCTTGGAAACGCTACATCTTTTGAGCCTACATGATATGGAATAAGAAAATTAGCAAAACCGCCGAAAACAATTGGGACCACTACGAAGAAAACCATGATTAAGCCGTGCGCAGTCATAACCTGCAAATATCGTAAAGAGTCACCCTTAAAAAAAGGACTTCCAGGATAAGCCATTTCTAGCCGGATCATTGTTGCTAATGCAGCTCCTGAAAGACCAGTTCACATACTAAAAAAAAAATAATTAAGTGCTATTCGTTTGTGGTTAATTGTATATGCATATTTTTTAAAAAGATAGCGCCGGATATCGTTTGCTTTCGAAAGATAAATTAGCAGATCTCAAAAAGAAAAAGAAAAACTATAATAGTGAAACTTAAATGTACGTAATAAGTAGCGAAAATAAGTTTTTATTAAAAACAGTGGTAGTTTAATATAAGACAATAAACAAACAAATTTAAAAAAAAAAATCAATCAGCTAAAAAAACACTAACAGTAAGCGCGTAGCTTGCCCAAAAAATCAAAAGTAACGGCGCAAAAAAAAAAAAACCAATTTTTCGAATCGGAAACAAAATAGCTAAAGCTAAAACTAAAAAATAATATATAAAAGTATGAAACTTTATTAAAAAAAAATAAAAATATTTAAAAAATAATAAAAATAATAAAATAAAATACATTTAAAAAAAAGAAACTAATAGCGTGGTAAGCCCATTAAAAAAATTTGAAAAAAAGCGCTCTCTAAACTGTGCAGAAAACCAAAGATAAGAAATACTTAGATATTTTCGTAGCATATATTTAAATCACGGATACATAGAAATTCAGTTTAACAAGTAAAGAATAATAAAATTTTGTAAATTAGCGCTGATTAAGTACTCTCGAGAATCTGCGCTTTCAAGTAGCCGATTTGCGCTAAAAAATCAGATCATAACAATTATTATCAAATGTCAAAATTTTGCTACAACACAAACTAGCACGTAACTATTAACAATTCTTGTTTTTCTAGATTCACTTTCTAAAGATCACTCAAAAATATCTGAGTTATAACCTCATGTAAAATAATCGCAAAAACTCACGAAATGAAAAAACTGTGTAAATTCAGTTCAAGTAACATATAGTAGCATAGCAGATATAATTAAAATATAAAAAGAAACTAAACTTGGCTTTAAAAACTCAAGGTTTCCAATTAAAAAAAAAGTTAATGAAATAATAGCTGTAATAAGCAAAAGCTTAAAAAAAAAAAGTCTAAATGAGAAAAAATGCGTTTTAAATAAAGACTGATAATCATAAAAGTAAAGAACTTCACTACTTGAGTTCAAGGTTAAATAAATAAAACATGCGAAAACAAAACCCTCAAGTAGCCAAAAAAGGCTAAAGCTTCTTTTTCAAAAGCGTGAAATTAACGTTGTAAACTTACTGAAGTTATACCTTTTTAAAAAAAAAACAAAACCAGAAAGTAACAGGTATAAAAAAGAAAAAAAAGAAAATCAAGTAAACAAAAGTTTCGCTAATGGTAAAACTTCTAGCGAAAGTTGAATATACAAAAATGCAAAAATGCAAAAAATAAAAGAAACAAAAAAAATAAAAAAAATTTTAAAATAAAAAAAACCAGCTCCCATAAAAAAAAAATTTCTTTTAAATAAAAAACTTTTTTTAAATAAAATTGCATGGTTTAAGTGCTCTTTTTTTAAAAAAAAAGAATATAAAAAATAAAAAAAGTAAGCACAAAAATAGAAGTCAAAAAGAAAAACTCCATGAAAAAGGTTTAAAATATATATTTTTTTTTTTAGTTGGCGGCTTATGACTAGCGGCTTTACAGTCAAGCCGATATATATCAAAACCCTATCAATAGATAAAAACGAAAAGTTTAACAAATTTATAGATGCATGCTCCAGGCTAGTAATGAACCGCACTAAAACTAATCAACAAGGAAGGGAGGACTTGAACCCCCAATATTAGTTTTGAAGACTAAAGTTTTACCATTAAACTACTCCCCTAAAAAAAAAAATGTCGCTCAACCTTTGATCTAAAATAGGAAAAAAAAAAAGATAGAATAAAAAAGAAAAAGAAAACCCATGCAAAAGTAAACTTAATTAAAAACACATAAAAATAAAAATAAAGCCCCAAAACTGTTAAAACAGTTAATCATATACACCATAAAACGCCAGTACGATAAGTCTGCCTATTTCGAGAATATCTACTCTTATTAAAAAGTAAGCTATTACGTAAAAAAAAAAATTTTTTACTTTTAGTAAAGAAGCCATTAACTAGAAATAGATACGCCGGTAATGACTGCGAAGCAACTGTAGGAGCGCGCTCTATGATTACAGAATGTTGAGCTTTTTTAATCTTACCAGTAAGCGAGGGCTCAACAATTTCAGCAGAAAATATAGCAGCAGGAACATCAAAAAAATTTGATAAAGAATACAGCGAATTTTTTAAAGATGTAAAAAGAATACTCTGGGAGAAAAAAAAATCTGAAAACTTTTTAAAATCAAGAAAAAGAATCTTTGGAAAAAAGCTAACAGTGGCTCTCGCAGTCTCTAGCAAATGTGAAAATACTACTAAAAGGTAACGATCTGAAACGTTATCCCCAAAAGAAACAAAAAAATAACCTGAAAAGCCTAAAGTATCAATAAAGTCGCAAAGCACATTAAAAAAAAAAAAAGGTGCTTTTTCAAAAGAAAAAGTAGTCCACTGGAATATTAATGAGACCCCAGAAGCCTTTCCTTTTTTAAAAAAGGATTTTAAACCCCGATTTTTTTTAAAAAAATTAGGTAAAAGTCAGGCATTGTTTTCTATATAAAAAGAACTATATGTCAACAAAAACCTATCAGAAAAAGAATTCTTATTACCTGAAAGAGACTTAAAAAAAACAAAAAAAAAAACTGGAATACCCATAAGAAAATTAAAAACAAGTTTTAATTATAAATCAAAAAAAATTAAAGAATAAACTTTAATTAAAAAAAAAGTCAAAAAAAAGAAAGAACTTGCTCAGTATAGCAGCGTACTCTGCGCGTGCGGACTGGCTAGCGTATTTTATAATTCTTTTATTAAAAAAATGGAAAACGAATAAGAATTCGTTTAAGAGTAAATAAAAAAAAAACAAAAACAAGCCAAAAAAAGCAACAAAAAACCAAAAATTTTTTAAAAAGACAAAAAATAAGTCCAAAAGAATCCAGGATGTTTCGAACATTTTATTTAGTAGCATCAGTTGCTACATTTAAAAAAAAATATAGATTAGTTAGTCCACCGGCAAGTTCCCTTACCAGTACCTTGTGTCAACTTCACTCTAACAACTGAGCGCGCCTTCGATCTTCTCCATTTCCAAACATTTTTTCTAATTGTAAAAAAATACGGAACAGAAAAAACCTCGCAACGCGACCAGCTCTCTGAGCGTGATGGGCGGTGTGTACAGAGCTTGACTTTTGTTTCACCATAACTTACTTATTTATGATTACTAACGATTCCTGCTTCATACCTCCAAGTTTCAGAAGATAATTCGCACTGAGATACTTTTTGAAAAATGCTCCGGATTAAACCATCGCTTTTTTTTGTTTGTATCTTTGTAACACGTGTGTAGCCCAGCACAAAGAGATCATAATGACTTGACTTCAGCCACAAAAATGTGGGTTGCGTTCGTTAACGAGACTGAACTCTACGTTTCACAACACGAACTGACGACAGCCATGCAGTACCTAAAGATTTCTGAACTTAAACTATAAAGTTTAGTCTATAGAAAACTATAGCGCTGGTAAGATTTTGCGTGGATTATCGCATTAAACCACATGTTCCACCGTTCGTACAAGCTCCCGCCAATTCTGTTAAGTTTCAACCTTGCGGCTGTACTGCCCAAGCGGGGTATTTTGCGTTAGCTTATATTTTAAATACCCATTTTTTACTGTATAGACTACTAGGGTCTCAAATCCTTATCGTCACCTACACCTTCGTGTTTAAGCGTCAGCTGGAACCTATTGTTCGCGTTAGCTCATGTTATACCTGCAATCTCATTGCATTTTATCGCTAGATTACAAGGTTAGACTACATAGTACCAGCCCAAGCTTTTTTCTAAAAAAAAAGTAAAATAACTTATTTAGTTTTTTTTTTTTTAGCCACCTAAACACCCTGAACGCTCAAAGAAGACGAATAACGCTTGCTACTCATGTATTACCGCGGCTGCTGGCACATGTATTGGCCATAGCTTTTCCTCTAGCAAACTATCATTATTTTCACTAAAATACCACATTTACAGCTGCCGTAGCCTTCATCTGCACCATTAATTCGCTGGGTCACGCGTTTGCGCATTGCCCAAAATTCCTCACTGCTGTCAAGATAGGGCGCTTTTCATACCCGTATGTGGCTGATTCCTCTCTCAAATCAACTAAGCATCATAGACTACTTTCGCAAGATCTAATACTAGACATTTTCTTTTGTAAATCGATATTTTTATAAAAAGCACTTTGCAAAAAAATTAATGCATATATACAACGTATAACCTTTTTTTTATTATTGTTATCTTATTATCTAAACTAAAAATACAAGAAAAAAACATCACTTACTCACCAATACGCTATTTTAATCGTAAATTCTCCGCTAGTTACGATCAAAATAAAACTTGCATGTGTCATGCGTTTAATCAGCGTTAAATCAAAGCCAAGATCACACCCCCAAAAAAAAATGTTTGCATCCAAAATGTTTTAAAAAATTCAAACGTCAAAGTTAACTATCAAGAAAAAGTTTTATTTGCAAACTTTGATTCAAATCTTCTTTTTGAAAAAGAAAATAACAGCTTACTTAAACCAAAGTGCTGCCATCAAATAACAAAATGCTCAAAGGGAAGGACACAAAGACGTACAGGCATGTGGTGATGATACCTACCGCAAATTTCAGCGCATTGACCATAATAAAAGCCAACGTTATCACAATAAAGTACATGATGCGTAGATCTTCCCGGAACACAGTCTAACTTTACACCTAAAGAAGGAATAAACCAGGAGTGCACGACATCATATGAATTTGTAATAACTACTAAATTTACATGCGCTGGAAGAACAAGAGTTCTCTTTGTACGAAGGAGTCTTCTTGACAGTTGAACCGGCATATTCTCGTGCCTAACCTTATTTTTTTTCATTGTTCTATATAAACCCGTTGGATCAAAGCTAAGCGAATCCAAAAAATTAGTTGAAACAAAGCAAGGCCTATCAGCAAATTTGATCTGCTCAACCTTTAGATCAAAATCACTTTTTAGAAAACGAGCTCTAAGCGGTATAATTTTTTTTCTTTTATATCTTTTTTGCTTTAGTACTAAAAATGTTTGCTCATTTGGAACCTTTTTTACAAAAGATTTTTCTTTATTAAAAAAAAGATTTACAACATCTGCACGAGTATCATCCGCTACTGTCAATTTTTCAAGACTTAAAAATGCCTTGGACACAACAATCGGCTGTCTGCTGATGTTAATTTTTTTATGAAACCGATTAGACTCCATAACATCAAATTTTTTCTTAGAGAAGTTAACTAACGTATTTCTAACAAAAGAAAACTTTTTCAATGAAAAACCAGCAAAATGGCTGACGTTACTTCTAAACTTTTTTAAAGAAAAAAAAAGTTTCTTATTTAAAAAAGAACTTGTTACAGAGTCTATAGCAGGCATAGAACCAACATATTGCCCACTGGAATTCAAAAAAGCTTCAAAATGAGAAAAGTCCTCTGGCGCACTAAAAGAAAACAGCTCATAGCGATCGTTAAACTTAGGAACTACTCCGCTGAAAATAGGCTTAATTCTGTTAAGTTTTTTTAATCTTCTGTTTACTCAAGATAATCTTTTGCTATTATAGTCAATACAATCTAAAAAAGTATCGGTATGCATATTGTTAAATTTTAAAAAATTTTTAATATATAGCTCTCAATAATTTTTTAATCAGACGTTTTGACTTCTTAATTTAAGAGCAAAAAAATAGTTGTCACTAACATCTAAAGAACCTCCGGTACTAATAGCCCAGTGATTACCACCTATATTTTTAGGTGCGCTCATGATATCGATTACGTGCCGAAGCTCAAATTTGTATACTCAATATCACTGCCGCCCACGAATTCGAATAGTAAAAAGACCTGACTCATTTTGCCACTCCATCAAGCGTAAAATAAAGCTTGAATTTGTTAGAATATTAATACATCAAATAATCGGTACGATACAGGCTAAAAAGTCACCTCATTTACCATGAGATCTATAACTCGTATTAATTTTTGGTCTCATTTTTAAAACTCGGAGTCGCACTGCCCTATTTATAAAAAAAAAATATAGTGTTCAAACAAAGGAAAATCAAAATCATCACCAGTATTGCCATTGCGCAAGATGAATAATGACGTCCGATTTCATTGAGGAAAAACCCGTACTAAAATTAGGTTGGTAAAGGTTATCGACAGAAATACAACCTCACAAAAATTTTGGAAGTTTATTAAAATAATAAGAAAATCAAGCAGATTACAATAAAAAAATTTTCAAATGGATGATTAAATGATCGAGTCCACTTAAAAAAATTTAAAAAAAAAAAAAAAATGCAAATACTAGTGTTTAAAAATTTGAAGTTAAACAAAAGACTAAGATCTGTATTATATGAAAAAATTACACCAGCCTTTCCAAAAAAAAAAATTGCCTCAGTTAGTAGATCAACTTTAAAAGCGTATAATCACAGAAAAAAAATAGCTGAAGTTACCACAGCGCTACAAACTAAGCAAGAAATTGATAGTGTTCCTCCGAGTGTTGAGTTTGCATATCAACTTGAGCGTGTAGACCTACCTATATAGTTATAGTAAACTGAACGCCGAGCTTTTTTAGAATCAAAAAATACATAAAAAAAAATTCTAAAAGAATAAAATATACCAGAAAAAGCAGCGAGTAAAATTAAACTAAAAGCAAGCAGGTTAACAAAAAAAAAATCAAAAGATAAAAAAAGCAAATGCTTTATTAAAAATCCAAAAAAAAAAGGTAAACCGCTTAAGTTTAATAAGCAAAAGCTAAGCATATAAAGCTCAAATGGTAAAAATTTTCAAAAAAGACCCATCCGCCTAATATCCTGAAAATTTTTACTAAAGCGGATAACGTTACCAACGCATAAAAAAGCGCTAGCTTTAAAAAACCCATGAACATGCAGATATATTAAAGTATACTCTGTACAGTTAAAACATGTTAAAAAAAAAAGAAAGCCACAATGACTAATAGTTGAATATGCAAGAACACGTTTTAAGTCCGTTTGAAAAAAAGCACAAAAACCTCCGATAAAGGCTGTAAGTGCACCTATAATAGGCACAACTGTATGAAAATATATAGAAAGTTCAAATAGTGGTTGTAACCGTAAGCTTAAAAAAATACCTGCTGAGACAAGCGTTGCTGAATGTATAAGCGCAGACGCGGGAACAGGTGCTTCCATAGAATCTGGTAACCAAACATGAAACCCAATCTGTGCAGATTTTATAAAAGCAGCAGTTAAAAAAAAAAAAGAAATTAGCTCAATTGCGCGAATATCATATATAGCAGAAATTGTGTAATCGTTGTATAAAAAGACTAAGTAGTCTAACTTAGCAAAACTAAGCTCATTAAAAGAATAGTATACTAGCAACACTGCAAAAAAGAAAGAAACATCACTTACTTTATTAAAAGTGTAGGCTTTAAAAGCTGATTTCAGAGTTCCAACTCTAGTTGATCAGAAATTAATTAATAAAAAAGAAGTTAAACCAATCATTTCCCATCCAAAAAAAAGTAAAACTAGATTACCAGAAATTACAAGGAACAGCATACTTAAAACAAAAGCGTTTAAAAGTAACAGTAAACGCTCAACATTAGGCTCATATCTAAAATAAGAAAAAGTAAAGATATTAACAAAGATCGCGATCGTAGTAGTTAAAAACATAAAGCTAAAAGAAATTACATCAATAATCAGCTCAAAATGTATTTCAAGAAGACCGTTTAGTTTAAACCACTTAAAAAGGTCTACATAAAAAACGCCATTTTTTAAAAGAAAAAACTGCATATTTATACATAAAGAAACTCAAAACACGATAGCGGGAAACACGCATAAAGCAAAAACGCCATATAAGCCAGAAAAATTTAAAAAAAAAAAGCCAAATATGACAGTAATGCAATAAAAGCTTAAAGTTCACAAAAGCAGATGCGCTGGGTTTAAACTAGCCATATAAGTACAAAAACGTTCCAAAAATATATAAAAGTCGCTGTTGAATTTAGCTCATAATACTATAAGTATAAAAGTAATAGTCGACATTAAAGATGTTCTTCTCAAGTAAAATAAAACCCATCTCATTTGTAGAAAGAGTAAAAGTTAAAAGTGAAAAAAAACAGAAAAAAAAAAATCAAAGAAAAAAAAATTAAAGAAAAAAAAATTAAAAAAGTGGAGCTTTAAATAAACCCTTAACGAAAACGCTGATCAGATTAGTATAGTTTAATAAAATTTCTCATAAAAATGATCTTCGCAAACCCCGAAAACCTAAATAAAAAAAAACAAAAAAATACGATCCGAGAAAGCCTCAATTACCTCCAACATGATTAAAAAAACGTCCATATGGTAAAAAGGATGTTGTATAAAAAGAACACCCAAGATATATAAAAAAAAAAAATTGAAAATAGGTATTTGACTCGATTGAGGAGTAAATCGCAGTAAAAAAATCATTACGTCCAAGTTTAACTGCCAACAACAAAAGTATTTTCTTAGCAAAATTATTTTGCTCAGTTGTACCGTGTAGATTAGGCTGATAATAAAGAGCACAAAAAAAGTATATTAAACCAAAAATTCCAGTTCGATGAAATGGGCAAGCGATCAATCAAGCCATAAATGGTCTAAAATATCAGTGTGGCGCAACACCGTAATACCTAACATCGCCTATAAGGCCAATATCTCCTCACATAAAAATCTCATAAGAAAGAGCCTCAGCATCCTCAAAAAAGTATATGTATATATACGTAATACTAAGCAACATTAGTAGATAGCTAGCAAGTTCATTTGCCAAAGCCTCATCTCACCACAAAACCTCTGCTTCTGAACCATCATAAAAAGCTTCGTTTTTTCAATCATAATGCATATCAATACCGTGCAAAATTCCTAAAAAAAAAAGAAAAAAAGCGGTAAGATAATGCGCATAAGCTAAACGTAATAAAGTATCTACATTAAGCTGCTTATCAGTAAAAAATCATCAGTAAAACTTTCCCTTAAAAAAAAAAAAAGTATGAAAAATATTTGCAGCAATCGTTAGAGTGATCTCGCTTAGATGAGTACAGCACAGGATCAACCCCAAAAAAACAACAACTTGAAAGATTAAAAATGCAAAAACTCCACTCTTTCAAGAAGCCTCTGTTTCAATTTCAAAAACATTTAGATAAAGTTTTCTAAAAAGATGACAATATGAAAAAATAAAAATTAAGTCCACGCAACGCTCATGTAACCAAAAAAAATCGTCGGTATACATGTCCTCTAGATCCTCCTCCTCTCGAATAAGAGGAATAAGCATTGGCTCCGGTACTAAGCTAAAGGCTAGCATGATACCACTCAACAGCTGAATTGCAATTGTCAAAAATGTAAAAAAACCAAAAAGAGAAAAAAGCTCATGCATGCTAACACGCAGAGCTTTGAAGTACATTATTAAATTATTTAAACTCAAACTAAAATAGGGGCTTCACTTGGCATTTGAAAGACTGTCAGTAGAAAAATTGCTGAAAAGCGCACTGGCTAGACTATATCTCATAAATTTAATAAATAGCGCGCTTTTTCAGCAATTTTTCTTGATATAAGCAGCCCCCTAAGTGAAGATAAAATTCTACGTTTTTTACAAAGACTGCGTGATCTTTTTGATTTTTGTACTCCTATACTAAAATAAAAATCTCAGTTAAGAACCATTAGAGCTTCGTAAAGAGTAAACGATATTACCACGCATCTTAAGCCATTAAATTTAAAAAAAGATATAAAATGCAATAAAAAGACAATAAGAAAAAAACATCAAAGAAGTTATATAGCAGATAAACTTTATATTCTTCTTTAAAAAATATTGAAAGCTTACTAAGTAAGTTTTAAGTATATGAATAAAT
>JFJP01038452.1_pt1 | contig 17518 bp, 9 predicted proteins | sample 431651 | NCBI WGS metagenome assembly JFJP01 (sample SAMN02602958, study PRJNA72255) | Microbial mat metagenome, whole genome shotgun sequencing project. | biome: fresh water; feature: sink hole; material: water; isolation source: purple microbial (photo- and chemosynthetic) mats found in...
TTGGTATCCCATAATGCTATCCCGTAATCAAATCCAAGGAGAAGAGCATTGTTCAAACTCAATTCTGATCCGGACTGCAAAGAGACGACACAAAACCATCTGAATAGAGCTAAAGCCTGAGAAGCATTTGTGTCTGCTGCGGGACCGATCAGTGATACATTACTGATCCTCGTCTTTGTTTTTGGAAGCGATGCCGGAAGTGCCGGATGATTGTCTGATTCTATTCCGTTTGTTGAAAGAAATAAATTCTCTATATATAAATTAGGGTCTCGTTTCGCATATAAAAATTGGAGCCGGCCGTCATGTCCGTATTTCGTACCAAAGTTATCATCGCGGCATCTCCAGCTAATAAGATGTTTTGCATCGACCGTTCCGCCAAGAAATTGTATATCATCATCGTTCGAAAAACTAATCTGAACATGATCGATCACTGTTTTTCGCCCAACGCCGGCTAATGTTAATCCATTGATCTCGTTTTCTGAACCAACATTATCCCCGGGATATTCTATTCTAACATACCGGAACACTCCGCTCGAATCGTCGCTATTCATTCCCCCGTAGAAAGCATTTGAGTTTGGTACACTTCCGAATCCTCCTTCAACCTGCGTATTATTTCCATTATTCGTTGGAGCATCTCCACAAATAACAATTCCGCCCCAATCACCCGGGCTCCGTGAACCACTTGGAAGATCGCTGGTGAATATGATCGGGTTTTGTGCTGATCCGTTTGCAATGATCTTCGCACCCCGCTGAATAATAAGAGTTCCCATTGAAGACTTATCACCGCGGATAATAGTACCAGCAGGAATGATAAGAGTCGCTCCCGCATCAACAAAAGTCCATCCCGTAAGCAAATATGTTGTATCAAAAGAAAGTGTTCGAATTGTTCCTGATGGTATGTGGTACGGCATGTGATAATTACCAACACCAACTCCGGGACCGAGTACAGCGCGTGGTCGTTGAGAATATGCAGCAGAGGGGAATACTGACAACATGAGTAGGCAACACAAAAAAACAAACGTAATAGAATTTTTTGTTTTCATAATATTTTTTATTTTAAGCGAAACTATTTCTGAGAGACATCTGAAAAATGATTGTCTTTTGTCATTCTGACACTGACTCTGAGCAGAGCGAAGAGGAAGTGGAAGAATCTCGTTTTTATTTTTGAGTGAAAAATCAAGATTGCTTCGTCGCTTTGCTCCTCGCAATGACTTTTTTCGGATCTCTCCTAATTCTTAGTTTGTGGTTTTGAATACACGAATATTTTTTGAGTGCTTTGATCTTCTGAGTAAACGATAAGCTGCTTTTTTTTGACAAGATCTACTCTATAGCCTATGTCTTTTAAGGTGGTTTCAACAATAATGCTGTCGCACCATTGAGTTGCATTTCCTTCCAACGTAATAGTCATTGGATAACTATTGTTTGAAGCCTGACAATAAACGATGAACGTATCGCACTGAGCTTTGCTCGTCGCTTCTCGGATATCCGTATATGTTCCTTCTGAGGGAATTCTTCTTTTACCGGGAATATCTTTAAATCGAAAATCAAAAATTCCCAACGGCGGAGAAGGGGGTATTGGTGCTTCACCAAGGCTCTTGTCGTATCCATACGTTGCCGCAGGATCAAGACCAAAGACGATGCTGTGATTGTTTCCGCTGTGATCCAATGCTTTTAATGTCAATCGATACGATGATTCATTTTCAATTGAATCGTTTGCAAAAAAAGTAAATAGAAAAACAAGAAATGCGTTTACGATGTTCATCGATAGTATTTATCTTGTTCCCAAACTCTGTTTGGGAACGGTGATTAAAGAAACTCCGTTTCACGTATTTATTGCGAAGTGGAACTATTTTGTATCGCCGAGCTCTGCTCGGCGACCTTGATTATTTCACCGACCGGAGGTCGGCGATACACTGTTCACTCAATCTGTCTGTGATCTCTCGTTCCCAATCACAAACGGATCACTTTATCTTGTTCCCAAACTCTGTTTGGGAACGGTGATTTAAGAAACTCCGTTTCGCATATTTATTGCGAAGTGGAACTATTTTGTATCGCCGAGCTCTGCTCGGCGATCTTGATTATTTCCATAATTTCAAAAATTATCTCACCGACCGGAGGTCGGCGATACACTTTTCACACAATTATCTTGTTCCCAAACTCTGTTTGGGAACGAGAGGATGTCTCAATTTATTATTTAATCAGAATCATTCGTTTTACTGAAATATAACTGCCTGTTTGAATTCGATAGAAATACATTCCGCTCGATAATGCCGTTCCGTTGAATCGAACAGTATAATGTCCTTGCTGCTGAACCTGATTCACCAGCGTAGCAACTTCTTTTCCGAGAATATCAAATACTTTTAAAGAGACCCGTTCAGTTGAAGGGAGAGCATATTGAATTTTTGTTTCCGGATTGAATGGATTTGGAAAATTTTGAGAGAGAGAAAATTCCCGCGGGGATTCTATCTGTTGATCATCAACAGATGTAAGCACCTTAGTATATTTTGCTCCTGTTTTAATGATAAGAATATCCCTGCTGGCTGCACCTTCAGGAATAATAACAAAACCATTTTGCAGCATGTCTGTTTGCGCAAAGGCTGTTCCGGAAAGCGGTTTGATCGTCCATGCATCAGCATATTTTGCAAGTTCGGTGATACTCCAAAAAACAGATGAAGCATTGGTAAGAACGCTGTCTCCGTCAATCTGCACTCTGTAAGAATCAATTTGAGTCTTACTGGTGAAACCGCGATAATCTACCAGAACTCCCGAGAATAATCCTTGGGGGAAAAAGGTTGGGCGTCCGGGAATCGTAAGAAAACGGCTTCTGCCGGAATATGATGGCGGCGGCGGCGGTACCATGAATGGTGTTTCGTTAAAAGCACCAAGCTTAGAATTAGTATCCAAGCCAATAGTGTTACCCGGATTGACACCCAACTTATGGGAGTATGAATACACTTCGCCGATTGCAAAATTGATCGTTGCACTGAACGAAGAGACTGAATCCTGTGCAATGCCCTTTGAGATGAAAACACAAGCAACGAACGTGAGGAGTAATAAACGTTTCATAGATGAGCACCTTACTAAATGAATGAATGGAAAAGTTTGAAAAATTTTGTTTCTAATTTCATTTCGCTTAAAACCTACAGAAAGCGAAGCATAGAATATTATAAAGACATCTGAAAAACTTCTGAACCATAGTATCCGCAACCTTAAGGGTCGCGAAAAGCATTTGGCTTAGAATTTTTTAACGCACGCATAAAGCGTGCGGATACATTTTTCAGATGTCTCGTTTATTTAAAACAGAGAATCCACTCTGCCGGCAACGGCAGAGTGGATTTAAGAACTATTTCATCAACATCATTTTACGTGTTTCTACAAAGCTACCGGATGACATGCGATAGATATAGGTACCGGAAGAAACTGCGATACCTGAATTGTCGCGACCATCCCAACGTGCTGCATAGGTTCCCTGTCGTACATCGCCATTGAACAATGAGCGAACTTCTTGTCCAAGAACGTTATAGATGGAGATCCGTACGAATGCATCCTGCGGTACTGCGAATTGGATCATTGTTGCAGGGTTGAAAGGATTCGGATAGTTCTGTTGTAAATTGAATGAGGTCGGAAGTTCCGGAGCTTCATTCAAACTGATGTTCGATTCAACATCTTTGATTCTTCCATTATTGGAACCGCCCAATGTTAAATTGGAAGCTGCAATTGCTGAAGGATCTTTAATGGAGAATGGAATTTGAGCTACGATGTGTGTTCCCGGTTCGATTGCTGCACCTGATTCGCTGACAACGATCAAACGGAGTGAAGATTTATCGACATTGATTGAAGCACCGCCAAAGATCGATGTTGCATTTTTGACGATAACATTTTCACCAATGTTCGAGAAATCAAGCTGTAAACCTTTTACGGTTACTTTATTTTCAAGCTTAACAACAATGCCTTTTTCGGTAACATAATAGGTAACTTTTGCATCGCTTGATAAATCAGATTTTGCAAACATATTTTTAACAGCAGGTGCGCTTGGAGCTGTAACTTCGATGATGACACCATCTGGATATTGACCGGTGAGGATGATGTTCTGTAATAACGCAAGATCTTGAACATCAACTACGCCGTCTCTTGCACCCCAAGGAGCAACATCAGCACGAACAAATGCCTGACCTGTTAAGGTGGTTCTGTTCAGAATGTGATCGATGATCAGAAGAAGATCAAGTACATCTAAATGATCATCTTCGTTGATATCACCAGCCATAGTGCGGTTTGCCAACGTGATTGTTTTGTTTGCACCGGCGGTAACGCCTGCAGGTGAACCATCAAACAATGAACTGAAAACATTTTGAATGGAGAGTGGTGCAGTTTGTGAATCTGGTTCGCTGATGTTCACTGCATCGTATTCAAAGTTTACGAAGTTGCTGTATGAACCGGCAGGTAAAGCGTTTGTGCCGTTGCCAAGGATAACAACTTTAATGGTGTCCGGGCTGGATCCATCAACACCAATTGCGCCACGGGTAATAACTGAACTGAAATTGAACGCCGGGTTCGGAATTGCTGAACCGCGTGATACACTGCGAACAATAACAAGACCGTTTGTGATAATACGGAATTGGATCGCTTTCAAAGCACCACCGCCGTATGAAAGGGTTAAACTGTCTTTGTAACCGGTTGTATTATCAAAGCGAACCGGATTTGCTGCTGCAAATGCCAATGAACCGCCTTGTGAAAGACCATTACCTGTTACTGCAAGATTGTTTGAACCAGCATTGCTTGCAAATACGATATTACCGTTTGCTGCTCCGCCTGCGAGTGGTGTGAATGTTACGTCGAAATTCTTGCTTGCACCCGGTGCTACTGCAATCGGGAATGCTTCAGCAGGATTTGCAACTACTGAATAACCAGCAATTGGTGTTACGCCGGTGATCGAAAGTGCATTGGTCGTTCCGGTGTTTGTTACGGTTACTTGCTGTGTAGCGCTGTTACCAACATTCACTGTTCCAAAGCTCAATGAAGCATTATTCAATACGAAGTTTGGGCCAGGTGAAGGTTGTGTTGCTCCGGTTTTAATAACCAAAACAAACAACGATGTTGACGATGGTGCAAACGTGACCGATGTTTGGCTGGTCATATTTGTTGAAGCAAAATCAGCTCCTGTTGCCGGTTTAATGATCCAGCTTGAACCATAAAGATTCAAACCTGCTGGCCAAGAGATTGTCCACGGTGAAACTGCTGCACCATTTCCATCATCGCTTGCAAGTTTAATACGGAATGTATCAACTTGAACCGGGCTAACATAGTTACGGAAATCTTTTGAAACGCCTGCTCCTAAACCGATCGGCAATGTGGTAACATAACCTGCCGGTGTTAAGAAACGTGCATCAAGATCATACGGTGCTGGCGGTGCTGGCGGTGCAAGTTGTTCATTGAATGCGCCTAAACCTGATCCATCATAACCGATGGTGTTGCCTGGATTCACGCCAAGATGTAAAATAGATGTTGTTGCTCCAACTTGAATCGTCACAGGAATATCGAACGATGCTTGAGCCATAGCGAAATTCGCCATGAGAGCAAAAGCCATTAAAAGACCTAGAAATTTTTTCATACGTTTTTCCTAAAATTAAAGTTTATGGATTGACTGTTAATGTAACTGATCCACCTGCGCCAACAGCCTGCAGATAAACCCAATATGCTTGACCAGGAACAATTTGTGTTGCTGCTGTATATGCTGAACCGCTCCATGCAAACAGATCACCAACAATTGTTGCAGGACCTGAAACCGTTACGTTTGCAACCGGTTTAACAGAAGATACAGATCCGACCATTGCCCAGCGACCAGCTGCCGGTACGTTGATTGTTACAGATGTTGTATTCAATGTTGCACCTAAGATTGCGTTTGTACCTGCTGAAGAATAGATCAACCAATATCCATCACCGTTTTCAAGTGTAGCTGAAGCACTGTATGAATTGGCTTTAAAGCTGAATGGATCGCCAACTGTTCCGGGGAACAATGTTGTTGCAGCATATGATGTAGGAATGACCGGTACTGAACGGAGATTCCATTGATTTGCATTGTGTGCTGTACCAACCGATGTATAAATAACATTCTGCGGATTGAAGTTCGTCCAACCGGCTGTCCATTGTTGATCTAATGGAAGGCTTGGGCTGAATGCACCGCGATAGGTTGTTACATCAAAATAGTTACCGTTTTGTGTGTTCAATGTATCAAACCATACGCCAGCGGTTGTCGGTTCAGAACCGAGTGACGGACGTGGATCGGGGTTGGTGAAATTATTCATATCAACTAAACCGATTGCAGAAGGATTACGTGCAGCTGCGCCGCCGGTATTTCCTCGTGAAGTGAACCACGATTCAATCTGAGCATTGGTGAAACCAGCAGTTAGCGTGTGCATTACTGGAAACGTTGTTCCTTGCCAAGCAGCGATACTGGTGCCTCTGATTTTAAGAGTATCTCCAAATGCAGCATTAATGCTTTGAGCATCGCGCAAAGTAAGTCCACCCGGCCATCCCATTACGATGCTGTTATAGATGCTGAATTGTGATCCTTTGCGCAATAACATACCGTATTGAAATTTATTGCCAACTCGTGAAGCAACCGTATCAACACGTTTTTCGCCAACCAGTGTAATGTTGGAAAAATGAGCGAACGTACGTGGTGTTTTTACAGAAGCTGATCCTTCGTTATCACTTTCGAATCCGTTTGTTTCACCGGTTGGATCCCATGTGTTAGGATCTTTCATACCAAATCCGTATTGAACTCTACCTTGGTATCCATAATCTGTATCGAACTCGTCATCAACTCCGCCGATAGCGACCAAATATTTTGCATCAACCGTTCCGCCGAACCATTCATATGAATCGTCGTTGGAATAGCTGACCTGAATATGGTCGATCTGTGTTCCGCGGCCGACACCACCCATGGTAAGACCATTCACTTCGTTATTTAACTGGAAGCGATAGCCGGGGTATTCAATACGGACATAACGGAAGATACCGCTGTTGTCGTTCGGATTGTTTCCACCGTATGAACCAGGAATGATACCGCCTTCAATCAGCGGAGCAGATTGGTTTGTTGGTGCGTTTCCTAAAATGATAACTCCGCCCCAATCGCCCGGTTGGCGTGAACCTGCCGGTTTGAGACTGGTGAAAACGATTGGTGCGTTTGCAGTGCCGTTTGCGGTAATTGTTGCACCGCGATAGATAATAAGTGTTGCTACTGTGTCTCCCAGAATAACTGTTCCGGGTTGAATTGTTAGATTGTATGTTGAATCAACAAAATACAATCCTGTTAATGTATAGACTGTATCTCGATATAACGTGCGGTTATAGTTCTGATGGAACACGGTACGGCCTGTTCCAACACCAGGACCCAATACTACTTGAGCCTGTGCCAATTCAGAAAATCCAAAACTGGCGATTATAACCGCTAGAATAAATTTATAGCGATTCATATGAAACTCCTTTTATGTTTTATGTTGTAAAAAATACCTCTAAAAAAACCACTACTTTTACGGTGATGCTCTTCTCTGCAGTACACCACTAACGTTGTGAGTTAACGGTCAACCCTCCTTTCCTGAGGAAGAATATTGAACTGCAAAATTGTGAACGCTTTGGAAGGAATATACCATGGAAAGAAATGTTGGTATGAGCGTTGTACTCTGTGCAGTTCACCAAGTTCTCAATGTTTTTATGGATGATAAAATTATCGGTGCGTCGACACCGGGTGATTTATTGTTCGAATTCAAAGTCAATACGTGATATCACGTATATCTTGCGCAAAGATAGTTCTTTCCTATTACCGAAGTATTATTGTAACGTCATTGATAGAAGATATTATGGTTTAGGAATTATGAAGAAAGAATTTGAAAAATATTTGTGAGAATATTCTAAGCATATTGACAATGCGATCTTGTACTGTTACATTTTACGTGCAAACACAGAGCAATGCTCTGTTGAGTTCACCAAGTTCTCATCGTTTGCACTGTTTCACCTGAGAGGCGCGTCGAACGCCTCTCGTTTTTTAAATTGCCAAACTCAGCTGCAGCGATGCCGACGTTCCGGTAAAGACGGTCTTATAAGGAATTCCTTCTCTTGTTTTGAATTCCCTCGGTTTCGCAAAGATATCTTTAAACGAAAGTTTTACGTTTGCAAACCCTGCAAAAGGCTGATTCAATGTTACATCAATGACAGAACGCTCTTCTTCATAAATGTCATCCTCTCGATAATCCGCCACAGCATCTAATTTTCTTCCAAAAACATTGTATAAGATATTGATCGACGTTCCAAGGGTTGGTTCCTGGAACAAAAAGGAGACGTTGTAGACAAATGGTGACTGCCCTTGCATTTCACGTTGTCGAATTTCGGTGATATCATTTCCGGATCCATCGGGAGCTTTATAACTGAAGGCATAATCAATCTTGGAAGTTATTTTTGTGTAATTTCCAACGAGCGAAAAATTTCGGAAATAATCGTCGATAAAATCAAAAAAATCAAAAGATTTTCTCAATTCTATTTCATATCCAAAATTCTTTCCATTTTTCGCATTATACCATGTCCGTTCGGGATTGGAACCAGCAAGCAATTGTTCTTCAATTGCGTTTGAAATTGATTTATAAAAATAACTGATCGCAAACAGTTCACCGACATTTGGATAGATCTCAAACCGGATATCGGAGTTACGAGATAATGAACGGGCAAGTTTTGGATTCCCAAACTTTCCCTCTAAAATGGTATAATCATAAAAATAAAAATTTGCTAACTCCCTAAATTCCGGCCGATCGACTGAATTACTGTAGGCAAACCGCAGGTTCGTTACTTCATTAAAGAGGTAGGTGAAATTTACCGAGGGAAGATAGTCAACAACTTTTGTCCGAACGGTGAGCGGTTTGTTTGTTTCTTCCGGATCAATGGTGTTCACCTTTTGTTCATTATTTTCCATTCTTACGCCGCCGGTGAACCTGAAATTTTCAGAAAAAAGAGTGAATGGTACATCAAGCATTCCATAGGCAGCATACAAAATAAATCTGCCATCATATTCATCTCTGATGCTTGATAATTGATTCATAACCATTTTACCAGGGCCGAAATTTTCGTGAGCAAAAATTTTATCAATAGGAAGTAAACCTAACGCATAATTTCCGTTCAATCGATCCACTTCTACTTGATAGAAATTGACACCATAATTGCGTGTTTTTACATCAGCCAATCCTCCAAATTTTATTTTGGCATTCGATACCGGAATTGAAAAATCGATCCCGCCGTTCCGTGTCTGCTCTTTGAGAATAGCCCATGAACGCAGCGAATAATACATCGCATTATCGCTTTCGGGAGCTCTGATGTTCCTTGCATAAACGATCGTTCTCATATCGGGCTCGTATGCATTGGATTTATTATAGGACCCTCTCCATCCAAAGGTTATTCCACCAAGTTCCGGAAACGAATGATCTCCAATCGCCTGCGCAAGGTATGATGAACGTTCTGTCCATTGAGTGACGTATATATCTTTGTGATTTTCAACCTCATCATTTTCTTGGATGATATTTGAAACTTTTTCATCTCCCGTTTGATTGAAATTATTCTTTACACTGATCTTATGAAATCGTCCGATCTTTACATTGAGATCTAATAATGTTCCCAACAAAACACTATGAACATCTTTTGTGCCCTGAGCAAAAAGATTAATTTTTGGGAATGCATTATTCAACTGGTTCCGTTGATAATTGTTTGAATACGACAACGATCCAATGTATCCAAACTGGATATCATCGTCATCAAACACATCACCGACCGTAAGATTATAGGATTGATTCATCGGTCCGCTTGAAGAACGTTGCGCCCATGTGTTTGGCAACAGTTTTCCTAAATTAGGGTTTCGCTCGTTTCCTTCCGGAAATTTTCGTGCACCGTCGTCGTACCCAAGCCAATCTCTATTTCCACCGCCATTGGACAATCGAATATCTTTAAATGTTGTGATATCGTTATATGATTGTGTAATACTGATTTTATAGAACGCTTTTTCAGGAAAATCGAGTGTGTTTATTTGCACCAAACCTCCGGTAAAGTCACCCGGCAGATCGGGTGTAGCTGTTTTGGTCACATTGATGTTCTCGATCAGGTTTGATGGTATCATATCAAACGCAAAGCTTCCTCGATCTGCATCAACATTCGTACTGGTAACCGATGAGCCGTTGAGCGTTGTGGCGTTGTAACGATCAGTGACTCCCCGGACAAAGACAAATTTATTATCAACGATTGATACACCCGTTATTCTTTTCAATACATCGCTCGAAGTTGCGTCGGGTGTTCGTTTCACTTGTTCCATGCTGATGCCATCACCGATAGAAGCCGATTTTTTTCTTTCGGAGAGGAGAGCGGATTCTGTTGAGAGTTGTTTTTGCGCAGTGATCACCACTTCATCACCGACGATGGTTTCTTGTGAAAGATTAACATTAATCGTCACCACTTTATTACTATCGACCACAACATTGGTGATTGTTTTGGAAGTGTATCCGATGATCGAAACTTTTAACTGATAGGTGCCCATTTTCAATTTCTTGATCAAATATTTTCCGTCAAGATCAGAGACGGAACCGAACGCAGTACCAACAACAAGGATATTTGCCCCGACAATATTTTGTCCGGATTCTGAGTCCGTAATTTTTCCGTTGACAGTACCGGTTTGAGCAAAAAATAATACTGGTGTAAGCAGCAAAAGCAGAAGTGTGATTCGTAAGTGTTGAAACATTGATGTGTTTATATAATTAGTATTCTTGAGAAAAGTGTAATAAATAATGTTAGTGGTACAACTGAAAATTTTTTGATTTTAAAATTTATAGTGTGTTGTTAAACGCCACTCTGAGCGAAGCGAAGAATCTTGTTCTATAAATTTTGTCGTTGAAACAAGATTCTTCGTCGCTATGTTCCTCAGAATGGAATTTGAAAGTTGAATTTACAAATGTCTCGTGCAAGTACTTCCAGTGTTACAGCGCACAAATGTAACTTTGCAATGTTATCTTTTTATTATCCGTACGAGAATTAAAAGGGACTATACTGTTAATATATGGTGAAGAAAAATTTATCATGCGTTGACAATAAATTTACCTATTCTAAACAATGTCTTAACTCACTTCACTCTAAGAACTTATTTTTATATCGCAGAATGTTACTTTAAATAATTTTACAATTTAAAAACATTCACATTCTTTTTCATTGACATGGTGTGATATATTAACTCGAGTTCATCAACCATCAACATTTCTCAAAAAAAAAGTTTATGAAGAAAATAAAGTATGCCTCAATCATTGTATTCATCATTGTTCAAAGTTTTATTCCACTCAATGCTCAATGGAACCAATTACCAGGGTTTTCGGGACAACAAATACTTTCTATGGTAGAAAAAGACACATGTATTTTTGTCGGAGTTGATTTTCAGGGAGTATTTCGATCAACAGATGTTGGAAGCAGTTGGGTGCAGGTGAACACCGGATTAACACAGTTAACGATTCAATCATTATGTGTTGTAGGAACAGACCTCTTTGCCGGAACAACAAGCGGAATATTCAAATCAACGAACCAAGGAAATACTTGGACGTATTCAGGACTGAACGGTAAGTTCGTTGAAGATATTGTAACACGTGGTCAAAATATTATTGCAGGTACAAACACCGGAGTGTACCGCTCAACCGACAATGGAATTACCTGGATCGAAAAGAATAATGGATTGTCGAACCTTAATGTCCGGGCATTATTTTTTTATGGATCAACTCTTTTCGCAGGAACCTGGGTGGATTTGGAAGGAATTTTTAAATCAACAGACTTTGGTGATTCGTGGAATCTTTCCAATGCAGGATTGACATCTTTTGATGTCAACACAATTCGTTCGGTGGGGACTGAAATATTCGCAGGAACCAACGCTGACGGTATTTATAAATCCATCGATTCAGGCGCTACTTGGTCTAAAGCGGATTCGGGACTGACAAATCCTGCGGTCGGAAGATTTGTTGTTATTGACGAAAATATATTTGCATCCACGTACGGGAATGGAATTTTCCTTTCTACGAATAGAGGTGTTTCGTGGAGTCAAGCAAATACTGGTCTAACATTTTTCTATGTTGGACCATTGTCAGTTATCGGATCGAACCTCTATGCAGGAACATATGGAAGTGGTTTGTATAAAAGGCAATTGGGAAACATGCCAATTGCATACAACGATACTTCATCTCTTTCATTTAAATCTGGGTGGAATTTGGTCTCAACACCAATCGTTCCCTATCTGTCATCACCGGAGAGCGTGTTTCAAAGCTCTCAATCCGTTTTTGGTTTTAATAATAAATCCAAAACATATAATTCTCCGGCCGATATTGTTACCGGCAATGCCTATTGGACGTATAATTTTTACGCTGATTCAAATTCTTTTTATGGAAGTTCAAAAGACAGCGTTGTGTTATATGTTCCTCAATCAGGCTGGGTTTTAGTAGGATCACAATTCTCAAATATTCCAGTGGCGAACCTGACATCCGTACCTTCCGGATCAGTTCTCGGTGATATCTACCGATTTGATTCAGATCTCGGGACATATCAACCTGCAACACAAATTGTTCCCGGTGAAGGGTATTGGGTTTACGTGTTACAACCGTGTAAATTGAAACTGCAGTAAAGAAACAATCGTTCGTTCACAGGGGATAAATCTTTAATGATCTCGCTTCGTCTCCCGACAGTGCTCGTTATCCTTCTGCCGGTCTTATACAACTCTCTCCATGCACAATGGACCCAAACAGCAGACCTGAATGGTGGTGAAGTCTATTGCTTTGCGGTTAGCGATTCCAATCTGTTTGCGGGAACGTTCGGGGGCGGAGTGTTCCGTTCTACCGACAATGGATCGCAATGGGAAAGTGTGAACTCCGGATTAGTAAACATGAATGTGAGAGCCCTTGCTGTACGCGGAAGCATGATTTTCGCAGGAACTTCCGGAGGAGGCATTTTCTTATCTACGAACAGGGGAAATTCATGGTGCGCGATAAATAATGGTTTAACGACTGCGTATATTCAGGGCATCACCGTAGTAGACACAATTCTTTACACAGCAACGCAGGGACATGGTATTTTTCGCTCCACTGATAACGGTGCTCATTGGCAACCTATGAACAATGGTTTGACGAATGGAAATGTCCGAACGATAATTGCAAAGGGATCAGATCTTTACGCAGGTATTTACTCCGGCGGTGTCTTCAGATCAACTGACGGCGGGATGCATTGGCACGAAATAAACAATGGGTTGACAAATCTCAGTACAAAAGATATTGCAGTCATCGGAGAAAATCTATTTGTGGCATCTCACGGTGGCGGCGTTTTTCGTTCCACGGACAATGGTGGATCATGGAATTCCGTTAATGATGGACTGCCGGACGTGTTTGTAAGGACATTTGTAGTACACGGAACTGAGCTCTATGCTGGTATTGATGCCAGCGGAATATTCCGTTCCACTGATTATGGTTCGACGTGGACCGACGAAAATTCCGGTTTGACGAATTCCATTTTCTTTTCTTTGTTCATTCATAATTCCATGTTCTTTGCCGGAAGTTATAGCGGCGATATATGGATAAAAAACCTGCAGAATACAAATAATAAAATTTACCAACCCTTCACTGTTGAAAAGGGGTGGAACCTTGTCTCAACACCTCTCCGAACGGACTCACCTAGTTCTGATTCAATATTCAAAAATAGCGAAGCAGTTTTTCAATACGATAATATATCGCTCTCCTATTTTTTGAGTATGAATATTGAATTAGGAAAGGGATATTGGGCATACTACTTTGAACCAGAAACACTTTCATTCAGCGGAATTGCAGTGGACTCAATAGGTATCAATATTTCAAAAGAAGGTTGGGTTTTGATCGGTTCTCGAACAATTTCTTCACCTGTTTCATCATTGGTTTCAATACCTAACGGGTCAATTAGCGGTGATATCTTTCGCTTCAACAGTTCATTGCAGCACTATCATTCGGCAACCGATATTAATTCAGGTGAAGGATATTGGGTTTATGTGACACAACCGTGTACATTAAAACTTCAAAACAATTAGACCTAAAATAAATGAAACCTTACAAAATTATAGTTGAAACGTTCAAAATACTGGTCATTTCATTTCCCAATTTATCCGAACATCGCCTAACACAACAATAATCAAACATTGACATAGTGATAACACTCAGCAAATATTGAAAAAGTATTTTGCTTGCAAAAAGGAGATCGCTATGGGTTCATTGTTGCAGTTAGATCCATCTATTCTTTGCTCTACATCAACATTTGAGGTGAAAATAGCAGACTCGCTGCAGGAAATAGAAGCTGCGTTACGCCTGCGATTTGAAGTGTTTAATCTTGAATTGCACGAAGGATTACAATCGTCATATGAATCCGGATTTGATTCTGATGTATACGATACATTTTGCGATCATCTCATCGTAAGGGAAAAATCAACAAATAAAATTGTTGGAACATACCGCCTGTTGCCACAAGCGAAAGCCGAAAAGCATATCGGTTTCTATTCGGAGAATGAATTCGATCTTTCACTAATTAAAAATATTCCGGGACAATCCCTCGAGCTGGGAAGATCATGTGTTGCCAAAGAATTTCGTTCTCTTGCTGTCATAAATCTATTATGGGCAGGTATTTCAAAATATATTGAAATACATTCCATTACCAATCTCTTTGGATGTGCAAGTTTTCATACCGGAGATGTTAAGAACATAGCCGCTGCCTATGCCCACCTAAAACAATATCATTTTGCATCAAATGAATATCGAGTGGTACCGACAAAAAAATGCAGAATGAGTTTACCGCTTCATGAAATTTCTCATCAGGATATTGAGAATGCTTACGCAGAATTTCCGCCATTATTCAAAGGATATTTACGACTTGGAGCGAAAATATGCGGTGAACCGGCGTATGATGAAGAATTTGGCACAGCAGACTTTTTCATTGTTCTGGACACTATGCACATTACGGAAAAATATAAAAAGCATTACAGCAAATCAGCAAAAGCGGCATGAGGAGAATCTACAAACTGTTTTTGTTCTTATTCAGTTCGTTGATGTTTCTTATCATTATTTTTTGTGTCAGAATGTTTTTTTTATTTTCACTGAGAAACCCACAACGCACGCTTTCACATCTTACAACGTTTTGGGCAACAGTGATGATATGGATTCTTGATATTACTGTTACTGTACACGAAGAAATTAAAGAGCTCAAAAAAACTCAAAATCTTATTGTATCAAATCACCAAAGTTATTTGGATGTCATTGTCATTGCGTCAATGATCTCAACATTATTTGTTGCAAAAAAAGATGTTCAGTCATGGCCTTTACTAGGCTGGTTGGCATCGTTAGGGGGAACACTATATATCGATCGAACAGCATTTCGCGGTGCAAAAAGATCAATGATCGAAATAGAAAAAACGTTGTTGAACGGTCGTAACGTTCTAATCTTTCCGGAAGGAACATCAAGTAATGGTGAAACAATATTTCCTTTCAGACCTTCGTTGTTCAATGCAGCGTATCAGGCAAAATGTGCAGTGCTTCCCATTACGGTAAACTATGAGATGATCAATGGCTCGAAGGTCACTATTTCAAATCGTGATCTTGTATGCTGGTATGGCGGTATGACATTTATAACGCATTTTTGGAACCTGTTAGAAATTACTTCTTGTAAAGTATCAATTTCCTTTCATATGCCAATAGAATCAACAATGCATCAATCTCCGCAGGAACTGTCCTTTTCAGCATATAATGCAGTAAAAAAGGGATTTATTCAGCTTTCCTAGAATTAGTATCCACTGAAAGACCTTTTGCATGTCAACATTATGTTAAGATAATGTTTCCAAATCTTAAACGTAGAATAACATCTTGGTAACATAAAATTAACACTAAAATCGGATTTTTGTGCAGTTAATTTTAATTACTACAACAACATAAGGTCAACAGTGAAGAATAAATTTGTAAAAAGTATCATGTTCTTAACATTATTACTTTCAATGCCAATCATTTCGCAGGTAAAGAGCGATCTCGATTTAATCCGTGAACGACAAGCAATGACCGGTGGAACAATTATTGGAAAGATCACTGATGAGAAATCGGGTGAGGATTTGATCGGTGCAAATGTTTTTATTGTAAATACAAAGTTAGGTGCATCAACAGATATCGATGGGAAATTCCAGATCAAAAAAGTACCGGAAGGGACGTATAATGTTCGTATTTCGTTTCTTGGTTATGAAACTAAAGTGATCTCCGGTGTCGTATCGAAAAATGGTGAACAGATCGTTTTGAATGTCAGTATTGGTGAAGATCAAGGAATTCAGCAGCAGGAAGTTGTGATCAGTGCATCAGTGATCAAGTCCGGTGAAGGAGCGATCCTTGCTGAACGTAAAAAAGCCGCCAGTATCGGCGACGGGATCAGTTCTGAGCAGATGAAAAAAGCGCCCGATGCAACTTCGGGTGATGCTTTGAAGCGGGTTACCGGTGTAACAATTGTTGATAACAAATTTATATATGTGCGCGGAACAAGCGAACGATACAGCAATACAACTTTAAATGGAACGGCGGTTTCCGGATCTGAACCTGAAAAAAAATCGTTCTCATTTGATATGTTTCCATCAAACCTATTAGAAAGTATTGTAATTGCAAAAACTTTTACCCCTGATATTCCCGGTGATTTTGCAGGCGGAAATGTTCAATTAAGTACCGTTGAATTTCCGGAAACATTTTCAGTAAGAATTGGCGTGAGCGGCGGGTATAATACACAAACATCACTTAAAAATTTTGAATCATATAAGAGCGGCAGTAAGGATTGGCTTGGGATAGATGATGGTACCCGTAGTATTCCGAATGGTGTTCCGGCAGATATTGCAAAGGGAACGTTCACGCCGAATGAATTGCAGAATATTGGTCGTTTATTTAACAACAATTGGAAAACAGGAGTCGATGGAAAAGCGCCAATGAACTCCGGATTTGATCTCTCCATCGGGAACGCATTCGATGCATTTGGCGAAGGTCAATTCGGTTTTATTGCAGCACTTACTTATAAAAATAGTTATAATCGCTCCATCATCGACAGAAATGATTATGATTATGACAAATCGAAGTTTGAATATATCGGTCATAAAACAAGCTATTCTGTGTTATGGGGCGGAATGGCGAATTTAAGCTATAAGATTGATCCGTTCAATAAAATTTCTTTAAAAAATAATTATAATCGAAATGCAGATGATGAAGTAAGTTATCTTGAAGGTGTTGATTATGATGCACCGTATGATCGACAGACGACTGCAATCCGATATGTTGAACGTGAAGTGCTCTCAACGCAGCTCGGCGGCGAGCATGTTTTTACAGAAATGAACGGTACTCAGATACAATGGCGAGTTTCGAATTCCGAATCGAATCGTAATGAACCGGATTATCGTCGATATAGTTACGTGCGGGATGCAGGAACCACCGATCAATTC
>JFJP01024588.1_pt1 | contig 17517 bp, 19 predicted proteins | sample 431651 | NCBI WGS metagenome assembly JFJP01 (sample SAMN02602958, study PRJNA72255) | Microbial mat metagenome, whole genome shotgun sequencing project. | biome: fresh water; feature: sink hole; material: water; isolation source: purple microbial (photo- and chemosynthetic) mats found in...
CCCAAACCCCAAACCCCAAACCCCTATTCCAAGAGAGCGTCCTAAGTACTGCAAGATTTATGTTTAATTGAAGAAAGATTTGTTCGAACCTAGCTCGATATCTACCATTGCTCGTCTTGAGCTCCAGCATCTTCCTCAATGTTGACCAATTACATTTTTATATTGAAAAATGAGATGCTGGCCTCAAGGCGAGAAGGACGCATAGCTCGTCACACGAACTTCGTCTTCTGCGATTGTGTTCACTTCGTTCTCCGAAAAATTAATTCTAACTCATCCAGAGCGAATGGGTAGATAAACCGCCACCAGCAGCGAGCCACGCCACCCAGACGCCGAGACGCAGGCAGCTGCTCGAGGCCGGCCTGCGAGTCCGACCGGCCGGATCCTGCGCTGCGGGAGGTTGCAGGCCGGCCTGCGGTATATCCCTCGGTATAATCACTCGAGATAAAAGAGCAATCAAACGGATAGTATGGGCCAAGGGAGGCAGGGCCGAGCTAGACTCGCGGGAAACAAAAGCGCCAAGACCGCGAAGCCGCCGCTGGTCGGCAGGACTGCAGACCGCTACCTGCAGCCAGGAGAAAAAGCCATCCAGCCGGACTACTCGTCCCATTGGGTCAAGGCCAGCCTCGAGAGAAAGATGCTGCCGTCGCAGCTGCGGCCTGATGCGCGTGGAGCTGATGTACGGATTTTTTCTTCTCGACCATCCTTTGCTAACCTAGAATCCGAAGGAGCCGAGAGTCGCGCAGACTGCGGAGCGGCAAGACAGCGCGAAGTCAGCCTCGCGGGCCAAGCTCATCAAAGACCTGCTCAAGCGGAACCTCGAAGTGTCGCTCGAAGCCTGTCGACTGCTGGTCGAGAGCAACATGCATCTGGAGGGCCAGTCCAACAGCGACCGCTCGCCGTCACTCTCGCTCGACAACAAGCCCGCAGTCGTCTCCAAAACCAGAAGCAGCTCGCTCGGCAGAAGAGCCGAACTCGGCTCACGGGTCAACAGAGTAGGCAGCCTCAAGCCGGCCGATTTCAAAGGCGTCAAGCTTCCCAAAGCAGTGCTGCGCAGGAGAAAAGTGAGCACTGGCACGACCGGGTCGCAGAAGTATCTGGGCAAGAGACTCAAACAGTCGAGCAGCGAAGAGCGAGCAGCTTCAGAAGACAACTCGAACGACTCTCGACCGGTCGACCTGCCCGTCGATGGTGAACGCGAGAAGACTCCCAAGGTCAAGAAGACCGGCCGAGGCAGAGGGAGGCCGAGACTGCACGCACCAGTCGACCCCCAGCTGCCGAAGACGCAAGACAAGAAAAAGCTGCGAAAGAGAGTCGCAGTGATCAAGGCGGCCTCGACCCTCGAAAAAGCCAAGCGACCAAGGAAACCATCGACCCATTAGAAAGCCAGCAGCGAGCGTTACTTAATGTGCTTGCTAATTAGTAGTAGTAGAGATGGGTTGGTCTGCTTCAGTATCTTGTAGATGTCGAAGAGTCTCCCTTCCATCAAGTTGATCTGCGCCTTGTGGTGGCCGAACCTGCGTGAGCGACGAGCACCTGAAGGTGATGCTCTGCTTGACGTGATCTTCGGGCATGGGACTGAAGTCTACGATGAGCACGTTGAAGATCTTTATGGAGATCTCTTTCATTATGATCAGCCGGCCGCTGCCGTCGTGGTGGATCGTGAACTCGGGCCACATGCCGGAGTCTGGCTTGATCATGTCGGAGAGCAGCTGGATGCAGAACTTGGGGTAGTCGTGGAACTCGCAGTTGAGCTTCTGCTGCTCCTGGATGACTCCGAAGCTCTCCTGGTCGACGCTGGTGAGCGGCTGGTACATGTGGGCGTAGAAGAAGAAGATGTCGTTTTCGGAGGTCAGCTCGACGCGGAAGTACTCCTGGCCCTCCGTCGAGAGACAGCAGAACATCCGCACGGTTATCTTCTCGAGCTTCTCCATGGTGTGCTTCGACCCGTCGGGCTCGATGAAGTGAATTCGGAAGTCGATGTCTTCTTTGAAGATTTCCTGGAGTGAGGACTGTTCAGCAGGGGAAGCGGAAGTCAAGACTTACTTTCTGCTCGCCCGAGGTTTTGGAGGGGTCCAGCGCGTCGAGTTTGCCGAGGTCCAGGTCAGAGAGGTCGACCTCTCTCGCTCTCTTGTTGCCGGTCTGCATGGGGAATTTAAATGATGAGTGTGCAATCGGTCGAGTGTTATTTAATAGTATTAGCTGTGGGTCTCGGTCGAGGGGTCGTGTTTGGCCTGTCTGCGCAGCACGTACTCCTCGATGGCCGTCAGCTCGCTGGCGTAGATCGCTTCGGACAGGATCTTCTCTTTGACCTCGACGAAGCGCGCCCTGCGTCTGCTGCGGTCAGCGATGACTACCGCTGGAGCCACTGGTAGAGGTCGTAGCCGACCACGAGGCCGAGCACCAGCGCGACTCGGAAGTAGACGTTCTTGAGCAGCTTGCCCAGCTCGGACTCGCGCTCGTAGAGGTAGTCGAACCTGAGGTCGTCTTCGGGCTTCTTGAAGTTGTACCACCTGGTGAGGCGAGGCTACTTGTTGTTGTAGAAGGTCTCGCTGTAGTTGTTGTTCTTGATGTTGTCGGTGTAGCTGTGCAGGTCTTGCTCGCTGAAGGCCGGGTTGGCCAGGCCGAGGTCGTAGGAGCTCTTCTTGATGGGGTCTGAGAGCGTCTGGTAGGCTTCCAGGATCTCTTTGAAGACCTCGGGCTTGAACTTGTCTTTCGCGCGGTCCGGGTGGTAGACCTTGACTGGTGAGAAAGATCTACCTTTCTTCATGAAGGCTGCCTTGATCTCTTTCGTCGATGCTTGGGGCGAGACTTCCAGCACCGTGTAGAGCGACTTCTTGTCCGAGGCAGACATCGCGCGGAAGAGTCTGGGTCTGCAGCTGCGGATCGCAGACTGGAGCTTCGTTCGCGTACAGCTTCGATACATTCGGTCCACAATTATACTCACAATCGAATTACTTCAGGAACAAGTTGCTGATGACTGGCCAGACCCGCTGCTCGAGGGCAGGGTCTTCGCACTCGACTCTGCCTTTCTTGAGGTTCACTCTGAAGCTCAGGTCTCCGTCTTTGAAGGCGATGTGCTGGCGGTCGAGCTGGTAGGTGGCTTCTTGGAAGAGGTTGAGGATGCGCTTGATCACTTTGTTCTGCAGCAGCTCTTGTTCTTTTTCTTGGGAAGACTTCGGCGGCTCGACTGGGTAAAGCAGCGCTACTGTTGAAGAGGTCGAACTGGTTGTTGTCGGGGAACTGGCTGAAGAAGTAGGCTAAACAGTCAGCGATGATGTCGTTCTTTTCGCTCGCGTTCCACTTGAAGAGCAGGCAGTTGCTGTGGTCTTCTTTGAAGATCATGATGCTTTCGTTTATCTGGTGAGCAGCTGCTACGATGATGAACTCTTCTTCGCGTTTGGTCTCGAAGCGCGAGTCTCTGTACATCTGCGAGATGAAGTGGCTGGCCAGCTGGAGACTGCCGTGGTAGGGGACGCGCAGCATCTGGTTGATCTTGATGTCGGACTTGCCGGTGTACTCGACGAGGTCTTCTTTGTCGAGGAGGATGTAGTCGAAGTTCTTCTTGAGGAGGAAAGCTTCGAAGGGCACGTCGATGTAGGTGTCGTCTGTCTCTTCGGAGCCGAGCTGGTGCGCGTGCGAGTGGCTGTGGCTGTGGTGCGAGGTGCGGTCTTCGTGCTTCTTTTCTTCTCGTCCGCGAGACCTCCTGCGGGAAGAGTCCGACCTCAGACTCTCCGAGCTGGGGCTTCTGTTGCGTCTGCGAGGCGACTTCGACTTGCGCTTGGCTTTCTTGTCTTCTCGCTTGCGACTGGGGTCTCTGCGCACGCTGAACTGGTGCATGCGGTCTTCTTTTTTCTTCTGGTCGAGCATCGACTGCAGCTTCTCGCGCATGTGGCTGAGCAGCTTGCCCTCGAGCTTGCAGAGCTGCGTGAGGAGAGAGTACGATCTTGGAGTCGAAGGAGATCTCGACGACCTGCCAGTTCTTGGGGACGAAGATCTGTTTGTGCGGGAAGGTGACTTCGAGTTCTTTCCTCATGCGGTCTGCTTCGTGGCTCTCTCCGTGGACGAGGATGACTTGGGTCGGGTCTACCGTCTTGATGAAGTCTCTGGTCTGCACGAAGTCTGCGTGTGCGCTGAAGCTGATGTAGTCGACCGTCATCTTGATCGGCAGGATGGCGCCATCGCTGGTTTTTATTTCTTTCTTTCCACTCAAAATCTCTCTCGCCAGTGTAGACTCGACACAGTAGCCAGTGAACACCACGCCGTTCTTCTCGCAGGAACACCACTTTTCGAACAAGGTTCTGGAGAGCCCTTTCTGCAGCATTCCTGGGCTGGCCATGACGACCGAAGGCTGGCTATTGTCGAGAGAATCGATGTTTTTAAGAGTGGAAATATTTTTAAAGTCGAAAGGATTGATTCCTCTTTTAAATGACTCCTTCATTGCTTCTCCCATCATGTTGATGTAGGTCTGGAATATCGTCATGCACTTGGCCATCAGCGTGGAGGCGTAGAATATCGGGATGTTCTTGAGGTCGGGGTTGTTGTTCCAGTACTCTTCGAGGATCAGCAGGATCTCCTGTGCACGGCCCAGCACGAAGACCGGCAGCAGGCAGTGGCCGTTCCGCTTGACGATCTTCTTGACGGTCTCCACGAACATGCGCTCGCGAGTCTCCTGCGGGTCGTGCTCTTTTATGCCGTAGGTCGACTCGACGATCAGCACGTCGACCTTCGTGTTCGGGATTTCAGCTCCTCTGATGTGCCGGTCGTCTTCGCGCGAGTAGTCGCCGGTGTAGAGCACCTTGGTGCCTCCGATGTCGATCAAGAACATGCACGCGCCCAAGACGTGGCCAGCAGCGTAGCAGGTGAACTTGATGCCGTTGACTTCGACTTCTTGGTGGTAGTTCACAACAAATATTTTCTCCAAAGAGTTGGCGATGTCTTGGTTGTCGAAGAGCACTTTGTCGCCATCGTAGACTTTCAGGCTGTCGCCCAACACGTGCTTGTAAATGGCTTTGGTGGGGTAGGTCATGTAGACGGGGGCTTTGAAGTGCGTTCGCTCGGTGAGGTACGGCAGCGCGCCGCAGTGGTCGAGGTGGAAGCTGGGGTTAGAATCTGCGTGGGGAAGGCAATCGAATCATACTGGGTGATCAGAACGAGGTCGATTTCCGCCGGGTCGATGAGGTCGAAGAACGGCAGCGCGGAGATGTCGTTGGAGGCCGGGTGGATGCCGCAGTCGAGCTGTTCAGAAGTCAACTACCATGATCAGTTTGCCCCTGAACTTGACCATGATGCAAGACCGGCCGACTTCGTTGCCGCCGCCCAACGGGACGATCTCGAGCACGTCCGTCCCGATAAGCTTCGTGAGGCCTGGCGCAGTCTTCGCGGCCTTCTCCATGTCACTGAAATTAAGTATAATACCGCACGAGGCCGATTTAATTCTTCAAGATAAGCACAGGCGGCGATGAGCAACAAGTCGGTCCCGAAGCTCAAGACAGACTTCACGTCTCTCTACAAAGGCGTCTCCCCGGCCGGCCTGAAGAAAACCCAAAGCAGCGCCATCAAAGGCGCACTGGCCGCGAGACAAAAAACGATTTCTGCGTCCAAGCAGCCGGAGAAGTCGAAAGACAGCAAGTCTGCCGCGAGTAAGGGCCAGGAGCAGTCCAAGTCGATTAATTCGCTCTTCCGCTCCATGGGCAAAGTAGAGCTCCCGCCACCCGACGCGGTCCAGCTGACCACCGTCCAGTCTCCCGCTCACAAAACCAAGCCTTCCCCCGAAGTGAAGAAAGAGCTGCACTCGAACATCGTCTTCAACCACCGCAACATCAGCAAAGGTACCTTCACTTCATTCCGACTTCTTTCGACCGTCGCTAACCGCAGGCTCCATTTCGCGAGGCAGCTCCACCAACTCCAAGAAGAGGAACACCAGCGCGGCAGACCCCGTCCGAGACAGCCGCCTCAACGCCACCGGCAACTTGAACGCGCTCAAGCCCACCTCGGCCAAGAACACCACGAGCTACAAAAGCCTCGCCAGCAACTACCTCTCGATGTTCGGCAAGAAAGACCGCGAGGCGTCCAAGGGCAGCAGGTGTTCCCAGCGCAAACCCTCAGCCAACGCCACGCCCAAGTCCAAAGCAATCCGGCCACACCTGGGCAAAGACAAGCTCAGCAAGCTGCTGCAGCCATCGACTCCATCCGACGGCATCAAGCTGGCGACCGAAGCGAACGAGCGGATCACCGGCTACCTCAGCAGCAACTCGAAGAGGAAGAACTCCTCCACCTCGACACTCCACAAAAAACAAACCCCCGAACACCGTGCGTCTCTCGCCTTCAAGTCCAGCGCGAAGCTCACCCCGTCTACTCCAGCAACCATCTCGTACATCCACCCCAAATCCACCATCGACATCAAGCGAGAGATCCTCGCGAACAAACTCTCCGTCGGCGTCTCCAACAAGCGACCCACCAAAACCTCCGAAGACGCTCTCGGCGCCAACACAACAGTCAACAAAACCAGTCTCAGCAAGACCAGCGGACCGGTCCTCGGCGGCTTCGTCACCCAAGTCGTCAACCTGCCCTTCACCGCCAAAATTGACAACTCCTGCTCGGCCAAAACCTCCTCCTCGTCCAACTCCAAACAAAGAACCATCATGACCAACGCGCAGGCCAGCACACTCAAGCGCAAGAAGAAGTCTGCAGCGGGGCAGGCCGGCACCGAAGTGCGGCTCTCGCTGAAGAACCCCGGCGTCTTCTACATGCAGAAGCTCGAGGTCTCTTTCAAAGAGTGCGCCGAAGACGAACAAAGCGTGTTCTTCAGGCAGCACTTCAAACAAACGATCCAGACCCTCGCGATGCTGGCCACCATCGGCGACAACGTCAAGGCCTACGAGGACAACCAGCGCGTGCTCATGCCGCCGCTCAGACAAGCGAGTAGCCTCCCCTCACCAGACATGAAGACCATCATCTTCGACCTCGACGAGACGCTCATCCACTGCAACGAAGACCAGGAAAGTCTCTGCGACACGCGCGTGCCTGTCCACTTCCCCACGGGCGAGTTCACCGAGGTAAGCCTCGCTCAGACAGGCAGGCATCAACATCCGGCCCTTCGCGCGCTCGATCCTCGAGCAGCTCGCACAGTACTTCGAAATAGTCGTCTTCACCGCCTCCCATGACTGCTACGCGAACCCAGTCATCAACTTCCTGGACCCTGAGGGCAAGTTCGTGACGAAGCGGCTGTTCCGCGAGCACTGTCGACAGGTGTCCGACGGCCTCTACGTGAAGGACTTGACGATCTTCAAGAACCGCAACCTCAAGCACCTGGTGCTCATCGACAACGCAGCCTACTCCTACTCGCTGCAGCTGGACAACGGCATCCCCATCATCCCCTTCTACTCCAACAAGAAAGACTCGGAGCTGCACGAGCTGGCCGCCTTCCTGCTGACGCTGGTCGACGTCGAGGACGTGCGGCCGGTCTTGCGCGAGAAGTTCAAGAACCACCTGATCAGCGAGAACTCCAAGAACATGAACGTGCTCTTCAAGAAGCTCTTCGGCATCTAAAGCAGCGACCTACTAACTACCGAGGCTCCGGTCGCGTCGCTGCGAATTAATTAACTGCCTGACTCGATCGACAGCCGTTCTCTGATCGCGGAATATTTTTAAATGCGGAGAGCTGACTACGTGTGGGTGCACCCGCATCCCGACTACCTGTGGAGTCTTGGTAGCTGAGGCTGAACAGGCAAGGTCCTCAGACTCGACTCCGAAGCGAACCAGCTGCTCGTCGAAGACGAAGACGGCGTGCAGCTCACCGTCCCGGCAGACAAAGCCTTGAAGGCTTGTCCAGAGAGTCTTGGTAACTTCTTCCTTTCGACCAGAGCTAACCCCAGGCGACGTCGAAGACCTGACCCAGCTGAGCGAGTTCCACGCAGGCTCGCTGCTGAACAACGTAAGCGCCAGTCACCAGATCCGACTCCGATTCAAAAACCGCAAGATCTACACTTCCATCGGTTCAGGCATCCTCATGGCCGTCAACCCCTACACCTCGCTCGACATCTACGGCGAAGACTGCAGGAGACAATACCTCGGCAAAAGCACCGTCGAGCTGGTAGTTTTCGATCACCAGGCCGACCTCGAACCGCACATCTTCAGGACTGCTGAACTCGCCTACAGACTCATGATCGAAGACCGCAAGAGCCAAAGCATCATCATCACCGGGGAAAGCGGCGCAGGCAAGACCGAGTCCAACAAGCTGATCCTCAGGTACCTCGCCAACGTAAAAAACGACTGCTTCGGCAGCACAGGCAGCGGAGATGACTCGCGAAGCAGCATCGAAGACAAGATCATCTTCACCAACCCGATCCTAGAAGCCTTCGGCAATGCGAAGACCGCGAAGAACGATAACTCATCCAGATTCGGCAAGTTCATCCAGGTCTACTTCGACCAGAAAGGCACCGTCAACCACGCAGAGATAAAGAACTACCTGCTCGAGAAGTCGCGCATCGCTCATCAAGACAAGGGAGAAAGAAACTACCACATCTTCCACATGCTGATGAACTCAGCTGACCCTGAGCTGCAAGCCAAGTACTCGGTCGAGCCTGCCTGCGAATACCCCTGGCTAAAACACACCTCGCAGCGAGACGACCTGGACGACAGCGACTTCGTTGAAGAAGACAACAAGCGCTGGTCCGAGCTGACCAACTGCATGCAGCAGCTGCAGTTCAGCCAAGAAGAGATAGACGGCATCTTCCGCTGCGTCTCTGCAGTCCTCAACCTCAGCAACGTCGTCATCGAAGACAAAGACCACGAAGACTCCAGCCGCCTCAAGCCTGACTGTCCTGCAGCTCGAATCGTTGCTGACCTGCTCGGCGTGGAAGTCGAGGAGCTGGAGAAGCTCTTCTGCCAGAGCTGGATCCAAGTGCCCAACTCATCGAAAGACCCGCTGGTCATCCACATGGGACGGTCTGCAGCTGAGGCCAACAAAAGCACCTTGGCAAAGGACCTGTACGACCAGCTGTTCGAGTGGATAGTCGACAGGATAAACCTGGAAATAAAAGACCCGAAGAAGTCGAAGACGCACGAACAGAAGCGAGTGGCACTGCTGGACATCTTCGGCTTCGAGATATTCGAGACGAACTCTTTCGAGCAGCTCTGCATCAACTACACGAACGAGCGACTGCAGCAGCAGTTCAACCGCCACATGTTCGAACACGAGCAGAAAGAGTACAAAGAACAAAACATCGTCTGGTCGCACATCACCTTCGACAGCAACACCTCCATCATCGAACTCATCCACCACTCCACCGGCCACTCCATCCTCAAACTCCTCGACGAACAGTCGCGCCTCTCCAACGGCAGCGACCGCGCGTTTCTCTCGAACGTAGAAAAGTTCCAGGCGACTCACCCCAACTTCATCAAGCCCAACAAGCTCAGCAGGAACGTCTTCGGCATCAAGCACTTCGCAGGCGAAGTCACCTACACGGTGGACAACTTCGTGGACAAGAACAAAAAGACCAAGAACAAAAACACCGAGAACCTCTTCCGCAGCAGCAGCAACAAGTTCGTCTCGAAGCTCTTCGCTCTCTCCTCAGCCAACGAACAGGCTCAAGGCAAGTCCGTCTCTGCGAGCTTCATCGTGCAGCTCGAAGCCCTCATCAAAAACCTCAACGAGTCTGGAGCGCTCTACGTCAGGTGCATCAAGCCGAACTCGACCGCTTCCTCTACCGACTTCGATGCAAAGCTCGTCGACCTCCAGCTTAGGTGCGCAGGCATGCTCGAAACCATCAAGATCAGGCAGAAAGGCTTCCCCATCAGACGCTCTTTCGAAGCCTTCAACAAGGCCTTCTGTCTGGTCTTCCAGGACTTCCAGATCTCGGGCAAAGACCAGAGAGCAGCCATCAACAGGTTCCTCGAGCAGCTCCACAAGAAAGGAATCATCAAAGAAGCAGACAGACTCATCCAACTCGGCAAGAGCAAGGTCTTCATGAACGAGAAAGCCAAAGCGATCCTCGACAAACTCGAAACCTCATACAAATCTGAATATGCAAATAAAATCAAGAGGTTCTTGAAGAGACGGATCGCTCAGATCAAGCTCAGAAGAGTCTTCTTAACGGTCTTCAGACTGATGAAGCTGTGGAAGCTCGAACGCAGAGCTTTTTTTATTGTCTGCGCTCTGAAGGAAGCCAAAAGGATCGAAGCAGCAGCGAGCATAATAGTAAGATGCATGAAGACTTACTGCTTCAGAAAGCGAGTCAAAACATCGAACTTCAAAGACTTCTACTCCAAGAACAAAACAGCCAGCGCAGAGCTGCACCAAAAGACAACAGACGCAGACCACAGCCACCTCACGGCCAGCATCAACCCAGTCCAGCTCATGCGAGACCACCTGAAGCGCTGGACTCAGCAAACATCAGAAGAAGAAACCCACGACGGCATCAGAATCACCGACTTCGACTCCTACAAGATCGAAGAACACCCGAAGTTCATGGAGGTGCAGCTCGAAAACCACCAGCTGCGCAAAGAGATCAGGGAGCTGCAGGTGCGGTTTGAGGCAGGAAACCAGACCTCGGGCCTGAAGAAAGGTAGCCTCGAATGAAGCAAGAAATCGCCGACCTGAGGCGAGCAGAAAAAGACCTGTCGAGCAAGCTGAGAGACCGAGAAGCAGTCATCCGCGAGTTCAAGCTGGAGAAGAAGCAGCTGACCACCACGATCAAAGCGAGAGAGGCGGAGATCGAGCAGCTGAAGAGCGAGCAGCACAGCTACTACGCGGCAGACCAGGAGCAGGTGCTGGAGGACCTGAGCAAGGCCGACCAGGTCTTCCGAGCGAAGGGCAGGTACATCCACAAGCTCGAGTCGGAGAACGAGGAGCTGCGGGAGTGCATCAAGCGGCGGATAAACAAGTCGGACAGCGACATCGGCAGCCAGCGGTTCTACGAGCAGATGCAGAAGCGAGTCGACCTGCTGCACGGCCACAGCTCCTTCGAGGCCGAGGAGAGCGAGCAGCTCAAGGCGCAGAACCGGCTGTACCGCGACATCGCGAGCAAGAGCATCGAGGTGATGGAGTCGCTGATCACGCTCAGCAAGTTCAAGTCGCTGCAGTACTCGATCATCAAGCGGCAGTTCGTCGACCAGCAGCAGATCGAAGACCCCGACGCGATGCAGCAGGCGCTGCTGCGGCTGGGCAGGGAAGAAGCCCTGGTCAAAGCGCAGATCAACGAAGGCGTCACCGCGATAAAAGAACTGCAGGCGCAGCTCTTCGAGGGAGAGGAGTCCGGAGAGGACGACGACGCCGCGGAGTAGGAGGTGGCCAGTCTCAACAACCGTCAATTAACGAATTAATGTTTGAACTACTTTCTATATGCTTTGAGAGACCCTGCCGTTTATGTGGGTCTGCGCTGCTTGAGGAAAGACTTGTAGCCGTTGGAGTAGCCGCTGGAGAGGCCTTCGAAGTCCGCGTCTCTGTCCTCGAAGCACAGCAGGTCCTCCATCTCTTGGTACCTCTGCAGACGCATCTGGCCGACCCGGTCCTCGGGGCTCGAAGACTGCAGGGTCAGCTGGTTGGCCAGTTCTTTCGAGTCTTCGATCTCGGAGGCCGGCGAACGGTCGGGGAGCACCTTGCGCTCGATCCAGCTTTGGCCTGCGATGCCGTAGCGCCTGACGAGCTTCATCTGCAGGATGTTTTTGTTGGGCAAGCCTGGGTGAGGCGGGCGTACCTCTGGCTCTGTTTATATTGCTGTTGTCGTCTCGTCTGATGGCGTTCTGGTAGCTCGGGTCTGGGTCGAGTTTGGCTTTCTGGGTGAGTGGGGAGTACGTTGGCTTTCTTGAACTTGGGGATCATCGTCTGGTCGAAGTTGGGGCCGAAGACCCAGTCTTTCAGCGGCTGCGTCAGACGAAGGTACGAGGTTGTGGGCCTGGAGGTCTGCGATGAGACTGCAGATCATGGGGGTCAGCTCGTCTTCGAGGTTCTCTGGTTTGGGCTTCGGAGGCTTCGGGTGCGGAGCGGATGACTGGATGGGAGGCACGGGGAACTGCTGCTCGTTGCTGTGGCGGTTCTGCACCAGGGCGACTTTCTCTTCGTTCGGGGCGATGTTGCGGATCAAGCTCGAGACCTGGTCGCAGAGCTTCTTGGTCTGCACCAGGACTTTCGGCCGCAGGTCTGCTTCGGAGAAGTCCGAGCCGAACCGAGGCGCCTCGGAGAGCGGCAGGTTGTTCTGCAGGTAGAACGCTGCGTGAGTGGAGGGTACCTTTGACTCCGAGCTCGAGCTTGCTGTTCTTGAGCACCTCTCGCTTGATCACCATCTCGCTCAGACACATCGCGAGTTCGAGGTCTTTCTTGAGCTTGTTGAACTGCCTGAGCCAGGCGTACCTTCTCCTGGATGCCGCGGTCGGTCAGCTTCTCCTCGCTGTTCCTCGTCTTCATGCGCGCCTCTCTCCGCGGCTCGTGGAAAGCTTTCCTCTGGGGCTTGAGGTCGGGTCGGATGTAGTTGTTCCAGTACTTCCGCAGGAAGGGGTGGTTGCGCTCTGCGCGCTTGGTGTCCCAGTACTGCGTGAGGAGAAAGTACCTCGTAGATTTTCTCGACGACCTTGTTGAACTGGCTGTGCTTGGCCAGGCCCAGGCCTGTCTCTTTCTCTTTGAACTCTTTGAGCAGGTGCTTGGCTCGGTCGAGCGGCAGGCGGTTCGTCTCGGGAGCGGCTGAGCCGTTCTTCTTCTTCTCGAGCATGACAGCGCGACCGACTTCGGACTCCCAGATTTGTATGATGACCTGGAAGTCTTCATCTCTGACGTGCTGCGGGTGGCTGGGGTTGGAGAGGCTGAGACTGGCGTTGAGTTCGGCGAGCAGCTTGAGGTCTTCTTCGGAGCAGGTGTAGGCTTCGGGGTTGGGCAGGTGGTCATCGAGAAACGCGCGTTTGTAGCCTCTGGTTTGATTGACGGTCTCGACGTGCGCTCTCTTGAAATCGATAAACGGATAATAATTATCGTCGTTCTTCGTCTCGGGAACCGCGATTTTCTTCTTCGTCACTGGTCGAGCCTGGTCGATTCTGAGCGGCTGCGTGGTGTCCTTGATGTGCGCGTCCAGTTTCCGCGTTTTGTACACACCGGTGCCTTTAGCGGCAACTTCGTCGTTATCAATCCCGATGTCGTTATATTCGTTGACGTTGAAAACCAGCGCGATCTTCTTGTTCTCCTCATACTTCAGCTTCTTCTTCGTGGCCACTAGGTGTCAGTCTCAAAAAAATAAAAAGAGCTCGGTAAAACGGGTTGCAGTTGTGCGTATCGAATTAGGGTACGAACTCTAATTACTAGAAAGCGAAGAGCACACTGAGTCTAGAACTGGGCTTCTTCCCGCAGAAGCTCAGGGTCGAGACCAGCGCGCTGCATGCCGTCTACCGCTGCACAGACTGTCCCCGCCTCCCTGCTTTGAACCAATCAACAAGACTTACTATTTGTTCGTAAAACTCTTCGAGGATTTGATAGACTCTTGAGAGTAAAATATCGTCGAAAAAATAATGGTGATCTTATCAACAATCGGTCGGCGGGCCTCAAACCGAGGACCCAAGTTCATATTAAACAATTCGGGGTATCCGCCACTCTCGCCAGAACCGAGCGGAGAACCGCGGGCTCGGGCGACAGGCCGCAGCCGAACAATCAGGATGCTCTTAGCGCGCCGCCGAAGCTGCATAATAATTATCGTGTGCGAGACAGAATTTAATTTAATATCGAGCAAATATGAGTGTGGCGAAGTCAAAGGGAAAAGCCAAAGGGAAGAGCACTCCGACTCCCACCGTAGGGCGGCATGACCCAGAAAGTCGAGCCGATCGGAGCCTCGCTCGCAGACATCGTCGAAAACCCGACGCCGAAGACCTCCTGTGTGGGCGTGATACTCGACGCCACTGGCGCGTACAAAACCTACGACTCCATCGACTACGTTACCAAACTAAAAATAATTGACAACACCTTCAATTACAAAGATAACGAGACCAACTACAAGTCCTTCATCCACGTCTTCATCTACAGCGACACTCCCGAACTCGGCCCTCGCACCAACAGAGTCGGAGACATCATCAAGCTCACCAACTTCGACGTACACTCCTCTCACCAGTTCCGCACCTACCAGAACTCCGAGGTCAAAGCGCTCTATCACAAAGGCCAGTCCGAGTGGGCCGTGTTCGACGGAAGAAAAAATGCTAACTTTTTGCCCGTCACGAAAAGCAGACCCACGAACGTCACGCTCACCAACGGAGACAAAGAAGCGATCAAAAGCCTCAGGAACTGGGCCGAAACCTTCTTCGCGCAGAACACCAGTAGCCTCCGCTGAGCAGTCAAAAACATGAACTGGTTCGCCCGCGACGAAACGCAAGAGCCGAAGGAAGGCGCGGTGCTCGAAGTCAAAGACGTGGACCTGGTCGCCAAGCTGCTCTGCGACGTGACGTACCTGGTGGACAACAAGCTCTACCACAAGCTCGCCTTCGCTGACGAAGAGCGCAACCTCTACTACGCGGAGTACGCCGGACACTTCGACCACGTGGCTGAAGGAGACGTCGTCAAGCTCAGGTCGATCATCATGTAACGAGTCGCTGACCAGACTCATCGCAGTAGAGAGCCGCAAAGTGCAGTTCAGCAGCTACTCGAACATCATCCTCCTCCAGAACACCGCCTGCGACTACAAAGCCGTCGACGACAACACCAAAGACATCACCTACAACCCCAAGAACCTCGAGCTCCAAGAGTTCGAAGAGCTGCACCTCGACCTCATGCAGAAGATACAGATCGGCCTCAACACCTACGCCTACGTCTCGCCAGACGGCACCAGTCTGCAGGCGCTGAACACCGAAGCGCTCCGAAGCAACTTCGTCAGAGGCTATCCGCTCCTCGAAAACTTCGTCCATGGAGACGACGACTTCATCTACCAAGACAACGGCCTCAAGTTCTTCTCCAAGCGAGGCTCGGCCTACCTCAAGCAGCACAGCAGCGGCAACTACTACAACTTCAAAGAACTCGCCAGCATCCAAGACGACATCCTCATGAACCCCGAGAAAGCCAACCAGTTCCAGCACCAGAAGTTCATGGTCAGAGGCTTCATCCTCGCCACCGAATACGACCAGATCTTCCAAACAGCCAAACTCTATAGCCCCAGCCTCAACAGAGTCTGGGACTTCGACTTCTACAACGACGCGAAAGACGAAGCGGAAGACCTGCAGGTGATTCTCCACAACATCTTCTACATGAAAGATGAGTCGATCAACAACGAGCAGATCACCTTCCCCGTCTACCTCATCACCTTCGACGGCAACCCGCAGGTAGCCTCGCCTCACCCAGTACATCTTCAGTCTGTGGAAGCTTCTCCCTGACTACCTCGACATCAGCCGCTGGCTCGAACTCAAGGCCAACAAGCTCAACAAGTTCCAGGAGATGATCTCGAACCTCAAAGCGCCTCAGTACTTCTACGACATGGTTCTCCAGCTCATGGTCAACAACCAAGGCAAAGTCTACTTTAGAGTCGTCGACACGATATTCTGGTTCTTCAACGACCAAAGTAATTAAACAATTATCAACTGCGAGCAATAATAAGTAATATGGAGGTGTTCTTCGCTGAGACCGCAGATTACGTCAGTGTGGACAGCCTCGAACAGCTGCTCCTCCGACTCTCGGTGAATAGAGAGAGCGTGCTCGTCCACGACTTGCTCAGACTCTTGATGGCCGAACAGCAGATAGACCTCAGCTCCCTCGAGAGCAAGATCATCCTCGACCACGCAGGCCGACTGCTGACGCCCGACCTGAGACTAGAGCAGTTCTTGGACGCGTCGGGCCACGAAGAGATGCAGGAAGACGACGGCCGCAGAATCGTCTTCGTTTTGGGCGGCAGCTGCAGCTCCGAAGAGGACTTGAACTTCGTGAACCAAGTGTGGAAGAAGAACGAAAACGACTCTGGTAGTCTCGCTTCAACAGAGCGGTCCAGGGAACTGCTTCTGCTGACCGTCAGAGAAACCCACTCTTCGATGAAGAGCCAGTACTCGAGCTTCGAATTCTTGGCGGACCTCAAAGGCTTGGAGAACGCCTACGCTCAGCTCAACTCGAGGATCAAGCATATAAAAAAACGCTTGAAAATATTCGAGTATTTCGAGCGGCTCAGGTCGGCCGTGTTCCGGAACCACAACGAGCAGGTCTGTCTGTCGATAGACGAAGTCAACGCAGCGGTCGAGCGAGTGCGCGGACTGGTCACCGAATTCAAAACCTACTACTCGCGACTCTCGGATATAATGCAGGAAGTACTCTTCGCTCACCAGCTCGAAACCTCCACCTATGAGACCCAGTCATCTCGCAAGAGTCTGATGAGCTACTTCAACCGAGAGTCGCTCGTAAGCTTCGCCGAGGTCTCCATGGCCAACACCGGTACCCGCTCCTCAAGCAGAAAGGGCCAGCCTCAAAGTCTCCAAAGTCGAGTTCGACATGAACACCCTCAAAGCGCACTCGCTGCTCAAAGAAGATGGTGTCAAGCTGTACAGAGACGACACCAGCAGACTGATCAGCATCTTGGAAGAAAAGCGAGACTACCGCATCTTCTTCGACTGTACCGTCTGCTGACCCAGATGCCGAAGAGTGGAACAAGTTCCTCTCGAACCTCAAAGAGCAAAGCGCTTCGCAGGAACGCGCGTTTGCCGATCGGCTGTCACTGGTGACGAAGACGATGAAGGAGATAGACCTGTCGATCGAAGAGATCCGCAGCAACCTCAAGAAGACTTTCTTCAACTCGATCATGTCGAGCAGAGAGCTGATCCGCACCTCGGGCTTCATCCAGCTCAAAGTGCAGAACAAAACCCAGAGCAAGCGAGCGCTCGTCGAGAAGCTCGGGGCAGGCGTCAGAGAAGATGTGAAGATCCTGCGCGTCGTGCGCGAGTTCCGCTCCACCTACAGTCGGTCGAAGAAAGAGATTGAGCGGCGAGCGAAGTTCGACTACCTGATGATCGGACTGATGCGGGTCATGATGAGTCTGGTCAAGGAGGAGAACAGCCAGCGCAAGAAGTACCTGAAAGACTACTCGACCCTGCTGCCGCAGTCGTACTGTCCCTTCCTCACGAACTACATCTCGGAGCAGATCCTCAGACAGCTCGAGGAGTACTTCTCGAACGACACTTCGGTCGACGAGCTCGAGACTGCCCAGGTGGAGAATCTAGAGTCTTCGTGCTCGATTCTGAATCGGGAAGGCCTGGTGTTCGGGCTGAAAAGCCTCCTCGAGCAGTACATGCTGTGTTCTGACTCGCTCGCCCCGGTCCACAGAGACTTCCTGGCTGCCATGTCGCCCGAGAGCCACGCGCAGTCTGCTTCGACCGAGACGGGTCTGCTGCTGCTAAAAGTTAAAGCTGCAGACCTCCAAGCGCTGGACTGCTCCCCCGCCTCCGAAGCTCCTTACGTCTCTCTCCTCGCAGAAGTCGACCTCGTTGACAACCTCCAGGGCTGCACATCCTACGTCCTTCGATCCTTGACTCGTAAGTAATCTTATAAATTCAATACTACTCCGATTACTCATCAATCAA
>JFJP01040453.1_pt1 | contig 17517 bp, 13 predicted proteins | sample 431651 | NCBI WGS metagenome assembly JFJP01 (sample SAMN02602958, study PRJNA72255) | Microbial mat metagenome, whole genome shotgun sequencing project. | biome: fresh water; feature: sink hole; material: water; isolation source: purple microbial (photo- and chemosynthetic) mats found in...
CGGACAGAGTCCAAGAGCAAAGAGACTTAGAGGCAGAATATCACTTAGAGGATATTGCCACTTATAGAAAATTTGCCTACCGAGTTGAGTCTACCGCTAAAAAACTTAAAGAAATGATTGTTAATATCAACAAAGAGGGCAAGAAGTGTTATATTTATGGTGCTTCTACCAGAGGTGGTACTATCTGGCAATATGTTGGCCTAGATGTGAACGACCTTCCTTTTGCAGTAGATAGAAACCCTGAAAAAGTAGGTAAAAAAATTGCTTCCATAGGTGTGCCAATTATCTCAGAAGAACAGGCTAGGTTAGATAAGCCAGACTATATGCTTGTTTCAATCTGGTTCTTCGCTGGCGAAGTGCTTAAGAGAGAAGAAGAATATATGAAAGCAGGCGGCAAATTAATCATGCCACTTCCTGGAATTGAAATCCATGAGATTGGATCTTATGATTGATATAATTATTCCAACTTTTCGCCGCCCAGATTCTCTAGAGAGAGCAGCTAAAAACGCTAGGGAAAACACCTATTCCCCTATGAATCTTTATTTTGTTGTTGAACCAACAGATTCACTCAGTATTGATAAGCTAGAAGAACTTGGAGAAAAATATATTATCTCTGAAGCCCCTGGCTCTCACACTGGAGCAGCTAACACTGCTTACCACAAAACTACTGAGCCTTTTTTCATTATGGCTAATGATGACTTTAATTTCCACAAGGACTGGGATATTCCAGCTATGGCAGCTATGGAGGGAAATAGCGTTGTTGGTCTAAACGATGGTAGTGGCGGCTGTGTAGCAATCACTCTTGTTAGAAGAAAATATATCGAAGAACAGTCAGGATGTGTAGATATCCCAAATACTCTTTATTTCCCAGGATATAACCACAACTATGTAGATACAGAATTTAGAGAAGTGGCTATCAAAAGAGGAGTCTGGACTACTGCTCCAGATTCAATTGTTGAACATATGCACTGGGCTTTTGGTAAGGCTAAGATGGATGAAACTTATGATAAGAGTAATAAAACATCACCGCTAGATGCTGCAACTTTTTCTAGCAGACAACACTTGTGGATATGAACAATACCCAGAATAAAATCACAGTACTAGGTTTACTCTCTCACAGCAATATGCTTGAGAATCATAGAATGATTCACGGTGTCGACTACGCGAGAATAGTAAATCCACTCTTATATTTAGACCCTGCAAAATTTGAAGTATCTCTAAGAATGGACCCACTTCATCACGACCCTAACATCAGAGATGATAATAAGAAGAATTTTGTGAACTGGAGAGGCGTTGCTTCCTACTACGATATTATCCTTTACTCCTACACAGTTTCACCAAGCTGGTATGTCAATATGGCCTTCCACGCAGATAAGTTTGGCTCAACAGTCATAATGGATATTGATGACAACATTTGGGAAGTTCCTGTTAGAAGTGGTGCTTATGATGCTTTTCACCCAGGATCGCCTGAAATAGAGATTGTAGAGGCTCAGATAACCAACACAAAATACCTTGTAACTACGAAGGAATTAACTAAAAAGACGATTTCAGCCCATTCTAAGAACCCAGTAAGTAAGTTCTTCGTCAATCCTAACTACATAGATTTGACCATATATGACGCTAGTAAAATAGAGAGGAAAGCAGATGACAAGATTAGAATATGTTACTTTGGGACTAACACTCATTTTGATGATATCGCTAATAATCGTGGTCTTGTAAGAGCCATTGATAAGCTGATTTTGAAGTATGACAATCTTGAGATATTCACCATAGGCTTCTTCCTGCCAGAATTAAAGTCTAGATGGAAGAAGCATTATTTCTCAATGACTGGAGACAGGGATGTCTACGGCTGGGCAAAGAACCTTTGGGTAAAAATTATGTCAATGGCTGACATTGCGATTGCTCCACTCCTTGTTACTAACTTCACAAGTTGCAAGAGTAACATTAAATATTTAGAGTGTGCCGCTGCTAAGATGCCAACAGTCTGCCAGAATATTGACCAGTATGCCTCAACAATCACAAATGATGTTGATGGATATCTGGCTGAGACTGAAGATGAATGGTTTGAATATTTAGATGGACTTATCTCTAGCCCAGAACTTAGAAAGAAAATTGGAGACGCTGCTTATAAAAACATTGTTGACAATCATCAAATCCAAAATAACCACAAGAAGTTTGAAGAATACCTAGCTTTTGTTGACAAAGATAGCTAGATAGTGCAATAATTATGAAAGCTAATAACAACATTGTATTGTTGAAGCGCTTATCGTTAATTTCGGTAGCGCTTTTTTTGTAGCAAAAGGAAGAAAATATATGCCTATACACACTGGAAGTTGGGGCACACCAGAACTGAATATTACTGAAAAAATTGGAGACGCTTTGGGATGGGGAAGAACATCTCAGGGAGGCTCAAATCAACCAGGGTCTTCTGGCGATCCAACAGCTCAGATTCAAAGAGATGGTGGATTCGTATCTCTTCAAGGTCCAGGACTTGCCTGGGATAAAACTTTCGCAACTAGTCCAGGAACCATTGCTCCTAATAGACAGACTCAAGCTCCAGCTCCAACTGGCGGCGGCAACACTGGCGGAGGTGGTGGAGGTGGATTCAATCAAATGGATCCAAATGCTAATCCAGGGAGTGGTTATTTCTGGGATGCAGCTGATGGTTGGAAACAAATAGGCGGTGGAACTGGAGAACAAGACTTATCTAGCATTAAAAATGAAGTAGGCGGCGCATGGGACACCTACATTAGCAGTTTAGATTCTCAACTTGGATTCTTAGGCGAACAAAAAGGTGCTCAAGAAGGTATGCTTGGTGCTCAACAAAATCAGATGAACAACGACCTTGGACTTCAAAAAACTCAGGGTTTAACTGCTCTCCAAGGTGAAAGAGATAAGACTTCTTCTGCTCAAGGAAAGAATTTCAGAGCCTTAGACGAAAATCTTAGAAACCAAATGCAAGCTGGTAATATATTTCTAGGTGCAAGAGGTGCAGGTGATAGTAGTGCTGCTGGTATGTATAACTATGCACTTGGCAGACAAGGCAATCAAATTCGTGGAAACTTGATGGGCCAGACTGCTGATATCAACAATGAAATTAATAAGAGAGAAGAAAATCTTAACAATGTTTACAATACTGAAATTAAGAATACCCAGGAAGAATACAATGCTGGCATAAACCAGATTGCTACTTGGTATGCTGATGCTCAAAGACAAATTGCAGAAGCTAAAGGTGCAGCTGGTAGAGACAAAGGGTTATCCCTTGCTCAAATGTCTTATGAAGCTCTTAATCAGGCTAAACAAAGAGCTCAAGAATTACAAGACTACGCAATGCAAAAACAGACTGCTCTTGAACAATGGGCAATGAATAACTCTACGAACATTAAACAAATGAAAGCTAATGTTGGAGCAGTGCAGGGTACTTACTCTGGATATGCAGCTCCAGAATTACAAAGAGGTCAGGTCTATGGTGCTCAACCAGGACAAATTCCACAAGTTAATGCAGGTGTAGCTTTTGGCTATGGCAATGACTTAAAAGATAAAAACTTAACAAATATGTTTGGTGGTTAAAATATGGCAAAAAATTTGCTTGACTGGTTAAAGTCTCAGACTCTTGACAGAACTAATCTTGATGAAAAAGTTGTAGGTGCTGTAAAATCTGGTGTCAATAAGCTTCAAAACTGGCAGGCTGGTAATAGACAGGCTGCTCAGCAAGCTACTCTTCCACAACCTTATAAAATTGCCAATGATTTTGCTGTCAATAGAGTAATTGAGCCATTTAAGGCTGTTCCAAAAAACCTAGATATTGCTACCAATCCTTTTCTTCCTAAATCAGAAAGATTCATGGGTGGGCTAATGGCTGCAGGTGGCCTCTCTCCTGGTATTGAAGATTTAGGTTTTGCAGGATATGACTTTGCTAAGGCTAAGGCTGCTAAGAAGACAGAGCCATGGAAAAGTTTTACTGGTCAAGAATATACTGGTCTTGGTGAAGCTACTTCTAGAGGAAAAGGCGGAACTGCTGCTAATCTTTTAAACTATGCAGAACTTCCAGCTCTCTTAGCTCTAGGTGGCTTAAAAGCTAAGGGAGGGATAGGGTCAACAAGAATGGCTCAAAATGCTGTTGATGCTTCAAGAAGAATGGATATACCAAAAGCTAGAAATTTTCAGCCAGCTCCTTCTAGATTGAAAAAAGCTGAAAACTTCAGAATTAAAGTTGAGGGTAAACCAGCTCAGGTCCTTAGTGGACAAGATTTTGCTGACTGGACTAAGTATTATGATTCTAAGGGAATCAAATATGACTACAACAAACTGGGGAATCAAGGTGGCTTTATGTCTATTGGTAAGACAGAAAAACCTCCAAAAATTGCACCAGAGAACGTCAATCCTGGACAGAAAGTGATTAGAATCAGAAGTGATGCTCCACGCAAAATGTTTGTGAAAGTAGCTAAAGAAGCAAGAAAGACTGGGGCAAGAATTGAATTAACACCTAGTAAGGCTGGGACAGTAGTTCCAGAGGGACTAAAAATCACAGATAGTCAAAAACCATTAATGCTTGAAGATGGAAGTCTCAAAATCAATGCTGATATTTCTACAATTCCTGAGACCAACAAGGCCCAGGGGCTGTTTAGAAAAACATTCTTAGATACTTCAGATAATTTAAGAAAAACACTTGGAGAACCATTCTATAAACAATATGCCGAGCCATTGCTAGACAAGCTTTCTACTAGAATAGCTCAATCAGTCGACTGGGGAAACAAACAAAGAATAGAACTTGCAACCTTAGTAAAAGAATCAGGAATAAAGCCTGGTGGAGAAGAAGATAAATTGATCCGCTTGCTTAATAAACCAGATGGAGAAGCTAAATTGATAGAAAAAGTAGGTGTTGATAGAGCTGGACAGATAAAAGGTGTTTATGAGGCTATTAGAACTAAATATCAACAATACTTTGAACTAACAAATGCTGCTAGAGCCCAAGCTGGTCTTAAACCATTACCATTTAAAGAAGATTTCTTATCCCAAATTGGTGGTAAAAAAGGTAACATCAAAGGAAGTGGTCCATTCACTACTGATGAATATTCTGCTGGTATTTTTAAGAAACAGGAAGGAAAAGCAACAACTGGAGCAATAGAGAGTATGGTCACTTATATTGACAAGATAGAGAGAGCAGCTTTCTCTGACGCTTCCGCTGTTGAATTTAAGGCATTAAGAGAAGCTCTGACTAAACAAAAAGGTGTTCCTAAAACAGCCTTAGATGCCTTAGAAATGGTCCAGAAGAATGTATCTGGAGCAGGCAAAACTGTTGGTGGACCAATGGCAACATTTGAGAGTTATATGGGCAAGATTAAAGGAGCAGCTGTTGCTGGTAAGGCGAGCACTCTTATCAACCAGACTCTTTCATTGCCTCACGCAATAGCTAATGCTGGACCAATAAACTTTGTTAAGGGATTTGGAACAGATGCCTCTAGTGCTATGAAGCAATCTGAGTTTATTAGAGCAGCTTGGAAAAAAACTCCATCAGCACTTCGCGGCACTCCTTATGAAAAATACACCGGGTCGCTTGGAGATGTACTTCAAGAAGCAAACAACATGGTTTATGAATCAGCATGGAAGGGTCTTTACTCAAAGGCAAAACAATTAGGTGCTCCAGATGCTGTTAAATGGGCAGATAAAGAATCTGCAAGAATCCTTGGCGATAGACGCTTGGGAATGACTCCAGAAGTTTACAACACTCTTGTTGGTAAAATAATTGGTGCATTTACTATTGAACCAACAGCAATGGCTACTAGTTTCTTCCAAAATATTGCTAGGAAGAAAGTGGGCACAGTCCTTGGAACAATAGTTGCATGGAAGATTGGTAACGAACTCAATGAGAATTTTGGCACTGGTTCAGCAATGCTCCCAGATCCTATTGATGCCATTATGGATGCAAAAGATTTATGGACAGGAACAGATGAAAAAGAACAAAGCAAAATTCAGGCTGTTGCTAGAATATTTGCTGAGATGATACAAATGGCTCCAATAGTCCAGTCTGGAGTTTATACTGCTTACAGTCTTGGAGAATCAGCAAAATTACTCCCAGATTCAAGAGAGGTCTTTGGCAAAGAGGATCCAACCTGGATGAATACTGGGAGTCTGTTGAACCCACTTACTAAATGGGATAGAAATATCACTGGAAATAAACTAGTTGATGCTCCTCTAAACGTGGCAAGCAAATATGTCCCAGGTCTAGAACAAGTATTGAAAACTGGTCAGGCTGGTATTTCTCTTGCTAGAGGATATGCAGAAACAAAAGATGGCGATCCTATGTATCAGATGCCAAAGGATATTATGGGCGCTGGTCAAGCCTTGGTTATGGGGCAGAGTTCAACAAAACAAGCACGCGACTTCTTTGATAAAACTAACCCAGGATGGCTTAGTGATTCACAAAAAAACTACTTCGATACAATAGGTACAAAAGAAGGTAAGCTGGCATTTTTGGATAAGGTACAGCCAGAGAACTCAAGGGTTCAGGATATCTCCAGTAGAACAATCAAAATTAAAGATGGAAAGCCAGTCGGTGGTGGTAGTGTTGATATGAGTGGGGCTTCTGTTAGAGAAAAGGAAGCCAAGAGAGAATTAATTTCAACATCAATTAAATATGGCGAACCAGTAGACCCTAAAGATTTAGAGTTTTACTATATGGATGAGATTAACAGCATGCCATCTAAAACTGCTTATGAGGCTAGAAAGAAAGAGGAGGCGAGTTATACATCTGCTGGCAAGATTTACGACAGCGAGTCTCTAGCTCCTGAGCAAAAAACTGCACTTTATAAGAAACTTGGCACTTCAGAAGAAGAAGTGGACTACGCTAAAAAAGCTGGCGATAATGACACTGACCAAACACTCTACATCCAAGACCAGTTAGCATCTATGAATAGCGACGAAAGACTACAATATTTACTCCGTGGTCGTTCAATCGTCAATAATGGCATGCTTATTAGTGATTCAGTGCTAGGAAAGCTTGTTACATCAGGCGATATTAGCAAGAGCGAGTCTAGTGCCCTAAAATCGGTTTCTTTTGTAAAAGACAACTCCTACACAGGCACAGATGGAGTAAAAATTGGCGATAACATCTATAAGCCTGTTAAAAAGGCTGGAAGCGGGAGTGGAGCTAAAGGATTTGGAACTGATTCTATGGTTAAAATTAAAATGCCAGCAACTGTAAGTGGGAAAAGTGGTAGTTCTTCAAAAGGTACTCTAAAACTAACAGCACCAGCAACTAAGAAACTCACAATATCTAAGCCAAACTTGCAGAAACGTAGTATTAGGCGTAAGATTAAACTTAAATACTGACATTAACGAAAAGATGTTGATTAGGCGCGTTGTAAGACGTGCCTTTTTTTATAGGAAAATATGAACGAAAACGAACTAATTGACCAAATCTACTCGATGTACGAAGGCGACCAAGACTTCTGGGACCCTACCTCTGACGAATATCTAACAGCTAGAAACTACCTAAACGCGGGAGTAAACCGCTGGAGATATTATGAAAGAACTGACTGGAAAGAACTCTTTGCTAATCTTGCAGATGCTACTACTGGCTCTGACGTTACTGTTACTAATACTTACAAATATAACACCCCTACGGATTTTGTTAGACCAACTTCATATGTTAAGGTCGGAACCAAGCTTTTTAAACTAATTAAACCTGCCAAGGCGATTGTTTACCAAGCAGATGGTGATACTTCAGACTGGTGTTACTTCTCTGGTAATCCAAAAGATGGTTATTTCCTTAACCTAAATCCTCTGTTGACGATTGAAGCAGGACTGCAAATTGATTACTCCTACTATAAAGCTCCAACAGAATTTACTACAACCACCTCTGTTACAGAGATGGCTGACCCATTTTTCCTTGTTTATTACGTCTTATATAGACTCTACAAGAATGACTCTGAAGGTTTCCAGGACGAATTTACCAATGCGGAAAATAGACTAGAACAAATGAAAGTTGATAATATTGCTGGAATTGAAGAGAATCCTGAAGAAATTGAGTGGAATATGGAATTTCAAGAAGGCTTTGGTTATTAATGTTACAAATACCACAAACAAAAACTAGCAAATCACAACCAATTTTTGAGATTAAAAACTCAAAGAAAGGTGTCATTAAGCTCCTTCGCGAGGCTAGAGTTCCTGCTGATGGTGCTGTTGACGCTACTAATCTTATTCAAGTGGAAGATGGCCTCTATCAACAAAGATGGGGAAATGATTATTATGGTGTTGATGTAGGTTACGCTATTGATGGCTCTGCTGAGTTTGTTAAATCTGATATGACCACCGAACTTTGTGTAGTGGCCAATGGCGATTTATATGTCTCTCAAAATGGTGGGAGTTGGACAAAGATAACTGGACTAGGTTTCACAGCTGGCAATCAATGCTACTTTATGCAGATTGCAGGAATGCTTTATATTGTAAATGGTGTTGACGCTATGGCTCGCTACAACGGCACAGCCATTCTTAAATACACTCAATTAAGTGCTCCTATTGGCGTCACAGCCACACGAACTGGCTCATCTGTCTCTGGTGTTTATACAATGTATGGAATGGTGACAGCACTAAACGGTGTTGGTGAAACTATCGCTAGTAGTGAAGTTTCTATAACAATGGATAAACCAAGAGATTTATGGAACACAACTCGTGGGGAAGGTATCAAATGGGACTGGACTGCTGTGTCTGGAGCGTCAGCTTATCAAGTATATATCTCAAATGAGTCTGGTTATGAGGCACTTGTGTCCTCTGCTGAGAAAAATACTTTCACAGATGATGGTACTCTTGTTGTTAATACCTTTATTACTCCGCCTCTTTCCAACACTACCACTGCCCCAAGATTTAAAGATATGTGTGTGAGTAATAATAGAATCTGGGCAACTAATGACCCTGATAATCGCTACACTGTTTATTTCTCTGGTACTGGTACGTTTATTGGAACTTTCTCTGATTTTTATGGTGGAGGATGGATTAACCTTGAGAAGGGTGGAAGAGAAATACCTCAAAAAGTCGTTCACTACCAGTCAGGGAGTGGTTCTGGAATTGCGACGGTTCTATGTAAAACCCCAGAGGGCAAAGGAGGCGTATGGCAAATTCAACTCTCTGACTTAACTGTTGGTGATACCACGTTTAGCGTTCCTAGTGCCTCCAAAATCGTCGGTTCATTCGGAACTGAGTCTATTCGCTCTGTGGTGCAAACAACCAAAAATGTGATGTTTATAAACCGCAAGGGGGCATTTAGTCTTGGACCAAAGCAGAACTTCTACGGCATTCTTATTACTGAAGAAGAGAGTATCAATATTAGACCTTATATGGATAAACTCAACAATGGAGATATTTCTCAAGTTGCTGGGTACTTCTATGATGGCAAAGTTTTCTGGTCAGTAGCTCCAACAGGAGGAAACAACTCAACCACTATTATCTGGGATGTGGAGAGAAGAAACTGGTCACTTCCTTGGACTATCGGTGCTAAGCAATTTCTTGAATATACTGATACTGATGGTAAATCCCACTTCTTATATGTACCGGTAGGGGGTACAAGAATGGCTGAATTATCGCCAAATATTGATGGTAGTTTTGGAGCAGCAATTTATACCAACTATCTTTCTGGTAGATTAAATATGCGTAAATACTGGAATCAATTTGCAAAAGTTGATAGAGTATTTATCAATCTAGGCACACCAAGAGGCATCATTAACTTTGAAATTACAGGTACTGGTAAGGCCAAAACTTTTACCACTCTAGGATCAAAAGATATTACTCAGGGTGTTTCTAGTTCAGGAATGGGCTGGGATTTAATGGGAGCTGTTAGTATGGGAGACTCATCTGGATTCCCAACAGTCTTTTCTGATTCTACTGTTAAGAAATACATCAAGATTAGAAAGAAAGTAAGTGACCTGCAATTTCGTGTCACTTCCAACACTAAGGATACGAGTTATACAATATTAGGTATTATTGTTGAAGGAAAGCCAATCAATACGCGCCCACCTTCAGCTTGGAAAAATTAATTATGTCATACTTTCACAAGTATAAAAGTCTTTTTACTACGACTTCTAGTTCTTTTAGTACTGGTTCAGATGTTGATATTACTCTGGTAAGCGCTACTGGACTGCCAACAACCACAGATACTGTGCTTACTTTTGATAGAGTTGACTCAGCTGGTGTATCAACTCCATCTGCAATGGAAAGAATCCTCGGTAGAGTTTCTGGAACTTCCTTTATTGTTGCTGAGAGAGGTTATGATGGAACCACTGACGCTGCCCACACTTCCCCAGTTGTAGAACAAATCTGGAATGCTGCTGATTTTAATGATTTAATTGATGGTGTGTTAGTTGGAGTAACTGAAACTGGTATTAGAAAACCAACAGCAGTTACTTCTTACTCTCCAGCCAGTGCAGGAACTACTACCATGAACGTAGCTCTTGGTAATATTCACACAATGACTATGCCAGCAGATACTCAAACTATCGCTATTTCAAACGAAGCCGTGGGGCAATGTTTTATGGTTGAAATCATTAACGCTACTTCTCAAGGCGCACTAACTTGGTTCTCTACTATTAAATGGGTACAAGGAACTGCTCCAACATTAACTGGTACTAATGGTAAAAAAGATGTCTTTGGCTTCAGAGTTACTGGAGCTGACACTTATGATGGATATATTGTTGGACAAAATTTATGATAACAACAGTCTTTAAAGTTATTGGTTATGAAATGAAAACTCCAAGTGGTGACTTTATGGAAAGCTGTGTATTTTGGGTATATGCGAAGGCTGAAAAAGAAGCTTTAACTAAAGTTAAAAAATTTGGTGTAAAGAAAAAATTCTATCAAGTTATGGAAGTAATAGAAAAAGAAGAAAATGCCTTATAAAATTTTATTACCATTCGACGGAACTCATGCTGGTATCCCGGCAGGATGGGCTAGGAAAACTGAGTGTGATGGAAAGTATATCAAGGCTTCTACATCTGATATTGGTAGTGCTGGAGGAAGTGCTACCCATATCCATGCTGGAGCATCTCATACTCATACTTACTCTAGTAATTCTCATACTCATGCTACTGGGACAATTGGAAATGCAACAAATATAGTTGCTTCTGACGCCCAGCACCAAGACGCACCACCTCAAGATGTCTCTACTAGCTCCCATACACACTCTAGTCAGACTTCTGGAGCTTTTGGAAATTTAATTTTTATTGAAGGATATGCCACAGAATTGCTTCCAGCTGATTCCATTGTGATGAGAGACAGCGTTGATGCAAGATTAAATTCTGCTCATTTTGATGCCTTAGATGGCAAATATATGAAGGGCGCTGCTACTGGAGCCAGTGCTGGAAGTGCTACTAGCGTCACAACTCATAGTCATACACAATCTCACGCCCATACCTTAACTCATAATCACGCAGCAGTCTCTTCTGGCAACGGGGGTGGCACTCTGGGTGGTAAAGATGTTGGGTCAACTTCCCCTGGAAATCATGCTCATACTGTTACTTTTACTCAACACCAAGAAAGTTCTACAAATACTGACTCTCTAGCCGTCGCAACAGCTGACCTGGCCTTCAGAGAGCTTCACTACTGGAAAGTGAGTTCATTATCTTCGTTGCAAGCTGGAGATATCGCACTAAGTGTTGATTCTGGAATCCCTACGGGCTGGGAAGATCTTGCTTATAACGATATATATATTAAAGGTAAAACTAGTGGGGGAGCTCTTTCTACTGGTGGAGCCAACACTCACACGCATTCAAATCTAAGCCATAGCCATGCTGGAACAAGTCATGCTCATACTTGGTCTACGGATGCTGTTGGTGGAAGCAATGCTTATCGTAATGGAGGAAGCACAGCTATTGTGGGAAGCCATAGCCATTCTGGTACTTCTGGTGCAGGAACCAATGCTTCAACAAGTGCTGGGGAGGTCTCTTTTAGTACAGTCAACCATGAGCCTGCTTACATTAATGTTAGATTTATAAAAGCTACTGCTGCTGCTATATCTGGAGGAGCATCATTTTTATTTAACTTTATATGATAAATAGACAAGGCAAATCAAACATCAACAACAGTGTCCAAGAACTCAATAATGATAGTTTCGATAGAGATTTTAATGTCAATGCTGTTGAAATGCTAGTATTTGACAGTGTCACTCAATCGCTCAGAAGAGTGACCTCAGACGCGATGAACCACTATGGAACCAATGATGTGGATAAGAACGATAATGGGGTAGTCTACGAGGGCTTAGAGGATTGCGATGGTAACTGGCAGGTGGTATCAATTTCTCAGGATGGTGGCGTTACCTCTAACAGATATGCTAATATTAGAAATAACGCAATCTACACAAACTATACCGACGCCTGGACCAACAGAACTACTTTAACTTACGAACTATATGGAGAGGCATTCTAATGGGAAGTTTTCGCACAGTAAAAATGCTCGACAACATAAACCCAGTGATTATCACTGGTGGAATTGTTCCACAAGGAGCTTATGTCGCAGGTCTTGACTACGCTGTTGGTGATAGTGTTGATTATCAGGGTTCTAGCTATGTTATGTTTGCTGATGCCGTAGCAGGAACTCTACCAACAGATACAGACCATTGGCAAGTAATTGCTAACAAAGGTGTGACTGGCGCCACTGGAGTCAGTGGTGCAAGTGGTGTCTCAGGTGTCAGTGGTGTCTCAGGTGTCTCGGGCGTATCAGGTGCCTCAGGAGTTTCTGGGGTTGTTGGTGCGTGCGGAATCTCTGGTGTCTCAGGCGTCAGTGGTGTGTCAGGAGATAAAGGTGACACTGGAGCTTGTGGAGTCTCTGGATCATCAGGTGTTAGTGGTTTTATAGGTTCGGATGGTGCTTGTGGTGTCTCTGGAGTCTCTGGTGTAGCTGGAGCCTGTGGAGTTAGCGGTGTCTCTGGCACAACTGGAGCCTGTGGGGTTTCAGGTGTCTCAGGTGCAGCTTCAACAGTAGTAGGTCCATCAGGGGCTTGTGGTGTCTCAGGTGTTTCAGGATTTATTGGTAGCAATGGTGCGTGTGGTGTCTCTGGAGTTGCTGGAGCGTGTGGTGTCTCAGGTGTCTCAGGAGTTTCAGGTGTATCTGGAGTAGATGGTGCTTGTGGAGTTAGTGGAATAGATGGATCAACTTCTGGACAATTATATTGGTTTCATAATACTAATTCTGATATTTCTGGTTATGAAGAGTTTAGAAGAATACCTAATGCTGCTGCCCAAAAAACTGAATCAGTAACTTGTACTGTGGCCAACACAGAATATTTAATTGATCCTTATGCTACATCAATTGGAGTTCCAGGACTATCATCTTTCCCAGTAGGATTATGGCAATTTCACTGTTATCACTATGCAAACAGTTCTGTTGGTACTACCAATGCAGTTTATAGAGTTTATAAAAGAACAACTGCTGGGGTAGAAACAGAAATAACTCCAGTTGGAGGTATTGTAAGTGCTGAAATAAACGCAACTTCCTCAACAGAATATATAACTAATCATACTTTTACATCAGCTGTGGCAATGGACTCCACTGATAGAGTTATTGTTAAAGTTTTTGCTAAAAGTACATCTGCTGGTAGAGTAGTTTCTTTTGTTTATGAGGGAACAACTAGCGTATCTTATGCAATCACTTCTTTTGGTATAGAAGCTGTGATGGGAGCGTGTGGCGTATCTGGTGTAAGCGGTGTCTCAGGTGTCAGTGGAGTCTCTGGGGTAAGTGGTGTCTCAGGTGTGTCTGGAACTACTGGAGCTTGTGGTATATCTGGAGTCTCAGGAATAGCTGGAGCCTGTGGCGTCTCAGGAACTGCTGGTACTAACGGAGCTTGCGGTATATCAGGAGTGGCAGGTGCTTGTGGAGTATCAGGGGTTTCAGGAATAACTGGAGCTTGTGGAGTCTCTGGTGTTGCGGGTGCTTGCGGAATCTCAGGAACAGCGGGTACAAACGGAGCTTGTGGAATCAGTGGAGTAGCGGGAGCTTGTGGAGTATCTGGAGTAGCAGGTGCGTGCGGAGTATCTGGAGTATCTGGTGTATCAGGTGTAAGTGGAACAACAGGTGCTTGTGGTGCTAAGGGCGTTACGGGTGCTTGTGGTGCTAGAGGTGTAACAGGAGCTTGTGGTGTTAGTGGCACTGCAGGAGCCTGTGGTGTGTCAGGAATTAGTGGTGTTTCTGGAGTATCGGGTGTTGCTGGAGCTTGCGGAATCAGTGGTATTTCAGGTGTAACAGGTGTCCCTGGAAGTGGAACAATAGTTGTCAATGAAGTGCCAGGAGGAACAATCAATTCTTCCAACACTGCCTTTACCTCAGCAGCCTCAATGATTACTGGTTCTCTAATTGTTTATCAAAATGGTGTTCGTATGAAGGGTAGTGGAGTAGACTTTACTCAAGGAGCTACTACCAACTTTACAATGGTTACTGCTCCTGTTACAGGAGATTTACTCTTAATTGATTATCAGACAGCAACAGGAACTTTCACAACTGGCTCTACTTCTTTTGTTTACAATGAAACACCAAGCGGGACTGTTAATGGAAGTAATGCAGCCTTTGTTGTTGCTAGTGCTTTTGTGTCAGGCTCTCTTGAAGTGTTTAGAGATGGTGTTGCTAAATATATAACTGCTGACTGGACTGTATCAGGCACGACAATTACTTTTGTAACTGCACCACTAACAGGTTCGGTTATTAGAGTTAATTACCAAAGTGCTGTAAGTACGGCTGGAAATGCAGATACATTAGATGGGCAACACGCTCCTACTGGAACGATTGTAGGTACAAGTGATACTCAGACTTTAACTAATAAGACTATTGCTGGTTCTACAAATACTGTCGAAAGCGAAAGCCTCAAGACAACAGTTGCATTTCTAGCTCGTATCGGTTCAGGAGATCAGACAATTTCAGATGCTGGATTTAATAAAATTGCTTGTGATACAGAAGAATTTGATGAGGGTGGAGATTTCGATAATGCTACAAATTATCGTTTTACTGCTCCAATAGCGGGTGTTTATCATTTTGACGCTGCAATTCATTTGGCTGCATTAGCTGATGGAGATCGTATTTTAATTTCTTTATATAAAAATGGAGCAGAATACAGAAGAGGAACAGATACAAAAATTGGAGGAGCAAGTGATGGCACTGCGATGATCTCTAGTTTAATTAAATTAGCCGCTAATGATTATGTCGAGGCATATATTTACTATGATGGTACAGGAACAAAAATAACTGTTGGACCATCTACTTTATATAACTGGTTTAGTGGGTATTTGGTAGGAAGAGGAACTTAATTATGGCAACACAAGTACAATTAAACCAACTAGACCAAACAGTCTACAATAACTCAATGAGCCGTCAAGCCCTCATTAATGGAAATTTTGATGTATGGCAGAGAGGGACGAGTTTGGCTGTTACTTCTGCAAATATTTTATTAGCAGATAGATATAAAACTCTTTATGGTGCAGATGGCTGGACAATGCCAACCATTACTCATTCACGACAACTTTTAACATCAGGTGATATCCCTGGATCATTCTATCATTACAGAATAGCAACTAATGGTGCTGGCAGTGGAACTATTGGGAACGCAACAGAACATGGTTTATATTATAGAGTTGAACATGGAACTAAGTTTTTATGTGGAGATGGAAAGAAACTAACTTTATCTGTATGGATGAGAGCTAGTTCTGCTAAAAAGGTTATTATAAACTTTAGTCAAAGATATGGATCTGGTGGTAGTCCAAGTACATCAGAAGCAATAAAGGGAGTTGTTACTACGCTATCAACATCTTGGACTAAATACACTTATACAATTACTACAAACACTTTAGCAGGTAAAACATTTGGTACTGCTGATGATGATTATTTCCAGATTAGATTTGATTATATTTGGAATACTACTAAGGGAGCAACTCTTACAGATGATTCGGTTAGTGATGAAACTTTTGGAGCTGCAAACAACATAGACATCGCTCAAGTCCAACTCTGTGCAGGTGATGTAGCTCTACCTTTTATGCCTAAGAGTTTTGAAGATGAACTGAGAGCTTGTCAAAGGTATTATGAAATTGGTTATATGCGTAATTATGGTTGGATTGGTGCTTCTGGATTTTTTACTATAAATTTTCTATACAAAGTAACCAAAAGAACAACTCCAACGGTTGTAATTAGTGGTGAATCATTATCTGGAATTACTTATAATTCAGAAGAAAGACTAACATCTAGTTATATAAGAATTTACTCTCCAAATGGAGGAACAGCTCAAAATGTCAATGGTAATTATAGTATTTCAATAGAAAGTGAACTCTAATATAAAAACAGGAGAAAAATATGGAAACGAAAATAAATCTCAATCAAGAAACAATCCTCGGTACAGACGGCTGGACTTCTGCGAATGAAACCTGGACTTATGCTTCTGCTTCTACTATTACAGTTCCAAGTGGTGCTGCCGCTAAATATAAAGTTGGAGATAAAGTTAAACTTACTCAAACTACTGTCAAATATTTTTATATTATTACTGTTGCTGATACTCTTTTAACTGTTACTGGCGGAAGTGATTACACAGTAGCTAATGCTGCCATAACTCTAAACTATTATTCTCATCAAGCTAATCCAATTGGGTTTCCTGCTTATTTTAGTATTACACCTACTTATACTGGATTTAGTGCTGCTCCAAATTTGGGAGTTAAATTAACCATAACTGGCAGATTGGTAACTTACACGCTTATAGTTTTAGCAAATGGAACTAGCAACGCAACTGGATTTACAATGACAACAGTTGGTGCTTCATTAACTTATGTTCAATCAATTTTTGCAGTTATAAATGCTGGAACAGATACAACTGGTTATTTTCAGATTGATCCAGACGCTACAACAATAACTTTTTATGCTTCTCTAGCTAAGGGAGGATTTACTGCTTCAGGAAATAAATCTGCTTCTGGAATGTTTAGTTATCACTTAAAATAATTTATGACCTGGATACAACAAGACACTAGCGAAACGGCGAATTTTCGTGTAAAGTGGATATTATGAAATTATCCTTCTCTGATAAGTTTGACTTTGTTAAAGAAGAATTTGAAAAATCTGGAGTTTGGGAAACAAAAACCACAGACTATCTAAAATCTCACATAAAAAAAGGACAGACGTTTGTTGATATTGGTGCCAATGTCGGGTATTTTTCTGTTCTTGCAGGAGAGTGTGGTGCTAAGGTGATAGCCTTTGAGCCATCTAAGAGCAATCGTGAGTTACTAGAGCAGAACGCAAAAGATAACAATTGTGATATTCAAATATTTAGCCAAGCCTTATCCAATACATTTGGAGACGCTATCCTTTATACCAACACAACTCCAGGGCAATACAGCTTAATAGGCAAAGGGAGTGGCGAAAAAGTTGAAGTCATAACCTATGACTCGCTTAATCTACCAATTGCAGATTTTTACAAGATTGATGTTGAGGGGAATGAGCGACAAGTCCTAGAAGGAATGAAGTCCGTTCTAACAACAGACAAGCCAATTACCTTAATTGTTGAGG